>Ga0179593_1608875_pt1 | contig 19458 bp, 22 predicted proteins | sample CZODoug2_1_08_16_FD_185931 | JGI IMG/M metagenome (GOLD analysis project Ga0179593, IMG submission 185931) | Vadose zone soil fungal communities from Angelo Coast Range Reserve, California, USA - CZODoug2_1_08_16fungal (PacBio error correction) | ecosystem: Environmental > Terrestrial > Soil >...
AAAAAAAAGGCCTTCACATGCGTGTGCAACTTACGTCGTCTGGGCAGGCGCTTCGCCCGAAGGAAAGGCCACTTGGGCGTTCAAAGGGAGAAGTTGGGGAAAAAAACAACTGGTAACATGAAAGGGGGAGGCCTTGGACACCAGCCATGTTCCCTACGGGACCCTCCTTCTAAAGCAAAGGGACAGGGGGAGAGGTGACCGAGAGGGGAAAATAACCATGAGGTGGATACACCGAGGTTCCTGACTCTAACTCCGGGAACTGGGTGTAGTCCTAAGACAGAGGATGGTCATCGCGCCTGGAACAGAAAGGCGGAGGAGAGCATACTAGGAGGGGCCGCCCAACTTCTTCGTCGGGAGATAGAGCCGTGGGTAGGGAGATGGAGGAGAGCCGTAGGCAAGTGTACAGAACCGTCGAAAGGTAGGGGAAGGTCTGGCTTCGTTGCAAGCCTGATTTTGTACATAAGTTTTGCCTCAAAAAGCGGGAAAGACCTTAAGGGGAAACCGTCGAAAAGAGGGGAAACCTTGGGGGAAATACGCTGGTGGTCAGAGCGGTGTTTACCTCGCCGGAACCGTCGGGAAAGAAGAGAGTGGCGAAGGACAACAGCAGGCGGGAATGGGCAGCTGGAGCGTTCACCATCTCGGAGGGTTGAAGTCTTCGGGGAACGTTGAAAGCGGAGGGAGGTTTTCCCTCCCTTCCTAATCTTGTCGTGTCCCGAGAGGCGTACCCATTCGACTTCGGCAACCAGTTGTTGTGAAACAACGAGGCTTTTCCAGCGTAGGCGGTATCCCTGACCTGGAGGGGGAGAATCAACAAAAAGAAGGTAAGCAGGCTCCGCCTAATCGAGCTGAGCGCTGACGGCGAGGGGGAACTCAAAATAGAAAGAAAAACGGTTACAAGAAAACGACGGAGAAGCCACGTGAGAGATTCTCTTCTGATCAACGTCAATCCGTAGTGCAAGAAAAGATGAAGGGAAATGAGAAGAAACTTACGACGGGAGGGGGGACTCAGTCTCGAAAAGGTGCTACTCCTTTTGAAAGGCTCCTGGGGGAAAAAAACCGCGTGACCAAAAACTACGCGACTCGCCTGAGACAGGAAGGGGGGGAACTACGGGAAAAGGTACGGTTTTAAGGGGGAAAAACCTGTTTGATTTACAAAGCTCGTTAAGACCACGAAATCGTGGTCAGGGAGTCGAAGGAAGAACGAGTACAATTTCAAGGGGGACTACGCTGAAAGAGGAAAGCGAAGGGCTCGGGAAAAGACGAAGCCTTATGGGCATCAAGTACCAGCTGAACGAGCACCGCACAAAAGGAAAGGGGAAGAAGCAAGAAAAATGAGAACATCAGCAGGGGGACTACAAAAAAGGGAGTCAGGACACATCTGTGATTGGATCCGCCAACACGATCGGACCGGGAACAGTGAACACCTTTCTTCCTGGGTCCACCGGTGTAAAAAGAGGGGGCTCAAGCGCCCACCCAAACTAGGGAGGAGTCACGACCGTCAACAAGGGAGTCTTCTAATCGCAAAAAGCGTGCTAGTTCACCCCCGAGGCTGCGACTCTACAGTAAGTAAGTCAAGAAAACTACCTAAAAAAAGGGGAAAGAGTTGGAAACGCACGAGAAAAGGTCTAAAGAGGTGATTTCTCCCAGGACGTAAGACCACAGTACCAGCCGAACGCTGCGTCTCCAGGGGAGGGGAATGGGTAAGCTCCTTAGAGACTGGGTTCGCTTGTCGATGCTTGGGCGGTTCGTGAAAAAGAAGGAAACGTAGAATTCAAGTTAGACAAAAAAAATGTGGGGAATGACCCAGAAAAAGGCTTGAGGGGTGGGCCCGGGGAAGTGGGTGCGTTAAAGGGAAAATGAGTGGACAAGAAAGTTTCCAACATCTCATGGAATTGGTCTCGGGGGGTACCTACGAAAAGTGGGACATCTAGAGGGCTACGCGTGGCGGGAGAGGAACCTGAAGTCCCCGGTTAAAAGCTCTACCTTCTTCAGACTATCTGTTGTGACCTTATAGTACTGGCGGGTCACTGGAAAAAGTCTAAGCGAGGCCGACCGAGGATCCTACGTGTCGGAATGCGGAATGGGTGGGCGCAGTGTTTGGGAAAGTCGCCGACGGTCCATCGGGAAATCTTGATAGGAATCTCAACACAGAAACAAAGAATCTACTTACAACGAAAATCCAAACAAAGGGGGGGAGGAAGATCCTGAAGAGCAGGTTCGCGATCTTGAACCTGATCGAACACTGGGACTCGCTGGCTTTCTGGTACGCCCCTTGAGACTGGAAGCGTGCTGGTTGGGGGGGGCATCTAACCAGAAGTAAACGAGAAATGAGGACTTAAACCTTTGGGGATAAGCCTGGTGGTGTATGTAATTGGGAAAGGGGAGGGGTACGAAAAGAACTTGGGAAAGCATGGGGGAAGGGAAAGTTATGACGTAAAACACCGTAATAGTGGGTGCCGATCACGTGCCCGTCTCGCGGCATCGCGCGAAGAAATTCAAAAGGGAATCACGAGACGACGGGGAACTTTTCGGCAGGACGTCAAAAACATTCCCACGAAGGCTCTGCACTAGAGGACGCCGGGACTTTATCGAGGGAAAGGAAGCTACGGAATGAAGCTCGTGAAAAGGTGCTAGATGATTCCGAGCAGTCGACTACAGCGGAAAAAAAAGTTAACTTAAGCGAATTATAAACTTGTCAATCCTCAGGATCAACGTGGTCGCTTCCGTGCGGCGATCATTCCGGTTGGAGAGAAGAGGTTCAGACAAAAGGAAAATTGGTAGGAAAACCAGAAGGAAGAATATGGGAACCAGTTGGGACAGGCTCCTCAAACTAAACCCTCGATGTTCGAGGGGGGACCGTTCCTCAGCGATCTATAAAAGACAACTGAAGACCATGTGGAGAGGCAAGGAGACAGGAAAAGAGTTGAGAGGAACTATCAGGGGTGAAGGGCCGAGTAGTTAAAGACCGGTATCTCCAAAGTAATCAAAGGGCCGTCATTGGAGAGCGAAAAACAACTTAAAAGGAAATCCCGGAAAAGTTGAGGGAAGAATTTTGGGAGTACTAAATACTCCTGTCCTCACCCTTAGGGCGGAAGGGTTTCTGCTCGATAAGAGAGGGAAGGGGGAGGCCCTTGAAAAGAAATTTATAGTGGGAGCATGAGAGAAGGCCTCTCAAGGGGGTTATTCGAACTCTTCGGCGTCGGAGACCTTTCCTACCATCTCCGTCTTGAAAATGATTGAGAGCTTGTCAAAGGAAAGAGTTGACCCTGAAAAAGAAACTTCTGTGGAACACTCTACACGGGATCTCCGAAAGGGTTAAGTGCTCAAGGGGAAAATAGGGGACTTATTAAATGGGTAAAGAATATCCAATAGCTTCACGGGGAGGGTCACCACGAGTGGTGCACGTTCGTAGAAAGCTGAGCTCAAGATTAGAGCAAAAAATTCGAAAAAGCTAATCACTTATCTGACCACGACTGACAGCAAGAAGTCTTCGTAGAAGAGGTGGAGGAGCGCCTTCAGGGGGGGGGGTTGGGGATGAACATAAGTGAACGTCAAGTTCGCAGCCCGAGAAGGGTGCCTGAGAGTCCGAAAAGGAGATTGAGCGCAAAAGGGGGGACTAATAGGCAAGGTGATCGAAAAAAAAAGCTCCCCTAAAGCAGGGGCAGCAAAAACCTCGAACAATGGTGAAAAAAGGCGGAAAGGGGGGTTGGAGAGAACACCAGATCGTAGTGTAAAAGCCAGCTCTAGCGCGGGTCCGCCCAAAATGCCCTGAAGGTCCGGCGGTCCCGGAAGGTCGAGAGCTTTGAAAGATATCATGAGGAACACAAACAAAACTGGGGCTCGGCCATTAGGGAGACGCAGAATCATCGAAAAGATCTCCCAATTAGCCGGAAGAAATATTAAGAGACTGGTTGAAATTCTTGGGGGAAAAAAGGGATATTTGAAGTGAAAAGTACTTAGGTGAGAGACACGACATGGCCTAGTGAAAAGTGAGAACGTGCATCTGCTTCGATGCAGGGACCACACAGGAGATAAAACCAGCAACAAGGAATCTGAGCAAAATCGGAAAGCTAAAAACACGAAAAATGAATTTAACGAGGAGACGTGACTCCGGGCGCTATCATGAAGGGAGCCAAGGGGAGGGGGGACATGACGAGAATCCGGGGATAGAAACGGGTACTCCGTATCTTTCGTCAAAAATGTCCCACCGAAGAACGAATCGTGGAAGTAGTGACATTTAAGGAAAGCAAACCAATGGACCTGGGAGGGGTGACCACATCTCCCCCAACGGTGCTCAAGGGGAGGAATCACCTATAGGAACCTGGTGATTGTGGGTTGCAGTCTCCTTTACGAGTGGGGTGTCCAGAATCAAAACAATTACGACAAGCGTATCTCTGATCCTGAGGACTGAAGCATCGCATTCTTTTTTTGGGGCGAAGAGGTCTTTGAGGTGAGTCCAAAAGCTCCAGAAAAGGACTGAAAACTAAAATAGGAGGGTCCTTTTCGAATTCCGGGTTTGCGGATCATGTAAAAAAGAAGGAGTTCAAGCGTAGGGAAAGGGCCTTTCCTCGGTGAAAAAGGACTTCGGCAGCTGAAAGAAGGTCCTGAAAAAAAGTTCACCGTGAAGGAAGAAGTCCAGAAAAATTTGAAAGGAAAATCTAACCCATCCAGAAAAAAAAAAAAAAAAAAGGAACTCATTCGTCAGCCCGAAGGGAACTGGTTCTGAAAAGAGTGTTGGGGCTATCAAAAAAGAGTTGAAAAGACGGTGAGACCTTTGAAGTGGGTTTGTTCAACGCGGGATGTTATCATGAGAGGGAAATCCGACTTCTTCAGGTGAGGGAAACGTAAGGGAGGTAAGGGGAATCCCATTCTAAAGAAAAGAGAGAGCTAAGGATTAGGGAGATAGAGGAGAGGACGTAAAAAAAAGGGAAATGGTAAGAGGGAGAAAAGTCGAATAAGGTTCGGGGGAAGACCAATGGCAAAAAGGACTACAATAAAGGGCTAAAGGGGGAAACGGCTTTGCAAGAGGAACGTCGAGACGAAAAAAGCGTTCGGGGGGCTGACCGTCTTCAAGCTGTTGAATCAAAAGCACGAAAACTCCTTCGTAGATTCTAAAAAAAAGAGTCTTAGGGAGGATAGGGCTGGAAAAAAGGTAACCAAAAGGGCCAGTATCCGAGGGGGGACCGTTCTCGAAGAAAGAAACGATGAGTGGGAAGGGGACCCGGCTGTGTAGGCTCTGGTACCGGAGAAAAGGAAAAAAAAAAAACAACTAGTAGGAAGGGTACAGTTCTCAAGAGGGGAAAAAGCTGAAGGGGGGGAAAAAGGGATTGGAGACTATCGAGGAAGATAATGAAAATGGGTCAAAAAATTAGCTGAATACAAGATCTGAAAAAACGATATGGGAGGGGGGAAATCAGAAAAAGGGGGTCTGTGAGTCTGGGTGTGCAAACACACTCCCAAATGCGATCTCTGCAAAAAGGAAGAGGAATTGGAAGGGGGGAAGGGACAATAGAGAAAAAAGGAGAGGAGTATTGGAAAAGTTCACAAAAATGTGAGAGTTGGGACGAATCACAAAGTGGAAAGGTTACGGAAGAAAAAGAGGAAGGAATCTAAGAGGAGAGAGGTCTCGAAGAAGGGGTGGCAGATCGACTTTAAACAGAGGCCTCATGCAAATAATAAGTTTACAGGACTACAACCAAGGATGGGAGGGTAGAAGAGGTCCGGGAAGAGACAGGGGAATTATAGGCACAATTTTAAAGGAGAGGGGGGTTTTGAGACCGAATGAGGTTGGCCACGTTAAAGACCCGTCACGGAAAAAACTAAAAAGTCATGTAAAGGGTATTGACTTTATTCAGGGACCTGATAGAAGGGAATTTCCAGGGGGAGGAAATCTAACTAAAATTCCGGACGTTGTATCGAGTGGACCTATTATAATGAAGACCCGATCAGGACAACGCCAAAATGCTCTGGGACAACTAAAACCTAAATTTGTACGGGGGAGTCAATATCCCGGGTGACGGGAGGGGGACCAAACCCTAAACAGGAAGGAGAATTAAAAATGGGGGAAGTTCGGTCAGAGGAAGGGCATAAAGAAATAGATTCCTGAACGGGGTCGCGGGAAAGATCTGCAGACGCTTGGAAACATGCACCGGCGCAGGTGTGAGACTTGGGAGAAAAGAATTGTGAAACTCAGTGTGTCTGAAAGGGAGGGGGTGGCGCTGGGGGAAATTTGAGGTTGAGGAAAGGTATAAAGGTTGCGAAAAAGAAAAAAGAAGTCTGGCAATTCTCGTGGGACTGAAACGCAGAGGGTTAAGACTATCTGGGAAAATAGACTCGTTGGGGGTTCTCACGGACGCTTGAAGACCGTTGCAAGAGGGAAAGGAAAGAACGGGACTTCAGGAATATGGGGACCGAATGCTCATCGGGGGGGGGAGGAAGGTTCGAGAAAGAAAAGGAAATCCTCGAAAAAGAAAGGGACATCCGAAGGGGGTGTGTGTCTTGTTTCAAAAAATACCGGGCTAGAGGGGAATAGGTGACTACATCGCAAAAAAAAGGGGGAGGAATACACAAAAAAGAATCGGAGGAAACTAAAAAAGGGGGCTGAAGAAGTCATCCATGGGGAATAGATTAGACTAGAAAGGGGCCAAGGAGGAGCACGAGGGAGAACGTCTGAAGATACGAGGGAAGCCTGGAGAGGGGGGGTTGGAGTGTAAGGTGGGGTTGAAGAGGGCGGATGACCAAAGAAGAAGAAGATTCCCTCTGGAGGAGTTCTCTCCCAAAAGTGAAAACGGGGGAGGGACTACAGGGAGAAGGGGGGAGGTGGAAGGGGGCGAAAGAAAGTTAAAGGCAAAGGTCGAAGGAATCATCTGGAAAGGGGCCGGGGGGGTCAACGGAAAGAGTGAGGCAAAATCAGAGAATGGAATCACTGGAAAAAGGCTGTCACAAATCTACAAGGAAACACCAAAAAAACACAGGTCCCCAAAACAAAAAACAGGGAGGACGGAGAGGGAAGACAAGGAACAGAAAAAAAATTTCGGAGAGAGGGGTAGTTCCTGCGTCAGTAAGAGGGGAAAGGGGCCCTATAAGAAATCAAAGTTGTGCGCTTGGGGGGAGGACCGTTCTAAATATACTTGAGAAAGTCGAGGAGAGGTTGGGAGGGGCGGGAGGGCTCGAAAACTAGAAGACGGGTACCCAAGGCCAGGAAAGAAAGTCAGAGAGGGTATAAGACAGTGTAAGGCCCAAGGCAGGTCAACGGGGAACGCGAGAGGATCATGGAGAAACATCCTCGGGGAAACCAAACGAGGGAGGTACCAGGGACGGCACCTCATTATAAAAGAGAAAGTTGCAAAAAAAGGTAACTTCAAAAAAGGAAAAGGTAATAAATAAGAGAGAGGGGGGAGAAAGTCGTCATCAACTTGCTTAAGGGAGATACGAAAAAGAGGATAGGGACAAGGACCACTCTCTCTTTAAAGGGGGGGCGGACGAGTAAAAAAAGAAAAGTTCGTAACAACCTCAACTGTGAAAGAAGAAAGAAGAAATCCCAACTAAAGAGAAATAGCTTTAGAGAACAGGGAAGGGGAAAGGGGGGGGGGACTTTTTTGGTCTGATTCTGAGGACAAAAGGCTTCTGGATTCAAGGGGGAAAGAAGGTCGGAAGAAAAGGGGAATTCAGAAAAAAGGTTCGAAAGAGGGGATCTTCACCGTCAGATATCAGGGGAGTCCGAAGCTCACGAGGGAAAGTGGGAGGCGCGCCGGCTGTCCCAGATCGGGAGAAGAAAACTCTGATGGGGGATCCCCAGTGGGGGGAAACTGACCGGGAAAATCCGTTTAGAAAGGGCCGGGAGAAAAACGGGGGGGGAAGAGACGGGAGAGTGGCAAAGAAGAGACCACGGGAAAAAAGCCTTAGGGGGGAAGGTCAAGAAAAAAAGGAAAAGTCAAAAGGTTGTAAACGTTCAAAAAAATTGCTGAGGAGGCGCGAGGCAACCTTCGAAAAAACATCCTCGGGGGGGGAAGATTCAGGCAAAAAAAGAAGCCATATCTTAAGAGAGGGTGACCAGGATCTTGAAGGTGTCGGTCCAGGGGTGAGGCTATACGGTTTCAGGGAGAAAGGGGAGAGGAAGTAGTGAAAATTCATCCTGACGGCGGGGAAGGCTATAAAAGTCCGGGGGGAAAGGTTCAGCAAAATAAAGGTGGTTCTTGCAAAAATGAAGGAAGAAAGGGAACCTCGGCTGCCACTTTTGAAAAAAGATGGTTGGGGAAAAAAACAAAGGGTTCAGGAAAAGAAAAATCTTGCCAAAAGAGGTAAGAAGCGTTGGACAAGGGAGGATTAAGAGAGGAAAGGGGGGAAGTCTGTTGGGAGAGAAAAGCTGTCAGGAGGAAAAAAAAAAGCCCGGTAAAGAAGAAGGGGAACCTTCACTTGAAATCAGGAGCCTAAGGGTCTCAGACTCACCGTTAAAGGGAGGAAATTTCTGAAAGAATGGAGAAAAAGGGTTATGATAAAAAAACGAAGCCGAGGGGGACATTGGTTGGGGGGAAGGGGGGGACAGGAAAGGAACCTTAGAAGCTTGTGTCTTGGAAAAAGGCGGCGAAAAGGGGCTCACGGAGAGAAGGGTGACAAGGCTCGGGAATACCCGAAAAAAAAGGCAGATGGGAAGGGAGGCTTGCAGGGGTATTGAGGGGGAACTCCAAAGGTAAACAAAGGGCCATGGGCAAACCCAGGGGAAGAGTATCCAAAAAGACTCATGGGGATTGAGGGGATGGACCCGGTCCCAAAAAGCAGGGGAAAAAACAGTGCGACCCCCCCAAGAAAAGACCTTGACATGACACAAGGGGGGGGTCTACAAAAAAAGCATGGAGTTGGGGGGAACTACTAATGGGGGGGAAAAGGTATAAAAAAAAGGGAACCTGGGAAAGAAAACACATAGGGAACAGCTGCCAAAAAGAGGGGGGTCTGCAACTTAAAAAAGAGGTCAACCCGGGGGGGGGGGGGATCAGGAAGGGGGGAACACGCGAAAGTTTAAGGGAAATAATCCTAAGAAGACACTAACCAGGGGAGAAAAAGAAATTTAAAAGAGGAGGGAAAAACAAGAAGCAACGAAACGGCTTCTTGAGAAAAGAAAAGGTTAGGGGAATAGGAACTTCACCCAAGCTGCGAAACTTTAAAGAGAAGGGGAAGACTTTGAATAGGATTCCACAAGGGGGGGAGGGGACTTGGGAAAGGGGAGTCTTCGTACGGAAAAAATCAATAAAATTGGGGAGGTCAGACGTGCTGGGGAACTCTCCGCAGTCAAGAATCTTCAGAGTCCACTGAAAGGGAGCAAGGGGGCCAACGGGCGTGGGGTGGGGATTGAAAAAAACGGTGTCAGGAAAACGTCCTTCGGGGCACAGGAAGGGGAATGTGACAGGAAAGGTTTGGGATGTCCAGCGGAGGATAAAAGAGGGAAGAAGAAACTGTACTCCGAAGAAAAACCATGAATGATTTCAGAAAGGAAAAGAGCGTGGAAGGGATTGAGACGCTGTGCCGCGGGAGACGGGTCCTTGGAAGAATTCTGCGATGGGAAAAGGAGGGCTATGTTGGGGAATCTTAGCTCCTTAGATGGCTCATCTTAAGAAAAAACCTAAGGGGGATCAAGGGGTTCTGGAAAGTAAAGGAATATGTTGAATCACCAATTGGGAGGGGAAAAACGGCCAAGAAAGTAAAGCCTATTCAAGGAGTAACACGGGAGGAAGAGGACGACTCTATTGGGCCGACAGGGAGGGTTTTTGGAAAAAGCTCAGTAAAGAGGATAACTAAGAAAGCTTTTGTCGGAACGAGGAGAACAGAACCGTCACCTGGAGACAGAAAAAGGCAAGGGAGAATGTTGCAAATTAAGGGAAAAAATCTCAACGACTTAGCCTTAAGGGGGGGGAGTTAAATATAGGACTTCAAAGGGGGAGGATTCTTTTGGAAAAGGTCACCTGGGGAAAAAAACCAAAAAAAGGTTCCAGCTTGCAGAAAAGACCCTGAAAAAAAGACCCACCCCAAACGGGGGAGATCGTGGGAAAACAAGAAGCTTTGTGGGAAAAAAGGGATGGGCAACAGAGGTGAGAAACAGCAGCGCATGGTCAAAAAAAAGTTCAAAAAAAGACTTGAAAATATCAAGAGGAAGTCCACGGGAGTCCAACGCAGACGAGGGGTCGTGTACTAAAGGAGGACGGACTTGCAGACCGACTCTCATAGATACCACGGGTGAGAGGAATCCGGGAAAAACCCTTGTAATACGAGGATCTCGAAGAACCCAAAAGAGGAAAGAAGCTGAAGGGGGAGAGGGTCAAGGGGGGAGTGTTAAAGAGGGTTCCGGGGGTTTAAGAAAGATTCAAACCTCAAACTAACGAAAGTAGTACTTAAGGGGGGGGCGAAATCTGGGGCAAGGGTTACTGGGAAAGAACGGAGAAAAAGGTAAGGAGGATCTGCTCAGAAGACGAGCGATTGATTGGAAGGGAAACTACGTCGAAAAAGCGGAAAAGACTCAGGCGTCTCAAGATCAGAAGGGAAGACACCAATTAAAGGAGAGGGACGATCCTGAAACGATGGTAGGACACTGGAGGGAAAATTCATGGGGGTCAAGGCTTAAGCAACGTTCTAAAAAGGGGCTGGGAAAAAGGGGCCCGCCAAAGAAGCTTGAAGGAAACGTGGCCCAAGTGTGGACAGTACTTACGGAAAAGGGAAAACCAAAAAAAAAAGGTCCACATACGAAGGGGGCTAGGGAAATTACGGAAAGAGAAGCTACACAGAAGGGGGGGATCTCCGTTAGAAAAAAATGGGGAAAACTAAAGAACAGGAGTTGACTTCCTCTGGGAAAGAAACTTCCAGACTACTAGGGAGGCAAGAAAAGGGAGTTTCTAAGGGGGGGCTTGAAAACCTCCAGAGAGTCGACAAAATAGGAGAATTTCAAGGGGGGGGGCAAAAAAAGAAAAACCCTGAATACAGGGTCTTACTCTCGGGAATCTTTCACTCGGGAGGGGGGTCAACACCGGAAAGGAGATAAGGAACCAGGAAGAAGAGTTGGGGAAAGATGCAGAACGTTGGAAAAATTTTTAGGAAAGGTTGCTCAATAAAGTCTTGAAAAAAAAAGAAAAGGAAGTCTGTTCACTAAGAGCTACCCAGCAGCCAGTGAGACCGAAGGGAGAGATCGGGCTTACTCGTTGAGGGAGACCTGCTGGAAATGGTCCACAGGGAAAACTAAGCGATCAGAGAAAGAACTGAACTTATTTGGTGCAAATCAGTAAATTTGAGAGAGACGTTAAAAACGGAAAGATCCGACCGAGGGGGAAAAAGGCTACTGTGAGCTCTCCTATTGGGGTGCATCGCCCGGTCGAGGAAAAAAGGATCAAGGGGGGAGAAAGGTGGATAATCTCAAAAGACCCAGCTGCTCAAAGAAAAAAAAAATCTTCAAAGAAAAAGGGTCGGAGACGCGGCCCGGGGTGGAGAGGTCTACCTAATAGGAAAGGCTTCGGAGGAGGGGGACGCGATTCTGGGGAGGAACGGCAAAGCTCTGAGAACGTTGTTAACGATGAGGAGGAAGAAACTAAGGCGAAAAACTCCACGGGAAATCTAAAGGGAAAAATTTGGGGGATTATTTGGGGGGGGGGGGCTTGGAGACCACCATCTCATGGGGAGGAGTTAAGGGAAAATTTAGGGGTATTCGGACTAAGGAAGCACTCAAGGCCGGGGGAAAAAAAGATCGTTAAAGCTTTCAAGGGCTCTTCTGCTCGGAAGGTATGTCTAAGAAGAAGAAAGGTCTGAAGCTGAGAAAACCCAGGAGGGAAGATCTAGGAGACCAGACCTGGGAGAGTCTGAGGTGGACATACGTGGGCTTTCCAGTCGAGAAAGGTGCTATAAGGGAAATCAAACGGAAGGAAAATCTGAAGTATTTAACGGAAATCAGGGGACCCTGCCTATGCAGGAAATCAGGAATTTGTAGGGGTTCTTTCTAGAGCGAAGAGTACCCCCAAGAGACTAGAAAAGGAGGGAAAGAAGGGGACCCCTTGAAAAGGAATTTCCCAAAGAGGGGAACTTCCAGGTGCTGAGAGGTCTTCTTGGAAATCATCATATCTGAGGAATGGAAAAGCCAAATGTGATAGAAGGAAAAGAAACAGAGTGGCGCCCTAGAAAAAAAAAGTAAAGGCTCCCTGGGACTCGTGGGAAAACCAACCCAAGGAGAAGACTACGAGAGAAAGAGTATTAAGTGAAAGAAGAGGTCACTTAACAGGCCTTAGGGGGGGTTTCATTGAGTGAAAAACATAGACAGTCTTCTGGGGGAAAAGGAAGTTGAGGGTTCTGAGAGAAGACTTTCACAAGGAGAAGGAAGAGTCCCGGGACTATCTGCTGGAAAAAACAAGAAAAAAACTCAGTCACTAAGACTCAGACGAAGAGGAAGCCGTGAGGACCATATAAGGTGAGCTCAGGGAGAAAACTATTTTAAAAAGGTAACCCCGTAGGGGAGATAAGAACACCTCTGCAGAAACAGAAGGACGCAGAAGGTCAGTGAGAGAAGGGGGTAGGAACCCGGAAGGATCCATGAGGAAAGCTTCTTGAACTTGAAGAAAATGGAGGGGGAATCATGATCTGGGGAGAGAAAAGTCCGCGATGAAGGAACCTGAACGGGGACGCGAAAAGGGGTCCTAATGAAAGGGAAATTCTATTAGAAAGGGGTTGGGGGGGAGAAAGAATAACTTAGGGAAAAAGGGAGTCGCCAAAAATATCCTAGCGTTAGCGAGGGGGATTCCAGAATCAAAAAAACCGGAGAGGGAAGTTGACGCTAAAGAAGGTTCAAAAAAAGAGGGAAAAGGAAATGAAAGAAGAGGGGGGGGGTCTTAAACAAACCGGGACAGAAGCCACAGAAGTCTCAAGAAAGTCTTCGTTAAAGGGAAAAGGTTCAGGAAGATTGGGAAGTTGACTATTAACAGAGGGGGGGAGTAAGGCACCACCAAACTGGGAAAAAGAAGCGTACCAGGAACGGGAAAATCCCTTGAGATATTATCCTATAAACTGAAAAAAATCCAAAAGGTGCCTAGGGTCTCGAATAAGGGAATTCCTCAAGGGGGAAATCTTGACAGTGAAACACGTCTCTGAGGAAAAAAAACATAGAAATTCTACGAGGAATTAGAGGGAGAGAGTCACTCGAAAAATCATGGGGGTCATAAGTGGGAAACTCGAAGAAACTTGAGGGAATTTTTTCCCAGGAAAAAAGAGGTGAGAACAAAAGAAATTTCCCATAGAAAGAAAGGAGGGGGAAACATCTGTGGGGAAAAAAAAAGGGTAAAAAGCGAGGGGAAACTAAAAGAAAAGAAAGTTACCAAAAACCACTACTGTAAGTGCAGAAAAAAAAAAGGTCTCAGGTAGGGGGACAACCTCGAGGTGGGGGAACATAAGAATAAGGACAAGAAAAGGAAGCTAGGTTCGAGGAATTCCAAGGGGGGTTGAGAAAAGGTCGGGGGTGAGGTACCCCTTGTAACAAAAAGATGAGGAAAAGTGTCAAAGAAGGGAGGAGGTGAAGGAAAGCGGGAAGGGTTTCTGGGGAGCGTGAGGGGGTATCTGGGAGAAAGGGTCCAAGAATCCGGACTCGGGGAAAAAGGGAAGAAGTACTTCTGGGAAGGAAAAAAGTACTAAGGAGGGGAGGGAACCCTTCAGGAGAAACTTTGAAGGAGTACCGTTGAAAGAAACCACTACACCAAGGGGAAAAGCCACGGGGGTCAAAAGGCTTTGGAGAAGTTGTTTCGATCACATGCCACTTAGGAACTACTTCAAGGACCAGGTACTAGAGGGAGGGAGTTGCTGCACCTGAGAAGAGGGGACGGAAGAAGAGGGAATCGTCAGACTTGATTCACACTCAAGGAGCGACGGAGGCTATTGAGGGGTAATCTTTGCGAAAAGGAGAAAACCAGTTGAAAAGGGGGTCGGGGGGAGGAGTGGAAAGAGACCTAGTAGCAAATTTGGGAATAGGAGGGGGAATAAAGAAGTCGACGGGGGAAGACTTGAAGAGGAAGACTCTTGGGGTGGGGCAAACAGTGGGGGTTGTCACAGCGTCCACCCGGGAGGAAGGAGTCAGCCTGAGGTAAAAAAAACGTTAAAGGGCAGATTCAATAAAGAACCAAAAGGGAAGTGTGTTTCACAACCAGCTTGGGAAGGGCAGACGAAAGGGTTGGAACAAATTCTGTGAAAAACTTCTTAGAAAACCAAGTCTAAGGAAGGGGGCAAAGGGGGAAAGAAACAGGTTAAGAACAGATCTTCAGGGGTTAGGGAGATCCTGAACACAAAAGCTAAAGAGAGTCCGAAGACTGGGGGAGATTTTTCAAAGAGGAGAACTCAAGAAGGAAGGTAAGTCCTAGAGAAATGGTCTACGGGGAGAGGGGAGGAAAGTATGAAATGAAAAGTAAAACGTAAATCGACGGGTGTTGGTTGGAGTCTAGCAGGACAGTCGTGGAGGAGAAGCCCCGAGAACGCTCAGGAAAACTCCGGGGGCGCTTTGAACAGCGTTGTATCAGAAGGGCCTCACGAAGACGAGGGAGCCCCATGGCCGTTAGAATGGAGAAGATTAAAGAAGAAGGCAAAAGGAAAAGGTCTTTATAGAAAGGACAACATGGGAAAGGAATACTAGGAGAGGCAAACCTGACTAATAAAAATACGAAAACAAGGAAAATATCGCAGAGAATAAGGGCTCATAAGAGAAAAAAGAGTTCAACTAAAAAGAAAGGACCATAGAGAAAAAAAAAGAAACGTACTTTGGGAAGAAAGGGGAAAGTTATCGAATTTTCAGAAGAAGAATGGGTTTTGGGAAAAACACCCTTCCATTGAAGAAAAGAATTAAATGATGGGGAAAGTCCTAGGGGGAAAGTGGCCGTATTACTGAGCATAAGAAAAAGTGTTCAAAAACTTAGTCATAATAAAAAAAAAACCGAAAAAAAAAAAAAAAAAGAGAAAAACGCAAAAAAACAATAAAAAAAAGAGACAAGCCAACAAACAAAAAAAAAAAAAAAAACCCCACTCAAGCTCTCTAAACCTCTATGAAAAAAACATTAGGGGAGGTACAATGAAAGAAATCTAGTGAGAAAATAAAATGGGTTACGTGGAGAAATTACGGGGCGAAGGAAGACCATAAGGATCCTCACTGGAGAAGAACTTCTGGGTCATGGGGAAGCTCACATGGATGAAGGGGAGAGCTTTTGAGCATTGGGACTTAAGGAAAACCGGAGTTTATGAAACATGAAAAGAGGAGGGGTATAAAACCGTCAACAAAAAGGGTTTGACCGAAAAGGATTCGCACCGGAAGTTCATGTTTGGCGGAAAGGAGTACTAAATCATTTGCAGAGCGGAAAAAAAGAGGAAGAAAAAAGTTGTCAACAATGGGCAGCTAAGGGGGGAGGGGGAAGGATGGGGGAACTGGGAAAGGGCCTAAAACGGGAGTCGCGACGTCATAGAAAGGAAAATGAGAATTAAGGAAGTCCAAGAGAAACCACTAAAGGGGGACGTTGGAGAGGGGTGCCCTGAAAAAACTTTAGAAAGGGGAAATCAGTAACAGAGTCGGAGAGGGATAGTAACATCAAAAAAGGGAACTTAAATCTGCGGGAAAAGATCGTAGAAAGCCATGGAGGGGAGATACCTGTGGATGGAACTTACACGAATTAGAAGCCTGGGGGGGGGGGTTCCCTAGAAAAAAGACTATAATAACAGGGATTTTCTCCTTTGAAAAGGCTGAAGAAGGGGGCAGTGAAGGGTTGACAGTGTTGCGGGAGGGAGAAGGAAAAAACACCACAAAAATGGCTCACCAGGAATAACGTGGGTTTGGTGGGTGGTTGGGGGGGTTTTGGGGGGTTGGTGGGGGGGGCGGGGGGGGGTCTTCCGGCAAAAAAAGGAAGAGTCCTGGGGGAAAATCAAGAAAATCGGGGAGGCTACTTGAAAAAAGACCCCTTGCCTGGAAAAAGGGATCCCTCCACGTTAAGTCTTAAATAAAAAAAAGAAGTCCCAGCACTCGGCACTCCCTAGAGAAAGGGCAGTCCTGGGGAATACTTGTGAGAAAGGGATTTTCGCCAGGAATCTTGTCAAAGACTCCGGAGAGGGGGGGGAAAAAAATGCGGAAAAAAGGGAAAGCCTGGAGAGGAGTTTTCATGAAAAAAAAAACGGGGGTGGAGAAATGCGTTCATAAAATAAAAAGAACTCGAGATTGTTAAAGCTTAAAGGAGAAAAGGATGGGAATCGGGTAATGACTATTGGAAAAATGTCTGGGAAACGCTCACGGGGAGAAGCGAAGGGGAAGGAGTGGGAACATCTTAGAAGATAGTTCATGAAAAATCAAGGTTACGAGAATGAAGGGACCGACAGAGAGAGTATAAAAAACTCCCGATAAAGACTCCTGGGGAAGACAAAAGGCAGCAAAACAATAGCGCTCTACATCTTCACCAACAGAAAAGGACAAGAAAAGAAGATATGGGAAAAAAAAGGTATCCTGGGGGGAAGGGAAAGAAAGAGGAGGAGTCAGGAGGCAAAGAGTCTAGGAGGGTCATGGGGAAACTAAGAGACCAAATATTTGAAGGGAAAGGGACCCTACAGAGGATCAGGTGATTCTTCAGAAAGAAGGAAAAAAAACGCTTAAAAAAAAAAGGTAAAGGAGAGGAACTGTCCTACAAAGGAGGGAGTGAAATTGAAAAGAGATGGAGACCGAAGGGAAACCTTACAATTAAGAGGAGGGCCTGGTACGAAAGATAAACCACCGGCGGGTCAGTGGAGAAAAGAGAAAATGTTGAAGGGGGACTGTGGGGGAATTAAAAAAAATTTATGGGAAAGTCCATTAAGGGATTGGTGACGAGAAAAACCCGGCTAATGATCTCTAAGAAAAAGGGGAGAACTGGTGACAAAGCTGTCTGTAGGGGCGGGGGGAAAGTTCGGAAGGGGGTTTTTTAAGTGGGAAGAGGCATAAAAAGGTCAGTGATCACTTTAGAAGAGGGGACCCGATCGTTGGAAAACGATTCCTTGAAGAAACCAAGGAAAGGTAGGAAGGAGAACACACCGCGAAAACTCTAAAGGTACACAAGGGGGATTTTGGTGCAGCCCTAAAGAAAAAAATGGAAATCCCTCTGAGGAGAAAGTACTCCAAGAAGGGAACCTGGAGGAAATAGGGGAGGAATCTACGAGGGGAAGCTTGAAAATTAGGGATTGAAAACTTTTGAAATGCGGGATCATACTGGGTATAAAGAGGCTCACATCAGAGATCATAGAAATGTGGAGGGGGTACTGAATAGCGAAAAAAGGGGGGGTTGGAATTTTTGGAAAGTAAGAAGGGGGAAGAGCTGAGTCATTGACCGGGGGGAAAAGGCCCGGGTAGTAGTTATAAGCGTACTGAAAGGTATCGGCTACTCAAAGGAGAAAATAGGATGAGGAGATCTTGAAAGATTAAGGAGGGGAAAAAGCTCTTAAGAAAAGCAGGATCATATATGTAAGGGGAACTCGAGAAAAAGAAAACGTGAAGTAGCACCATACCCCTGTGAAAAGTTACCACGAAGGGCCTCACCTGCCACCTAGGCTAAACAGAGTTAAAAGGCAGGGGGGACAATTGGGGGCCTGAAACCCTAAAACGGGGTGAAGCCCACAACAGACTGGAGAAGGAAAGGTTCTGGGAATAGGGTCGGGGGAAAGGGTTGTTCGAGGTTACACGAATTACGGGATGGGGAGGTTTGGAAGAAGACAAACATCAGGAAAGACAAGAACCAGGTAAACGATAAAAAGGCAAAGAAAGGGTATAGGGAAGACCTTAAGAACTACAGGGTAACTGACTAAAAAGGTCAAAGAGAGGCCAGCCAAAAAAGAGGACGTATGACGGGACAAAGGATATCTGGGGGGGTTCGGGGAGGAGCAGAGGATCTCAAGAAAGGGAAAAACTGACATTTGTGTAGAAGAAGAAGAGTCTACGAGGAAGCGTGAATTGGGAGTTGAGAAGAAAAACGTGATCAGAAAAAAAAAAAAAGGGACATTCATGGTTGGCCGCAGGTCCGAACCACTCCTGTCGGAAAAGGTAACTTGGACTCTGAGTCGTGAAAAGACACGTCCACCTAGGGGAAAGTACGAGTAGGAAAAAGGGGGGGACCTTCGAGAAACGGCTGAAGGGAACTGAGTACGGGGGGAAACTGAACTCTCTTCGTAAGAAGGGACGACAGATGTGAGATCTTCGATCAAGGGAAAGGGTAAGGGGGAAGGGCCTAAGAGAGTTCGGGAAGTTTTTTAAGAAAAGGGGGGCCAATGGGCGTAAAACAATTCCAAATAGGGGAAAAAGTCGAACCGACAAAAAGGGACTTGACATTCAGAAGGAGCCAGCGCAGGGGATACGGGAAATTAAAAAAGATCGAAGAAAATAACTATACGAGCTCAAACGAGAATACGGGGGAGGAGACTCAGAAAAAAGGTGTTACAACATCTGGACTTGGAGTTATCGTCTTGAAAAGTCCAGGAGGTGGGTCCAGGGGGAAAAGATTTCCACGAGGAGGAGGAAAAGGTACTCAGAGAAAAACCAAAAAGAATATATATCTTACCTTTCGAAAAAGAGCTGATAGAGGTACCTCAAGAAGAAAGGTCTCTAGAAAGGGGAAAAAAGGTTTACAAAAAAAATGAACTTTCATTCTGAAGGAAAAAATAAAAGATCGCACCTGAAATCCAGGAGGGGAGGAAGGTAGAGGTAAGAAGTACGCCATTAGGGATCAGCTCCCAAGAAGATAATCAACGGGGTGAATTAGGACAACACCAAGACACCAAAGGAATTCCTAAGACTTTCGGACCGAGTACGAAACTGTTTTCTCCACTGTAAAAAGGAGTCAGGTTGCATCCTACAAGGAAGAGTTTGGAAGCAGGAGACGGGCGAAAAAGATTACAGGGACGGTCCTAAAGAACCGAAAGAAGAGAGAGAATCTCTAAGACGAAAAAAGGGAAGGGAAAAAGTACGAAGGGGAGAATATAAGCCTCCGGAGAGAGGGAGAACTTCGGGGGAATCAAGCGAGGACTTGGAGGAAAAGAAAAGGGACTTTAGGAAAAAAGAGAAGGTTTGGCAGGTGAAGAGGACCTGTAAAAGGCTTCAAAGGGGGTTCTGACACCTGAAAAATGGGGGAAAATCCCCAAAACCACTTCGAAAAAGTTTATGGGATAAGAGGACTATTAAGGTTAGCATTGACGAGTCCAACATAGCAAAGGGGGGGGAGAGTACTAAAAAAAGAGAAAAAACGATTGTAAAGAACCAGATCCACTCCTGAAGGAGGGACTTAAGAGGCCTACACGAAAGACATCACTACAGTTTTCGAAAAGAAAGGGAAAAAAACTGACCTCAAAGGAGGGGCAAGGAGACCTGGGGAAGGATGTTCTGGGAAGGAATCTTACCTGGGGGAAAAAACGGGGAGAAAGAGTCTTACAACAAACGCGAAAACGGGAAGATTTGTACGG
>Ga0179593_1681086_pt1 | contig 19458 bp, 23 predicted proteins | sample CZODoug2_1_08_16_FD_185931 | JGI IMG/M metagenome (GOLD analysis project Ga0179593, IMG submission 185931) | Vadose zone soil fungal communities from Angelo Coast Range Reserve, California, USA - CZODoug2_1_08_16fungal (PacBio error correction) | ecosystem: Environmental > Terrestrial > Soil >...
AAAAGAAAAAAACCCTAGTATGGCTGTGGGGAAAGATTCGTATAAGAGACCGTCCCCCTAGGTTATTTGTAGGATATTGTGCTAATAAGGAAAAAATTCCACTGAAAGTTTTTAGAGGCGAAAGAGCGGCGTAATTTTTTGTCCCCGGAGGGAAAAAGAAGAAGGGAAGAGAACCGTTCCCTTGTTGCGGGGGGAATGGCGGACTGATCATTGGATACATGTTGGTCCATCCAGCAAAGTCATCGACTGAAGAAAAAGAGCTTTTTCAAGAAAGGCCCGCCGGTTTTTATAAAGGGGGGACAACCGCCCACTACCAGGAGGTTACCTAAAAAGGAGAAGAAGGGCAAAAACTGTAACCGTTACCAAGGGGGGGACTCACCGCAGGCGAAAGAGAAATTCCATCCACTCGCTGATAGGGCCAGCAAACCATCATGAGAGAGCGCTGAAAACCGGACAAAGGGCGACCGCTGTTTCTGTTACAGAGATGAAGGTGGGAGACAGGTACCCCCCGTAGGGGGTTCTTCGTTGCCATGGTGTCCATAAAGAAAAGCCCCATCCAAAAAACCCAACCCTCAACAAAAGGAGATGTCTTCAAACTGGAGACCAGGGTCTGATAGAAACGGTTGAAATAACGCGGATCAGAGGGAAGGGGAGCTCTTACGTGCTCCCATTAAAGAAAGGCCAGCAGGCCTCTTGAAGGGAAGGGGACTAGGAACAAGGGTCCAAAGTTGGGGGGGGTCGGCGAGGATTCATGTGAATGCCAAACAGGGGAGTCCGTCGGAAAAGGGAGCAGGGGGTGTGGAAAAAGGGGGGGAGGCCAAGGGTAACAAAGGGGTGTAATCTGTGAACGTTGCGGAAGTTTTCCACGACACCACGGGAGACTTGCTTCAGGGAAAAATCGAGGGGAAGGTCAGGGAAGGGGGCGTGATACTTATTTAATGTAATAAAGAAGAACGAAGACCAAAAATCTGGAATGAGGCAGGTCGGGGAGGGAGGGGGGTGGGGGGGGGGAGTGGTGGAAGAGGGAGATTAGGGCGGTGGTCTCTTAAAAAAAAAGGTCGGGGGTTCACAGCGGTTTCCCATGGAGGAGTGACCGTTCAAAGAAAAAAGCCACCGAAACTTTGAACAAGCACCTGATAACAAATCCCCGCTGAGGAAAAAGGTCCGGATAAGGGAAAAGACCTGGACAAACCCAGGGATGTGCGCTGAAAAAAAAGGAAATGACAGACAAAGACTCATTCAGCAAAGGTACAACTTTCACTTGATAAAAAAAAACTTGTAAAAGGGGGTCTGTAAGAATGGGTGGCGCCTCAAAGAGACGGTGGGGAAAGTTTTTTTCCAAGAGTTCTTTACTAAAAAAAAATTCTGGGGGGGGGGAGGGGGGCCGGAGGATAAGGGTGGCTACCAGCTTAAGAGGACGTGGATAGCAAGTTAGTCCCGCCCGCCCTGGTGCCCAAGGAGGAAACGTCAGAGAGATGTGGTCGAAAACTTTATTTGGGGCAGTTTCATCAAGAAAGGGGGGGGGGGAGCGACAGCAGAGCCGCAGATGGGTTGACCGGAGACAAGCACAGTGAAACTCGATAAAAAACGATAGCCCAAGTCACGGGCGGCTTCGAAGAAAAAAAAAGAAGAGTCGATCTGCGCAACGGACTCAGGAAAAAAAGTATGCTGGGGAAGCGGGAGGAAGAAGAAAAACACCCATTTAGACATCCAGAGGTCTCCCTGCTTGACAGCCGCGGAGGGGGGGGCAGGAACGGATCAGCATTAACTTTACCCTGGGAAGGCCAGAATTTTTTTACCGGAGGCCTGGGCATGAAGGTTCTTTAGAAAAGAAATGGAGAGGAGGGACGGGAGAGAAAGGGAAACCAAGGTCAAAAGGCTCTGAAGCACGCTCCACAACAAAGGAGGAACAGAGAGAGATCGAAGTCGTAAATCACCTGGACTCTTTGGGGTGAAGGGAGGAACGAGAGCGTTTTCTTACATGGCATGATGAAACAAAGAATGAAAGGTCGTGAAAAAAACATTTGTCCTTGCCAAGAAAAAAAAGGCGAGAAGGGGGGGTTCCCAAAGCTGTCCAGCGTGTGGGGCTATCTATTAACGGGAAGAGGGAGAGGCAACTGCCTAAAGGAAAAAACAGCATACCCTCTGAGAAAAAAAATTCAGGAAAGAAGATATATTAAGATCCAGAGCCGAGATTGCTGCTGGGGGGGATAGGAGGGGAAGGGAGATCTGAGTCAAAAGGAAACGTTCCGAGAGAAAAGAAGGGAAAAACTGCAAAGGGGACTTGCGTTTAGAAAACCAGTCGGGATCTATGACGGCCCAGAAAAAAAATGGGGGGGGGGAGGGGGAGGGGGAGAAAGGTGAAGGGTGGGGAGGTAGTGCCCACGGGAAAAAGAAAAGTCGGAAAAAAAGGACCCCCAATAGCTCGCCCCCCGCCAGCATAGTTCGGAAGCGGTATTGTTGTGGGAAAGAAATAGGGCGGGAAGAAGGGGCGCACCCATTCTTGTGAGGGGGAAACAAATAACAGGGGTCTTGTGTCATGGTGATAAGGGTAAGTTGCTATGATTAGGGGGGGAAAGTAAAGGGGGGGTTTTTCAGGGGGGGGATACCAATTCGGAGGGGGTGATGTACGATAGCGGAAAAATCCAGCTGGGATGGGGTTCTAAACGGGATGCGGCTGAGCGGGGGGTGGAAAGGGGGGGGGGGGGGGGGGGGGGTAAGGCGGAAAAAGTCACCCAGGGCCTAAAGGATGTTCATCAAAAGAAGGGGAGGCTGAACAAACCTTGCACAAGGCCATATTCTTCTTTGTGGAGAGAAGGGATATTTTAATCGATATGAAATCATTTCTCAGGTGACCAGGAAAAGAGCTAAATCAGGGGCTTACCGTGGTTGGAAAAGGTGGGGTAGAAACGGCGCAAGTTCCAGTACCAGGTTACCTGGCCCCGGAGGAAAAAAAACTTCCGGAAAGGGAACGAAAGTGACGCAAGAAGCGCTTCAAACATTAATCAAAAAAAAGATATCTGGGGGGGGAAAGCGTGTCTCTATTCGACTGGCGACTCCTGCGGGGGGGAAAGAGTTCGACGATGAGGCCAAAAAGGGCCCTCACAAAGACGAGAGGGCCGTCTAGAAAGAAAGGGCAAAGTTTGAAGACCTTACAGGGGGTAGTTGCAGGGTGTCGAGGGGGTGGAAAGTGAGAAATACCGAAGGGAAACGCAGGGCAATCGTTTGGGAAGGGGGGGAACTGAAAGGAAACAGCGGTAGATCCGGCGAATGTTCCCCAAGCGGGGGGATCTAGACAATGAAGGGCGGTACCAGGGGGATCGCTATTTGGGGGGAGGGGGATAGAAGGCACCGGCCCGGTACCGGGGAGAGGGCCATACCGTACTTTGGGAGGAAGAGATCTTTAGGTGGGTAAAGATGTATGGGCCGGGGAAGAAACGGCTGTGTAATTTGTCGATAGGGATGAAGAGGTGAGTGTATTTCCACATTTACTTGCAGAAGAATTCATTCCTTCATTCTCAAGGGAAAACGTAACCTTCGAAAGAAACGATCAAAGATGACAAAGGGACAACTTACGCCAGGAATGGGGGGGGCCTACTAAGACAAGGAAATTTTTCATGACAAATCTTTCAAAAGCCAATTGCGTCTACCATAAAGGGAAGTTCAACTAAGAGGGACGTGTGAGTCTTTGGTGAAACAGCCTACTCGGTCAATTCATGGATTAGGGTGAAGTGGGGAATTATTCGAGGGAGAAGTTCAAAGAAAGGGGGACTCGATACAATTCAGCTCAAGGGGGAAAAAATCTTAAGGCCTCTTCTGTTGCGCAAAAAGGGAAGCAGTTTGAGAGGGGGAAGGGAAAGTCCGGCGGGGAGAAAGCGGCAATGGGCTGCCCGTGAAAAAAAGAGGGGAGGACCAGGGGGGAAAACACACCATAATGGTCGCTGCCTAAAAGGAGAAATTTAGGTGAAACGAACAAAGGGAGAATACGAAGAGGCCAGAAAATTACCGCGGGGAGAAGTTATTAAAAAAGGTGTCCTCTCTTGGAGGAGAGAGACCGTGAGCACGTCATGGAGGAGAATTCGCCGTGTGAAAGGAATAGAAACTACCCTCGAAAAAGCAGGTTTCCATCGGCGTGGGGAGAAAAGAGGGACGGCCAAAAAAAGAGCCGAAAACTTCATCTAGAAAAAGAAGAAGACCCCAAGAAGCGGAAAGAGGGGGCCGCTATGGTGAGGCACCTGTGAGGACAAATTTTGTCGAGAGGGAAGCGAGTCTCAAGGTGAAAGTACCCTACCCCCTGAACCGCTCCAGTGCGCGAGAAAAAAGGGGTGACTGGGCAAAAAGAAGAGAAAACAAACGGAGGAGGAAGGTTGGAACAGTTCAAAATACCATCCGATAGAGGAAAAAAAGGGGGGGGGGTGAATTGCTTTCAATGCAGGGAGAATTCTTCGCGAGAACCCGAGGATCGATGACACAGTTGACCGGAGAGGCAACAAGAGAGGAGCCCTAAATGACCAATGAAAGCTGAGGGTTGCAAGGGGGCGGCTCGGTTTTGTCATAATCTGAAGTGACAATTTTCGAAGAAAAGGAAAAAAACGAGGGGGCCACGGGCAAAAAGGGCTCGGGGGGGGTCTAGTCCTACGTTAAAAAGAAAGGAAGAATACCTCCCGAAAAAGACGCGTATTCTTCCTCAGAAAAGACGGCACCAGCTTGAAAAGGAAAAAGGAGGGGGAGGACAGGGCGAAGAAAGGGTGTTCTCAGAGAAAGGAGAAAATACGTAGAGGGAGGACCACATCCAGGCCCAATCGTTGATGGGCCCGACTGTAGTCCAAAAAAAAGGGAAGCCTGGAAAAGATCGCGCAGGATCCCTTAGTTGCGAAAAAAATAAAGAGGAATTGAGCTGAATTGTATCGAGCAAAAGGGCGCGACGAATAGGAGAAAAAAAGAAAATGTAGACATGACGGGACGAAAAAAAAAGAGTGTCTGGGAGATCGACAAGGGAAAAACGGAGACTCGTAGGTGAACGTGCCGGGGGAGGATGGGAAAGAGGGAGGGCAAGGGGGAAAGGACCATTCCAGTGTCGGGGGACACTCCCTGCCGGCGTAGGAAAGTTGTCCAATCCACTGGGAAAGAAAAAGGGCAGGGACACCAAAAAAGGGTCCCTTGTTGTCGGTAAAAGAAAAAATGTCAGGGGAGAAGTCAATGTTGCCATCCCGAAGGCAGCCGACTGCGGAAAAACGAAAGAAATCCCCGAACAAAAGCTTCGGTAAACAAACAAATACCGAGTCCACAGAAGAGACGCCCAACACGATTGAAAGAAGGCCCTTTCCGTGAAGCACAAACTCATTACTAGAAAAAATCCATAGAGCACAATATTTCCAGAGAAAGGGGAGGGACTATAGCTACTAATCAAGGGGGGAAATCCTGCGAATCCCTCACAGGTTTCTTTGACGGAAATTGCAGTGGTGGTTGGGGAATAAAGGCTTTTTAACCTGGGGAAGGGAAAGGTTTCACAAGCGGACCTTGCAAACCCATCCCATACTCGACGACACTCCCCTCTTTTATGTTGATTCCCTTGCAACTGTTCCCAGAGGAGAAGGTTTAAAATACGCTGAAGGGGGGGACGTCGCGGGGAAAAAAGTCTCTTATCCAGGGCGGGGGAGGAAGAAAGGAGGAAGACCTTAGTGTGCGAAAAAGAGCGCCACGAGCCAGCGGGGAAAAAGTTTTTTGTTGTCGGCGAGGAGGAGGGTGGAAGGCGAATTCAAAGGAACGAGGCAACCTTGACTGGCAGGGGGAGCTTTTTTCAAGAAGACGGGGAATAACATCGCCAGTTGGGGAAACAAGAAAAAACAAACAAGAAAAAGGAATGTGATTTAGGCGCGGTGAAGATCACTGTTTCCGGGGAAGGGAAGGGCGAGGAAAATAGACCCAGGAGTATCAATAGGCACAGGGAATTCTTCAGGTCAATGGCATAAATAGCTCGCTGGTCCGAGGTCTGGAGGTCTTCGGGGCTGGTTGCGGGGAAGGGTCTCTGAAAGGGACCACCGACACGTTTATCAATATCCTTATAGAGGGGGGAAAGTTCAAGATTGGACGGAGAGTCCCAGAAAGCCGGGAAACAACAAGGGGGTATATGTACTGCAAAAAAGACCCATGGGGGAGGGACAAGACTCATTGGCCCTGCGGTCAAGGTATCACACCATCAGGTTATGGTCGAGGATCAACAGAGAAAAGGGGGGGCGAACACGGGGGGGGGAGGGGGGATCGCCCGGGGCAACAACAACAAAAGGGGAGCTACTCCGTGAAACGAGACACTTGGCGGGTCGGAACGCTATTTTGGTGGGTGGAAAACTGTCAGAAAAAAGTGGCCTCCCGTAAAGTGCGGAGGATTCGAAAAAGGAAAGCGGCTTTGAAAAATGGACCCGAATTTTGGCTAACTTCTAATAGAGGGGGTCATTTTCATGGAAATCTCGGCTAGGACACCGCAGGATGGGGGGGGAGACATCCGAAGAAGATCAACTATCGCCAACCGCAAAGAAAAAAGGTCGTGGAAAGAAAATATCTTCGTTCCCTAACGGACTGAAGCTAAAAAAAGACGGGTTTCGCTGCCTGGAAAGGAGGGGTTCCAAAAAATCTCCCTGCTGGACAGGCGGGAAAGACCGGAATAAAGCATAACGCTGGTCTGGGCCAGGAAAAAAAGGGGGGGGAGAACCGAGGGGAAGGATGTAAATGCCATGGGGGATGATCGGGCTCCCGGCTCACAAAGAGGGCTTTACCGCAGATCTCTCAAAAAAATTATTGAAAGATAGAAAAAAGAGAGACACAATTCCTTTACTCTTGGAAAAAAAAAAATAATTAGGCAGGGGGAAATCCATAACCCGTCCCACCATTTCCGTTAAAAGGGGTGACGGAGAGAAACAGAGGAGTCAGCTTGCTTACTCTGAGTAAAGACTTCTGGTCAGATTTTTTGGCTATCGAGGGCCCTAAAGTATTCTCTGCCCGAAAGGAAAACGCTTATCGAGGGGGAGGAGACCCGGGGGGGGGGAAACAAAAAATGAAATATTAGAAGCTCCGTTTATCACGGGGGGAGGGGCTGAAGAATTGTCGAGGGGGAAAATGGCTGGATCGAGTCAACCATCGAAAGGTCCGAGCGAGATTCCTCCGTTGAAACTGGGGGATCTTAGGGGAAACTAACATTAAAAGTCGCTTACTTCCCGAAGAAAGGAGAACGGGCGAAGAAAAATAAAAAAAAGAACATTTCGGGAAAGAGCGATCCACGGACCCTTAAAAGGGAAGACGGTAGCCACCAAAAAGAACGCCCCCTCCAATAATCTCTTTGAGAGGAGGGGGGGTGAAGGAAATTATTTGGGGAGGGGAGCCCACAGTCGGCAGTGGACCGATGCTTTCTTATGTGGAAAAAAGAGAAAGAAATGTAGGAAAGGCGGTTAGAAAATGAAGGGGGGCACTAATTAGTCGTTTTCTGTTTCAGGGGGGGTCGGTGGGGGGTATACCAGAATGTGGGAAAGGGTTGTTGTCCCGGGGGGGGGAAGGAAAGCCGGAAGAAATGTGGGGACTCAAAAGATTATCTGGAAAGGAAGGGGAGGATGGTTGAGGCGGAGGGGGAATGGGGCGGTCACTCCCGGGGAAAAGGAGGGAACATCGGAAGATAACGCCACGATAGAAAAAAGGCATTGACCTTCCTCCTTCCAAGGGGGGAGGAGGAAGGGACCGAAGGACAGTAAATCAGGTCTACAAAGGGGGACCCTTCACCGTCTAAAATTTGGGTTTTTCGGGGAGAGTGTTGGAGACGCAAAGGGAAGTTCCCAGTAACCGAAAGGGCCCCGGGAACCCCCTGCCCGGCCAAAGGGGTGACCACGTGACAGCAATCACTCGAAGGGAAAAAGAGAAAGGGCCTCGGGAAAGAAAAAGTTGAGATTTGGGGAAAGTGGACAGCTATTAAAGAAGGAAGCCGGCTGGAGTGAATGGCGGAAAAAAAAAAATCTAGGATCCGAATGAAGGAGTTACAGCACAAAGAACCGAGAAAGGGAGGGAAAAGTCTCTACCATCAAAAAGGCAAGTTTTTGAAGACATTACAGAAGAGGGGTGGAGGGGTAGATTTTCAACGGCGATTATCCAACAAAGAGAAGTCACAGGGAAAAAAGCGTTTGTAAACAACAGGGGCCCACTTTCACTGGGAGGACGAAAGCGGGCGGGCTGTCCCAACAAGCTCGGAATTTCGTCGATCTGAAGGGGGGGCTTGAAAGAGGATCTATTGGTAAAAGGAGAAAAAGAGAATTTTCTATTAAAAGAGTTGACACCGAAAGATTTGCCGAAGGGGGGTGGCGGCGTCTCGCTTGGAAAGGGGGAAACGAGGGGGGGGAAGGTTCCGAAGGAAAAAACGGCGGAATTTTCTCTCTTGGACAGACGTCGCTGAAAGGGGACACATTGACGGGAGGGAGTATTCAGGAAGAAATCTCGAGAGAAAACAGACGAATACTGCCAGGGAGAAGGCAACGCAGTGATTACAACTGATCAAAACGAATGGGTGACACAACGACGGCTGGGCCGGACAGGGGTCATTACAAATCTTTCCAGGCGCGATCTACCAGAACGAGGGGGAAGGATTAACCGACGAGTAAGCGAATTCCGTCTTGGGGGGAAAAGAAAAAGACTCGGGGGGGGGGACATGGATTATGAGCATTACGGGGGGAACTTATTCTTCTCTCAAAAGGAAAAGTCAGCATCAAGGGAAAAAAGCTTATGCCAAAAAAGGAGCGCAACTCCGGTCACATTTTTTAGATGTGTGAGTCCAGCGTCAATGGGGATGGACCGTGGCAGAGGAAAAGGGACTCTGATAACGATGTGGTAAGGGGAAAAAAAGAATGGTCAGGACGACTAGGGGGAATAAAAACGGACGATAATCCTCTCCTCGAGGGACAAAAGGAAGGCATCGGCGCCAGGGGTGATTAAGGTGCCTCATCTGGAAGGAAAACGTGAGCACGTCGGGTAAAAGGAAGAGGCACTTCCGTGGGAAGGAAGACACCGTCCCTCCTCAAAATACGGGGAAGAGGTGGCAAAAGAGTCGGGGGGGAAGGTCACGGCAACCAGAAGTAAAATCCCTATCCTAAAGGAAAAGCCAAGAGAACCCGCCACATAGAGGAAGGGTTGACCCTATGCACGGAACTTTTTTGGGGGGAGAGGTACAAAAGTGGTGGTGGTGTGTGGGGGTTCGGGGGGGGCTGGGACGGGTTCTTTTTTGGGGGGGTTCGCCTATGGTTGGGGTTGTTGGACGAGCCGTGCTATGAAGAAAGAGGGAGGGAGGATAAATCTCGACCTTCGGAAAAGGAAACATTCCCCCCCCTCTCAGAAGGAAGATGGTAGCGAGATTGGGAGGGAAAATCCCCACAACACTTATTATCGGAAAAGAGAGGGGGGTGAGACACCCAGCCCCTCTAAGAGAAACCGGAACTCGAGGGGAACGGAAGGGGGAAGTCTTTCACTCCTTCCGAGGAAGGAAAGAGGAAAAAGTAGGCGAGGAATCTAACGGAGGTCCTCTATTCAACAGGGGAAGGAAAATAGCTGCCACTAATTCCCGGGGGGGGGGGGGCGGAAAGAAATTAGGGAGGAGATTGACCTTGATTTGGAAGAAGTTGGCCTTTACATTTTCCTACGAGCCGAGACGATGGCAACCGTTGCGAGGGAGCGGGGGTGCCGAAGTAACAGGAGCTGGGGAGGAGATATAAAAAAAGACGGGCAGTATTGAAAAAAAAAAAGGCCAGATTCTTCCACCATCTTAATAAAAAGGAAAGGGAAAAGATCGGAAAGAGTCGAAAGGGAGCAGCCAGTTGGGGGAGAGTTTCCTCCCTCATTTCAAAAGAGGGGGGGGGGGGACAATTATTGGGGGGGGCCCAATCGTTGACGATGTGAAAAAGGCTAGTCCACTTTCAGCCCCTTTTTCGGGAAAGAAGGGAGACTTAAACAGAGAAGAAAACCTTAGGTTCTCAACGGCTTCAATAGACGAGGGGGGAAAGTGATCTGAATTGGAATGTCGAAAAATAAGTAAGGGAAAAATTGTCATATCCATGAACTGGAAAAAAACGAAGGTTGGAGATCGCACACAAGCCGGGTCGTAGACATCGTATGTTAACGGAGGAACAAGGTTATGGAAAACGGAAATAAAAGGGGGGGTATACCATTCCTCCATCCCGTGAGGAGTAGGAGAAACACGGGTCGTAAGTTGGGGGGGAAGGGGGGAAAACCTGAGGTGCCTTCTAGAAGGGAAGAAGGTGCCGTTTAAAGGGGGGGGAGGGAATAACTAAAAAAAGAAGGAATCATTTGCTACTTCCGAGGGGAAGCACAGAGAAAGTCCTAAGCTGTTGCCAAGGAGCGCCCCTTCAGAAGGTTTTAAAAAAAAAAAAAATTGAAAAAAACCGCGTTCTGTACCCCTCTAATCTAGAAGGACAAAGTCCGGATTGCAATAGGAGAACTCTAGATGTTCCTAAAAGGACCCATTCCAACTAGCTAGCCGAGCAAAAAAACCATCATTGTCAGGGAGAAGTGGGGACCAAAAAAAGGCTAACTGCCCGCTGTTGAAAATGAAGAAGATGGTTATACAAACGATTGCGCGGAATGTTACTTTAGAGGTCTGCGATCGTGGCAGAGAGAACCAACAAGCCCATACTCTACAACCCACTCAACAGAGAAGTAATTTCCTTCCAACTTGAAGGGAGGCAAGAGACGGTTGAAATAACGCGGAAGGGGGGGAGGGGGAACGGCGATCTTCGGAAAAAAACAGAGAGTTCGAGGGAGAGAGTGTACATCCAGGGAAAGAAGAGAGACGGCCAAGGGGCTCCAAAAGATATGGGGGGTGTGGGAAGAGCGAGGATTCATTTTGGGAGAGTCTTTGCGTTGGTCTTAGGGACGGCAGGGGTTTAAGAGACGTTTCCAGGGGCCCGGAGGTACGTCACGGGACCTTGGTCAGACCTACAAAACAAGATGGGACCACGACAACCACTGTAGGGAAGGGAGTGATTTTAGTCATTCTCCTGTTTCAAGGGGATAAAGAATTAATGTATCGAAAAACGGGGAAAGGGCCATAAATCCTAGGGGAAGAGGAAAGGTCAAGGGGAAAGATGTCCGCGGATTACCATCTCTTCGTCGCTATTTTAAGGGGGGGGGGAAATGGTTTGGGGGGGAGTACTAACCGCCCCTCCCGAGCACGTTAGAAGAAGGAGATAAAATCTGGAAAGATCCGTCCAGAATCCGGGACAACAAAAAGTCTGGTCTCTTGTACTCGAAACAGGACCCAGGGGGGGAAAAAGAATTGGCAAAAACACCTTGATCACCCTTCACCAGAAAAACGGAATTGGAGTGAGGAACCCAACGAGGTATTCACAAAAAAACGGACCAGCCTTTTTTTCGCAGGGGGGGGGGAGAAATCCACAGGGGGGGGAAACAAAACAGACTGTGAAACCGTCCTACACTATCCGGGCGTTGTGGATACCAGCTTAATCCCGCAAAAGGGGATACGACAGTAAAGAGACCGTAGTTCATGAGCCCGGTTTCCGGGTACGCGTCTTGAACGGAAAGATGGGGGAAAGGGCAGAGCTAACATTTGGGCGTTTTAACCGTATTATCGACGATAGGAAGCTTTCACAGAGATCCTATCCCATTTAAACGAGATCTACAAACCGAGCAGGAGGGGGGGGCTAGAAGCGGCAGTCTATGAGGAGGTTCTCTTTGAAAAAGGGGGTCTGCCAGGACCTCTCAGCGGTTAAAGGGGGGAGGAAGGGGGTGCCTGCAGCGAAGAAGAGTTCAACGGGGCAAAAAAAATCTCCCTTCGGGAAGAGGAGGGGGAAAAGCATGAACGGGAACCAGGGGGGGGGGCCATGACCAATGGGGAAAAAGGAAAAAAGGCTTGGAAGAGGTACTGGTTTAGGTATCAGAAGGGTATAAACACGAGAGAGGGGAGGGAGCTCCCCAAGGGTCCATTAATGACTGGACAGAGAGACGTTATCTCTCGCAACAAAAAGAAAACAACTGAGGGATAAAGATAGTCTCTAAAAGAAACTCCTTTTGTTAATCCGGAAAGAAAGGGAGAGTTAAAGAACCGCAGTCCTGCCCCAGCAGGTAGGGTAACACTGTCATTGTCAAGACAAGCGGGGGGAACGTCAGAAAAAGGGGAACCGGCTGTCCAGCAGGGGGGGGGGGGGATCGAAAAAGTCTCTGCACGTCCCGCGAAAAAGCATAACCCTCTGAGAAAAAAGGGAGAGGTCGACACGGAAGAAGGAAAAGAGACGCCGGGAGAGCTTCTTCATAGCGGTTGTCTATAGGGGGTTCAAGGGGGAGGGATCGGGAATCCTAGCCTGGAGATTTCAGAGGGGGAAACTGCCAAAATAAAAAGAGGCAGGGGAACTGAAAAAGGGAGGACGCCCCGACTACAACAGGTCTAATAAAGAAAGGGGACTACGGAGGGAAACGGACCTTCTTGTCGTACCGCTGGGAGAAACCCCAGGGAAGGGGATCCCCAGGAAAAAAGGGAGGAGGATCGGAGTAGAGAAAAACTTTACTTGGCTTTATCCAAGCATGGGAGCCACACCAGGAAAGACTCGCCCCAATAAATCCAATGGACCGTCGGTGCCTGTATCAATGAAAAAAGAGGGCAGGTGTCCGGGGGGAAGGAAGGGCTCCAAAAGGACCAAAAAATGTGGCCCCGGATGATGGACGGTAAAAAGGGGAAAGGGAAAAAGGGGATCTGGGATCATGCTTAAACGGAAGTGTGGGCGGGAGGGAAGAAAAATCCAAAAAAAAAGTGAGAGAAAGAGATGGTCATCCGCGGAAAAAGCGAGCGAGTCAGAAACCTTACCTTCCTCCGTAAGGGGAGGTAGGAGAGAAGATTATCGATTACAAGGAGCAGGGAAAGGGAGAATGGGGGGAAGAAAGAAAAAAAGCAGAGGCACACGGAAGGGGGGGGTGGCAAATCGTGGGGTGAGTCCGCAAGGACATCTCCGGTGGTCCAACGGTCCTAAAAAGCTAACAAAAGGAAAGGGGCCAGAAGTGACTCAAGAAGTCAAACATGAATCCTCGCCGACAACAAGAGATATTTGGAGACGATGGAAGGGGCGCTAGTCAGAGAAAACAAATTCAGACAAGTTTTTGGGAAAGCATCGAGTATCCGATGCCTAAATAAAAGAAGAAAGAGACGAGTGAATTCCAACCGTAAGAAAAGGGGGAGACATTCAGAAAGAGTGGAGGTGCAGGGGAAAACGAGTAGTGGGATTTTGGGGCGGGGCAATTAGAAAAAAAGGAAGTTCGAGACCAAACAGTTGAAAATCAGGGGGGGGTATCACAACATGGAAATTGCACGGGTCCACGGATGTCACCGAAACAAAGGATCGCGGCGTCCAACAAGGGAGGGAATAGATCTATACAATTATGTGGGAAAGAAAGGGGTTGCTCCTGGTTCATTTTATAGGAAATCTACTGAGTTTTATCACCGGGGAAGTTTCCTAGGGGGGGAAAATCCTAAGTGGAGTCTAGCTTCTTCTTTTACTAATAACGGGCAAAGGGAAAGAAGTGTAAGGGCTTTCGGCAAAGCTCTAGGGCATAGAAGACTTTTATCTTTATTTCACATTAGATTCGGAAAAAACAAAATGAAAAAACCTGCGAAGAAGGATAGCAGGCACCTGCAGTGTGAGAAAAAAGGAAGCATTGAAAGACCTACTACGACACGACGGCGAAGGGACCTTTTCATACAAAGAAAGGGAAAGCAAATATTCTATAGACATGACCGTTCAAACAAGGACTCCTAATTGAGGGGAGAGATCCAAGAGTCAAGTTCATGGATTATGAGCAGGGGGGAAAGCCTTCATTCTTCGCGCAAGAAAGAAAAGCATCTTTGGGAAAAAAACTGGACCACTGCGAAGAGGAGCAGTTTGTAGGGAGAAAAAGGAGAATCGCAGTATGCCAAAGGCTAGCAGTCGGGGAATCGATAACGATGGAAGGAAAGGGGTCATCACCACCAATAGAGAAAAACAAAAAAATGATGCGGAAAAAAAAAACGGCGGGAGAACGCCTGAGTCGCCAGAAATTAACCAAGAAAGGAGGAGATGGTGGCCGAAGCCTTGATTCAAAGGAGGTAGGGTCTCCGAGAGGGAGAGGGGAACGGGGAATAAACAGTCCCAAAGGGGAAAAGACCTTTTTCCAATCGGCTTGGGAGGAGAGTGGAAAGGCCAACCAGAGAACCTGCAGCGAAAATCCCGAAAAAACAAGAAGCTCATTTGTCACTTCGGATGGGGGGAAGGGAAAATGTTTACTCGCGGAGGAGGGGGGGGAGAAACTGGTATGACCTCGCCGACTTCACGAGCCGCGAATAATTGGAAAGAAGGAAAAAAAAAACTCCGTCGAAGGGGAAAGGGGGAGAAAAGTATGTTGATTGAAAACTCAACCCCACCCACTTATTCATTAAGGGGAGGGGGGGGAAAAGGTAAAAGAACCATCCGCTCTCTAGAGGGTGAGGCTTTTTTAAGGCTTTCAATTCCCTTTGAAGGAGCTTATAATCGAAAGGAAGGAAAGTCACAGATTTTGAGAAGTCCTCCCTCCAAATACTGCAAAAGGGAGGAGGAGGGGGGGCTGAGGGGAGTCTTTTCGTCTCGTGATTTCAAAGGGGGTTGTGCCTTTACATGTTTCAAAAAAGGCAAAAAAAACCTCTTGGCAAATTCGTCGTTCGGTATGGCTCTTTTGAAGGAAGAAAAGAGCTCTTGGCGGGAGTAACCCCTTCCTTTCTCGGCGTATGGGAGAAATACGGACAAAAAAAAAAAAAAAAAAAAAAAAAAAGCTTCTCACAAGAGCCAATCAGTTGCCGCCGAGGAGAAGGAGCAGCCAGGGTGCGCGTTTCCGCCCTCATAGGGAAAGAAGTATTGGTGTGGGGTGGGCATCCAGTTTATCGAGGAAAAAGGAAAGCATGAGGCCAGGCAGCAGGGGGGGAGGCTCCAGGAAGGGCCTTCCAGGGCTCATCATCATATTAGGAAAGAGGGGGGGGGAAAAAGTTTTATCAAAGAAAGGGAGGGGCCGAGACGATAAGTCTTTCCAACCGTCGAAAGGAAAGGAAGGAAAGGGGACCGGGAGTTATTGGCTGAGATCAAAGGAATTCGGAGGGGGGAGGAAGACCCCAGAGGGGAGGGGGGATACTATGCTGGAGGGTAAATTACCCAGTCCTTAAAAGAGGGAAGGGGAAAATTCCGGCGTAAGGGGCCAGTTGTCATCCACGAAAAGGGGAGAGGGCAAGTATCAGTTGAGAAAAGGGGGAAGGGGAACTGGGCGGGGAAAAAGGAACTTAATCATTTAAAAAAGTCAATGTGAAAGAAAATTCGCGACTGCTATGAAGGGGGGGTGCCGCCCTCAGACGAAGGTAACGAAGGTGGGGGACAAGGAAACCTCCCACAGGGAAAGGGAGTGTACCGAGAAGAAAAGTCCTTATTGAAAGAGAATGTACCCGTGCCGCCAAGCAATGTTCATATGGGGAAAAAAACAGGACCAGTAACAAAGATCGCAATCCACAAAGAAAAAAAGGAATTGTCGAGGAAAGCGCTTGTGGACCAGCCGCGGGAGCGCCCTCTTTTTAGAAAGGGGGAAGTGCCAAGGGAGGATACAAAATTGGAGGGTGGACGTAGAGGTCTTGAAAGGGTGTCATATTTGACACCATCCCAAAAACTCCACGGGGGGGGAGTGCTAAACTTGAGACTTCTTATTTTAGAGAAAGGTTTAAATAATTGTGGAGGAAAAGAAAAGAATTCTGAAGGAGTATCCGTAGAGGGGCTGAAGAAAAAGATGTCCATAAAGGGAGAAAGGGGGGGAACGACTCCACTCCTTAAAAAAAGACGTTCTCCAAAATATATTTGGGGGGGTGGGAGCCTATTATGAAGGGTAAGGGACAGAATTGAAGCACTGATTCAAACTTGACCGGGGATTGGTGTGTTATCCTGGGCGGGATCCTTTTCAAAGGAAAAGGGTGACTTGTCTCCTTTGCTTAAGAAAGAGGGGGCCAGTGCTTCCTGCAATGAAAAGCGCGTTATTTGGGATCCACATGTGGTCTGTGGAAAAGGTAAAATCTTAAAAGAAGTGTTACCCGCTATAAATCCGAATCAGGATGCAGTCAATTTTAGAAAGAGATGCTTGGGTCCTAAAGGGAAGGAGATTGTTTGAAAAGATATTGTTGAAAGCTGGTAGGAAAAACGCCATCCAAAATAAAAAACCCACAAGAAAAGGGAACACTAAAACCCAAAACATTTCCCCCTTGGGGGACCCACCCAAAACCACATTTCCAGATTGTCCAGGAGCAGGGAGGGAAAAAAAAAACCCGGCGACACATTCTGTGTGGACGGAACCAAAAAATTGAATGACACCGAAGAAGAGAAAGAAAGTCACTTGAAAATGAGAAGAAGACTCAATACCTTTACATATGGGGAGGGAACATCGAAAAAGGGGGAGAAACCAAAACGCAAGTACGGAGAGAAAGCAAGTTTTTTTCAAAAGGAGGGGAACGAACGGGTCCGCGACAAGAAAAAAAAGGGAGTGGGCGCCGCTATTGGGGGATACCAAGCTTAACTAAAAGGTGATGACGTGGCGAAGAGTCCTGGAGAAGAATGTGTCGAGGGGAGGTCCGTCCATCGGCAAGAAGTGGGGGCAGGTCTAACGAAAGGGAGTGTTGCAGTTGCAAACAAACCTTTTACCGGAGAAAGCCCGATCCATCCATTTAAACTCCTATCAAGAAAGAGGAGAAGTCCAAAAAAATATCCGTGCTAAAGGCAAGACTATATCCGTAGAGGAGATGAATACGGGGAGCTCATCTTTATGGGGGAGGGGGGGGGGAGGGGGGGAAAAAAAGTTAGGACCGTGAAGACGACAAAAATCTCCCTGCTTGCACGCGGAGGGGGACCGCAAGAAAAGGAGGAAGCTTGGGAAAAGACAGGAAGTGTTACCGACAAAAAAAGGGAAAGGGTTTCGGGAGAAAGAATCCTTATTGTGAGGGAGGCCCCGATTCAAAAAAGGAAGGTTTTACGAAGAGAGGCAAAAAAAGTAGGAGGAGGAGAGGATCCTAGAGCGTCAAAGAAAGAGGGGGGGAATCCCGGGGGGGGAGCGTTCTATGAAAATGGCATGGAGGAAAACCGTCAAAAGAGTAACACTGGCAAGGGTACCTACCCAGCTTGGAAAGGTTCATTCTTATAAAAGGGGACCCGACGGCTGCTGGAACTATCGAGGAACGGTCCAAGGATTCGCTTCATGCTTCCCGCGAGAAAACCTCTATCAGGGGGAACAGGCTAAACTATTATACAGCCGCCTGGCAAGGGAGGAGGAAGGGCGTTGTAGAAAACTTGCTGTGATCGAGGGCAAAAAGTCCCTCTAAAACGTCCGATCTAGGAACTGCAAACAAGAGGGAAAGAGTCCATTTACAACCACGGGATCTGATTACCTGCCCGCAAGGGAAAAGAAAGGGGAATCCTCAAAAGTCCCCTTTCGAGGAACCGTCTTGTCAAAAAGGAAAAAAATAGCGGAAAAAAGTGAGGGTCGAGGATAAATAAATTATTTTTTGTGGGGGGGGGGGGAAAAAAACGTCCTGGAGGAAACCCAGGCTTTGAGGGAGTGAAGAATCGCCCCATAACTCCATGTTACGTCTGTGAGGGGGATCAAGTAAAGGGGGAAGGGAAGAAAATGACCTTTTGTCAGGGGGGGAAATTCAATTTGTCTTTGGTTGACAAAAGGAAAAGAATGTGTCAGGATGAGTTAACGGTCCAGGAAGAGGGGAAAGAGACAGCTTGATCTGGATCAGGGAGGGAAAAAAAGGATCGGGGAGAGAAAAACACCCCGCAACCGATTCAAAAGAACTAAGACTAATAAGATCCGCGACCAAGGGCGATTCTCATGAGAACAGCCTCGGAAGAGTGTAAAAGGACCAGGAGTCTTGTATCGCTGAAAGGTCTCACGGAAAAAAAAGCCCCTTCCCGCTCAAATCATGAGCACTCTAAAAGGAAAAATCGTGTTGTGTAGGGAGGACAAACGGAGGCAATTTCAAGGAAGGGGGACCGGTCTCTAAAAAAAAGGAGACAGGGAGGGTGAAGAAAGAAACTCGGAATTCTCGGAAGATCCGAGCCGACAACCGGGATTGGTTCAAGGATTGAGGGTTAGATGCTACCAACGACGGAAGGGGGGCGTGAATGGGGAGGAAGAATGAAAAAAAGTAAGAGGGAGCCGTTCCTCACAAGAGAAGGAGGGTCAACCGTCGAGGAAAGGTTTGAAGAGGAAGGGGAGTTTCGTTGTCAGTAGGGGAAAAAGGGGACGATTAGAAAAGAAAGAAGACTCTAGTCAAGTCCCGCGCAATCGTTGTGAAGGATGGGCACTGACGCTGGGGCTCGGGGCGGTTCTGCCCAAAAGAGTCATCTATACAATGAGGGGGAGGGAACTATGAAGTTTGGCATGGGTGATATGCGACCGTTGAAGAAATCCAGTGTATTGCCATCCTGACGGGGGAGGAAGAGAGCTTAGAGGGGGGTTAAGTGGGTTGACCGAATTGGAGGAGGAAAAGGTCTCTGCGAGGAGGGAACGCAGGAAGGGGAGAAGTCGGGATTTCCCCAGGAAATGGTATTAGAAAGGACCCCATCTCCTATACCGAAAAAGGAAACCGGAACCTTCGAGGAGGAAAGTTTTTCGAAGGGGACTATACAACGAAAGCCGTGCATTTGATGGATTTAAGGAAAGAAAAGGGCTTGCAGGTATCTTTCTGGCCAGCAAGAAGAAACCTAACTCTGTTACGGAAAAGAAACGATGACCAAAGAAGGGGGGAAAGACCCTTGGGGAAAGACCTCCTCTTTGTTTTTCGGAGGAGGGTTATAAAAAATGATTCTTCGCGCAAGGGTAAAGGCTGAAAGAGACCTTTTCCCCACCTTCGGGGGAAGCCGCCTCTGCTGAGGAAGAACTTGTTTTAAGGAGGAAGACCGTCGCAAGTAATTCAGCGGCAATGGAAAGGGGGGAGAGCAGGACGGGGATCGGGTTTGGTCTCACCACCAATAATGGTCAAATAGTGAGAAATGATGGCTTAAAAAAGGGAAGAAGGCGCCTCTTCGGGGAAGAGGGGCAGAGAAAAGATTTGTTGTCCAGAGAAGACGCAAAAAGAGATTTATCTCTCCGAAGGGAGAGGGGCGGGGTTCACTTCGGCCCCGATCCCGAAGAGAAGGGGAGCGTTACCACGCGGCGGAGAAAATGTCACGGCCAACCCGATGGGGGGAAAGGCCGAAACTGGCAGCAAAACGAACTCATCCCACAAGAAGCTAGGGTCCTTAATTTTCCGCGTAGGGGAGGGGACTGTTGACCGAGGTTGGACGGTACTCTCCTACTTTCGATTCCCCGAAAAGGGAGGGAAAAAGCCTTGACGATAGCCGGATGGTGGCGAGAGGGGGAAGGGCCAAA
>Ga0179593_1605380_pt1 | contig 19457 bp, 26 predicted proteins | sample CZODoug2_1_08_16_FD_185931 | JGI IMG/M metagenome (GOLD analysis project Ga0179593, IMG submission 185931) | Vadose zone soil fungal communities from Angelo Coast Range Reserve, California, USA - CZODoug2_1_08_16fungal (PacBio error correction) | ecosystem: Environmental > Terrestrial > Soil >...
CGGGGGTGGTCATCTAAACAAAAAGATTCTCCAGGGGGGGTCTCCCTTCTTCAGATACAGGGTAAATGCGGCGGCCAGAAAGAAGATGGTAATACGCTGTCAAGGGGGGGTCAAGGACTAAAACAACAAGTCGCTAGAGTTACGAAAGGATTTAACTTTATCAATAAGAAGAAGTCCTTCCTGAGATTAGCGCTCATACGGTGGGAAAAGGGGGTTGTTTTTGTGACTTCAGGAAAAAGGGGCTGTACTTAGAGGTTGAAGAACAACTTACGGGGGGGAAAAGGGTACAATCATTGGAAAAGTCCACGGAGCACGAAAAAAACCATCAAGCGTGTGGGAGCAACCGGAAAGAAGGGACCTTCGACCGTCAGCAAAAAAGGAGAATCAGAGATTCCGAAGCAGGAAGAAAAAAGAGAAACATGCACCAAGGGGAGACGCTACAATTTTAGAATCGAGAGATCTTCCGAACCAAATCTCATTTAAGGGGGACATAGAGGATAAGTGGAGCTATTTTACATCTCCTGAGAAAATTGCCTGGAAGCAAAAAGGTTGGGGAAAAAGGAAACCTCGGCTCAATCTGAAGGAAAGGGTTGCTACAAGGGTGAGAAAACGATGTGAACGATTCACTGTAGGAGGAAAAGCAATTGAGAGAGGGGGGGAAGACTGAGGGCGACCGCGCTTAAAGAACAAAACTAAGAACCATTTCTTCACAAACAAGAGACTCGGTACCGGGGAAATGCAGCAGATATTTTCTAGAATGGGAAGGGGAAGATATCACGCGGGGACATGGAGCGGGGGGAAGTCTGCACGCCTCCCACAGGGAGAGTCTCATTCAAAAAGAGAAGGAAAGCAAGGGAATACGTATTTTGGGGGGAAAAAGGGCGACTTCATTTATAGAAAAAGGAAAAAAAAAGGAAATATTCCCCTACAAGGGTAGACGAGGGGGGGAAGAGTTCCACGCGTTGCAGCAAAAAAAGGGGGAATGATTTGCACTGCACAGAAAGGGAAAAGGGTATTTGCCTCCTGTTTTGAGAAATCAAAAGAAAGAGGGGAGGGAAGGAAAAACAACACGTTGGAGAGGGAAAGAGAGAGACACGCTGCGGTCTTTAGGGGGAGAAAGGAAAACAGGCGTAAGAACCGGAGGAATGAGATCGGGCAGTGCAAATCAAAAAGAAAGAAAAGTGAACGCATGCCATTGGAGGAGGATAGGGGAAGATTCAGTTCTAAGGTGCGAGGGGGGAACTGCATTCGAGGGCCGGAACAAATGAACGTCCATTAAGGATAAAGGAAGGCCTTTAGCTTGATGTCTCGAAAAAACGAGCATCTTGCATGCGGGAAAGAAGGGGACTTTCAAATCTTAAAGCGTGATCGCTGAAGAAGGGCTGAAAAATAGCGAACACGAGAGGATCGGTACCACGCGTGCCGGGTAATTGTTGTTTTGTGGGGGCCGACTGTGTTGCATGAGGCGGTCGTTGGGAGAAGGAGGGATACTTGCTTGGAGGAGGTTTCGGGAAAGAAGATCGTCCATCGCTTGGGTGGAAGTAACGTTAGCAAAGTGGCAAATTGGGAAAGGGAGAAAGGGTGGCCTGAGTAATTTGGGAATTCCCTGCAATTTCTTGGAACGAGAGCACTTGTTCACCTCTAAAAGGAAAAGACGCCTATGGAAAGGTGTTAGCGTCGAGGAGAGGGGTTCGGAAGGATGGGGAAGATTCATATGAATGTTCGGTCTGAGAACTGCAAAGCTTCGGGGGGGAAGATGGCTGTCCGCGCGAGCGGCGAGCTGAAGGAAATCTACCGCAAGCAGAGGATGCGTCTGAATGTGAAAAGGTTGACGATTTCCCAACCAGGGGAAGGGTTCGGAGCCTGAAAAAAAAGACCGTTTCGCTTGAGAGGGACCCATGAAGGGGCAAGACCGTCATTGGGGTCAGGGAAAGAATTCATCATGGTATGGAAGCCAAAAACATCTACAAACAATCAGAAAAAAAATCATTTACAAAGGAAGCCGTCTAAAGGGAAATCGATTAAAGGACGCGACTAGGTGTGCTTTTTTGGTATCCAAGGGGATTGGACCGACCAAATCTTTGCCCATAGCAGAGAAACGGGCGCGGCCTTTAAAAAAAGGGACGGCGCCATCATCAACATGCTAAAAGCCGCCGGAAAAAAGGGTTCCTGCGAAAATCAGGGCGCCTAAAGCTGGGGGGGCGCTTCTGGCTACCGGGCGAAATTTGGGGGTGAGCGTTAAAGGAAGAAAATCTAACTTCGGATGTAAAGAGGACGGAAGGGGGGTGGCTACTGTCGACTTTTCCGACGAGTGCGGGACAATGATGAGACGAAGGTTGAAAATGCCGTTCACTGAAGAGGATCTCTCATCGACGATATCCGATGGCACGCTTCGTGATCGGAGGGGGAGCGCTCACGCTCTGACGCCCAGAGAAGGGCCTGCTCATCGGATGCGCCAAGCAAGTCCCGAATTTTCTACCGGAAGGGCCGGTTGCCCGATAAGACAATCCATCACGTGCGGCAGGGGAGGGACGCTCGTTGCCAGGATCTCGATCTTTTTAGCGCGGAAGACACAGGATGCCATTTCGTGTGAAAATGAATCAAAGAAGCGCTAAGACTTCAAAGGAAGTCACGAAGCTGATTTTCAAATATAATCGCGAACTAAACTCGTCTGCATTAAAAAGGAGTCCTTTATCTTAGGGTCACTGCTTTTGCCGGGATCCTTTCGGGACTCTCGTGCCACCTTGAAAAAAAGCCATTTGCTGGCGTAAAGATGCGATCGCGCTGGTTATGGGTGGCCCCTATCGCCAGGGATAGCCCGTGCAGAAGCCTTTAGGAAGTTAAGCTGAAGCAAAAAAAAAAAATAAAAAAGGAAAAGAAAAAACAGTTGTTCTGACCGGGAGAGACAAACCGTTGAGCGCTATCGTCAATACGAGAGAGAGCCGCTCCTCCTTGTGGGTCCTCGACGTAAAAATAAATAGGCGAGAGCCCATCAAAAATCATTCGCCTTCTCTACGACCACCGCCGTTGGAAGGTCGCAGCAGGGAACTCAGCGCGAACCCCTCCGTGGGAGAACGGGATCGGAAGTCACTTCATGGGTCCTGTCCGGGAAAGTGGTCGCTCACGCGCTCGAAAACTGGGCCATAGCGACACAAGCTGAAATTCGCAGAGAACGCACTTTTTGCCAGGAAAAGATCTTCTCTCCTCTCCACCTGCCATTTCGGTGGGGGCGGGGTTTGGGGTCATCCCCGGAAGGCCGGCTTCGGACATCACGCGAGTTGCGCCAAAAAAATGGGGGCGATCACAAAAGAAGGGACCAGCGCGCGGAGTTTACTCCGAAGAAAGAAAAGAGGCTGGTTGGGGGAGACTGCGCTGCCTGGAGGTGCTCATTGAGGGAGTGGGGGGGTGGTTCTACGCAAAGCGGATCCAGTGTAAGGGCACTCCTTATCGGTTTTGGGACAACGAAGATCGCTGGGTGGAGGGGGCGGGAGCCTCCGAGAAAAAAAGGACATCACGATCACCGGAGGTGGGGATGCCGTATTCGACAAGCTTAAAAGGAGGAAAGTTACCAAAGGAGGATTTGCGATCGCAGCAAAAACTGTTCGGAGGAATTGATCGAGTTGATGTCCGAACGACAAACCGGGGAAGCCCAATGCCGGAATCAGATTTTTCCCCGGAGAAAGCACGTTGAATCTCTCCTCCCGAAGGAGGGAGTTGACATAATTGAAAAAAGGCAGCATAAATCTCCCCAAATTCAGAGGAACTGCTCGAACAAAAAGGTCTCTCAGCGACTCAACACAACAAAGGAGGAAAGAAAATCACACGAGGTTTCCTCTAATTTGAAGGAACAGCGATCAATCATCTCGTGTACATCCAAGAAACATTCGAGGATGAGGTCGGATGGACGGAATTTCTGAAGCTTCAAAAGGGCTCCGGCATTGAGGGGCCTATCTTTCAGGAGGGGAGAGGGGGAGAGAAATCAGTCGTCAAAATCGTTCTGCCGATCGCAAAGGTAGAAAATTCACTTCGAAGGGACTAGATCTTCGCATCGGCACAAGAGGAAATTCCTCGGGATAGAGCTCGGGCTCCTATGTCCGAGAGGAAGAAGAGGGGGCAGGAATGAAAATCACAAAAGAAAGACTTTCACTCCAAAAAGGATAAGGGACAAACACCGACTGAAAGGAAGTGGCGTATAACCCGAACCAGAGGAAAAGGAAATTATCAAGAAACGCTTGAGTCTGTATGACTCTCCCAAAAAAGAGTCTTCTGAAACTTACATGAAGGGGAAGAGAGTCCCTGAGAAGAGCCATGCGTGATGGGGAGAAGCTCTTATGGGAAGAATATTGGGAAGGAAGACGTTTATACTGAGCAACCAGGAAAACAACATGAAAGTGAGGCGAGACCGCCTTTCTGCTTGAAACGACCCAAAACAAATCCTGCGAACCGGGCGCCTAATAAGGAACATACTCGCTCTGGCAAAAAGGGAAAACGCGTCTAGGGGGATGTCTCAATTGTGCCGAGAGGCCGTTCGAGAGTTCATCCCTTCTGGGGTGGAGGGAACAACAGCTATCGGAATAAAAAATGATCTACGACTTTCGGGAGGACCGGGAGAAAAGGTGCTTTCCTCTGGCGAGAAGTAATGGGGCGAAGAAGCCGGCGGACACACAAAGACTATCTTCTTGGATAAAGCTCGTGAGCGAGACCTGCTCGGGAAGCGCGGAACTGAGACCAAGGGAGACGTCATGAGAGTATCGTGCTGTAAGGGGGAATTCTCTAGAGCTTCAGCATAACTATAGGCGATATGGGAGGAACCATCTGCTAGAGGATAGCTAAAAAAGTACTTCCAGCCAAGGGAAAGTTGAATGCAAGGTGTGCAAAAGAAGGAGCGCCCGCATCTCCTTAAAAGGACCTCTTTATCGAATGCGAGTGCAGGGCTCTATGGGGGGGGGGAAAGCTATATTTTACCAGAAGAGAACATCAAAGGAGATGGCGGCGCCGTCTATTTCTGATCGAGAAAACACCGACATGGAAAGGCATCTAGAAAGCCGTCGACAAATCTAAGGGGCCTCGCCGAGGTTTTAAGGAAGAAGTTGAAGGAGAAGGGTCAACTCGGCCTTGAAAAAGATTGAGACTCCTAGGGCGATAATCCGCGGAAAAAGGGGGGGGGGGCGGGCGGTCAAAAAAGGAAGGAGGAGGCTCTCTATCAGAAGAGGGGCAAAGAAAAAAATTTGATCAAGTCGATGCCGAAAACCTTGAAGGGAATGGTCAACCGCTCGCTGGGGGACTCAACTAGAGAAACACAGGGGAAAGAAAAAGAAAAAGTGCGCAAATGCACCGATCCAGAGAGTTCAGATTGACGAAGGGAAAACTCGCCAATTTTCTCAGGGGAAGGTAAGGTTCTGAAAGGATGAAAGCTCCACAGAGTCATCAAACCAAGCAAGAAGGAGTCGCAGGTATTTCTCCTTCTTCAGAAAAAAGGTAAAGAAAAAGACAGCCCGAAAGGGAAGAAAGCGGCAAGGGGGTCCAATCCAGGGGGGAGACGAAAACACGAAAGAGAAGAGAATTTTTAAGGAAAGAAGATTTCTGACGTGGGGAGGGAGGATAGCGCTCAGAGCTTGTTTTTCGGTTGGGGGGGGGGGACTTCAGAGGGGAAGGGAAGATGTTCATTCTGTGAGAGGGTTTTGGTATGGTGAAAAAGAAGAAGGGAAAGCGCAAGACGGTTCCACCGGCTAAAGCGTGGGGGGAAAGAAGAAAAAGAGAAGAGGACCTTCAGAAAAAAAAAGCTTCTTCACGTGGATTGGGACGAGGAATGTATGCAAAGAGCGAGCGACAGAACATAGCTGTCCAACAGTTAGAAGAGAAACATTGAGGAAATTCGATCAAAAGGAGCAGACAGGGAAAGGAAATAAAGGGATATAAGGGTATCTGAGGTGACCATGAGGAGACGGCTCCAGAAGCCACCTCCTGTTGGCAAGATGCAAAACTAAAGGCTCGAGAAAAGAAGGCCTGGGGCTACCCTGGATATGGACGCATGCCCTGTAGTGAAAAAGGAAATCCTTCTAAAGCAGGAGAAGGGGGAGGAAACACTACCCACTCAGGGGAGAGCAAAGAAAAATTCATCGGCCGCGGGGAAAAAGTATCTTGTTCGCGGCAGAAAGCAAAAATGCAGGAAGATAGCAAGAAGTTTGAAGCGGCAAAGGGGAAAACGCATCACATGAGGAAAGGAATGAGCCATCCAGGCGAAAGGCGTATGGGGGAAACGCTTCCGCCTGAAAACATGCCACTTGTGCAAATGAAGAATAAAAGGGGAAGACATGGTGATACAAGAAGGAAAAAGTCACTGTCATTGAATGGAAAGGAAGGGCACTGACGGGATTTCACGCCTGTGTGGGGAAATACACGCAAAGCCGCAAGCGGTGTCAAAAAAAACAACACAACGTGAGATAGTAAGAATAGGGACGGAACACGAGGGGGGGGGCACCATTTCAAAAAGTCCTTTCTGATATCGTGGAAGAAGGAGCAAAGGCAGAGGACTTGGAAGGAAGCGCACCATTTCGTCTACGGGGGGGAATAGTTACTTCGAACTTGGGAAGAGTCAGATAACGGCAGTCGCTTCAGAACTTCATTCCAGAGTGGAGCCTTGATGAGGAGAAAATTATAACACGAAAGGTTGTAGCGGAAAGTCGTATTAATCCGCGGGGGATGAATGCAGTCGCGGAAAAAAGAAATCTCACCCTCAAAAAGCATAGTGCGGGAGAAAGGGGAATTTTTTATTGTGGAAAGGAAATAATTCGAGTGGTTCTACTAATCTCGGAAGGCTTTTCAGGGAGGGGGTTAGGGTCATACCAGGTCCATCGCTTTTATCAAAAAACCCATTCCTGAAATGGGGGGGGAGAAGAGGAGTTGTCCAACATCAGGGGGGGGGTCGAAGTAGACTAGGTGGAATGGGCACCTCGGGGAAAAAGAGAAGCTATTTCATATCCCTTTATGGGGAAGAAAAAAGCGTTTTGGCCGGAGGGCATTGAGAGATGAGAAAAGAGATTCGTCCCTCCTTGCGGAGAAATGTCTGGAAAATTCTTTCAGGGGAAGGCTCTCAGTCAAAAGGGCAGACGGGAGAAGGTCCTAGGAAAAAAGGGGAATGGTGAAGTGACGTTTGCCCCCGTCTTTGAAAAAAGAGGATGACCCATTAAAAGGTGGGGAAAGCATGAAAAAAAGGCATTGAAGGGGAGGACAAAAAACAAGGAGACGAAAATTATCTCTATCAGAAGGAACCGTGAAAGGGGGAATAGAAAGTAAATCAGCGACTCGGGGGAGATATTTATTTGATTTTACCGAAGAGTGGGGAAAATCTTCTTCCATCCGAGGAAGAGGGATCCGGCTAGAGAAATGCTGACGTTCTACCGCCTAAAAGAAAAGGGTTGAAGGCCGTGTCTCTCAGGCTGGGAGTGAGATAGGGAGACCGGAGGAATGGAAGGCGAGAGAAAAAGGATTCTTATGTCCTTAGAAGACCAAGAACCGGGTTCAGGAAAAAGCGCTTTCGCCTAGGATAGAGAAGTGTTGACTCCTGAAGATGGGGCTGGGGCAAAAAACGAATTGCGCTGTTAGAACGTCTGGGGGTCTCTGTAGAGGAAACTTCTCTGTTTTGAGAAAAAAGGGCCAGGGATACATACTGATGAAAATCCCCCCGCTTCAATCCTCCTCGAAGTTCCTAGCCTTCTGAATGCCGAAAAAGGTATGGAATCTTGTCCTAAGCGGGAAAGAGCAAATTCGAAGGGGGTCAAGGCGTTAGGCGCGCGGCAGAGAAAAGAGTTGCTGAATAACCTAGGCTATTCGGATCATCCCTCAAGAGGAAGGCGATGTTGTAAAGCTGAACAAGAAAAAACGACGAAAAAACGCTTCATTTCTGAAGGAGGGCGCGCGCAAAAGATGTCGCCCGCAAATTGAGAAAAGAAAGTCAAGCCATGTGTCTTGGAAGGGTTGCGCGTGAGCGAGGACCCTGTATTGTGCAAAGTATGCTAAGCCGGGCATTTCTCTCGAGGAACAGCTTGGAAAAAACCATAAAGCTCCTTAGAAGAATTTGGGGCATCGCAAGAACCAAAGACGGTAGGGGGGAAAAAAGCCTTTTCCTATCAAGGGGAGGAATCGAAAGGTCATAACGAGAAGTTTTCCTCCGGCGTTCGGGGGAGAAAATAAATGAGCGAGAAGACCGGCAGCCTTGGGACATTACGACCGAAGTCCAAAAGGAAGAAAAAAGTTGCGGGAAAGGCTTGAATTTTTTCACTCAGACTCAGCGGAAAAGGTCTCTCGAAGGACCGCTTTCGCATAGAAGATGCGAATCTCGACCCGCGATAGTTCAGGGAAAACTAGCTAGGAACGGAAAGAAAGGGTGACAATGCAGACGCGAAATGAGAGTGCAAATGGCGTTGTGGTCGGGGGGCCCCGGGATTATCAAAAGGGGAAAAAGCAAGAGGGTTGTCGCCATCAAATACGCGCGACCCATCAAAAAAGGGGTCAGCAGGGGGAAGGAAAGGGGCGGTTTTTTGGGAAGACGACGGAGAGTTCTTCCTTTGCTCGGGGGAAAAGGGGAAGAAAAAAGGAGCTCCAGGAGGGGCACTCATGACGGGGGGGGGGGACAAACGGGGGGAGTGAAGGCTTCAAGGCGATCCGCCACGGGAAAGGATAGGACGCGACATCACGCAGGAGGTGACGATGACCGGGGGAAGAAAGAGAGAAATGTGCCGAGGGCATGTCGAACCAGGCTTTGGGAGAGCACAGGCCGGACAAATCGTCCACTTGATCGCGAGAAAGGGACACGAGCACGATAGTAAGAAGATGAAGGAGAGCAGATATTTTCCCCGAACAGAAAGCCGAAAGAAAAAGAGAAAGCCCTTTTGCTTTAACTGGAAACAAAAAAAGAAGTGAGAAATCACCGCAAAAGAAAAACAAAAAAAAGGAGGCGGCCGGAAAAGGTGGATTTATCAAGCTCACAACAAAGGGAGATATTCCATCCACGCTTTGGGCGTTTGGGAGAAGGGGGGGAAGAGAGCGTGGCTCCAATCGAGAAACGCCCAGTTCGTCGTAGAGGGCAGGAAAAGAGTCGGGGGGAGAAGTCTGATCTTCAATACACCTTCAGCAAGGGAATCTTATAGAGGACATGGCTCAAAGAAAAGAGCCTTTTTCCGGGGAGGGAAGGAGTGCAAAAAATAAGGGAATGACATTACTCTTAAAGAATCTGCCAGGGAGGAGTAACCTGGATAAAAGGGGGGGGCCTCGATAGGAAGAGTGGCATATAGAGACACCAGCGAAGACCTTTCTCTCAAAAAGAGAAGATTGAAGGGAATTTAATCCAGAAGGGATGTCTATACACAAAAGGAAAATCAATTAGAAAAAGGGGACGTACTGTATTATCGATCCCAAAACGGGGGGCGGCAGGAAGTACATTTGAAAGATCTCTCTCTTTGCAGGGAAAGCTATCAAGGGGGGGGAAACTCCCAAGGGGCTTTCTGCCTCCTTTTATTAAAGGACAAAAAAAAAAACAAGAATGAAAAGCACCTTTGTCACGGGGAAGGAAAAGGACGTAGTCTGAGAACGATTTCTACGGGAAAAAAAGTAGGGAGGACCCTTAACAGATCTCTCGGGGGAAAAATACTCGGGGAAGAAAGACGGGAGCCGGCGCGCGCCGGGGGAAAGAGCGAAGGATCTCGCTTCTGGGGGACTGAACTGTAGGAAGCGGAGTAAGGAACATTTATACGACTCCTTGTATCTTCTCTCTAGGGAAGGAAGAAAAACCCGGCACCAAGAAAAAAGGAGTCTTGCGAAAAGTATCTCCAATACTTCTCGGGGGAGGGCGAGGGACAGAGGGAAAAGAATGTCTTTCTGGGAAGGGGGAAGAAGGATATGAACTTATCAAGAAAGAAGGGAACCTCCATTTTCCAAAGAAATCGAATCGCGCAAGACGTTTAAAAAGGGGGAAGGGGAAAAGGGTTCTGCAAGGGAAAGAGCAAGGGGAACGCAGGAAAAAAGATGCCGCGTGATCGAAAGGGGAAATGCTAGAGGGAGATACTATTGTACCACGCGAAGAGGGGGGAGCTAGGCGGGGACAGGGAGGGGGGAAAGGATATCTGGGAGGCTCCAATCAACCTCCAGAAGGGGTATGACCGGAAGAAGCATCACTCCTGAGGGGGAGAGGGGGGATTAGCCTGCAAAAGGTGCAAGAGTGGAATCGGGGCTGGAGAGAGTAGCCTGTAGAAAGGTCATAGGAGGGGGATCTGGCGTGAAGGAAAAGGGGGATTAGGAGAAAAAAGAGGTTTGGAGGGGAAGGAATCTTCTCTAGAGGAAGGGAGACGAGTGCATCCATCTCACGGGGGAATGGGAAGGAAAAAAGGCAAAGAGGTCAAAAAAAGCATGTACGCACTCTGCAAAAAGAGCTCGCAATCAGAAAAACCTTCAACAAAGAAAAGGAAATCCACTTCGGGGAACGAAAAGCCTCGACAAGGGAAAGCGGTCGTCCAGATCGCCAGGAAAAAAAGCTGAAAAGGACGGATGTTCGCAGAAGGGGAAGCACGGCCGGGGGGGGGAGAACGTAGTAAGCATCATAAAAACCTCCGCGTCAATCAGTCTTATGAAAAAAGAAGGGGAAAGAGAAATCAGAGGGGGGGTAAAAAGGAAAAAGTCGCCTTGGAAAAAGGGAGGAAGGGAAAAGCGTCTACGGAGAGTAAGAGCATTTTCGAGGGGTTTTGTCCCTTTCATGAAAAAATGGAGGTTAAGGCGGGGAAAAGACCTTTTGCTGAATTGGGAAAGAGAAAAACGGTGACCGGGAGAGGGGGAAAGAGGGGGCCCCAGGCGAAAAAAGAAGAAAAGCGCTTGCAGCGTGTGGATTTCTAAAGGAGTAATAAAAAGAAGAGAGAGCTACAGAACATTTCATACCCAGGGGAAAAGTACTTGGAGGGAAAAAGGAATCTTCCAAAAAAAGACACATAAATTTATATTACAAAAAACAAGGGACGATGTGACAAAAGTGAAAGGACAGAAATTTCCTTGGGGGAAAAGGACTGACCAAAGAGAGGACGTCCATGGGAGACTACAAGCTATTAAAGAAGAAAGGGAGTTGACCATAAAACCTAGAGAAAGCAAGTATCTCTGAAAGCCTCCTTGAAAAAGGAGAAAGAAAAAATCAAAATTCATCGGCCGCGGAAAAGATTCAGCAGGGGGGGGTAGCTATTTTCATTAAAAAAAGGGGAAAAGAGAAAAGGGGGGAAAGGAGGGAAGGGGAGCCGAAAAAAGAACATTCGCACATGAAGCTCCAGGCAGGAGGAGGGGTTGGGGGAAAGAAGGGGGAAGCGACTTCAGTTATCGAGGGGGAACAATAGATATGAAAATAAAAGGAGAGCGTGCATTCAAATTCCTGGGGGGATGATTTAGGAAAAAGAACGGGATTTCACTCGAGAAGAAAGGGGAAAAAGGAAACGGGAGAGGGCAGGCAACACTTGAAATGGCAAAGACTCACGCGCAAGCGTGTCAGATCGAGAGGGAGGCCCAAGAGAGAAAGGGGAGGGACTTGAGGTAGTTGTTTTTAAAAAAAGGTCAAACATGGAAAGAGGTAAGGGAAAAGATCGTTTACTTTCAGGAAAGGGAGAAGGTGACGTAAAAAGGGGGAAGGGAAGCCGGGGGGGCTACACGTGTCATGCTTTTGGGAGGGGAAAGGACATGCCGGGGGGGGTGCATTCCCCTTGCGGAGAGTTTCGCGAAAAAAAAGAGGGAGGAGTGGGAAAAAAAAAGCTTCAAAATCTGTCTGGAGAAAAGAGAGGAAAAGAAAGCAGGGAATAACAAGGGGAAAAGGAAAGCGAACCGATGAAGGGGAAGGGGGGCATTTAATTTTCTAAGGGAGGGGGTCCAGACCGGAGGAATTCTTTTCTCAGTATACCTAGGAAAGGACTAGGGTAAAGAAGGAGAAAAGGGAACCCAGGAAAAAAATGATTGATCCTAGGGGGAAGGGAAAAATTCCTTTGCGGAACAGAAGAGGAGACTATTTTCTCCTGGTAAGTTGATCAGATGAAAGAGAGGGAGAAAAGGAGGAGGTGGTGAGGATCCTTGATCTGAAGAAAGTAGGTCGATAAAGGAGGGGAAAGAGGTCTGCCATTTTCTTGGAAGGGAGGGGGGACGACTTGGGAAAAAAGAACATCCACGCTTAAGCAGCTTGCAGGAGGGAAGAGGGGGGAAACGAGGAAAAAAAGGTTAACTTGTGCGTGGAAGGCTTTGTAAGTGGGGAAAAGGGAAGGGTGAAAATGGAAAGGGGGGGTGTAAGGAAGACTCATAAAGGGGCCAAAGAAAAAGAGAGAAGAAAGAGGAAAAAAAAGTTATTTTCTCCATTTAGAAAAAGAATAATCGGGGGGAAAAGGAGGGGTTCTTCCCTGGGGGAGGGGGGGGGGAACCGTCTGAACTTTCCTGGGAAAAAAAATTATTACCTTCGGAAGGGAAACTTATAAAAGGAGGGGAAGCTGCCAGCATCCATGAGGAAGGAAACTTCGGCGGGAGGTGGGGAAAAAAGAAAGTTGGAGAAAATTGTTGTTCAAAGAATCTGGTCGGGAAAAGAGAAAATTTGCGTTTTAGGGGGGGGGGGTTAAGGGAAGAGGAGGACTTCGTAAAAAAAAAGGACAGGACGTCCTTTTGGGGAAGGATATCCGGACGCAAGGGGGGGAGCCTCTTGAAAAAAAAAAAGGAAAGAGCGCTAGAAGAAAGGGAAGTGCCTTATCGGGAAGATCATTCTAGAAGGGGACATTTAGGAAACTCAAGCAGCTCCTAGGAAGGGGGAGAGAGACAGATTTAATAAGATAATGGAGAGAAAATCCGGGAAGACTAAAATCGACTATGACCTTTTCTACCAAGAAGGGGGGGGAAAAGGATGGAAACTAGAAGGAAAAAATAGGGGAGAAGGCCAAGGAGACGCTTTGTCTACTTCGTGATTCGACGCGGGGAATACCGGAATGTGGAGGTGAGCCTCTCAAGAGATTCGTGCAGAAGAGGAGCAATGCATCCTACTATAGTTAGAGAGGTCCCTATAAAAGATCGCTGCAAGGAGAGGGGAATCGATCAAGAGGAAGAGGCGGCGCGTTTCAACGGAGGAGAAAACTCAGGGAACAAACATGAAGCGTCAATCCAGTGGCAGAAAAGGGGGACTTGCGCGATAAAAAAAAAGAAGAGAGAGGGGGCGATTACCCTTTATTGGGGGGAGCAGGAAGAAACAGCCTTTCTTCAAAAAAGTACCAAATAAAGCTCATGAAGTTTCAAAAAAAAAAAACGCAAGGAAATCTACCTAGAAGAGCTATAGAATGACTATCTATCTTCATAAGGGGGGGGGCGAGGGGGGTAGAGAAAATATAAAGCAGCTTCAGCAAAGGAAAGGTCTCCCAGGGGAGCGCCGTTGTCGATAAAAAAGGAAAGGGGGGTCGGCCGTTTGATTGGAGAAAGAAGACAGTACTCGAAGGGGAGTTTTAAAAGAGGGAGGGCTCGTCAGAAAAAGAGGGAGGAATCACTAGAGACTTTTGTCGCTGAAATGGTTCCGGTAGTCCTAGGAAACAAAAGGGGTCGCACGTATAAGATTAAAGGAAAGACAGGAGATAATCGCGAATGGAAGGGGGGGCGGTTTTGTCATGGGGGGGTGGATTTGAAGGAAAGAGGGAAGCCAGTCCTCTTCTTCCTGGAAGGGGGAACACAAGCAGAGGAAGAAGGGCAGAAGCCGGCAATGTCCTTCCAAGTATCGATCATGGCGATTCCTATTGGGAACATGGAGTGGAGTGGGGGGGGGGAGCGGAAAAAAGAAAAAAATTACATTCCTTCCGGGGAAAAGAAGTTTGTGGGGTGGGAATCCCTGCGCCGGGTTGGGGCGCGAGGGGGAACAGAGCGGAAAAAAGGAGGGCCTAAAGAGATCCTTCGGGAAAGGGAAAAGAAAGAAAATCTTTCCTATTCTATGGAAGAAAGGGGGGGGACGGAAAGGGGAGAAAAATAGGAATCCCTATGGGAAAAAAATGTTCGGAAGTCTCTTTGAGAAGGGAAGACTGCTTCACTATGGAGAGAAGTGTAAAAAAAACAGGGTTGGGGGGAGTTACGCATAGAGGGTTCCTCCTTACTCCTTGAGAATTTACAGCAGCCATAGAGGGACTTTAACTTATTTAAAGAGGGGGGGCACGATATTCAAGAAAGAAAACAAATTAGGAAAAGATGCTTCTAACCCCTCTTGGAGAAAAGAAACTTATAGGAGGAAAAAGAGGAAAAGGGTGTTCTCGCACATTTGAAGAGTAGAGGATCTAGAAGGAGAAGTTCTTTGTCCAACTAAAGAGGGGAAAAAAAAGGCGGATATCTTGCTTAAGGGGGAAAAGGAAGGCACCGTCTGACAAAAGAAAAGGACACCGGCTCCTGGAAAGGGAAAGAAAGGATAGTTCGGAAATCCAACCTATCACTTCGGCCGAGGTTCTGCAAATGTTTCTACATAAGGAACTCAGAGGAGAGGGAGATTCAAAGAGGGAAAGAAAATTCCCGCCTTATCTCATCAGCGGAGTATTCTCCGCCGGAGAAAAGAACATCTAAAAGAGAAAAAAACGGAGCGTCACTTCCTTTAACGTACCACCGAAAACAAGAAACTCCCTCAATTATTCAAAGAAGGAGGGGACAAAAAAAAAGGAGAAAAAAAAAAAAGCCTCTTGGTAAAAAAAAAAAGCATTTCCTTATATCTCGAGGAGGGCACAGGATGGAAGCCATTCGTGGGAACTATAAGGGAAGAATTAGGGGAAAAAAGGAAAACTGCCAATCCAACCCGATAAGGGGGGGAGGAGGAGGAAGAAGAGACTGCTTTTCACCCTGATAGAAGTAGGGGTGAGGGATAAGGAAAGGATCTCTCTTTCGAACGGGGGAAGGGGAAGTGATGCGACGGCGTCTCCGCTCGAAAGAAAAGAATTGGAAGGCGAAAAAAAAGGGGGCCCAAAAACCGATTTTTGTATCGGAGGAAACTTCGGTCGTAGGAAAGGGGAGACGGTCTACTGCTAAGGAGGCCTCAGGAGGGAGTCGACGTAGAAGGGGGGACTGAGGAAAAACGCGTCTTGACGCTGCAGAAAGGGGGAGATGGAAAAACGAAAACCTAGTGAGGGGGGGGAAGAGCTTACAGAAAGAAGAAGGCATGATCTTCTTGGAGGAGTGAAGGGGAAACGACATTGCTTCTTTAGGACCGAGCAAAGGGAAAAGACAGGGCCTCTGAACCAAAAAAAACAAGACTTTACGCCATCCCCCGAGGGAGTTCTTCTGTCAGGGGGAAAGGGGGCCTTCCTCGAAGAAGAACATCCAGGAAGAGAAGACCAGAATGCTCTATTTAGGTGAGGGAAATGGAAAAAGAAGAACACTTTCTTATAAGGAGGACTCCAATAGTTCGGAAGAAATGGAAATGTTAAAGGAAAAAGCCCCTCATCACTCCCTTCAGGGGAGTGCGCCTTGGACAAGAGGTTCCCTAGGTTGATGAAGAACGAGGGACTTCAGCGGGAGGGTCGTCTGAACTTGAGGTCTTCGGCGGGGAAAGGGGAACATTCTTTTCTTTCGGAGGAAGAAGATTTAGAAAGAAGTGGAAAGTGCATAAAAACAAAAAAAAAAGAAATTTTCCGGTATCGAGGGGGGGGAGGCCGACCAGGAGGGACCTGAATTTCAAAAAAAAGGTTCATAAAAGAAAAAGGAGAAAAGGACATACAGGAAAAAGAAAGGCAACCTATCCTACGAGGGGGGGAGGGAAAAATTTACTTGAGAGAAACGCCAATTTTCCTCAAGAGGACTGTCGGGAAGAAAAAGGGGGGGTTTTCGCATCGAAAAGTCCTCCTTCTTGAAAAGGTCGCAAGCCGTTAAATCCTCTCAAAGATGCAGAAAATGTCAGAAGAGCAGGGTCCATCCATCAAAAAAAAAAAAAGAAGGGGAGCTGAATTGACTCAAGGAAAGGTCGGGGGGAACTTAGGAAGCTGGTTCGGGGGGGTGTGCGCTGTTGTGGGGGGGGACGGCAATGCTTTACTGAGATGGGAAGAGGGTGCGGAATAAAAACGCAATCGCAATACGGTTGAAAAAGAAGAAAGATAAAAGAGTTGGAGGAGGGAGCAGGCAAAAGAGGGGGGGGATTGATAATCTGAAGGGAAAGGAGCTCTCGGGGGAGCAATAACCATGGGAGCAATATTCAGGAAAGAGGTAGAAAAAGGAACGGACAAAGGGTACTCGCTAACAGTTGAAGAGAGGGAGGGGTGGCAAGTAAAAAAAAGGCTCCTTCGGGAGGGGGCCGGAACAGACTGTTTGGAATAGACTCTGAAAAAAGGGCAAGGCCGGCCGAAAAAAACGATGGACGATGCACTTGGTAGTGACCAGAAAAAGGAGAGGAGCGCGAGAGGAAAAAAACGCGACCTTCTCATTCACCTCAACGCAGGAGGTAACGCCCCGATGCAAGGGAGGAAGGATTTTCAAGTGAAAAAGAAAATATCACGCAGGGGAAGAAAGCGTCATCTCCGCAAGCTGGTGGCGAAAAAAAAGAGGAAAAGAAATGACGTGGTGGGAAGACTGCAGTTATCGAAAAAAAAAAAAATATGAAAAAAGAGGAGAAAAACGCAATTTTTTTCGAAAGGGGGAGGTCAAGCTAATGGGTGGAAAAAGAGAAGCACTACAGGGAGAATGGGCAAAACAATACCTCAATCCGCAAGCGAGAGAATCAACAAAAAGAGGGAGTAAAGAAGCTGATCTGACACTAAGGAAGGGGGGGGTTTGGGGGGGGACTGAAAGGTGAAATCCCGTCTTTGCTGATAGCATCAATTCCTAGGGATTGAAAACTCATCAACCCATGGGGAGTTGAATTAAATGGAAAGAGGGTCAGAACTAGGAAAGAAATTCTTCATTTCACAAGGAAGGCTTGTAAACTGAAGAAGTAGAACCCTAGCATCAGGAGGACGCCGGGCAATTCAAAAAGTAATAAAAGATCTCTTCCTTCCGCTCTGGGGGAGGAAAAAAGGAAATCGTGACTGTAGAGGGGGAGGCCGTGACTTTTTGAGGGGAGGGGTTCCAAATGAGGGAGGGGGGAAGGGGAAACGACGCGAAGGAAGGAGAAGTAAGACCTATGTGGGGGAAGACCAGTGAAGAGGAGTGTGAGAAAAAAGGGGGGTACCAGCCCAGGGGGGGGAGAGTGAAAGATGAATTCATTTTCCAGAAGGAGTAACCGGCAGAAAGGGAGACTAGGTCTCTCTTGGAAAATCATGCTTGAAATAAGGTAAGATACAGGGGGAATACCAGGGGGGTTTGGAAGAGAGCCTATTGGAGAGGTCTAGTAAAGAAGAGGACTGCACATTTGAAAAAGGGAAAGGAAAGCTCCCCTTTCTTCGGGGAAGATCTCGGTAAAAAATCTGTAAAGAAAGGGAAGAAGGCATAAAGAGGGTGGAACTAGTGGCCAAAAACTCTTGATTTTTGAAAAGGGGATAGGCCGGGGGTCGCTTGCTATCAATTATTTGACCAGAAGAAGTTTGGGAATGCATAACAGAGGAAGACGTACGGGACTTAATTCCAAAACAAGCAGATGAGAGAATCACAAGGGAACAGGCCGAAAAGGGATTGAATAAAGTAATAGGGGCGACTTCTTGTTTTCGGGGAAAAAGGGGGGGGGGGGGACGAAATTGCCGAACAGAACGGCGGGAAAGAAGGAGATGCTGAACGACGTTCGCAAGAAAGATGGGAGAGAAAGGTTCGATCCTGCTAAAAAGAAGGGAAGGTCGCTTTGAAAGAAAGGAGCGGGAGGAAGCTTTCTAAAATGTGAGGAAGAAGTCAATCGGGAAATCGGATGTCCTTCGAAAGGGATGGGTGGCGCAGGGGGGGAGGAGCCGTCTCTTTTCGAGGGAGGAAAATGAAGAAGCGTTTGACATTGAAGAAAGGGGGCCAATGGCCAATACGAGATCAAGTAAATGTGAAAAAGGAACTTTCCCTCGGATCTCACAGAGAGGATTCTCGGTTCAGGGCTGGAGGAGGAGAAACTCCAGACCCCATAATGCAGAGACTAGAAAAAGAAATCGGGGGTTCAGAGGGGATAATGACAGAATACAAGCTCGACGGTGTCCTACCTTCTTTACGAAAAAAAAAAAAAAAAAAGAAAAGAAAAAAAAGACAGGAACGCTTATGCCTATCACATAGAGAGAAGTTCCAGGCGCTAAGATTGTAGATTCTTGAGGAGAGGCTAATACGTGTGTTGGGCACAAAAAAAAAAAAAGAAAAAAAAATATCCCTAACTAGGAGGCTCCTCATAAAAGGTACTTAGGACAAATATAATCTAACTCTAAAGGGAAGGGGAAACATGAGGGGAGGCTTTCAGGGGTTGCATCACGTCGTGCCGGGATGAAGGGTTCGCAAAAGAAGTGGCCTAGAAAAAAAGTCCAAGGGGAAAGAGGATGAGAGGGGATCTATACCCTGGGGGGAGATCGTTATGGAGAAGCCTGCAGCATCAAGATAGCACAGCGGAAAAAAGCCTATCAAAAAGAGAAACATAGGGGGGAAGGGAAGAGACCCACGATGAATAAGAAAAGGAAACAGAATCGAGCAAAAAAGGAACGCTTTTTTTTCCTAAAGCGCTCGCTCATCAAAAAGAAGAACCCTGCTTCTCAGAGGGATCCGGCCTAAATGAAAGAGGATTGTCTAGAGCGGTGCTTTCTCGCCAGAAGAGCATCGGGGAAAAAAGGTCTGTCCCTCTTACGGCAAGCAGGAAAAGGGGAGGAAGCACTAAGGGTAGTCTCCAAAGGAGGGTACGTTTCGGGAAAGAAAAACGTCTCCTAAAAGATAAGGGGAAAGGCGGGGAAGATCCGCCTCCCTTTTCCATGGGGTCAGGAAGGGGGGGGGTTTTCTTCATCCCCGAATAAAAAAATCCATCCGAAGGGAGGAAACAAGGGGAGCCCGCTCTTGCCATCAGGGGGGAGGAGAAGATCCGGAAGGGAAAGAAGACGAAACATAGGCTGTTGGGGAGGGAGTCAAATAAGAGGGAACTTCAGGGAGGGGGTGGCTCATTTAGGGAGGGGGTGGCTGCAAAGGAGAAAAAGAAAAAGGTCTCTTTGCATAAATGATCGGGAAAAAAAGACGCGAAGAACTTCCCTGCTAGAGGGCTTCAAGAAGATTACAATCAAAAAAGGTTAGGGAAGATGCTAAGCTGCGGGGGAAGGGGGGAAGCCTTTCATTTAGAGGAGCCCCCTAGGGGAATTCTTCCTACTTTAGAGGGGGAAAGAAAGGGGCCACTGAGAATAGAGTGGAAAGGCCCCCCATTGCCGTAGAAAAAAACCGGGACTCTCAGAATAGTGGAAGAAAGACGTCCATGAATAATCCAAAGAAAGTGGAAAAAAAGGGGGATTTTTACAGAGAGGAAAAGGCCGCATCAAATACATCTCCAAAAGAAAAAAATGTCCCTTCTCTAACACCGGGAA
>Ga0179593_1266903_pt1 | contig 19455 bp, 15 predicted proteins | sample CZODoug2_1_08_16_FD_185931 | JGI IMG/M metagenome (GOLD analysis project Ga0179593, IMG submission 185931) | Vadose zone soil fungal communities from Angelo Coast Range Reserve, California, USA - CZODoug2_1_08_16fungal (PacBio error correction) | ecosystem: Environmental > Terrestrial > Soil >...
ACGGAAAATCAAGACTGATACTCCAGTGCCACAAGAAAAAAAGGGCCTTGGGGGGGGGGGAAAGGTCTATTGGGGGTTGGTGGGCCTGAGGACGGTTGCGATGGAACTCAAATCGGTGCTAAAAAAAAAACAGCACTGGGGAAAGGAGGGAAAAGGACTGAGGGTCAGGCACCATCAATCAGCAATGATTTGCGGCACACAGAGGGCAAAAGCGCCTGGGCGGGAAAAGGGAAAGGAGGAAAGAAAGAGGGCCCTCGGTGCCTAATTATCTCGAACACGACAAAAAATGCAAAGAAACCATCACTAGGGGGGAAGTCAAAGGAAGAAGGTACACCATCGAGGGCTCGAGCCTGAAGAACCCGTCCTGGAACGGCCCCAAGTCAATTAAGGAAAATGGGTAGAGGGGGGGGACCAACCGACGCGGTGCAGAAAAGGGGTGCAAGTAAAAAACCAAGACGCCAGACTTGGGCCGATAATTCTCTCAAGAAAGGAAAAGGGAGGAAAAGCGGAAAAAAGAAAAAACAGGTGGGTTCACCTCAACATGACTAAAACTACATGAAAAAAGAAAAAAGTGCAGGCCCCCAGCGAAAAATCAAACACGGGGTGACCGTCATTAAAAAATTACGGAAGGGAGAAAGGAGGGGAGGAAGAAACGGGGGGCGAGTAACCTCACTTAAACTGGCATGATCTGAAGAGCCGGGCCCGAAGGGGTGCAGGGAAAGGGAACTCCCTTTTCAACCGGTACAGGAGGGGCTGGAGAAAGACCACAGCATCGGGGACCTGCTGGCCCCACGAGAAACAGAAGAACAACGTCACAAAGGGGTGAAATGTAAAAGGTCAACGCTCAAGGGAAAAACCGAATTCAAAAACGCCAGCCGGGGCTCGAGAAGGCAAAGGGAGACGTGCAGGACTAACAGCTGGGCCCAGAGAATAAGGGAGGTCACAAGGTGAAAGCAAAGACCTTCCAAGACAGGGGGGTTGGGGAAAAGAACGTCAACGGAAGCAGTGGAAAAAGTGATTAGACCGACCAGACACATGAAAGAAGGCGAGTCGCAAAGAAAAGGGGGTAGCAGGTGGAACTGGTGGACGTTCTAAAAACCCCGAAAAAAGGGGGGGAAGGGGATTGGAGAAGGATGTACGGGAGTTAAATTACACATGTTTCAAAAATCAAATGGTAGGTGGAAAGACGGGGGAAAGAACATTAAAAACGGGGAGTGCAAGGGTCATACGGGGGAACCGGGGTAAGGGGAGGCAGGCCGGCCGGTCCGGTCTCGCAGTTGAAAAACCGGTACCTGTGAAAGGAGGACGAAGGGGGGAGAAGGAGCTGACGGACAATCCCGAGGACCTAAGGAGGCTGGAAAAAAATTATGCCCTCAATGAAATAACAACTGAGTTACACACCCTTTTGCTCAAAAGTGAGAGGGCCAACGAAAAAGCAATAAAGGTCCAGAACCGGATTCGCAGGTGGGGAAAGCCAGGGTAATATCAGCAGTCAAGAGGTGTTGGACGGAACGGTGTGTGCCTTCAGATTGCTGACAGGGACTTCCGCACTCCTACAAAAAACCACTGTAAGAGAGTGAAAAGGGCAGAAAAAAGACTTGCTAAAGCCCATTTGAGCACCGACGTTCCACAGGAGAACAAAAAGCCTTAAACAGAATACATTCAGTGAGGGCGGGATGCGGAAACGGTAAAAAAGCTCACTTTTCTTAGCCTCCGTAAAAGGACAATGCCTCTGTAAAGCTTTTACCGGAGAGAAAACGAGAACTAAACAACAGAGATGAGGGTCTAAGAAGAAATGGCAACGAGCGAGATAAAATTCCCATCCTTTGGGCTGGCCAAAGGGCTTATGGGATCACGAATGTGTATCAAGCGGTCCCAAAAAAAAAAGACACACAAGGGCATAGTTACCAAGGGGAGGTTGAAAAAATATTCATCTTAACGAAAGGGGCAGAGAACATGAAGGGGTCCGGACCTCTCTTGTAGGCCTTGCAAGCACAGCCCCCGGGGGGACCGACTTTGTTCCACCGAAAAACTGTCATTCTGTTTAAGAAGGGCGCGAAAAAGGGGACATTGCCCTGGGCCTGGGATCAATCAAAACGCTGAACTGAGCCTCAGGGGGACAAAAACAACCGGCCAGATCGAAAAGAAGCGATCAATAAGAAAGAGAATCAGACTTAGTTTAAAGGAAACGATGAAAAGAGACGAATGAGGAGGAAAATACAGGGAACCAACCGGCAAAAAAGGGGCAAGAATGAAAGCGCAGCAGGACCTGTAAACCAGGTCTAACCTTTGAGAACCTTAAAGCGAACCACTCCAAACACAAACGGGGGGAGCAGGCAAGGAAAACGTTTTCAACTCAGGCCGGCCGGGGACGGGACGCCCAGTCGGGGAACCCGCACCATGAAGGGCCACCGTCCCCCTCCACAAAGGCGGAAACAAAAAAAAACAAAGGCAACGTAACGACACAAAAAGAATCAAAAGCTTGGTGTCTGAAAAAGACAAAAAGAGAGGGGACCACCACAGTCTGCCGAACACAAAACTCAACGATCAGAAAAAAGGGAAAAGGAAAAGAGTAGAAGGGAAAGGTCCCACCGGCCCAATTACGGAAAAGACGCACATAAACAACGACATCCGCTGCCCGTGAACACCGCCGGACATCAAAATCTAATTCTCAAAAAAAAGAAAGAGATTCAGGAAGAAAAATTGTCAACGCCCTCACGGGCCAGAAGTGAAGGATGAGCGGGGAAAACTGGGCCGCGAAAAAAAAAAGGGTTCCCCGGAAGGCGTCCTTGCCCTTCAACGGCCAGTCAAGGGGGGAATGGTTCACAGACCTTTGTTGAGTGGTTAGTGGAAAATTGGTGTTCGCTGGAAGACCAAAGCCGAAGAGAAGGGTTTGTGTCAAAAGCAGGGGCAACGGGCGGGTGGGGGCAGCACCGGGCTTGGCGGGAAAGTCAACGTTACGGGGCCAAAGGCACGAAAGAAAAAAAACCGGGACCTCATGCCAGAAGGAGACCTTCGAAAAAACCCAAAGGGAGAGTGTCCGCGTGGAAGGGGGTCATAATAGAACGTCCGGACCAAAAAAAAAAAAGGTTTAACGAATGCCTGAGACATGTGGCAATCCCTCACGGGCCCCGCTGCCAGCCACGGGGGGGAAAAGGAAGATCTTCATCAAAGTAAGGGGTCAGTACGTCCTAGAGAATTCCGGCGGACCAAAAAAAAAAAGCTCCGAGATGTGAAGAGTAGAAAGGGGGCCGAACCCCGGCCGCTCAGCCTCTTCCTTCGGCAAACACCGAAAAGGAAGGGGGTACTGTCAACTCTACAAAAATACCGAAAGATGTGACAGGAGGGTGAGTCCGGACATCCGGGCTGGCGAACGCCCGGGGGAAAAACAAAGTCGAAGGAACTGAAAACTCCTCCGAAAAAGGCACATCGGGTCGCCTGCAAAAAAGAAGAACCAAAAAACCCGGGTCACACCCAGTGCGTGCCACACAGTCTGGGAGAACGGGGGGAAAAAAATCAAATCACCCTTTCTCAAAAAAAGGAGACTTTTTGACACGCCGGACGTTAAGGGGGAACAGACGCAAGTGTGAAGTACCAAACGGCTAAAAAAAAAAAGGGTCCCGGCACCGGAAACGGCAGGGAACCAAAATTTACTCAGGAAAATCAGGAAGTGCCTGTCCGGGAGCAAGGGGAAAAGTCAACGTGAGCCTGCCCCACCGGCAGTCCGCCCCCAAGAGAGCAAGCCAGAGCGGCAAAACCGGGGGGTAGTGCCAACTCGTCTACAATAGGTGAACTGGCTTAGCAAGAAGGGAAGAGGGGCCAAGCGACAGAAAAAGCCGTACAAATCTAATTCTAGCCCTCGCAAGCACCCCACCAGGAAAGAAAAAAAACAGCGCTCCCCCTAAAGGCCTCCCCGGCTCACTGATCCCGGTGATGACCGAAGATGGTTTGGGGTTCGAGGGTTTCGCGATCATAGCACACGGAAAAAAAAAAAAAGGTAGGGTCACCATAATGTGTAAAAAGTGATGCAAACAACTGGTGGTTGGGGCAGAAGACCTACCAGGCTGACTGGTGAGTGGAGGGCGGACCACACCGGGGAGAATTAATAGCTTGCTTCCAGGCGTGTCAAAAATCCAAATGGGAGACCAACAACAAGGCCGATGCAAAACGACAAACGGACGCGCCAAGATGTTGTTTCGGCAAAAAAGAACCCTCAAGCCAATCTTTCAAACGGCCCCCAAAAAACAAGAAACAGACCCAATGGGGGAGGGGCCAAATGGTGACGGAGACACAGAAGACAAAAAGGTACATCAAAAAGGATCAATCCCTACCCTAAGTCCCCAAACGGGAAAAAAAACCACTAGTCACACATACCGTCGTCCTCGCTGGGGGACAACGTAAACGCTCTAGCAATCCGCGTGCCGGGAAACCGGGCGATGAAGGTAAAGGGGCCAAGAAGTCCAAACGGCCAGGCCGGTGGCCCGGAAAAAGGGCTCACAGGAAGAGAAGGATGGCGAACAGGAAAAGACCAAAAAAGCACAACGGGGTACTAAAAAGGTGGCTTCATGACGCCCTACAACCGGGCCTCTTCGGGTGGAAAATCAAAAAGCAAGAAAACTGGAGGAAGGACTTATGACACAAACCACCCGGGTTTTTCTTGGGACGAGTGTGGTAGGGGAGAAAGGAAACCAACCACTTACGAGCGGGCAGGAGGCCAGGCAGACAGGAAAGCCGACCGGCCAACGCTCCCGACAGTTCCCCGGGGGGTAACAATATTCAAACAGACCACAGTTCCAGTGAGATCTGCGACGAACAAACAGGGAATACCGCCGGCGCATGACGGATAGCACAAAAAAAGGGGAACACAAAAGGGGGGGGAGGGAAGAGAGGGCTGGAAGAAGAGCATGAAAACTGCAAGACGTGGGGAAGATGGAGGGGACCCTTCAAGTGGACGGGGGGGTAGGGAACTATAACGAAAAAAAACCATCCAGCAATGGGTAAGGGAAAGTATGGGGGATATGTTTACCATTGTCATTCAAAAAAACACACAATACGCAGGGTCCGGGGTTGGGTTGGGCAATAAACAGAGACATGAATTCCGACCTATGGGGGGTGCCTCCAACCGGAGACGTGAAAGCATATATAAAATGAGAAACCTTTGGACCTTATAGACACGAAGGGGTTAAACAAGTGTGGCTGTTCATGGGAAGAAACTAGACTAGCAAAATGGAAGAATGGACCAAAGGGTTCTGAGTTTATAAAGACTTGCCCACGCCAAGGACGAGAACTGAGTCCAAAGCATAAGGCGATAAAAAGGAAGAAGCAACAGAAGGGATGTCCCAACATGTGACCTGTTCCCGGCCGCCAAGGGTTGAATAAAACAGGACGAAGGCTAACAAAAACCCAATGGGATCACAGGGACGACAATGCCTTACGGGGAAACAGTCTGCCGTGAAGATGACGTATAGACTCAAAAAAAAAACGAGGATGGGAATAAAAAAAAGGAAGGGAAGAGACCAACACCTACTTCGGAAGTTAAAACCGTCCCCGGAGGGAAAGGGTACGCCCTGGTGGTTGGGGAGAAGCGAAAACTAAGGTATAGGGAAAGGCATACTAGTTCGCCCGGGTGTCCATCTTCCCGCACAGCCTGAAAGGGCCTGCAGCGGCCGCAGATCGCAGAAGGAAGGAATGAATGAGGGCGTGCCGTGGCATAGGCCATTTTTTCAAAAAGCCCTCTTGATGCGCCGGAAGAGTGAAAAAAACCACTAAACCAATAAAAAGACACTCGTTCTATCAAGGGGGTTCCACCCAGGGCCGAAAACCTACTCATCCCCCTAAGACCCAAGGAAGAAACCTCACCCAAGGTACAAACCTTAAGGGGTCTCAAATGGTGGGATGCAAGACCACTAACTAATGTTGATGAGTGCAAAAGGAAAAACAGAGAAAGACAGTGAGAAAAAACCCAGGAAAAATACTGGCTCGAAAGCAGGCACCCGGATCGTCTCAAAACCAGTCCACTTGAGGGAAACAATACGTCAAAAGAACCAAAGGGGAGGGCCAAAGGGTAGACAAGAGACAAACAAAAAAAGTGCGCCGTGGGGATCATACGTCAAGGGAGCACAGGGGGGGAAATCCGGGGGGCAAAATGACCCTGCCGCAAAGACTGCCGCGCAAGGGCGAAAGAAGGAGCTGACAGCGGGGGGAACTGTGAAGGCGAATCAAATACGCATAACGGTCGGCACGGTAAAGTGTAAATAAACAAAAGAAACACTATGTGGCATTCACCGTGGTAAAATCACAGAAAGGGAAACCAAAACAAGGTTCAAGGGGAAAAAGCGTAAAAGAACGTTAAACCGTGCGGAAGAACCAGACGACGGCCGGACGTGAGTGGCTCGGGGCCGGGCTGGGAAATCGCAACAAGGAGGCGAAGGGGGGAAAACGTCCGCAAGGAAAAACAGGTGGAGACGGCTTGACCAGAAACGTCAAGTAAAGTGGAAAATACCAACCGGACAGCAAAGACCCGACCAGGAAACGCAGGCAGGGAAGGGTGAAGGGGGGACCTGTAAACTGGTTATGAGACCTCAGGAAGGGGGCATTGGGAAATGTGAGGGGAGAAGGGACTGGCAGAAACGTCACAGGTGAACTGGGATTGGGGTGACGACCGGAAAACAGGGAGGGGGGGGGAGGGCCCCCGACGAAAAATTGGCGAAGGGCCAGGGATGTTCGCTGCAAACGTCCTGGGGTCTAAACCCTACAAAAAAAACAAGGGGACCGGACGCAGCAAATATGAGGGGGTAACATAACAAAGAGAAGAAGAAAGGCACCACCGGAAGGGAAGTACAAGGAAAGAAAAAAAAACCTGGGAAAAAAAAATTGTAATCCCAGAAAAACGGGGAGGCCCGGGCTCAGCTGCAATCGACAGCAAAACGGGGAAGAAAAGGAAGTGCTGAGGTATCCCTTGCACTAAAGCCCCCGAACGAGACCCGCTGTTTTTCGCCGTGTGGTGGTGGCGGGGAAAATTCTGACCTGGAGACCTGACCAGGGAGGGTAGAGGAGCACGTGGAAAAAAAAACCGACGAAGTAAATGAGACGCCCTGAAAGCCCGGAAGGGGAAAAAACTTCCTTACAACTCCTCCCACTGAGAATCGTTCTAAACTGGAGAGGCTGAGGGGGAAAAAAAAGTGCTCCGTGATAACGGGTCGGAAAAAATCATTAGGGAAAGATTATACAGGAGGCCAAGAATACTCCGTACAGAGGAGAGAAAGGAAGGGAAAGGAAAGCTCGTCTCCTGGAAAAAAAGCGAGTAAAGCAGGCATTAAAAATGGGAGGGCAAAAAAACTGAAAAATTGCTCATAGGGTTCTCAAGACCGGTGAAAGAAGGCCAAAAGCACAAACCACCACACTTTGCCAAACTGTTCCGCTAAGGAAGGAGAAGAGGGAAGGACTGTCAGGTGGGCCTACGAAGCCGGGTCAACAGGCCCCGTGCGAACCCGGGAAGGAAAGGGGGGGGGTCCAAAGAACGATCGTCAGTAGTCAAAATACACGGGAGAGGCAAAAAAAAAGGAAGGGGTCGGACGCGGTTTGCGCAACACAAGAGGCGCGGCAAAACAAGGGCGCCCCGCAAAAAAAAAAAAAAGTCACACACCACAAAAAAAGCTTATCAGGAAGGGACCCGGGAAACCTGTTACACGACGAGGGGAAAAAAACTCTGGGGACAGGAGGGAACCCGGAACTGGGCAAGGCCCTCAAATGTTAGGAAAACCATGAACACAGAAGAGGGGAAGGCCTGTTGCTGGGAAGGCGGCCGGACGAAAAGGAGGAAAACAGGGGGGAAAGCCAGCCCCCGGACTTGATCCTTTATGGAAGTCCAAAGAAATTCGCAGAGGCAAAAGGAAAACCGTCGCCCAAAAAAAAAAAAAAATCAGCGGCAACCACCAAAAGGGAGGACCAACCAGCAGAGCAGGCGGCTGGGGGGAACTGGGGAAAAAAGAAAGACAACCAAGATGAGTGAACCAACAAACTAGGGAAGGGAAGGACATCACAATTAACGAGTGAGAGGGGAAAGGGTTAGGCCGAATTAAAAAAAAAAAGGCAACCGAAGTTCCAAATTGCAAAACGTAAAAAATCCGCTTGGCCCGGGGTGTGACAGGGAAAAAGAATGCGTCGCACTAAAAACACGTGGGAAGAGATTACAAAAAGGAGACGATATGTCCAACCGACAAAAGCCCGCACAGGTAGGTGACGGTCCACAGGGGGAGGCGGCCCGGGGAAAGGATGGGAAAAAGTGGGAAAGGTCCAGAAACTAGTAAAGGGAAGTTGATTTCAGACCCGGGAGTTGAGGTGTGGCGTTAAACAACGAGTGGTTAAATTGGCACAGACCAAAGCCGCGCTGGGGTTGGTTGTCAAAAAGGCCCGGGAGGGGGGGGGTTTTGTCCAGAAGGGGATTAAGTGGCTTGGAGGAGGGGAGAAGGGGAAGGGGCCATGGCAGAAAAAAAAACCACTGCCTTCAACTAACCGTAGTCCACGAGGGAAGGGGAGGGTCAACAAAGTGAGATGAGGTCCGGAAGGGGAAATACGCCCTGCAAACCAAACCAAAGAAAATCCTGCTTAGTCATGTGGGCCGCCTTCGGGAAAAGAGAGGGAAAATGACTGCCCCACCAAGAGGGATATTCAGAGGGGTCCACCATTGTCAAGTTCCGACCAACCAGACAGGATTGACTATCGTCTAAAACGAGTAAGGTGGGAGCTGCGCGGGAGAAAGCCGCCCAGTCCTCAGTTCAAGGAGAACAACACAGGGCGGGGCCCTTACCTTGTGGTTAGGAAAACGCGCAACAGACCCACCGACTATACTTAAAAACGGAGGGAAAAAACGAAGCAGAAAAAGAGACATGCAAAAGAGGCTCACGAAGAAAAACTTTACACAGGGCCGCGACAACCGCGTCAGCCTTCGAACGGAACCCAACCCGTCCCTATCATTGTGAAGCAGCCCCCCAAGCTTGGAACGTCTATGATCCTAGAGTGGGCCTGCCAAATAAAATAAGATTTTTTCGGACCCGCGAAGGGGGGACACAGACCGTAACCCTTTGATACAGCTAGATCTCGCGCTAATGGAACACGTCGGTTATGAAAAGTAAATGCGGGGAACAAACGGAGGGAAGGTGGGCCCCCTGAGCAAAGGGAAAAAAGACCCCATTAATCCTTCAACCTGAAGACCAAACAAAGAGAAAGAGCCGAGGGGAGAGGGAGGTGACCAGGTTTATCCAGTGGACGTCGGAGAAAAGATTAATGACTGTAGGCAATTACTGGTCCACTCAAGGTTTAAACCGGGGGGAGACCACCTAAGGCCAGGGGCGAAAAGGGAGGGAGACCAAAACAAAAAAAAAATAGAAGAAAAACGAGGGGAAGCCGGGAGTCCTGCGAAAGGGATCGACGCGGGAAAATACGGGGGGATTTTTCATCTGGTGGTCGGGAGGTCGCAGGAAAGAGAAAGCCCGTCAGCAAAACATGGTAACCAATCTCCTGTGGTTAGGAAGTGAGGAAGAAAGGGCACGGCCGCCCTCCGTAATGTTCTCCCAAATAAAAAAGGAAAGAGATGGGGGGACACAAAGGTCCGGGAAGCAAGGGGGTCACCACCTGGGCTAGACCCATGACCGCCAGGCGCCAAACCCGGGGGGGGGGGGGTACGGGCAAGCCACGCTTGGCACCGCAATCCCGCGGGTGAAAACGGCAACCGTTCACAAGAAATGAAAACTTATTTAACAAAAAAATGCGAAAAAACTGGTGACGGGGTCAAAAAAAAATTCCTGAAAATCCAAAAAGGGCCCCGTCCGATGGGACAGGGGCAACGTACCAGGCATTCACACCGGCCGCAGAGGATTAGGGAGCTTTCTATAGTCGGATCGAAGAATAAGGGGGGACGGCGAATAAAGGTTAAGTGGGGCAAATCTGCCCCTAGTCACAATGAACCGTTGGAAAAAGAAGGAGAAAAAAGGGAAGACCTGAGGCCCAACTCCCCGAAAACAACAGGCCCGGTTTAGAACTAAAGGTCGGAAAGGTTCGGCCAGCCCCAGGTCCGCCCAGCTCAGGAATTGAAATTCGGAACTGGAGGAGGGACGTCCCATGGCACCCCCTGTAGGGGAAAAGTGGTATCTTTAGACAACCAAGAGGGGAGATGGCGGAAGACAAAAGGACAGGAAAGACTACGCCCGCCCAAAAACGAGGACAGAGAGGCAGATCAAGCAAGGGCAGGCTGAATCTCCACGTAAATAACAAGGAATAGCACATACTAAAAAACAGGGAAAGGAATGAAAAAAAAAGCCCACGCGAGACTAAATGGGGGGTTTTTTCAGAAATGGCCTGGGGGCGAAAAGGGGGCATCGAGCTTCCAAGGAAAAAGCCCGAGTGGATGTTAACCCTGACCGAGGGAATGGGGAAAAAAGGTTTCAAAGAAGGCCGACCACGAGCAATCAGTCATCGGAAGGCAATTTAGCGTTTGGTTTTCCCTGTCAAGTACGAAAAAAGGACGAAGGAATGGGGACAGCAAACGATAAAATTGAAGGACGAAGGAAAGGGGGGGAGGGGGACCAAAAAAAAAGCCACTTACTGCCCTCGAGCTCGAGGAAAAAAGGAAACCGGGGTTGGGGGACCGTGATCCGGAACCTATGGGGGGGGTGGTCGGGGGGGAGGGGGGGGCGTGAGGGAAAGAAGGGAACGGGCAGTCAGAAAAAAAGTTTCCCGTTTCGTTGGTGGGTGGGCTTTTTGAGCCTAAAGGCCCTTCGCCAGGGCGGGGAAAAAGCCAGACGAGCCAAAAATACTCGGAGGCCGAAAGAGGGGGACGGCAAATATCGCAGCACCATGGGCGGGGAAAGAAAGGACCATCCGGGGGGCACGCCTGGCAGGCATCCAAAGATGAGGGGCACTCAGAAAGAACCAGGGAGGGCATGGAGGCCCTCCCATGAGGGGAGCTGAAAAGGCCATAACCGGGAAAAACCTTTCCCGAACATGGCTATTGGTAGAGAAAGATAACAACAAAAAGGGGGGGGTAGAAGGGGAAAGAAATACGGGACCGCAAAGGAACCTTTAATCACCGTAGAAGGGGGACAAGTGCTCCAAAGGGGGTTTTCTCCTTCAATTTGTCGCGTGCCACTGACATAGAGAACCGGGAAAAAAGGTGGACCAACGCTCCCTAAGAAGTGGCGGAACTCGCAAGGGACAGGTGCTTCCAAGTATCAAACGTCGTGAGCCTGGGCTAAGGGGGGAGAAATGGGTGCTCAGAAACTGGCTAAGGTAAAAAGACGAAGGTAAAAGAGCCAAAGAAAAACCACGACCTACGATTGGGCGATAAAAGTCCACAATAGAGCGGAGAGAGCACGGGAAAGGAAAAGGAATCAAAAGCCTTCCCTCCAATCAAGCAAATCCTTACAGGTTGAGACGTTGTTAAAACCCTAACCGGGGGGGGAAGGAATGGGGGTCTGCTGGAAAAGGGAAAAAAGGCCAGAATGCAGATGACGGCGAAAAAGGAGAAGGGCCGAAAAGAATTCGTCCAAAAAAGGTCCAAACTTGGAGGGGAAAAAGCCAGAGGGTACGTCACAGCATGAAAAGACGTGAACAAGAGGAAAAAACCACCGGTGGCGAGGGGAAATACCTACTTGCAAGGGAAAACTCCTCGAGAGGTTATCGGGCGCAGGAAGAAGAAGGAACGGGGAGGGAAGATTAAGCTACAATTCCATCGTGCGCGAGGAAAGGAATGGAAGGGGGGTAAAATCTCGAAAAACATCACACCGGAGGGAGGGGGACCACCCGTCCTAAAGAAAAAACAAAGTCACTACATTGGGGTATTACGTTTCAGAACGCCAAAAAGGACCAAATAGGGCACGTCTCGGAAAATTCGGCGAGCAAAAAATGCCCCCAACCACAATACTGGCGAATTCGTTGGGGGACGCACGTGGGGGAAAGGGCAAATCAAGGAAGAAGGGAGAGACAAAAGTATCCTCGGGGGGGAAGGGTTGAAGTAAAGACACTCAATTAAATGGAAAAAAAATCGTCAAAGGGGACATAGCGAAGAGGAAAGGGATCCTTCTCAATCTCGGATAGTGGGGGAAAAAAAGGCGGGGCGGGTTATCTCACCGCAAAAGACGTAAATTTAGGGGGGGGCATTATTTTGAGTAACTGAAAGAAAAAAAAGGGGCCAATCCCATGGGGGGGATGGAAGAGGGGGCATGGATGGACATCTTTCTGCTTGGGAAGACAAAAGAAAAGGTGAACTTTAGGGCGAGGCCCGGGGAAAACCTGGGGCAAAAAATGATCACCCAGCAAAAAAGTTACCATTACAGTAGAAAAATGGAACCAAGCAAAGGGAAAAAGCTTTCTGGGCCTTACAGAAATCAACAGGGAGAACAGGAGGCGGAGGAACAACCAAGGAGGTTGAACCTGAGACTAACAAAGTTGATTTTGTTGCAGAAATGGTGGACGAAAAAAAGGCATACAGAAAGATGAGAATAAGACGAAATTACAAAGGAAGCTGAGTGTCCAGGGCTCGAGCTCCGGCACCCGAATGGGGGGGGCACTACAATGGGGTGGTTCCTGCCAAAAGGAACCAAAGAAACCCTACCCGGAGTTAGCTTAAGAAAGTGGGGCACCGGCGAAAGGCATTTGCATAAGTAGCAGGGAACGCGAGGAGGAATCGGCAACGGAGACAAGCTACCCGCACGCAAAGGAAAAGTCTTCTTACCGGAGGGCTGGAACGGCGGGAATCAGTGTAAAAAAGTCTACAAAAAATTTCCACTGGAAACAGGGACCACATACGAGGGGACAAGGAGGGGCAGGGCAGGTCAAATATAGACGAAAAAAGGGAAGACGGGCAGATGAGGGTGAGAAAACACGGAGCAATGGCCCCTAAAAACTGAGGAAGCCCCTTATTGAGGGCAGAAAAAACACGTAAGGCTAATCACGACAGGGGAGAACAACCAGGGCGCCTGGCCAGGGCTAGGAAACACGTGCTGGTGGGAGATAGGCAAAGGAAGAAGAGTTAAAACGCGGCCCTCGTGGTCACAGCAGAACAAGGGGGGGGGGAGGCCGTGAGAATCCCCTTGAGTTTTTCAAAAAAGAAATCTCAGGAGGTCATGCGACGCGGACGGTACTGGGACGCGGTTGACAGCACAAAAGGGAAGCGGTAAGAGGGGGGGGGAGGCCAAGCAAAAATAAGAAAAAAAAGGGCAAAGCTACCGGTAATCCATCCAGACAGGGAACGACCTTGAACGCGATGAATAGCTCGCGCAAAAAAACTGTGGAACGCCTGAAGGGGGAAACCTCAATTGGGAAACCCCGGAAAAAGCAGGAGGAAAAACTGGCCGTTCCTAAGAAGAAACGGTCCCAGTTCAAACGAAAAGAACCGGCCCCGCCGCACTTGGCGTTAAGGGTCCCCCTTTTGGAAGGGGTCATCAAAGAGAAAGAGAAAGTAGCAAGGAACCAAAAAAGAAACCAAGCAAACCGTCGGCAACAACCAAAAGGAAAAGGTCAACCAAAACAGCCTAGCCTGAAAAGGTGGGGGTTTCTGAACCAGACAATGACCACCCCTTCGTACGCAAAAAAAAAAACGAGATGAAAACAAAAAAGGAAAGGGTAGACAGTCGAATTCCAGCCAGAACTTCATTACCGTGGCCACCGGAGGAGCACGGGGACGAAAGCACCACTGCCCATCAAAAAAGGGACCCGTAGGTAAACAATCAGATAGAAAAAAAAACAAAAAACGAAGGGGGAAAAAGAAGAGAATGAAGGGAAGGAGCAGATCAAAAAAACGGTTCACCAGCGGTGAGAGAAAACTTGCTTAAAAGGGGACGGGGGGAGGCAGGGGGGGGGACCCGCCTTTAATGAAGGGAAAAATTGACCGTTAAAAAGACAGAGGAACATAACATTGGGGAAGGAATGAAATGATTGATGTTTTTGTTATTCCAAAAGGGGGGGGTCCTTCCAGAAAATGATTCAAGAAAAAAAAAGGGACCCAACTAAAAATGGTGTCGCAGTCCAAGGGGGGTGGGGTGCCGCACCAGAAAAGGGGGGGCGATTTTCTTTACGAAAAATTGTGGGGAAAACAACAAAAGGGCCCTGAAACGGAACGTCTCCCAGAGACGGCGGAACTGCCCCGATAGTTTGGGGAAAAGCCGGAAAGGGAACAATTGAAGAAAACAGCCCAACCGGTTTCCCTTGGCCGGAATGTTTGGGGGAAAACCAAGGGACGGAAAAGGCAAACGCGGGCAAACGCAAATCGCCTGCGAGCCAAACATTGACGGCCAGACGGCAGGGAAAGGAAAGTTACAACCACCCAAGGAAAAAAGAGGGGGACGCGCGAGGGGGGGATCCATGGCGCGGGGAAAAAAACCGCGCAACGACGCCGCGTGGAAGGCCAGAGAAGGAAAAAAGGAAGGTGCCGACCACGCAAAACTACAAAAAGGGACAGAATGGGGAAAATGTCGGCACCGGGCAAAAATTACACGGAAGACCGATGGGCATGAGGAAAAAGAAAGAAGAAAGACAATATTCTAGGAATCAGAAAAACAGACAAGTCCCCACCAAGCAGGGACTTGCCGAACGACCACCTCGAGAACCGCGAAAGGTTTTTAAAGAAGATGCCCTCCAGTAATAGGAGAAACGCCGCCGTGGGTGGACAGGAAAAAACCACCGTGAGACCCCCGAGTCGGAAGACCGCGATGGGGAAGGGGAGTAGGGATCAAATTTTACTCGGAAACATGAAGGCCAGAAACTGGGTTCGGAGCAAGTGAACCAGGACCTGCCCCGCAGGAACCGGAAGCAAAAAGAGAAGAATTTTGTATAGTGGCGCTGGGTAGACCGGGCCGCCGGCGAAAGAAGAGTCCGGATGGCAAAACACGAAATGAAGCACGGGCCACCGCTGAATGAACGAAAAAGCCTTATCAGAGAAGGGCGAAAAGTCGAGCACCAAAAAGTCCAGAAAAAACGACGGAGCGCTTGACAGCAATCAAAAACCTTGTAGACAAACCAGGGACCAAGGGTAGACCCGGGGGGACACTTAGTGAGGGGGTAAAATCTTTTGAAAAAGTAGAGCAACCGGCGCAAAAAGGGTAGGATGCAAAAAAATAACCTGGGGGTTGGTCAGTGGGCCACTCCAGGGGGTGTGGCGACCGAATGCAGAAAATGAGTAAATGGAGCCACGCCAACCGTCAACTCCAGATTCCAGAAATCAAAACTTAGGGAACAGGGGACAAACCGGTTGGGAAGAGAAAAGGTTCTGGAGACCAAATCAAAGGAAAAGAGGCCCACAAGCCCGGAAAGTGAGAAAAACAACGCATTTTCTAACAGCAAGCCCGCCCATGGTTCCGGCCTTCAAACGCGGCAACTAATCAAACACACGGAGGGGGAAAAAAGGGGGGGGGAACGGTCGGGGAAAGTGTAAAAAAAAAATAAAATAAAAACTGAAACACCCTCGTCACTGAGGAGGAAGTTAAAAACGGAACCAGGCATTCACAAAAAGGCTGACTGCCTCTTGCGAAATCCGGGAGAGAAAGAAACGGTAGCCCCGATGCCGTCGGGCGAAATCAAAAAGTCCGGAGGAGGAAAAGGCGCACCTTGAACTACAAAAGTCCAAGGGGGGGGCAAAGAGGTATGCACAAACAAGTATAAAGTATTGCTATCCCCCCCCGAAAACAGTCCAAAAGCGGCAAGCACGGTAGCCACGGCAAAAGAGGGACTGAAGAAGCCAGGTTACTCTCTGGGAAAAGAAGAATGGGACAAATAGATAAGAATGGTAGGGGAGGAAAGGGGACATTCCAAACACCCATTTTAGGAAGTTTGGTGGAAATTGTGAGACGGGGGGAAAGCAGACATGCGCTGGCGAGAAAAAAGCAAGGAGAGACGCCGCTAGCCACACACTAACAACGTGGCAGGTATAAAACAGTAGAAGACCACTTCAAAAAAAAGTGAGTAGTCAGAAAAAACCGGGCCGCTAACCCGGAAACAAATCAACTAGGAAACCCCTTTAAAAGGGAACACCAAAAGAGAAAAAAGTGGCATGGGGGGTTCGTCAATGGGCTCACGCAGAAAAAAAGTCCATGATTTGCAGGACGGAGAATTAGAGTGACCCTGACATTGGGGAAGGGGGAGACGAATAAAAAAGGGGACACAAAATCGATCACATTAAAGCACTCACAAGAAATGGGGAGGTAACTAGAAGCAAAAAACAAAGGGCAGGCCAAAGGGGGTCGGGTTGACCATCCCTGAGACAAGTAAGCGAAAAGTGGGAGGTCAAGAAAACCGTAAGGGAAAAAATCATTCCCAAGTTAAAAAAAAACTAGCACGGTGAAAAACCGTGTAATCGGGAAAAGAATTGAAGGGGAGACTGGGTTGAACGGGGCGAAAAAAAAAATAAGCACAGGGACGAAAAAAAAAGGGGGGGGACACAGTGGGAACTTGTTAGCAAAAGTAAAAAACTTGAACCGCAACCGGCCGGCAAGAACCGAAGGGAATGAAATCACGGACGAAAGAGGAAAAGGACCTCAGACACACAAAGGGCAACCAAAAACTTGGCACTGGGAAAGAAAAAGTGGACGCATAAGAAAAGTCTAAAAACAAGGCTACAACCAATGGAAGCATTGGGTAAAAAAATTGCCTACGGGTCTAAACAGACGAAATCGGAGAAACGGATATAATCATCACAAAAAACAACTATTGAAAGATAAGAAGAGGGGTACTAACGACACAAGGTCCTCCCCGTAGGTCCTGTGCAAGTGGAAGACAAGAGGTTTGTCGCCGTGCACTGGGAACGCGGTCAAGAAAAGGAGGAAAAAACTTAAAACAGGGTGTCCAGGCAAAACTATTGGACCAACACGCTATACGCCTCTAGGGGAATAAAAAGAGGCGGCCAAAAACCTTTGTGTTCTATGAAAAAAAAATCTCTCCAAAGGAAAAGGAACCTGGCAACTGAACTTCTTAACGGGGAAGAGGGTCACCCACGCCCAAAAACACAACCAAGAACTGAAGATCGGTTCGTCAAGGTGCACAAGGAAATCAGGAGAGAGAGCACTGACGAAAAGCCTTCCAGTTCTTTAACTCAACAACCTGCAAAGTAAGGGGTCATCGGTGGGGGACAAACAGAAAAGGAAAAATGTGATGACGGCAAAAAAGTGAAAGCCGCGAAAAAAAAACACAAACTTGGCCAGGGAAAAACCGGGAAACCCGGGAGCACAAGGGGAAGCAATGATACCAATCACTGGAAAGGGTCAAAAAAAGACAAACGAAAAGTCCCTTGCAAAAAGGAGAGGCTGGAGATGGAAACAATCCACCTGACGAGGGGAGAAAGAAAGTCAGGGTGGGAGACCAGAGAGAAACTGGGGTAAAAGAAAAAGGGAAGCGAGACTCAAGGCACCGGGACGGGATGCCCGGCAGGAAAAAATTTACCCCGCGTGCGGCGCTACGGGAGAAGGTCCGGACGAAAAATCACCACGAATCTTGGGGACCGTATCAAATAAAAAACATCAACGAACGGGGGTGCAATGACGGTAAAACTCCTCCAGTGGACAGTACAATTGGAAAACAAGGAAGCGACAGGGGCCGATCCTTCCATAAAGAAAGGGCAAAAGAATGGGGGCAAAGGGGGCCCATATCCCCTCCGAAGAAAAGAACTGTGAGCCCGAGGGAAACGGCCTTTATAGCCGTCCTCTCAGTAAGGTGAAAAATTCGGGAAAGGCGGCATGAGGCAGAAAGGACGAAAGGACGAAAAGGCGCAATCCGTTTGCTAACCGGTGAAACTGACAAAATGGTACGTGGAGAAGAGGAAGAAGGGCAGTGGGATTGAAAGCAGGATTACTATTAAAAGGTCACCATGGGGGGCCCAAAGCACAAATGGAGGGCAAGGGGGGGAAAGGAAAGACACGCAAAATTGGAACGGTGGAAAAAAACCGAAGGGGGGGGGCTGGGGGGGGGGAAGCGGGCGCCGGGAAAAGGGGGTCAGAGAAAATTTGGGAAAGTCTGACAAAAAACGGACCGGAAAAAAAAAGAGACGAAGGGGGAGAAGGGCGGAAAATCGAAAAAAAAAACGGAGGAGGGCGACAACACAAAAGGGGGGGGGAATATGGAATCACCAGCTGGAAATGGGGTATACCGAACTTGGGGACAGGAAGCCGCTGCGGGAAAAACTACAGAAAGGGAAAAAGGGGTGTAATAACAAGGGGATGACCTGGGGTAATCCCTGTGGGAGCGATCGGAGAAAGGGGAGGGTTGGGGTGCTGACCTTTTTGTGGGGTGGATTCAAAGGGCTTCGAAATGAAGCTCAGACTCAGATTAAGAGTTAGGGATGGGGGGGGGGGGGGACCATAAGAGGGAAAAAAAGTAACTTGCTAATCAAGGAAAGATATATGGATCAAAAAAAAAGGGGGGAGAAACCAGAAACCAGCCACGCTCCATACTACGCCTGAGGGACGGTCCTGGTCAGGCGAGCCAAGAAACGGGAAGACCAGGAGCACAACACGAAACGGACGGGGCCGGCAAATAATGAATGCCCCGAAAGGAACAAACGGGGACCTCGCGGAGGGGAAAAAATGAAGGGGAATCAACACTTCTTCACATGACCAAAGAAGGAGGCCGGGGGAGAGAAGAATTAAAACTAGACAAGCAAGCCTCGAAGAGTTCAGAAAAAGGGCGCCCCAGCACGCACTGGGGCTCTGACATAATGTGGAGGGTCGCTAATTCGTGACGACGAGGTCGGAAGAAGTTTGACCGCGACTCCGCTGTCCAGATGCAAGCCAGCCCTTTGCAAAGGGTTCAAAGGAGGGGAGAGTCCGGGTGTCCGAGCCGCGAAACATTAAGAACACTGCCCGCGGTTGGAAGAAAAAAAGCAACGCAGGGGAAAAGGGGAGAGGGGCGGCCCCGCCGCAAAATGAAAAAAAAAACTGGGATCTAAAACGAAGGGGGAAGAATCAAAAGGTCCGGGGACGACCCTTGGGAAAACGGAAACAGAATGAAGAGGGGCTGAGGCCGTTCCCCGCCGCTTTAAAAGAAGGAGGGCAAAGGAAGACAGATGTAACTTGACTTTGAACGACTGAAAAAAGGAACTCCAAAAAAAACAAGACCATCCTCACCTGAACCACCCGAAACACACATTTCCGGGCACGTCAAAGGCAGTGAAATGGGACGAAACAGACAAACAAACGTCGCAAAACTCAACATCCCTAAACACCAGGCACCCCAAAAAACCCAAAGGGCAAGGGGACACCAAAAAAAATAGAGGACCGGCGGGAGATCCAAGCAAACGAGGTACCACCAAACCTAAGTGAGGGGAAAGCACAAAACAAAAAATCAGGGGAAAAAGAAAAAAGGACTGAATCGTGTCAAGTGAAATGGAAACCGCAAGTCACTTAACAACAGGGAAGAAGCAAAAAGAAAGAAACGAACCTGCCCGGGGGGAATTGACGGGGGAAAAAAGAAAGA
>Ga0179593_1309949_pt1 | contig 19455 bp, 35 predicted proteins | sample CZODoug2_1_08_16_FD_185931 | JGI IMG/M metagenome (GOLD analysis project Ga0179593, IMG submission 185931) | Vadose zone soil fungal communities from Angelo Coast Range Reserve, California, USA - CZODoug2_1_08_16fungal (PacBio error correction) | ecosystem: Environmental > Terrestrial > Soil >...
AAAAACAACTCGAGGGAACCGGGTGCCAGGGGGGGTTGGGGAAGTGGCGGGAAAACCAATGCACAACCCAGACGGAAGACAAATGGGTCGTCAAAGTCACTTGAATCGTGGTCTCACGGGGAACAAAAGAAGAAACTTGAAGGAAGCCCTGGGGTGGGGAACGGACGGGTGGAAAGTCCAGGGGCCCTCCAGGGGTACGGAAACGGAAAATCGCGGGGGTGGGTTGGGTGGTGGGGGGGTGGGGTTGAAAAGGGGGAACCCTGGGAAAAAGAACGGGGGTGGGGAACGCAGGGTGAAAAAAAAGTTGGGCACAAGGATAGTTAACAAAGAAAAGAAAGAGGGAAGAGGGGTAGCAAAAACGGAAAAAATCAAGGGTTCGGGGGCAGAAGTAAAAGCCGCTCACCAAAAAAGGCTTGGGGGCGCGACTCTGCTTGAAAGAAATATCAAGGGCAGTCTGAAAAGTAAGGGGGGCAAGGCAAGCCGAAGGGGTTTGTTGTCAAACCCCAAAAAAAAAGGAATTCAAAGGGAAAAGCCTGGGGGGAAAAAAAAAAAAATGAGGGGAATCTGCGGTGGGGGTTGCACACCACGCAAAAAATCGTAGGGAAACGGGGGGGGGAAGGGTAAAAAAGGGATACTAAAGGGCACGGGGGTGTAGTGGGAAAAAAGGGGGGTCAGGGGACTCAGGCCACCTGGGGGAACATGAGGGGGAGCGAGGCAAAGATACAGCACCAAAAAAAAAAGGCGACCGCGCGACGAAAGGTGAAAAGAGGATTGAATAAGAAAAAAAACTGGGGAAAATAAGAAAAACTGGTAAAGACAAAAAAACCGAAACAAAGTAGAAGATGAAACGGTCACGTTGAGGACCACGGGTAAGGGGTCGGGCGACCAGGATCAGTATTTAAACGCCAAAGATTGTTCAAAACTGAGTGGATAAAAAAAAGAGGGACTTGCGGTAGCGTGGCAGAAGAGGGAAGGACCGGGAATCAAAGGGAAAGGGTTGGGTGTGGTAAGACTGGAAGGAAGAGGGAAGCAGCCTGGGGGAAAAAAAAAAACCAGGACAGTGCGACAGACCTGAAAAATGAGCACGTCCACAAACGAAAAAAGGTGCAATCAAAGAGGGGTATTGAGCAGCACGACGGGGACCGTGCACAAAAATGGGGAAAAAAGCGAATCAATGTAAACGGAAAAAAAAGAGGACTGAGGGAACGGGACAAAAAGGCCAGAGAAGGGAGGGCACACGACGGGTGTGGCGAGGGGCGATTTCCCGCTACCGGAAAAAAAAAAAAAAAATAAGGACTTAGACAAACCAAGGAGGGACTGGCAAAAAAAAATTGGGGGGGGCAAAAAAAAACTCAGCTAATCGGGGTACGGGGGAAACTACTAAAAAGGAAAGCGGCCAAGCCTCGAAGACCACAACGCCTCAGTTTCGGGGAAAGCAGAGAAAGGAAAACGGGTCGGGGAAGAAAGGAGGCAGAGCGAGAAACAAGCCGAGAAGCAAAAATCGGTGAAAACTCAAACTCAAACAAAAGTTGAAAGAGGAACGATTGGGGGGATGTGGGCCGGACCAAGGGGAAGAAAAACCTTGGAAATCTGAAAAAGAAGGGGGAACGCGGGTCTAAAATGGTGGAGCAAAAAAAGGCAATTTCTTAGTCGCGGGAAAGCACTCGGCAGCTGACCCGGGGAAAATAAAGAAAGGGTCTCGACAGGATGGAGGGAACAAAAAACAACACAAAGGAAAGTGGGGAAGAAATGCACCTAAACAGGAAAAATGGGGGGGGGGAGGTACAGGGGGGACTCAGGGGGGAAAGGACCGAGAAGAGAACGGAAGAACCAGCTCGCAAAGGTTTGCGCCGCCCACCGGGGGGGGGGAAGCAAGTAAGTAAGGAAAAAAAAAAGAGCAAGGAAAAAACGCGTCAGAGGCCCTCACAAAGGGGAGGGGGGGGGGAAGAAATAAAAAAAAAAAAAATTAAAAAAAAACAAAAAAAACAAGGAATCACAACGGAAGAAAGGCGGCGTGGTGGAAAAAAAAAAAAAACCAAACACCACCCCCCCGGGGGGGGGGGGGGGGGGGGTGGGGGGGGAAAAAAAAAAAAATCAAAAAATAGGAGAAAAGACAGTGATTATCACAGCTAGAGCAAAAAGAGGTCCCGAAGGTGGGGACAGAGCAACTGGGAAGGGAAAGGTGACAAACCTAAAAAACGGTGTGGGACCAAGACAGGTGACGCCTTGTTGTTTTCAGAGACCAAAAAGGAGAGGGGCAAGCAAAGCAATGAAGGGAACCAAAAAAAAGGAGCCGAGCCAACTAAAACGTAGGAAAAAAAAGCGGAAGGCCCCCGGTGGTGGGGTAAAAAAAAGTTGGTGAAAAAAAAAAACGTCGCAATACGGGAGAAAAGAACGCAAGAGGGAGGGGCGGCGGACGGGGAAAATGATCGGGGAGCGGTGGGAAAAATAAAAGGGCGAGCACAACATTGACAATAAACGACGGACAAAAGTACTGATGCCCCCGTGTCGAAAAATCGAAGCCAGACGGGGGAACGCTTGGGGGAAAAAAAGAAGAGGGTCGACAGAAAAAAACAAGTTTTGGTTTACCGGGAGATAAAACTCAGGAAAATTGCAAAGGGGGGGGGGAGAGCAACGAACAGAACGCCAAAGCAAGTGCTGGGGTGACGGGGAAGGGGAAAGAAAAAAGAAAAGGCAAAGACAAATCTTTCCAAGGATCACACCACCCGGTGACAGGGGAGGAACGGAAAAAATCAGAGATAAAAACAAAAAAAAACAACGGAAAAGGAAAAGGGAAAAAAAGAAATAAGGAAAAAAAAAAAAAAGGTCAACAAAAGAAGAGAGACCCGTTCTCAATATAGGCAAAAACTCTTTTATCACTGAGGAGACTCCGAAGGAGCAACTGACAGGGGGCGGGAGGGTGAACCAGGGAAGTCAAGAAGAAAAGATAAGGGAGGACTGGTAAAAAACCCTTGTAGTGGCGGAAAATAGAAGGTGACCAAGCACGAAATGAGGGGGAAAAAAGGGAAACGGGTCAGTTCGGCCCGGGGACGGGTCAATAAGGAAAAGTAAGTTTGAAGCGGGGGGGGGCCCATGGCAAAATCGAGGCGTCAAAAAATAAAAAAAAAGGGGGAGGGACACGAAAATCGACGTCCGGTAAAACCTTGGGGGCAAAAGTCCGAAAAAAAGACCGGGGATTGACGATATAGAGATCACGGGGAACCTACAGAGTCAAACCCAAATAAACCGCTGGTGCAAAAAAAAGGGAGGGGTGAAATCTCCCAAAAACTCCTGTAAGGAACGGAAAAATCCTAAAAAAAAAAGAAAGTGGCAAAAAGGTTTGGGCAGGGGCAGAGGACAGGGGGGGGGGGGGGGGGAACAAAAAAACAGCCTGGGTACAGGGAAAACCGAATGGAACCGCAAAAGGTTGAAAAAAAAAACAAAAACGAACACCACAAAACAAACCGGGACGTTACGCGGTTAGAAAAGGGTAAAAGCTTTACATCGAATAACAAAAGGTGACTCAGCAAAAAATTGTGGGTCACTCTCACTTAAAAAAAACACAAAAAAAAAAGCGATAAAAAAAAAAGCGAAGGGGACTAACCTGACCTGGGAAAGGAAGCCACTCAATGGGGCATGGGGAGTTCAATAAAGTTAAAGGCACTGGGGAAGAAAAGCAGGGAGAAGGCCTTGGTGTGAGGGGACAGGGCACATGGGTGTGGGAAAGAAAAAAACTTTACAACTCAAAAACGGAAAGCGTCAAAAAGAGGGGCGGGGGCGATCAAAGGGACTTAAAAAACGGCTCCAAAAAGGAAAGCAGGGTTGGAAAAAGAAAAAACTTGAGGAAGGTCGGAACTCAAAAAAGAGACGGGAGGAAAGGACTTCGTGGCCACTCAACGAGAAGGCCGTTGGCGCAACTAAATCAACGCAAAAGGATCTGCCATTCAAGGTAAAAACGGGGGGAGTGATCGGGGGGGTGAGATAACAAGGAAAACTGGTCGAGACAAGACAAACTTGGTTACACTGTCATAGAACGGAGGAGGCAAAACGCCAAAAAAAAGAAGATAAGAACCTCCACTCGGGGGGGGGGAAAGGGGTCCAGTGGAAAAAAGCCAGGTGCGAACACAACCCAAAACCACAGCGGAACGAAAGAAGATAAAAAAAAAAGTAAAAAAGACGGCAGCCCCCCCCACCACAGGGGTCGGGGAAGACAAAGGGAACCCGGTGCCAAGGTAAACTGGGGGGGGGGGTGCCCACTACAGAAAAATGAGAGGCAAAAAAAACAAAAGACACAATTTCCAAGGGGGAGGGACTAGGGACAGGCACGAAAAAGAAGGTGTTGGTCAAGAGGGGGGAGGAAGCACTGAATGGAAAGAACTAAAACTTTTGTTTAAACATAAAAAAAACTTAAAACTCCCATGGCGGGTGAAGCAGTAAAGTAGGGGAACAAAATTAGTGAAGGTCTGAGGGGAATAGGAAAACGAAAAAGGTCGTGGCAGGGGTATGGTGTTAGTCCGGAGGCGGAGAAAACAGAAACGATCCACCATATTAAACCGCAAACAAAAAAGTACTTTGACCGGGGGGACAACACAACCCCCACCCCCCCCCCCAACAACCCCCCAAAAACCAAAAAAACCCCAAAACCCCCAACAAAACCCCCCCCAGACGAACCAAATAAAAAAGGGAGGTCTATGAAACAGTTGAGATCAAATGGCCGGAGAAATAAAACTAAAAAATAACTGCTGGGTCAGTCAATGAAAAAAAGGGGGGATTGTCCACCGGGGGTACCCACACACCCAAGGTGAAAACAAGGGAAGGGTGATCAAAATTCGTCGGCGGGGGACGAAAAAAAACAGTGACAGGTGGAGGGGAAAAAAAAAGTCCGGAGTCAGGAGGCAAAGTTCAGAGGACAACCTCAAATCGGGGTTCAGGAGGATTAAGATCGTCAGAGGCGCAAATCTAAAAGGGACGGGGAAAAAAGCATCCTGGATCAACAGTAAGGGGAACTGTGGGGGGGTTCATATGCCATAGAAAAAAAAAAACACTTCCGGGGAGGAGCGAAGGGTGACCAGCCAGGACCAAGGGCCGAAAACGTGGGGAAAAAAAAGGGCAACTGGAACGGGGTTCGGGGGATTGGGAGGGTGTAAACAAGACGTGGTTTCTGGGGGGCAAAAATTACATCTGGAAAAGGGGGACCATCGAGAAAAAAACGGCAGACTGGTTAGAGGGGGGGTGGACGAGGTCACAGACAATTCCAAAAAATCAGAGGGGGTGGGGGGACCAAAGGCTAAAAAAAAATCAGAATAAACTAAACAAAGACGGCAGTGGTCTGTGGAAAACCGGGGGGGGCAAGTAAAACTGAACACATGCACGCAAAACTCAAGGGGGAGGAAAAGAAAACAAACACAACACACCCCACAAAAAAAACAACAAAAAAAAAACAGCGACAACCAAAGAGGGAAGTCAAAGTGGACAAAAACAGGGGATGTCAAGGGATTCGTGTGGGCAGGTGCCGGGGTGATGAAACCAAGGGGGGGATAAGACGTCCGAGAACTGAGACACGAACCCCAAAAGGTAACGAGAGGGAGAGGGCCAAAGATGCTGGGGTTCGAAAATAAAACGGAAAAATGAACGGAAAAACCGGGTCTGGGAAAAGAAAGTTCGAACGGGGGGGTGGCAGGTCCCTGGGTGGTTGCGGGACCGGGACGTACCTGGGGGGAGAATGTCCTACGTGAAAAAACACCAAAAAATCGTATGTGGGGGGTCTTTTGCAGGGTCAAAAAAAAAAAGAGAACGTCTCACGTAACGGGGAAAAAAGGTAAAAAGGAGGGAATGCGGATTGTCCAAAAACCGTCAAAATTCAACAAGCAGGCCTAAGTTGGGTACCCTCGGTTTAAGAGGGGGGGGGGGGGTGGGGGAGCAATGCGTGGGCAGAAATCAAAGGACGAAAACGTGAAAAAAAAACAACAACCAGGCTTGCAAGATGGGGGGGTTGGGGTAACAAGGGGGGGTTGGGGTCCTCGAACCATGCTGGACAAATCACAGGAGAGAAAAAAAAACCAAGACAATGGGGGGGAAGAAAAACTCTAGGGTGCACATACTTGGCCTCTGGCAGGGAAAGTAAACGCTGGAAAGTGGGGTGGGGGCAGAATGAAAAAAAACATCCCAAAAACATACCTCAGGAGGGGAACAAAACAAAACAACACACGAAACTGGGAACGGCCACAAACATTGGTGGAAACAATCCTACAATCGGGTGCTCGTAGGATATCAGACGGGAACAAAAGTGAACCGTCAAAAGGAGGGGGGGAGTGCAAACCGAAAATGTAAAACCCGGGGCCAAAAAACCGGACAGGAAAAAAAATGCGACGTTGGGCATCAAAGGGAACTCTCGTGAGGACCGGGCGGGAAACCGTCTACGGGGGGGGGGGGGCGGGGGCGGGTAAAGTTCCACAAGCAAAAACTCAAAAACAAGGCAAAAAAAAAAAAAAACCAGGAAAAAACCTGAGGCAAAACAATCGCGCTGCGCGATCAAAAAAAAATTCCGTCCTCGGAAAAACACGTGGGGCTATGGACACTAACGGTATAAAAGGAACGTCGTTAACCACTAAAAACAAGGATAAAAAAACGGGGAAAAATGTGTCAAAACCCGCTTGGGTAACAGAATCAAGCCTCTAAAAAAAAAGACAAACAACAGAAAGAAAAAAACAAACGGAAAGGGGAGGGAAAAACGAAATGATGAAAAAAAATGGGACAAAAAAGATCACCAAACGTAGCAAAACCCACGAGCTCGGTAACCCTAAGGTGCTGAAAGCCAAAAAACGTAATGCGTAGCAACAAAGGGTGGGGCAACCGGAGGGAAAAAAAAACTCGGCAGCGAGGGCCGAGCATTCCTGGGCCAGGGATGTGGGGGGCAGAAAAAGGATGGGAGGGGGGTGGAAGGTAGACGAAAATCAAACGTAGACCCGTTTGCACCAAACTCCCTCAAACAAGAGGGCAACGGGGGAAGAAAAAACCGAACGCGAAAAAAGGGCCTTAAAAAAAAACAACCGGTGGAACCAAAACGGAAAAAAAGTGTTGAAAATCCAAAAACAAAAAAAGTGGGTACTGGAAACGAACAGGTCGAGATCAAATAGGGGGGAGAGCCCAAGGGGCCGAAGGGAAAAAAAAAAGCCGGGGCCTTCGGGGGGTACACTCAGCCAGGGGAGGGTCAAAATGATTCAATCATCCCCACATACAGGGAGGGGAGAAGAGAGGAGGAAATACCACCGGAACTTGCTTCAGGAAGAAGAAAAAAAAAATTGGGGGGGGGGGAAAGTAAGAACCAAAACAAAAAAAAAATTGGCACCAAAAATCAAGCAGACAAAACCTTTGGGGGTAGTCAAGGGGGCGTGGGAAAAACTGGGGGGGGAAAAGCATTGCAAAAAAATACGTAACCTAGAAAACTGGAAGGGAAAAAAACCGGGGGTGGTGGACTGGGGACTGTGGAATCAAAAGGCATCAGAAAAAAAAAGGGAAAAAAAAACAGTTGGGAATAAAAACCAAAAAAACGAGGCGGCGTTGGGTTAAAAAAAAAAAACAGGGCGGAAACAACCCACCGAACAAACTGGTGGTTAACGCTGAAACATGCGTACGGACGTCACAACGCCAAGTGACGACACGAAAGTCAAAGGGGCAAAGGGGAAAAAAAAAAACGTAACACATTCCAGAAAAAACCAAAAAAGACAAGAATAGGGGTCGAGCACCTTAAACAAAACCGACGAAAGGTGGGGGGGAAAAACGGCCGCAGGGATAATGCAAACGTACAATCAAAACAAAAAAAGTGCCAAGGGGGGACAAGAATTGGGGGGGAAACTCGATAAAGCGAACCGGGGGGGCCAAGGGGCAAGCGCTACAAAGAAAAAAAAAAAAGGGTAAGGGTAGCAAAACAGAAAAATAAAAACCATTTGGTAGAACATACACTTCGGTGAACATGCACGCTGGGGGTCAAACCAAAAAAAAACTGGGTCTCTGGAGGAGGGGAAATAAAACTGAAAAAAGGGAATCAGTGCGCTAGAAGTCAAAAAGATAATGAAAAACAACACGACACTTAGAGTTGACAAAAAAAAAAAGGGAAAAAACAAGTCAGGGAAAAAAAAATAAAAAAGTAAAAAAAAAAAAAAACTGGGCGGCCCGGGGTACCAAACTGGACATGGGGGCGACGAAAACGAAAAAGATTGGGACTCAAACGCAAGGCAACCTACGGTGTCAACGAAGAAACAAAACATGGCGTGGGTAATGTGCCAGAAAAACATAGGAAGTCCCTAAACGGGGGGAACAAAGGTGTACGGGGGGTGTGAAAAAAACTCGCGGGAAAAAAGCAGGAACCGGACAGATGTGGCACGCCGAACGACGGTGAGCAACGTGAAAGTGGGAAAGAACGGGCAAGTGCAGGTAGGTTGGCAATAACCGAAAAAAAGAAAGGGGAAGGGGTGGTCAAAAACGACCCTACGCATGTACACCACACCTTCCGGGGCCACAAGGAAAAGTTGTTACACCCTGGGGCAGCAAAACGAAGGCTAAAGGCCAAAAAACAAGAAGGAAAAAATGAAACGCGGTCGAAAAGCGTCGCACGATTACGGAAAGGAACGACAAGGAGGAAAAAAAGGGAAGGGAAAAAAAAAAAGGGGGGTTCTGCAAAACACTGAAAGGCTCGAAGAGAAGCCGCGAAAAACGACCAAGACGGGAACCAAAACAGAAGACACAAAAGGCGGAGCCTGCGGCAAGCGGGGCGGGTGAAAAGAAAAAACAAGAAGGCTGGGGAACGAGAGGAAAACAAAGGTTCACAAAGGGCAAAACGGTCCCACGCCCGCCAAAAAAGTGATCATAGGGGGGACCTCGGGGGGGTGGATGTGGACTTCAAAAATTAAAAAACGACAATTGGTATCAGGTCAGGGGGGGGTTCGCCAGGAAAACAAAATTAGCAATGGGTTGTGAAAAACAAGAAAAAAGGCCTGGGTATTGGGGGTACATCGGAACATCCAAATTCAGGATGACAGGAAAGAGAAAAAAGCTGGAAAAACTAACGAAAAAAAGGGGGTGAACCCGCCAACGCTCCAAGACAGGGTGACATACAGGCCAACTAGAAATGGGGAAGGGGTGGCGAAAGATGGGGGGACCGAAAAAAGAACGAGCAGTGGACCAAAAGAAACCTCCCATCGCGATCTGAGTTCACCCCACAAAAAAAGCCAGCCTTGGGGGTCTGGGGTGGGGGGAAAAAAGAAAAAAAAAGGATATTGCCCTGGGATCCCCCGCAAAAACGAGGGGGAAAATTCAAAACGCCGAAGGTCTCAGCCAGAAAAAAAGGGGGAAAAAAGGGTGAAAAAAAGCCAAAAAAAAAAGGTGGGTCGTAGGGAAACAGGAGTTGAAAGCTAATTCAAGGGGACAGTAAACAGATAGAGAAAAATCAGGTAAGCCTGGGAAAAAAACTCTAGGCAGTAAAAAACCGAAGCTGACCTCACGCCACGGGCGAATGGGGTACAAAGCCTCAAAAACGCAAATAAGGAAAAAAAAAATGTTGGGGGGAAAAAAAAAAAAAGGACAAAGGGACATAAGGTTGGGGGTCAAACCAAATGAAAACCATGAATTAAGCGGGAAACAGCAAATAAAGGCAAGCCAACAAACCACATCGTGACCATAGGAAATGGAAAAAAAACAGGAAGAAAAGTGAAGGAGGTTCCCAAGAACGGTGGGTACAGCTGGAGGGGCTAGGGGTCGGCAGACGAATCAAACGGCAAGCGAAATCCGACCAAAAAAAAAAAAAGATGCTGAGGGGAAAAAGGGAAAAGGGGAAAAAGAAGTGAGAAAGGGACGAGGGGGGCAGAATGCATTTTACCGATCCGGGAACGAACCAAATTTCAAAGGACGGGGGAACCAAGGGTGGGCAAGAAAAAAATCGAAAGAAAAACTAAAGAGTCACCGAAAAAACACTTGGGTCAAAACCGGAGGGGCGCCCGCTAAAACCTGGGGGGAACTGTCAAAACGAAACAAACGGGGGCCTGTATAAAGAAAAAAAAACTGGGAAAGCAAAAGCCATCAGTAGGGGTTCAGGGAAAAACGGTGAACCCCAATCCATCTGCACCAAAAGTGAAAAACTAAAGAAACCTGGTTCGGCGAAAGGGTACAAATCACATCAGAGAAAAGAAACAAACAAAGTGAGAAGAAAAAAAGAGAGGAACAACTTGTGGAACGCCAGAAGAAAAACCGGGAAGGGGACGAGAAGGCCCAAAAAAACGCTGCGCCGAGGCGAAAAACGGGACACACTCGATGGAAAAAAGCTTGTTGCAACCAGGGGGAACCAAATCGAGAAGACGCAAAAACTCAGGAAAACCCCGGAGTACCGGAACCTCGCACCCGGTGACAAAGGCACCGGAGGCGAGGGGGGGGCATTCTGATGTGGAAAGACGAAACAAATGGTCCAAGAAAGGGGTGGGCGTCAAAAAAAAAAAAAAAAAAAGGGGGGGGGGATGCAGAAAAAGTCAGAAGGGACTCCGGTCTGGGGGCAAAGAAATGCCAAGGATCACTGGGGTACCGTCGCACAACATAAAAAAAGCAAAACAAAAAAACAGGAAAAAGCTGATGGGGGGCGAATCCAGAAAAAGCGGTAAGCAAAAAAAACGAAAAAAAAGCCCTCACCCGCTTGTAAAACATGGCCCACAAACCATGACCAGGGGGTCTACGGCAGGCAAGACAAAAAAACTGATTGTGTTTGGGTGGGCTGAAAAGGGGCCGATGCAAACACAGAAGGAATGTGGGCGATGACAAAAAACGTCAAAACTCTTGGCTAAAAAAAAAAACAACACACAGGGGCAAAAAAAAGCGCGGGAGACTTGGGGACGAGACCGTCAACGATGTAAAAGGAAAGGGGAAAGGCTGGTAAAAAACGAGCCGAGGGAGAAAAAAAAAGAACTCCGCAGACACGACAAAAAAACTTAAGTCTAAAACAAACTCAAGGGGGATAATGGTGGTGCAAAAAAAAGGGGATAAAGGGTTCACCGCACACGAATATAAGCGAGCAAAACTGGTGTGACGTGAAGGGCACTTGGGCGTCTCAAAAGGAAAAAAACGAGAAGACGATGCGGTTTTGTTTTGTTTGGGGTGGTTGGGTGAGGAAAGTATAAAGGACGGGGACGTGAAAACGAAAACAAAAAAAATAAAACACAGAAGGGGGGGAAGAGAAAAATCGAGCCGTCCCAAAACGTGGGGCATGCAGTACTTAAGGTCGGCTATAAGAAGGGGGAACCGGAGTACGGCAAAACCATGCGACGCAAAAGCTGGGGGGCACCAAGAAAGGAACATGGTCAAAGTTAGACTTGGGAAAAAAGGTGTGGCGAAACTTCCAAGGTCGGACAGCTATGACAGTCAAACCCGATCGCGACTCAAAGGACAGGATAACAAAAGAAAGGGCAAAGTGGGGAGTCCAAGTGAAGAAAAAAGCAAGGGCTGGGGGAAAGACAGAAAAAAAAGGCGTCAACGAAGCAGTAACCATCCTGCCGAACAAAAAGGGGGGAAAACACAGAAAACAACGGTGGCCGAGGACTAAAGAGGGAAAAAAAGAGTAAAGGAAAAGCACAGGGAACCGAAAACGAAAAAAAATTGGTTTCCTCGTCGTGACAAAAAAGGGAGCAACAAAGAAAAAGGGGGAAGGGCTCTAAACGAATGAGGGCTGGGTGGGACGAAGGGACGGCCGCGGGGGAGTGAGGGCGCCGTTCCAGGAAACAAGGGGGGGGGAAAAGAGGGGGCAAAACAGCGGCTCAAACTGGGGGAGTATAGGGTAGAGTAAAAAGCAACGACAAGAGACACGACCACGACCGGTGGGACGCAACCTGGGAAAAAAAAAAACAATGGGGTCCAACAACGAATAAAGATCATGATACTCTGGGAGGGAAAAAATTGACGGTCTGGGCTCACGACAAGGGGTGGAGAACAACACGTCAAGAACACCACAACGACAATGAAAAGGGGCGGAACGGAAACATAAATTGCAGCGTGTCCTGTCTGGGGACACAAAAAAAAGAAAAGAACTCCGTGACGTGGATGCAAACGGGTCAACTAGGAAGTACCCACCGGGGGGAAAGGCGGGCATCGAAGTATAAAGAAAAGAAAAACAAGACTAAGAACCCTGAAAATCGTGACCGTGATATAAAAACGGAAGGGAAGATTCGTTTGGGGGGGCGAAAAGCAGACATGCAGCAAAAACTAAAAAGGCGCCAAAGTGGGTAAGAGGGTCAAAGCAAAAAAAGGACCGAAAAGAATCAAGGGGGGGGAAAGAAGGAGGTTCACACAGACTCACTACGGGGTTGGGCGTGAAAAGTCAACATACAGAATTACAACCCCAACTAAAGAAAAAAAAAAAAGAAAATGAGGAGGCACGGGGGTGGGATGTCCGTCGGAAAGCCGGGACCTCAAGGGGGCAAGAAAGCCGCATGAAATAAAAAAAAAAAAAAAGAATCCGTGTGCCGGAGAAACACCTGCCCGGAAAGCAAGGGCAAAAATTGCAACCCGGTAAAAACACAAATCGGGGTTCACTTTCAGAAACCCACGGAAAAGAGAAGAGTACAACTCCCAGAGGATGTATGGTGAAAGAAAGACGAAAAAAAGGTCACTTTTGCAATGGGAAAGGGACTGTTGATTCCGGGGTATTCCTGTAAGGATCAGGGGGGACGGACAAAAAAAACGATTGGACTGGGTATCAGCGAAAAAAAAAATCTTATGGGCTCAGGATGACGATAAACAGAACCGTCATGTGGAAAAGTCAAATTGTCCCGGCACGCACCCCTTGGAAAAAGGACGACGAGTGCAAAAAAAAAAAATGGTTTGTCCACGGGCGGAAAATTCAACAAGAAAAAACGCGGAGCGGGGTTTGGGGGGTGGCAAAAGGGGAAAAAAAGAAAAACAAACAGCCCTGAAAAGCGGGGGGGGGGCAAGGTCACGGGAAATGCAGGGAATTGGTTTGTACCAAAAAAAAAAAAAAGGAACAGTGTAAACAAAGGGGGGGGCAGCCGGGAAGGTTTTTGACTCGGGGGTCCCAAGCCAAAATGATTCAAGGAACGCCGACTAACAAAAGGGTGTCTGAAAGGTGGGGGGGGGGGTGGTCCAAGGGGGGGGGAGCAACTAAACTTCAAACACAAAGGGAAAAAGGGGTCAAGAAAAAGAAACGAAAAAACGGCAAAGGAGGGGGGTAAACTGGGGAGCAATGTCAACGGGGCCAGGTGGGTACAAAAAAAATTATGTGTTTTAAGTGACAGAACACCAAACAAAAGAACGAGGTTGAAAACACCTACGTTGGAACGGGACCGTTTGGACATCGGCAAACCGTTGTCAATACAAAAGTAAAAAGAAACAAGACCACCGGGGTAAGGGCCTTTACAAACACGGGGTGTGGTCACCATCTGGGAACAAACCTTTTTCCTCAAAAAACAGCAGGGGCACCTGAAAAAAGGGGGGAACTGTCTAGAACAGCCCGTCTGTGGAGTGAACAGGGAAGGCCAAGGGAAATAAGGGGGGATGACTACCATTGCATGAAAAAACACAAAAAAACCCAGAAAAGGAAGAAACATGGAAATCGGGAACAGACCTGAAGGAAAAAAAGACAAAGATCTGCAAAGAAAACAGCAGAAAGAAAACGTGTCTAAGGGAATAAAGAATAAATTAAGGGCAACCAAGAAACGAGACTGAACAGGGAAAGAAAAAGAAAGGAAAAAAAGTAAACGGGGACGGGGGTCAGAAATCTAAGACAAGGAGCGATGCCACCACAAAGGGAATGGAGGAAAAAAAGGGGAAAAGGAAGGATCTGAAAAAGCGGGGATCACCTGTCAGGGTAACAAAAATATAAAAAAAGGTGGCGCCTTTGGGCGGCGGGGAAAATAGACGTAGCAAAAATTGCCTGGAGACCGGAAAAGAAAGCAGCAGGGACAAGCAATGGGCGAAAAGCAAAACATGTACCCCAGGGGGAAGGAGTTGCCGAGCATGGTTCTGGGGGGGGGAGTGACTGACCCCGGCAAAGGGGCAAGCACGAACAAAAAATCTGGAAAAGCACGGAAAAACGGAACGGGAAGGGGGACCCGGGACTGTGGAGGAAACCAAACGGGGAACGTTTTCAACATGAGACAGCTGGGAGTGTGGGCACGAAAGTATATCGGGGCGAGCCAACCGGGGGAAGGGAAGGGGTCAAAACAACGGGGCACGTCAAAGCAAAAAGGGCATCGAAGAAATGGGGGGGAGATGCCCAGCCCACAAAAAACAAGATACTGTGCATAAATAAACCATGCAAGAAAAAAAGCAGCGGTAGGGGGAAAAAACTTGCCTTGGGGTGGGTTGAAGGGGAACACAACAAAAGACCACAACTGGGGAAAGAAAAAACAACGAAGGCAGCCAGGGGTTGAAGGGAGTTGTGGGCATGCATTGAGACGGAACCCAAGGAACTGGGGGAGGGACCAGGTGGAAAATGGGACGGGGTGGTGGGGTCGGGAAGTCCCGACTGGAGGGGGGGGCAAAAATCGCGGGTGGGGGGGAAAAAAACGCGCAAACACGCCCGACTGGTGGACGAGAAAAGGGGTTCGATCAGGGGGAAACACCTCCACCAAGGGGGACCGAGAAAAAAAAAAGAAAAAGGGGTTTTTTGTTTCCAAAATGAACAGGTGGGAGGGTGAGAAATGCCCAAAAGACGGGGGATCAAGGAAAATAGGGGTAAAAAATATTGCCCATGAAGACGCGGGGGGGGAGCACAAATCCGAAAGTAGGCAATCAACGAAAGAAAAGCTAAAATTAAAATGTGAAAAAAAAAAAACATTCCTGGTTTGAAAGATCTATAAGGGGTTTATCCACTCAGGACGGCATAAAGGGTGCATCTAAGGGCACAAGGTTAGTCATAACCCTGGGTGAAAAGGACGATGGGGGGGGGGGGGACCACCTGAGGTGACAGAGGGGGATCGATCAAACGCAACAGTCGCCAGAGCACTCAGAAAGGTCATCGGGGGATGCCGACAAACGGAAAATGCACCCGAAACTTAGGGACCAGCAGGGGGCGGGGAAAACGGTGGGAGGAGGGGGTCATGATGGGGGGGAAGAGACGAATCAGGATGTGAAAACAAAGAACAGGTTTGGGAATCGGGTGGAAGCACTAATCTTGCGGTGAGAGGTGTTGAGCCCGCTTGAGGACCTGACATATCCACAGTGTCAGTTTGGGCACAGAACAAAAAGACGCCGGCGAAGAAAACCGGAGGGAACTAAAGACGAAGGTAAGAAAACGGGACAACTGTGAAAGGACATCGGTTGAAAAAACGGGTGAAGGGGCACCTGACAATAGGGGGCCCGTGGGGGAAAAAAACGAAGGGGGGAAAAAACGAGGTCACTAACAAAGAAAAAGACCGCAGAGATCTGAAAAACAGCTCGAAAGGGGGGCTGGCCACAGAAAAAACAGTAGGTGAAAAAAACTCGAACCAAAAACGGGGGGGGGGGGATGAGGACGAAAGGGGGAGCCCGATCCCAAGAAAGACACAAAGGAAATAACACAAACTCAAAAGGTCCAACAAAGCAGCGCCAAAAAAGATGCCAGGAATGGCGACTGGGCAGAGGCCAATACGGCTCGAGGCACCCTCAAGAAAAAAAAAAAACTGGGGGGGGGATCAGCAGCGCCAACGGGAAGGCGATACAAAAAAGTCGACTGAAATTTAGAAGAACGTCGGGAGGCAGCGTGACAAAGGGGGGCCGCCACACGAAAAAAAGTCGAAACACATCGGTGGGATTTGGGTGTTGGAAGGGGTAGGCCGAATGGGGGAGGGAGAAAGGGAAGGGTGGAGGCCGCAGGGTCACCAGACCATGCAAAACCCGGGGCCTTCAAAAGAAGGGGTGAAGAAACTTCGAAGGAGAAGCTGCTGCTGAAAAGGAAAAAAAAAACAAAAAGACAGACAGGTCTCGAAAGGAAGTGGGAGGAAAAAAAACAAAACAAACCAAAGACATCAAAAGCACGGGGAACATGTCAGAAAAAAGGAGAGGGAGGGTTTGGCAAAGGGGAGCGGGAAATCGAGCAATGAGCAGTGGTGGCTGCACTGGGGGGAAAAGCGCGATGAGGGGGGGAGTGCACAAAAAAAAATAAGACCACACTGGGGGGAGGTGACGACTGTACGCGAACAAACGGAGAGACAAACCCCCCAAAACCGCAGGGAGGGACCGCAACCGGCAAGTCTCAAAACAACCGGGGGAAATGCCACGAACAAAGACACCTTTTCAGTAAAAATAGGGGAGGGTGTACACTGGGAACCAGGGAAAGAAACTGGGAAACAATTGAAAAAGGGGGATAAAAGGGGCTGTAGTAAAGAAAGAAGTCTTACGGAAAGAACAGGGGGGGGGGGGGACCGAACAGGGAAGTGACCTCTGAGACGTAAAGAGGTCCAGCGAAAGGAGGGCGGGGACGGTGTGTGAGCAAGGAAATGGGGGGGGTGGGAACTCCGTTGGTGGTCCCAAACGCTACCCGTCCAGTGGGAAAAAACGGACAGCGGAACAGCAAGAAAAAAAAGAACAGAAAAAAAAGCACCTGCCGGAAGACAAAAGGAGGGGGGAATGGGCAGAGAGAAACCGGGGGGGGGTTGGGAATACGTTAAACACTAAACAGTAGGGACAAGAAATCGGAGATCGAAGGCAATACACGGATTGGAGTGACCGGACGGACTTGGGGGATCGGGGACACAAATGGTGGGGGGGGGGGGGAAAAAAGGAGGGTGAAAGATTCCAATTGGTAAGTAATCACTACCCTTATGAAAAAAAAGTCACGGGTCAGGAGGGGGAAAAGAGAGAAGGGCCCGAGGGAGCACGCACTGGGGGTGCAAAACACCGGAATAGTGTAGCCCTCCCAAAAAACTTTGTGGGGGGGAAGGGGGAAAAAGGGTTCTAGACCGTGGGGACGGGAGAAGGGGCAAAGGCAAAAACGCCAGAAGAGTGCTGTAGGGGAAAACTTGCCCGAAAGCGGGGGGGGACTCCACCAACTGCTGGCCCTTCTAAAAAGGTCAGGGGGGGGGAAGGTGAGAAAAAAAGGTGAGAGATAAAAAGACAACAAGAAAGGGTAATAAAGAAAAGAAGAAAAAAGGAAGAACAAAAACCTGGTCCGTCCAACGGATGGGAGGAGGAAAGAAGAAAAAAAGGGGGGGCAACGCCTGGTGAATAGACCCAAGAATGCTTAAACAGGCAAGGGGGGGGGAAAAAGTCAAGGGCACTGGGGAACTGGGGGGGAACAGCTGAAAAAAGGGTCAAAAGGAACGGGGGTAGAAGGATCGACGTCCACCCGGGAAAGATGGTGTAAAAGAACAAGATCAAAAATCAACTGGGGGAACAAAGTCAGGATCGAGGGGCCTTCACTAGGCGACCTGAAGAACAGAATGGTCTGTAGTGAGAAAAACTCGGTTGCATGACTCCGCGTCAAAGAAAAAAGCCGCAATAAAATCCAACGTCACAGGTACACAAAACCGGAAAGTACTAATTGATATGCGAAAAAAGGGGTGGGGAAAAGACGGTCAAAAACCGGCAAGGGGGGTGACCAAAAGCCAAATTACAAACGCGTGGAAAAAAAAAAAATTGACAACAATCCGCCGGGGTGGAAACTAAGTACGGGGGCAATCGAGGAGGGGGGGGGTGGGGCTGCATCACCTGCGGGGGGAAACCCAACTAAAAAAAAGTTTACATAAAACCGAGTGAAACCTGCAAGTGGATTCAAACAAGAACACACCGCCGCCGGGGAGGTGAATCACTGGGGACATAGAAAAATCTGGGCGAGAGCAACGAGGTACAATCCCGAGAAAAAAAGCGGGATACAGAACACCGAAGGATACCTCGCAATGGGCAGGGTGATTTAAGTTGAAAAGAATACAAGCCGAAGGGACCAAAACAACGCAAAACTGAAAAAGGCAGTGGGAGTGTTCAAGTGCAAGGTGTGACTTGGCTGTGAAAAGAAAAAACTCCAAAAGAAGGGGCGTGTTTGGGGGTTGGACGGGGGATAAGGGGTGCAGGAACGCATCAACCGCCAAAAGAGGTGCAGGGGGATAAAAGGGTCGATAGAAAAAACTGTGCGTGCGGCGGGGGACCGGGAAACTGGGGGGATACGGAGGCCTCTTACGCAACAATACACGAACCACGCACCAAGCTCATGCATGGACAGGTCAAAACGGTGGCGGGGTATGGCAGGGGGGGCGGGGGGGTGAAGAATAAAAAAAACTGGGAGAAAAAGAAACAATGGGTATATACAAAAGGTAAGACAGGAAGCTGCTTCAAAGTGAAAACACAGCAACTTCCAAAAGGGGGGAAGACACAAATTTGAGGAACGCGGAACCGGAAAAAGGGGGAGGGGGTCTAGCAATAACCACGCGGGGGAAAAAAAACCGTAGGGAAGAGGGGAGATAAAAGGCTGGCTGACGGGACTGACCGGACTACGTGGGTTACACCTCGGTCGAAGGGAGGCTCTAAGGGGGTTGGCTCACCTCACAAACAAAGGGGGGAAGGAGGGGTGGAAAATCGATTGGTGAGGAATACAGGGAGGATACTAGGTCAGGAGCCTAAAAGATCTCCACAACGGGAAGGAGTCCAGACGTAAAAAAAAGATAGACGTCTGAAAACAACAAAGAGTAAAAAGCACCGACAGGACGCACCTAAAAAGTGGGGGAAAAGGGGTCAAGGGGTGGTCCCGCTCAAAAGGACCGGAAGAGAGTTGTGTTGAATAAAAAAGGCGAGCAAAAAAAGAAAAAGAAAAAGGACCTGTGCGGGCTGCTGAAAAAGGGACAACGGGTGATTGCACCAGTGACAATTTGAAATAAGGCTAATCTTCAACGGCACGGGTAACCTGCAGGGGTGGAGGTTAGTCCAGCACTGACCCACGCAGGGGTCAACGGTCGAGGAATGTAAGAAAAAAAAGAAAAAAAAATAAAAAAAAAAAAAAAAAAAAAAAAAAAAAAAAAAAAAAAAAAAAAAAAAAAAAAAAAAACAAAAAAAAAAATCGGTGTGGCTACACGTATGGTACTTCCAGTGGAATAACGCTACAAAACGAAAAGCCATCGTGGAAATAATCAACAGGGGTTAAACAATTGGGGTCAGCAAGAATCGATGATCGAAGGGGGGAAGGGGCGAAAAAGCGGAAGAGAAAAAAGAAATGTTTGGAAACCAGTAAACAAAGAGGGAGGAAGGTAATGGAGAAGAACACTGAAACGGGATGGGCAAAATAGATGACCGATAACAAGCGGCGGAACACTGGTGTTTTTGGGGGATCATGTAAAAAGCCAAAACGAACAAAAATCAAAAAAGTGGGGGACAAGCGTCAAAAAACCGCCGGGCTGAGACAAAACAAAAAACAAAAAAAAAAAAAAAAAAAAAAAAAAAAAAAAAAAAAACCGGTGGACACGTTAAGAGGGAACTTGAAAAGGGACACAAAAGAAG
>Ga0179593_1564912_pt1 | contig 19454 bp, 21 predicted proteins | sample CZODoug2_1_08_16_FD_185931 | JGI IMG/M metagenome (GOLD analysis project Ga0179593, IMG submission 185931) | Vadose zone soil fungal communities from Angelo Coast Range Reserve, California, USA - CZODoug2_1_08_16fungal (PacBio error correction) | ecosystem: Environmental > Terrestrial > Soil >...
CTCCAATCCTCCTGACCAGAGGAGTAGGGGAAAAAAAAGTTTTCCGTGGGAAGAAGAGAAAGGAGGGAAGCGGACGGGCCACTCCTTTTTGTGCGACCTCATCCTATCACCTAGAGGTTTTTCTCGGTACTTGGGAGAACATGGGATTCTGAGGGGGGGAAAAAGAGGAAAGAGAAGGAAAGGGGAAGGAACGTCGTGCGGATGGGTTATTGACTTCCCTATAATCCCAAGTTTTTCCAGGAACAAAAGAGGACAAGGAAGAAAAAGTAAAAAAGTCTCGGAAGGGGAAGGGAAGGAACGCAACAACACTAATATGGTCGGGGATAGAGAATGGGGGGGAAAAAAGGGAATCGGGAGGAAGAGAAAAAGAAAGAAGGGAGGGGAAAAGGACGGAGCGGCGAATTACACTCTTTCTTATTACAACTCCTACCGTTTTTCGCTGCAAGAAAGAATAAGAGGAAAAAAGAGGAAGGTATCGGGGGAAGGAAAAAAAAAGGAAAAGAGGAAGGGTAATCCGCTTCTACTTCCCAGTCTTCGTTACAGTGCGACAGAAGACTAAATGAGAGGAGGGGGGAAGGGAGATTTCGCGAAAAGAAAAAAAGAAAGAAACGGCCTACTAATTCGATGGTTTCCGACCCTACGCGCCGGCCCCAGCGCCCTACAAGAAAAAGAGAGAGGAGGCCGAGGAAAGAAAAGGGGAAGAAGGTGGGAAGGATTAGTCCTGGTCCAAGCAGAAACTGCGTCCATATCACCATGAATGGAATAGGGGGGGGGGGAGAAAAGAGGTTCCGGAGAAAAAAAAAAGGGAAGGGGGAAAGGGGAAAATGAATACCCGACTATTCTCACCTTCATTAACCGTTTGGGGAGGGCATGAAGTGGGAAGGGAAAATCCATGGAGAGAAAAAAGGAAAATCGGGCCCCAGGTGAAGGACACTTTCGTGATTCTTATTTGTTAACTATCAGGGAGGAAAAGGGGAGAGAAGAGGAGAAAGAAGGAAGGAAGAGAGGAGAGCGTCCGGCAGCTATACTCGATGCCTATCGAGGCGGAACTGCCGTGCCGCAAAGGAAAGTAAGAAGAAAGGGGAAAAAGGGACATGGCTGGAGGCCTGCGGGCCTTGGTTTTCGGAATTGCCGGGCAGGGAAGAGGGAAAAAGAGGGGGAAGGAAGAAGCGTGAAAAAAAAAAGGAAAGTGGGAAAAAGGAGACTACGTCCAACATTTACTTTATTTCCTTCGGCCAGACGGCAGCGAAAGGAGCATCGAAGGAAAAAAGAAGAAAGAGAGACCACCGAGCCCGGCGTTTTTTCCTTCCATTGTGTTCACTTCCACAGTGAAGTGAAAGAGTACATTCAGGACAGGGGGAAAAAAAAAAAAGAAAAAAGAAGGAAAAGGGGGGAAAAAAAAAAGAGCTAATCTCCTCATTTCCCTCGTACTCATTAGACTGCTCCCCGGTCAACCCAGGGAGCCGTGAGGGGGGGAGAGAAAAAGCTAATAGAGAGGAAAGAGAGGCGATTGCAGAAAACGAAAACGTGCTCCCTGTTTTGACCTGTTATCCTTTTTTCCTTATTACTCGCGGATAGAGAATTAAGAGGGGGGGGGGGGAAAAAACCTCTCACAGGGAAAAGAAAGGGAATATGAATTCCTTTGGCCTTCTCCCAATTCAGAAAAACGCCTTCTCGGGATCGGAGGAAGTAAGAGTGAAGGGGAAAAAAGTGGAAAAAAAGAAAAGAAGGGAAAGGGTGCCGTCGTCGCCTTTCAAACTCCTCCTCGCTCGTCACGAAGCATCTTAAGTAGGACAGAAATAAGGAAAAAGAAGGAGAATGAAAAAAATAAAGGACGCAGGCCGCCAGCCATTTCATTTGCCTTTGTCGCCCCCCGCCGGCAGGGCGGAAAGGAAGAGAAAAAGAGATCCGAAAAAAAAAAAAGTAAGGAGGGGCAGGAGTTCATTCAGCGCCGCATCGGTCAGGCTGTCGCAGAAAAAAAAAAAAAAAAAAAAAAAAAGGGGAAAAAGAGGCAGAAAGTCGTCCTTCACTTGGCCGATTGTTCCTTTGTGTCCTCCCTTGGCCGTCACCGCCCGCCGCCAATGGGAAAAAGGGAGAAAGAAAATCCATGAAAAAAAGGGGAGGGAAAGAAGAGTCGGGATTCATGCCAGCGCCGCCTTTTACGACCCACTTCTCCGGCACAATCCTTTGGGGGCAGGAAGAGGGGGGGGGGGGAAAAGGTTGAGAAAAGGGGAAAGGGGAAGAAAAAGAAGGAAACTAGTCTGGCTTCTTCACCTCGTCCAGTATCTTCATTCGGGAAGCGGCCTGAGCCCTGGGCGGCCGGAGAGGAGAGGGAGGGGAGGGGGAAGAAGCTTTAAAAAAAAGGGGAAATGGGAAAAGGAAAGGGAGGAGCATCACCTTATCACCGAGGGCCGCCAGCTTTTCATGCTTTCAATCATCTTCCAGGTATTCTCGGCGCCTGTAAGCCGGGGAGAAGAGGAAGAGGGGGAAAAATACTGGAAGGGGAAAGGGAAGCGTAGCTTTCTCTTCAGCGCACCCCTTGTAGGCGTTGTAACTCCGCCATCCGTGGAAGGAGAAGAAGAACTGAAAAAAAAAAAAGAAAGAAAAGAAGGGAAAAGGGTTGCGACCATCGCGATCCCCGCCACTCTTCGTTGTTGCGTTACAAGGAAGGGAGAAAGGAGAAAAGTTTAAAGAAAAGAAAAAGGAGAAGGGAAGCATCTTTGTTTCGGAACCTTTTTGATTATCTTTACTTCCTACCCATCCTCAGACGTTCCGGGGGGAAAGAAAATGACTAGGGGAAGGGGGGAGGACTCTCCTCCACCATTTTATCCCACTTCCTCTATAAAACTCTAGTGATAGGATGAGTGGAGAAGAAAAGGAGGGGGGGGGAAGGGGGAATCATGGGGAGGAAGAAAGGAAGGAGGAGGGTCTCTCTTCACTTTCGGGATCCTCTTCATCTTCCTTTCCATCTCGTGCAGCGGCTGGCCCTGAGGGAGAAGAAGGGAAGGGACAAAAGGGAAAGGGAAAGAAAACCGGTGTGCCCGCCCACCCAATATCCTACTCACAAAAACCGTCAGATGTTTACCGATTAGGGGGGGGAAGGGAGAAAACACCATCCAGAAAGAAAAAAAAAGGAAGAAGAAGGTGGGTCTCGTTCTCCTATACTCAATCTTCAAGGAGCGTTTTCCGAAGAGAAAAAAAAGAGGGAATTAAAGGAAAGGGAAAGAGGGCAGGCAAAAACCCTTCGCCGGCGCTGCATCCTATTTCTCCTCCAAATGTGTGGGTCTCGGCCTTGAAGGATGAAGGGGAGGAGAGAAAAGAGCTTAAGTGGGGGGGAAAAAGGGGAAAAAGGGGAAAGAAGGAAGGGGGGGTAACCGGGAATTTTGCCCCACGCCTTTTAGCCATCGTCACGCAGGCCCGCGCAGCGTAATAACAGGGGGGGGGGAAAAGGAAAAAGAGAAAAAAAAAGCCCCGCCCAGGAAGAGATAGAATGGAAAAAGGAATGTTCTCTCCAAATCTCCCGCCCCGCGTCGCCTTGGAAAAACGAGGGGAGGGGAGAAAGAAGGAACTATACAAAGAAGGAGGGAGGAAGAAAGATAAAAAGCAGGGAACTTCGCTTCTTCGCGTGGCCGATCCCAACTGTCTCTCTTGCCCCGCGCCATCGGCGACCGCATGATTTCGAAAAGAAAAAGAAAGGAGAGAAGGGGAAGAAAAAAAGAGAAAAGAAGAAAAAAGAAAGAAAGAAAACCCCGCAGGGACTCACCCTGCTAAAACCCTCTATCATCCTATTCATTCTACCTTCACAAGCTACAATTCCGGCATATATCTAGGCAGAGCAGGAGGGGAAGAGGGGAAAGAGAAAAAAAAAAGCCTCAGGAAAGGGGGAAAAAGGAAGAGAGAAAGACGCAGTAACCGCCGGACTCGCAGCCGTTCTTCGCTGCCTTCCGGCGCGGCCACATCGGTGGAAGTCGATCCGCAACATTCCTATGAGAGGGGAGGGGGGGGGGGGACGTCATATGGGAAAGGAGAGGAAAAGAGAGAAAAAAAAAAAGGAGGATGAGAAAAGAGAGAGATTCTTCCATCCATCATTATCTTGTTCCTTTGACCTTGCTGAAAGCTCCCCGCACGTGGGAAAAAGGGAACAGAAGGAAAAAAAAAAAAAAAAAAAGAATTTTCAGGGAAGGAAGGAAAGGAAGAAAAAAAGGGGAGAGAGTCCGGCGGTTCTCTCTATTCGAGATAGATGGTGTACCATGTTTTGCTCAAGATGGGGGGGGGAAGGGGGGGGGGGAAATCCTAAGGGAAAGAAAAAGAAGAAGGAAGGGGGAGGGGAAAAAGAGGGGCATGCGCGCCGTAGATATATGCCGGAAATTGGCGCTTTTTTCCTTTCGTGATCGGCTGATTCGAGGGTTTTTGGGAGAAGAGATAAAAAAAAGGTAACGAAGAAAGAAACGGGGGAAAGAAGGAAGCTCGTTTCCATGCGGTCGAAAGGCTCTTCCATTTCCGGTCGTGAGAAATCATTCGGTCGCCGATGGCGCGGCAAGCGAGAAACTTGGGGGGGGGGGGGGGGGAGAGAAAACGTAAGGAAAAGGGGATGGAAAGAGCTGTTCAGCTTCCTGGGCCGAGGTTATCTTCGTTTTTCAATAGGGCTAGCGAAATGCGGGTTTGCAAAGAAAGGGGGGCTTGGGGGGGGAGGGGATAAACGATTGTCAAGAGGTAAAAGTCCTTTCTCTTTTCTTTCCTCTCCTATGGTTTCCGCATGCGGGACGCAAGGGGAAAAGAGGGAAGAAAAGGGGAAAGGGAGAAGGGGAGGAAAAAAGGGACAGAGCGTCCTTTGCCACCGCTCCCGTATAAATCCTTTCTCCTCTTCCCTTACAAAGCCACTACGCTAATGACGGGGCAAAGGAGAGAGGAAAAAAAGACATGAAAAAAAAAAAAAAAAAAAGCACCGGCGAAGTGTTTTTGCCGCGAGGGAACTTATTTTTATTTCTGTCCCCTATCCTCTGCTGATCCATGAAGCGCCCACGGAGGAAAAAAGGAAAAAGAGGGGACGTCGGTTTTCTCGTGTGCCGTTTCCTCATAGCCGAAGGGGGAAAAGGGGGATGTTCCGTCCCTTCAACAAGATCGGTCACTCTGCCGGGTTTTGTGAGAGAGGGGAGGGGGGGGGTTCATGGGAAAAAAAGAGGGAAGGAATGAAGAGCGGCGCGATCCCTTCCACAAATCTAAACGGAGGCTCCCAGAAGGAAGAAAGGAAGGGGAATAGGGAAAAGGAAAAGAGCCTGCCAGCGGCCTTCTTTTCCCTGTTATCTCCAGTTTTTCCGTTTATTGAAGCCCTGAAATTCTGGACAGAGTAAGGGACAAAGAGGGGGGGGGAAGAAAAAAAACTCTAAAGGGGGAAAAAAGAGGGGGGTGCATGCATGGAAAAATTTTCCTCCTCTCCTCTATTCCTCAATTCAGTTAAGTAACGTCTTGGGATGGGGGTAGGAAGGAGGAAAGGGGGGGGGAAAAAAAAAAAATCAGATGAAGGGGAAAAGGGGAAGAGAAAACTCATAGGCTCGGAGTTTTATCTCTTATCAATTTTAATGAACGCAACACGAAAGATGGGCCGGGGGAGAAAACCAGAAGAAGAAGGGGGGAGAGGAAAAACTGCCGCGGTCAGATGCCTTCTCGGCGAAAGTAAAGGGGGGAAAAGGAAAAATCCCATAAAAAAGGGGAGAAAGGGGAGGGATGATTTTGTATCTAATTACCCTCATTCCACTCTCCTCAATTACGTTTTATAAGCTCTACTAAAAAGAAAAAAAAAAGGAGGAAAGAGAAAGAGGGGATGCGCTCACGCGTCAATCCTACTACCCTGCACTTGGACGGCCCTACTATGCGATGGTGGCCGAACAACAAAAAGAAGAAAAAAAAAAAAAAAAGGCGGTCCCGCCTTGAAGATACTTGCCTAGTTTCCTCCTCCAGCCGGTGTACGGATGAGGCCTGGGCCACAGCAACGGCGGCCAGAAAGAAAAAAGAGGCCAAGGGGAGAGAAGGAGGGCGCGGCCCTGAATCCCGACTATCTCACCTTCAATTTACCCGAAAAAGGAATTCGGGAAAAAAAGAAAAGGAGGGGGGAAAGGGAGAGGGCGGTTACGCCAGGGCGCAACCCTTCCACATCTTCCAATGTTAAGGACCTACTTGAGGAAGAGAAGTGGGAAAAACTGGGGGGGAAAGAGAAGGGAAGGGAAGGAAGCTCTCAGAGCTTCCCTTCATCTACTCTCTTTCCTAGCTCGGCGGATCTCTCTCGAAAGAAGGAATGAAAAAAGGAAGGGGAAAGGTGGGGGGGGGGGGAAAGGGAAGATGGAGTTTCCGGAAGTGCCTTTTTCACTTTATCTAATTCGTGCCTGGTACAGGAAAGTGTAGGAAGAAAGGGGAGGGGGGAAAATCTATGGGTTGAGAAAAAAAAAGGAAAAGAGGGCAAGCCGTGTCAAATGACAGCTGCCGTCCCACTTACCTTCACCTTACTTCCTACGATTCCCGAGCCGGAGGGGGGAAGGGGGGGATGGAGGCTCAAAGGAAAGGGGAAGAAGAAAGAAGAAGCCGGGGACAAAACCTATCTAATCTCTCTATTTTCCGCGGTACTGAAGGAAAAAGAGGGGAGTTATGCAAGCTAATCTCTCTCAACAACAACACTTATTATTATCATATATATATTCTCCTTTCAGAAACGAAAACGAGTAAGGGGGGGGGGGGGGGGGGGGAAGGGTTAGCAGGAAAGGGGACCAGATCTTCGCTTGCCTTCTTCCTCAACCTTCCTTCTTTGTGCCCCCTTTTCCTTAGGAAAGGGAAAGAGGAAAAGGGAAAAGTGGGGAAAGGGCAGGAAAGGGGACGGCGCTGTCCTTTTCCCCTCTTTCCGCTTCGGCTGGCCGACGAAGTAAAGGAAATGGGAAAAGAAATTTAAGAAAAAGGAACGACTTCGATCACCTTTCCCTGCACTTCCCGTAAACTCCAGGCCGCAGGCCGCCAGCAGGGGAAAAGGAAGGGAAGGGAAAGAAGAGGCAATCGTCATGTCCTTCTGGGCTGCATATATATCCTCCTCTGTCTATGTCAGCGAGTAGCTGCCTGGACGCTCTGGCCGAGACTGAAGGAAGGGGGAAGGGGGGGAGGAAAAAGGAAGAAAAAGGAAACAACACTTCCGCAAGTATTCCTGCACTTTTCCGATTGTGCCTGGGTTCGTCCCTTGTCCGGCACAGAAAAAAAGGGGGAAAGAAAAAAAAGGGGAAAGGGGACACAAGCGGTAATTGAATTTGAGAATCTGCTGTTAATTCATTGCCATCTCCTCCTTTTACTATCCCACTGTCTCCGGAAAAAGAGGGGGGGAGGAAGAGAGGGGACTAGAAAAAAAGGAAAAAGAAAAAGGAAAAGGGGAGGATTATTCACTCGTCAATTATCTTCAATTCCGCCCTTAAATCTTCGCAGCCTGTGCTGCCTCGCGAGAGCAGGAGTATTTGGGGGAAAAAAGGGGGGGGAACCCTGCCGTAGGAGAAGGGGGAGAAAAAGGAGAAGACCGAGGGCCCCAGCTTGTCAGCGCTTTCAATCATCTTCCTTTATTTCTTCTTCGCACTGTAAGCCTGGTAGTAGAGCGGATACGGAAATGGAAAGGGAGGGAGGAGAAGGGGGGGAAGCACAAGAAAAAAAAGGAGAGGGAGAAGCCATGGCACTTCGCCGCTCCGTCATCCTGACCGCTTCAGTTGGCTTCGAGAAGGCAATAAAAGGAAAAAAAACCTGAAAAAAAAAAGAGATTCGTGTTTGCCTTTCATTCCCATTTCTCCTCGCTACAAAAGACAAGGGGAAGGGGGGCTGGAGGGAAAAAGAGGGAAGGGAATCTCTTTGTGTCGTAAACCCCTTTGTATTATAGAAGTCCATACCCCATCCGCAGACGTTACACTTTACTGAAGGGAGGAAGAAAAAAGGGAATTCAGGAAAGGAAAGAAGGAAAAAAGGAAGCCCAAGGACTCGAGAAAACCTAGTTTATAGTATTATTTATCTCACACATAGTTTCCCGTACGAGGAAGAATTCTCATGGCGGAAAAAGAAAAGGAAAAAAAGATCCCAGAAAAAAGGGGAGAGAGTCACGGGCGGGAGCCTTGCATCTTCCTTTCCATCGCGCAGCGGCTGGGAAGGGGAGAAAATCCTAGTATTTTTTGCCGGATCGCTCCGCTCTGCCAGGAAGAAAAGAGGGAAGGGGGGGAAACAATACCAAAGGAAGAGGGGTCCGATCTTGTTTCCTTTTCTTCACATCACTCTGGTCCCCTCACCATCCTCGTAAAAAAAGGAAGGAAGTCCGAGGAGGGAGGGAAGGATACTAAGCTTTCCATAGCGTTTTTTGAAGAAAAAATCAAAAAAAAAAGAAAGGGGAAGAAAAGCGACAGAAGTTCCCTCGCCGGCCAAACACACCTTCGCCGTCGGCCGTCATCTATTGCGCCTCAAATGGGTGTCCTCGGCCGTGACGGGAGGGGGGAGGAGGAAAAAAGGGAAAAGAACCCCGCCACGGATTTTCTCCTGGCTCGTTGCAAAAGGACTCCTCGAAATTGTTAAGCCCGGAAGGTGTTGCCAACGAAAGGGGGGGGGGAAGAGGGGGAAAAAAGAACCCGAAAGGGGGGAAAAAAGAAAAGGCAGGACTTTCCTCTTGACAATCTTCGTTATACCCCTATCACTTGCCCCTTGACTTGCGCCAAATACGAACCGAAAAAGGAGAAGGGGGAAAAAAGTCAGGGGGAAAAAGGAAGAGGGAAAAGCGGCGGGGATTCCCCGAACTCCATACAATTTCCCTTCTCATTCTTCTCGGGCCGATCCAAAGGTCTCGCTTGCCGCGCCATCGGCGAAGGGGAAGGAGGGAAAAAAAAAGGGAACGCTCCGGAAAAAAAAAAGAAAGGAAGGAGGCCAGGCGTCGTAAAGACGCGCATCACCCCGCATGGACTCAGCCTGCTTAACAACCCTCGATCAGCCGATTCACGGACCTCACCAGCGCCAATTCCGGCAATATATATACGGCGAGACAGGAAAAGAGAAGGGAAAGGGGAAAAAAAAGAATTCCGCGGAAGGGGGTTTTCTTTTTTTACTTTTTTTGGGGTGGGGAAAGGAAAAAAAAAAGAAGGGGAAAGCAAAAAGATATCTCGAATCGCAGTAACCGCCTTACCTCGCCTCCTTTCTTTCTCTGCCTGCCGTCGCGGCCAAAATCAGAGGGGAAGAATAGGAGAAGGGAGGGAAGGGAAGGGGAAGGGACGTCAAGGAGGAGAGAAGGGAAAAAAAAAACCACGAAGGGGAGAAAAGAAGAGATTAGTCATCCAGCAGGCATCTTTCTCTTTTACCTTGCTGAAAGCTCCCCGAACGGTGGAAAATGGACAGAAATAAAGAAGAAAGGGGGGAAGGAAAGGAGGGATCGGGAAGAGAAAAAGGAGGAAGACGAAAACGGCGCGAGTCCGGCGGTTTACTTCTATTCTAGATAGATGGTGGCCCCTGTTTTGTCTCACAGCAGGAGGGGGGGGGGGGAGGAAAAAGGAAAAGAAAAAGAAGAAGTCAGGGCGCCCTACTATATTCCTAATTTTCGCTTTTTAAGTCGTGAATCGGCTGATCGAGTTTTTGGGAAGGCGGAAAAAAGGAAGGAGGGGGGAACTTAAGGGGGGGAGAAAAAAAAAAGGGGAAAGGGCACGGTCGAGAAACGCGTCATTTCCTTGTTCTTTATAAATCCTTCGGTCGCCGATGGCGCGGCAGCGAGACCTTTGGGCTCGGCCCCAGGGGGGAAGAAAGAAGGAAAGGGGGGATTGGGAAAAAAAAAAGAAGGAAGGGAGGCGGTTTCAATATTTATACTAAAAATTCTTTTTTCCAAGTATACGGGCGGGGCGGGCGGGGGAGAAGGAGGGAAAGGGGTCCATTATAGGGGGGGAGAAAACAAGAAGGGGGAAAAGGAGGGAACGATGGTGATCTCCGCTGATGAATCTTCTCTGCCCTTCTTGCCTATTTTGCTTTCCCACTGCGTGGGCAACATCTTACGGGGAGGAAAAAGGGAGGGAAAAAGGTCAAAAAAAGGGGAAAGAGGGGTTCACCGAGATCCCTCCGCCATGCATCCTTAATTCCTAGTCCCCCACATTTGAGGCGAAGAGGAGGAAAAGGAAAGTCTCAAGGGAAAAAGGAAGGAGGGAGGGATGGAAGGCGCACTTTTCCTCGGTATAGTATGAAACACGGGATAGGGGGAAAGAAAGGAGGAGAATACCGAGAAAGGAAGGGGAAAGATGCCGGCGTTTTTTTACTATTATTTTTATTTTTCCCATCGTGCTTTCACGCCAAGGAAAAGGGAGAACTCTGAAAAATGGAGGGAAAGAGAAAATCTGATTCCTTCAGAGCGGTCGCGAATCCCTTCCACAAATCGAAACGTGAGGAAGAAGAGGAAAAATGCTCTATGGAAAAAAGAAGAAGGGGGGGGAACTGCACAGCGCTTCTTTTCCCTTGGATCTCCAGTTTTTCCTTTTATTTTAATCCATGAGAATTCTTAAGAGGAGGACAGGGGGGAGGGGAAAAAGGGGGAGGGAGGAAAGGGGAATAAAACCGGAAACAGTGTTTTTCTTCTGCATTGTCAAAATTCCTCTAGTCTCATTCAGTTAAAGTTAACTTCTGGGCGGATGGGTGGAAGGAAAAAAAGGAGTCCCAAGGAAAAAAAAAAAAGAGAGAGGAGTTGGCGGTAAAATTTTAATTAATCTCACCCTAATATTGGCGTGGGCTCGCGGTATGGTACCGCAACACGTGGGAGAGGAGGGGGGTGAAAAAAAGGAGGGGAGGGGGGAAGCGGCGAAGTAAGCGATTTGCTATTACAACTCCTACCATTTTTTCTCTTCATGAAATTCTCCCGCGGCCACTGATCAAAGGGGGAGGAGGGGGGGGGGGGTATCGAAGGGAAAGAAGAAAAGGAGGACCGTGCGCAGAAGAACTACCTGAGGATTATTGAAAGCGCTGACAACTTGCGGCCCTCGGTTATAAGGTGTGATTCGCTCACTAGGGGAAAGAGAAGGAGAAACTACGGAAGAAGAAAGCCATCGCGAAGGCCCCCATTCTGTCGGTCCTCTTCCCGCATTGAAGATAACTTGGACGAGTGAAGAAGAAAGAGGGAAAGTGACTGGGAAAAGGGGGAGAGGGAACAAATACGGGAGGAAATGCCAAAGATTGTTCCGGATCAGTTTTATCTTACAATTCTGCGCTGGCCCTGAATCCGACGAAGCTCACTTAATTAAAGGGGGGAAATCGGGGAGGAAGGAGAAGGAGCTGGGCGGTTACTCCCAATGTCTCACCCGCCACAATCTGCCAGGTAGACTAATTCGGAAAGAGATGGGAAGAAGAAAGGAAAGAAGGAAGAAAGGAAGACTTGCCGGAAGCTCGGCATATCGTCCTTCATCTACCTCTCTTCCTACTCTGCGGCTCTCGTCTTCCGCCAAGAAGGACAGAAGATTGAGGAAGGGGGGGGAGGGGAGAAAGGGAGGGAGCATGCGCCTGGTAGTTTTTCCTAATTTCCGGGTCAATTTTATCTAATCGTGCCTTTACGTGATTGCGTCCTGACTTAAAATTTGAGGGAGGGGAAAAGGGGGGAGGGGTTTTTAAAAAAAAAGGAAGGAAAGGGGGGAAAAAGGACAGAGCCGTCCACTTACCGGCACTCTTACTTCCTACCTCCCTACCTTCTTTTTTCCGCATTGGGGAGAAGGAAAAAGGGGAAGGAGTCCGAAAAGAAGGGGAAAAAGCTAATAACTCCTCTATTTACTCTGTACTCATTAAAACTGTGCTCCCCTGTCAACCCAGGGAGCAGTTGGAGGGGGAGCTGCAAAAAGAGAGGGAAAGAAAAAAAAAAAGGGAGACCCGGGGTTGACCGGGGAGCTTTTTCCTTAGTACGCGAAATAGATGAGATTAGCTCGGTGTTTGGGGAAAAGAGGAAAAGGCTCTGGGAAAGGAAAGAGGGGGGAAATTCGTCACTTGTCCTTCTCCCAATTCATTTAAAACCTCCTTCTCTGTATCTTAGTGAGTCAGCGTGCCGGTAAAGTGGACGGAGAGGGGAAGGGGAAAGGGAGGAAAGGTCCTGAGAGAGAGAAAGGAAAATATAAGTAGGCAAAAAAACCCTTTAAATCCGTTACCATCACGACTTCAGAGAACAGGGGGAAAGGGAAAGGAAGCTCCAGGAAAGAAAAAAGGAAGGGAAGGAAAGGAAGCAATCGTCATTTCCTTCTTTTTCGCAGAGAGATCAGCCGACGATAGGAACAAGTGAGATGAAGGGAAGGGAAAGAGGGAAGGATCTGAAAAAAGGAAAAAGTGCCGCCCTGATAGGTTTCACATCATCTTCCTCAGGGGTTTTAGGGGGGTCCTTAGAAAAAGGGAAAAAAAGGGGAAAGACAGCGTCCATCTGCTGCGGCGGATTTCATTCACAAGTAACCTGCCCCAAGCGGTATTGAGGGGAGGAGAGGAGGGGGGTTCCAAAAAAAAAAAAGGAGGGAAGGAAAGCGCGGATTGGGCCGAGATTGCCATTCATTTTTATCTTTGACTCGTCTTCTGCTTGGCCCAGGAAGAAAAGAAGGAAACCGAAGGAAAAAAAAGGGGGGAAGCCTGGGCGGCCTTCGCATCTCTGCTTCTTTTTTGATGCTCTTGGTCCTTCCTCTTGGTCGGAAACCATCGACATGGAGGGGAAGGAGGGGAGAGGAGGGGCATTTGAAGAGAAGAGAGGGAAAAGGAAGGGAGGATGACCAACTGTAGCCTGGTAGTGAGCGGATAAACGTATTTAGTATCGTGTAATCTGGTACTTCGATAACAAAATCAGAACAGAAAAGGGGGGAAAGAGGCCAAAGGGAAAGAAGCGTGTAATCTTCCGCTCCTCCATCCTTACCCTCTGCACGTGCTTGCTCGAAGGCACTCAGCCCCAAAAAGAAGAGGGACTGGAAGGGGAAAAAAAGGGGAGGAAAATGTATACCGCGCTAAACTCCCTAGCCTATTTTTCTGCTTCCGGTGCACACCCGAAGGAGGAGGGGGAAGGATATTTGGAAAAAAGGGAATGTAACGAATTGATGCCTAGAGGAAATTTTTCCATGCAGAAAACATTTTTTACGGGCGGGGAGGAAAGAGCACTCCAAGGAAAGGAACAAAAAGATGGCCCGTACTAGGAAGAATTCTCATGGCTTCAATAACCTGAACAACTGTATATCCCCGGGAAAGGGGGAAAAAGAAAGGGAGGAAGTCTTGGAAAAAAAAGAGGGACTGCGGAAGCCTCCTTTTCTATTTGTGGCCTGTATCGCTCCGCTCTGCCTAATCAGCAGGGGAGCTGGAAAAAAAAAAAAGGGGGTGCAGGGAAAAGGATGTGTTTGCACCGGGGCGGAAATCACTCTGTTCCCCATCACCACGCTCTTCAACAACGCCGGCATAGGGGAAAGAAAAAAAGACGAAGATGGATCTCTTTCTCTATACTAATCTCAGATCGTTTTCCTCCTCTCGCCTCGGCCGTGGATCCTAAAAGAAGGAAAAGAAGAAAAAACACTTCGCCGGCGTCTGGCATCTATTTCGCCTCCCAATTGTTTTGTCCTCTGCCTTTTCCGGCTTGCAGGCGGAGGGAGAGAAGCAAGGAACGGGAAAGGAGGGGGAAAAGAAAGAAGGGGAAGCGGGGCAAAGGACTCCTCGAAAGTGTTTAAGCCGCGGAAGATTTTTGCCCCCCGTGAAAAAAAAAAAAAAAAAGAAAAAAAAAAAGGAGGAGGAAAAAATAGGCAGGGAAGAAAGGACACCGGACTTTTCCCTCTTGAAATCGTCGTTATAACGACTATACTTGCACCATGAACTTGGAAAAAAAAAAAAAAAAAGGGGAAAAAGACGGGATACCCTCGGCCAGAAGCTGAACAGCTCTTGAAAGCGGCGGGGATTCCTAACTCTCAATACAATGTCACTTCGCATTCGGAGAGGGGGGGGAAAGGAAGAAGAAGGGAAGAAAGGAAAAAGGACGGACGAGCACTTCTCGACTCATGTACATCGTCTTCCTTATTACCCGCGAACGCCAGACCGACGATCGCCGCGTCTAAGAAGAAGAGAAAAAAGGAGAAAGAATTCTAAAAAAAAAAAGAAAGAGGGAGGGGGGAAGATGGGGATGGAAGAAGGAAGAGTGCAGCAGCCTGCGTATCGTCCTTTTCTTATCTAATTTCTGAATACCCAATCAAAACTAAGAGGAGAAAACATGGGACAAAAAGAGAAGAGAGGGGAGGAACCCAAAGAAACAGAAGAAAAAAAAGGGGGGGGGAGGTGAGTACATAGGGCCATTTCCACCGTTGCGGTGAGCTTTCAGCAAGTTCCACCGGCACGATCCTGCCTGGATGACTTCCATCTCTCCAAACAAAAACAACAAGGGAAAAAAAGAAGGGGGAAGATGAACGAACCCGAACACTGAACTCTTCATATTAATTTTGCGATCTATCTTCCACTCGGATGTGGCCGAGAAGGAAAGGAAAAAAAAAGTCTGAAAAGGGGGGAAAGAAAAGGAAAATGAGGGGGGAGGGGGGGAATTCGAAATTCGCTCCGAAAGTCCCTCTACGTCATTGCTTCAAACTCGTACTTCTTCCAGCAGATCGAAAATAGTCTTCAGGCGCGCCGTAGATTATATGCCGAAGGGGGGGGGAGGGGGGGAAGGGAGGGAAAAGAGCTTATCGAGAAAAAGGGGGAGGACTGGCGGTCGCGGGTAATCATGGTTTTTTTTTTTTGTGCTCGCGTGAAGGGATGGAGGGGGGAAAAAAAAGGGAGCGTATGTTCCGGGTCTTTTATAATCTCATTCTTTCTCCTATGGCGCGGCAGCGAGGTACTTTTGGCTCGGCCCCCGAGAAGGAAAGAGGGAAAAGGAAAAAAGGGGGGGGGGGAAAGCGTTCGAAGGAGGAGAGGAGGAAGGGGAAAGGAGTTTTCCAAGGAGACGGCGGCGTTGAGGATTTGTAGCGCAAGTTCATTGTGCAGTATAGTCCGGGTATGAAAGAAGGAAATGGGGGGGAAAAAAGGTGAAAGGGGGAAAAGAGGGGAGGGGAGGGGCACCATGCGTGACGATGGCTTCCACGGCGTTGCCAACCATCTTCCTTGCTTAAACACTTTCTAGCGTCCTTTGGCACAGGAAAGGGGAAAGGGTCGAAAGAAAGGAGAAAGGCAGCCGGAAAGGCCTCTGACACCCCCTTTTGAGGCGTCAATAGATTCCGCCGCCGCGAATGTGTTGGGGGAAGGGGGGAAAGATGGAAGAAGGAAAGCGCGGGAGAGTAGGAAAACGCTCTTGAATTGTATCTATAAAAAAGAGAAACGGGGTGGAAGAAGGATGGTGATGGGGCCCATCGTTCTTTCCTCCCCGCAACAAGATCGTAACATCTTCGGTTTTTGTGAAGAGGGATGGGGGGGGGGGGGCCGGGGGGGAAAGAAGAAGGAAGATACCGGCCCAAATCTAAACGTATTCCTCCCAGCAATTCCATTCCGCTGCGCTAAATGAAAGGGCCCGATTCCTCGCTCCCTCCCTTTACTAGCTCCACTCCTCCTTCCAGCGGCATTCTTTTAAAGGGGAAAGGAAGGGGTCGATATTAATCGTCGTGTGCCACTCTTTTTTTCTTACACTCATCCTATCACTGAAGAGGTTTTCTCACAGAGTAATGTGGGGGAGACCCGGGAGAAGGGGGAAGGAGGGAAAAAAATTTCCTCTAGTCCTCAATTCAGTTTAAAGGTAACGTTCTTTCGGATGGGGGTTGGACTTCCCCTATAATCCCAAAAGGGGGTGCAGGGAAAAAAAGGGGGGGCGAGGAGAGGGGAGGACGCAAACACGAATATTGCGGTTGCTCGCTATTGTCCGCAACCCTTTTCCTGTTGCTGGGAAGGGGGAGGAGACTCTCGCCAGAAGGAAGGGGGGAAAAAGCAGAACAGGGGGGAGAGGAGAGAACAAGGCTCCCTCTGCACTGATCAATTGTCTGGATTATTTTGTATCCGAAGTAACCACCGAATAATTTCCACCTCGAAGGAAAAAAAGGGGGAAGAAAGAGACTACCAAAAGGAGGGGTGGGGGAGAGAAAATAGTGTAAATGACCTACTACACGCATGCGACGTCCTACTATTTCGATTGTTTTCCGACCGCTACTGCAGGCCCCAGCCGCCTCCAAAGACGAAGAGAGAAGGGGAAAAAGTCCGAGAAAAGAAGAAAAGATACGGGCCGAGGGGGAAAAAAGCCCGACGGTGTTACGGATTCTTCCTTGGCCAGCGAAGACGGCGTCCCATATCAAACGGGGGAAGCGGGGGAAAAAAAAAAAAGAGGGGAGGACTGGACCTGAATCCCTAACTATCTCAACCTTCAAATTCCCGCTTTTTTGGGCCAGATTACGGGGGGAAAAGAAAAGGGGAGCCGATGGGGAAGGGGAAAAAAAAAAAAGTACCAATCGCCAAGTTTGAAGGACTACTTGCGGAAGCTTAGTGGGGGAAAAAAACGAGAAGGGGAGGAAAAAAAGTTTGCGAAAAGAAAAAAAAAGAGAACCGGCAGCTACTCGCTGGCCTAGCTCTGCGATCTCTCTTCCGCCCCTAAGTGATCATTCACGATTTCGTCGGTAGTTAAGAAGGAAAAGTGAAGGGGGGAAGAAAAAAGAGAAAAGGGAAGGGAGTTGTACGGAAGTGCTGGCAATTTATCGAAGTCTTTGAAGGGGGGAGGGATTGGAAAGGGACAACATGGACGTGAGTCGTAGGCCAGCCGGAAGCGTCACTCTTTGTAAAATTACCTCTCTTCATTTACCGTCACGCCCTTGACTTCCTACGATCCCGAGCAAGGGAGGGGGGTAACAATTGGGAAAAGAAAAGAGAAGAGAAGGAAAGAGAGTAAGGGACAAAACCTCTCTACTAATCTCCTCTATTTCCGCTTTACTCAGAAAACGGCTCCCAGGGGAAAAGGGGGGGAAGGTTTCCAAGGGGAAAGGGGGGAGAAGGAAAAAGGACTAAATGGGTTGACCGGGAGCCGTTTTCCTGAGTACCGCTGAAATAGATATATTAGCTCGGGTTTGGAAAAGAGAGGAAGGGACGGAGAAGGGGAAAAAAGGAGGAAAATGGGGACTTGCTCCATTCAGTAAAAAACTCCTTCTCTTTATCGTAGGAATTCAGCGTGCCGGGGGAAGGGGGGGAAGGGAAGGGCTTGGAAAGAAGAAAGAAAAGGGGGGAAAAAAAAACGAGAGCGAGTAAAGAAGCAATCTATTATTACGAAATCCTTACCATGCAGACTTCGATCACCTTGCAAGGGGAACTTGAAAAAAAAAGGAAAAAAAAGGAAGGAAGGGAGTAACAACGACGCAATCGTCATGTCCTTCTTGCTTCAGAGAGATCCGCCCGGCTATGCGCGGTAGCTGCCGGGAAAAGAGAAGAAAGAGTGCCGGAAAGGGAGGGGAAGGGATGTGCGCACACCTTTCGCGCCCTGATCTTTCACAATCACTTCCGAGTAGTACGGAAAGGGGGGGAAAAAGTGTGGAGAAAAGGGGAAATCTGATGCGGCGGATTCATCACAAGTAAGCCTTCCCCAATCGTAATTGAAGGTGAGATCGGGAGGAGTAGGGAAAGGAGGAAGCCAGGGGAAAAGGAGAAAGGAATGGGCCCGCGATGCCATTCAGTGTGATCTGGTACCTGGCCTCCTCTTCTTTGGCCCAGCCTCATCCGTCCACCGTAGGGGAGGAGGAAAAAAGAGGTCCCGGGAGAAAAGGAGGGAGGCGCGGGGGCCTTCCTTCGGGTCGTAACCATCTCATAGTAGGCCGTCGCATCGTGTAGTAGGCATTGGGGGAAAAAAAAAAGGGGGAGCAGAAAAAGGGGAGGAAGGGAGAATGGGTAGGAAGCGCATAAACGTAATTGAGGAGCGTGGACTTCGTGGTACTTCGATACAAATCATCACACGACCCGGGGGAGAAGGGAAGGGCGGGAGAAAAAGGGAAAAAAAAAAAAGAAGCCGGAAAAGAGAGGGGCGGAGCGAAGGCACTCACCCGCTCCCAGCAATCATGAAAGGGTTTGCTACCATCGCGACCGCCAATCTTCGTGGGGAGGGAAGGAAAAATGTCTCCGAGAAAAAAAAAAGGAAAGGACTCGTGTGTGCCGGAAAAAACGTGGGATTATAGGTAAGTCCATACCCCCTCCGCAGACGTTACCTTAACTGAATTGATGACTAGAGGAAATTTTTCCATGCAGAAAACAGTTTCACGGGGGGGGGAAAGAGAAAAAAAAGGGGGATCCAAGGAAGAGGGGAAAAAAAAGAAGGACAACTGGAGATCCACGTTAAATAATCCTCTATTCATTCTTCTTGTGCGGCTCTCACGGGCGGGAGAAGGGAGAAAAAGGAAGGAAAGGAATAAGTTTAGGGTGTGGCCGTTGATCTGCGCCTGCTCCTTCATTAATCATCATTTAAGCTGGCAAGAAACGGGTGTGGAAGGAAAAAAATATCAAGGAAAAGAAGAAACGCTGGGCCCCATCACCATCCCTCTTCAACAACTCCTTCATCTTCCATCTTCTGCCGGCACCACTAAAACCGACGCCGATTGGGAAGAAGGGTCTCGAGGGAGAAAGAGAAGGGAGACGAAGCGGATAGGGCGACCTCATCAACTCATTCCCTCTCCCTTCAAACACACCTTCTCAGTGCGGCGGAAGAGAAGGGGGGAGAGAAAAGGGGGGAAGAGAAAGGGAAAAAAGAGGACGAGTAAGTGTGAGTTGTCCTTTCGCTTCGCCCCTTATTTCTCCTTTCTCGGTGCAAATGACTCCTCGAAAGTGTTAAGAAAGGGGGAGAGGGGAACAACGTCCTTGGAGAAAAAAAAAAAAAAGGGGAAAGGAGAGATGCGGAAAAATGGGAGGACGCCCCGGCCCGACTTTTCCCTCTGACAATTTTCCCCCCCGTCTTATAACGACTATACTTGCACCATGACTTGAGATAAAAGAAGAAAAAAAAAAGGGTCGAAAAAAAAAAAAAGGAAAAAGATGGAAAGAGGCGGGGAGTCGAACTGCTCAATACAATTTCCTTCGCATTCTTCGCGGGGCCGAGCCCAAAGGGGGGGTCCTCGCTTGCCGCGAAAGAGAGTAAAATGGAAGGGAAGCACTAAGAAGGGGAGGTTGAAACGAGAAAGAAAGACAGACGATCGCCTGCGTCGTCAACTCATCATCACCCCTCAGTGACTCAGCCTGCTAAAAACCCTCGATCATCCGATTCCGACCTGAAAAAAAAGAGAAAAAAAGGAAGAAAAGATATCTAAAAGAAAAGAAAAAAAGGGAAGGGGGGAGAAGAAAAAGCAAAACAGGAAGAAAAAACATGGGCCACCATCTATCTCGAATCTCAGTAACTCCGACTCGCAGCCGTTCTTAAAACAAAGGTAGAAAGGCGCAAAAGAAGAAGAAAGGGGAAAAAGGAGGGAGAGGTCAGAAAGGTCACCGGCACATCCTGCTGGATACTC
>Ga0179593_1261597_pt1 | contig 19452 bp, 13 predicted proteins | sample CZODoug2_1_08_16_FD_185931 | JGI IMG/M metagenome (GOLD analysis project Ga0179593, IMG submission 185931) | Vadose zone soil fungal communities from Angelo Coast Range Reserve, California, USA - CZODoug2_1_08_16fungal (PacBio error correction) | ecosystem: Environmental > Terrestrial > Soil >...
CAGAAGAGCGGGAGAAGATCCTCGTAGGGGAAAGGAAACCAGCCTGAAGGAGGTGAACATAGCGGGAGCACCAAAAAAAAACCGAAGGTCTACGTTCCGTTTGAGGGGGGACGAGCGGACGCGCCTACCGCGGCCATCCACTTGTTCAGCCAAAAACAGTCAGGAGGATGGAGGGAACCGGCCGGAAGAGCTCCCCAGACAATCGAGCAGTTCGAAGGCCTCGAATCCTGTCCGGATTAAGACGCTGGTAGGAAACGGACATAAAAAGTACAGATTGACGCGTGGAGAGCCCGGAAAAAAGGCACGAAGAGGAGGAGGTAAGCGACGTGCGTACATGTCGCGGCACACCTTCGGACGCACCTCGGGGAGGAAAATGAAGGAGAAGGTAGATCTCGAGGAAAAGACATAAAAGCGGATGTGGGGTAAGATCCTCATTCACGGAGAAGAGACTCACGACGACGCCCGCTTCATAGGGCCAAAGCCGCAGATCAAGAACTGAGGAAATCCTCTTGCTCCATGCACGAGAGATCAAACGTGACAAATCCAGCGTTGAAGGAAAGTCGAGTCACAGGGTCCAGCAGCTCGAGTAAAAGCGAAAGGAAAAAAAGGGGAAGGCTATAATTCGACTCAGGGAAAAAAAAAGGCCATCCGCCCTAGGAAGACCGTCAACTCAAAACAACGCTCCACCAAGAAAAAAAAAACGAAGGAGAGAGGCAATGGCCTGGGAGGGGGTGCAATCCGACGGGGACCGAGGTGGGAAGAATTTTTCACTGACTGAGGGAGAAAACGGCCCGTGGCACTTTGAGCACAAATAGGGGGGAAAATGGGGAAAAAAAGCGGAAACTCTTGTCTGATAACAACCCGCGCAACAGTAACGGCTTCAAAAGGGAAAAAGAACAAAGGCTGATGTGTCGCCAAGCGAAGCCCTTCGGGGGAAAAAAAAGGGGAAAGCAGAAGTAAGGAAAAAACAAAATGGGGCTTGACAAAAACGTCCATAGGGACCTAATCTACCGAACAAAGACAGGCGAGTGGTGGAAAACTAGCGCATTCCAGGGAAAAATTGCTCCCGCGTAGTGGACACGTCTGTGAAATAAAACCTGCTTGGAAATTTGGGTCACCGGCCGAGGGGTTGTCGGGTTGCAAGCAGATGACCGTGAGGCAGATCGGCTGGCGACTCAACCGCAGGAACAGCAGAGGAAAGGTTTGGGTTAAGAAGATTCCGGCCGCACACAGAAGGGAAAGAGTCTGGAAGAGACGGAGAGACAAGAAGCATGGAGGTATGGGATTATCGGACAGGATGCAAGGCTTTAACAGGATCAGCAGCAAACTGAACCAGAAAAAACAAATTTTCAGTGCACCACGTAAAAGGGGAGAATGGTGGTGCTGAAGATCCTTGGCCTCGTCATCAGAGAGAAAGACCAGGGGAACCGGGAGATCACATCACCTCTTTGTTCAAATGGTTCAAAAGGTCCAAAATAACCTTCAGGCAGTAAGGGAGGGAGAGAAAAATCATCACGAACTGCCGCCAGCGGCAGCTCTACAGGGGGACTGCAGAAAAAAACCCCGAAGCAGGGGTTCGGAAAGTGGCATCCAAACATTATTTGAGGGGGTAAAACAAAGGGGGGGGGCCGACTTCGGCAACTCAGGAAAAAGCTGTCCGCTCTATAGTGGGAAGCAAGCGGGCGGGGAGCAGATTGATCGAAACGCAGATGCTCTCAAAAGTCAGAATCCGAAAAAACAGGCCGAAACAAGTTTGAATAAAGAACGTAGACAGACACAGCGCCTTGAAGCTTCGCTTGTAGAACGTGTCCCAGAAAGGAAAAACCAGCGCTGTAGGGGGGGGAGGACCATGGCGACCATGGGCAAAACGATCAAAGTGATAAAAAGAAAAAAAAAAAAACGAATCTAGGGTGGGAAACTCGGAAGAATTGTACAGCTCAAAGAAAGCGCAGGGGAAAAAAAAGCGAAGAGCAGTAGAAGCGTCGGGGGGGCGGGCAGCACAGCATGAGCAGGATAGAGTGAAAGGGTGCCGGCCCGGAAGGAGGAAGCGCTCATGACGGCGCTAAAAAGTCTAAAAAACAACAACGGGAGGAAATACACTTTAGGCACTCTCAGATCGCGTGGTAGAGGAAGGGAAAGCACAATGAAACGATATGACGATAAATGAACTGATGCCTGCCCGCCGACCCAGACGAAGGTCTACGAAGCGGAGCAGGGGACCCAAAGCGAGGATGTCCCTCACCAGAGAAAAAGAACGACATAATAAAAAGGGGGTAACTACATCCTGTCCAACCAAACGAGAGGGGGAAAGGGAAAATGGTAGCAATGAGAAACTTCAGCATCGCTGGCGCTGAGCGAAGGTAAAAAGGAGAAAGGGAATAAAGGCGCTGGGATAAGGGACGAACCTGTGTCCAGTTCGGAAACAGTTCAGTGCAGGATGCAAAAAGGGGTCGCAACAAGAACAAAAGGAAAAGCATCTTAAGAACAGCCGGGGTGCAGGAACAAACGCGCTGCATGGACGGGAAAAGGCTCTGCTCAGGGGACAGACGGCCAATATATTTACGATGTTCAACTGAGTACAAAATAAAATTATCGCTTTTTTTCCTACAGGGAAACCTGCTCGGAGCTGCAAACATCAGCACGGGACCTAACAGAAAAAAGGAAAAAAAAAGTGGACCAGGGAAGGAACTGAAACCGGCTCACCGTCCAGCCACCTCGTTATCCAACATTACTAAAGGGGGAGAGGTCTTCTCCGGGTCATCGAAAGAGGAAGAAAAACTAAAGTAAATGAGAACACAAAAAAAGAACTACCTCGGGAATTCGTAAAAAGAGGCAGCGCATGCAGGAGGAAAAAAAGAAGATCGGTGAAACTCCTGAAGAAGAAAGATACTGCCATCAGACGAAAATTAGAAAATCGGGGAGACTGCCTTCTGGTCGACAAAGAAAAAAGTGTACCGGAGGGTGCGGCAAAGAAATCGGCGTTCAGAAAATAAAAAACGAGGGGAAATGCTTCCACCGGACCAAAAAGAGAGAGAAAGCGTGAAAAACCCGTGAGTGGAGACATCACTTTTTCTTAACAAGGGGAAAAACAATAGGCATGTGCAATCAAGAGTGCCGAAAGCAGGGAAAAGAGCTGTCCAAGTACACGAGAAAGGGCCGCTTCTTCATGCTCGAGAATAAGACCACGAGAACCGGAATAGGGGAAGGGGAAGAGTAGACACGCGGGCAGGGGGTCGTGAAACAAACGAGAAATTGAGAACGAGAAGGAGAGTCCAGGCTTTCTCCCGAAAACCGTCGTAAAAGGTGTAGACCCGAAAGGAGTGTCGTAGTCCTTGTAGAAGGAAGTTAGGCGGCTGGGGATGGAAAGAACTAGACCACAACCGAGAGATTCAAGGGAACCACGCCAAAGGAAAAATCAATCATCCACGCCAAAAAGTCGTTGGAAATCAGGAGAAAAATACTTAAACGAAACAACAGGGGGACCGTTAGGACCACAGCAAGGAGAAACAAATACAACCAGGCAAGCTCATCTCCCGTCCAGGTTGCCTCTTCTGGGGGGGGGGGGGGAGGCAAAGGGGAGCCAGATTAAAGCGGGGGAAAGGGAGAAACGTGGCCTGGAAGGAAAGACTGAGAGAATCAAAAAAAAAAAGAAAACGTGTCTCGAATGGGAAAAAAAATAGAATGCGAAAGGGATAGAACTTCACAAACCCGCTGAAGGGAGTCGGTGATGAAAGCGACCCTGGAGAAACCAAAAAGCGAAAATGTCGGAAAACCCAGAGTTCCTTCGGCGGAGGAGAGGCGGGGGAAAAAGGGACGGGGCCGGCTGAAGGGAAGAAGAGGAGTCGTAAGAAACTGAGACACTTGAAAACCCAGGAACGCTGTAACCTTCTAGGGAAGGCCGCAGAAGGAAAGAGACCCGGAACGGTCACGCCTAGGCCCTACAGAGGTGAAACCCGAAGGGAGGGGGAGCAAAGTAACTGGCGCTGAAACTCAAGTTTCTACGGTCCAGAAGGGAAGGGGAATGTGGTGCGAGATACAAACCGACGCCTTACAGAGGACGAGAGGGGGGCCATAAGAGTGGGCCAAAAGAACAATGACCAAGCTGAATTCGAGTGGGGGGGAGGAGGGAGAGCCGGAAGGAGGACAAAGCCTGAGAGACTATTGTGATAGGAGATAACCCCAGGGAGGAACGCGGAGAAAAAGCTGTTAAAGAAACGGCCCGGACACAAAAACCGGCGAAGGGACGGTCTCCGGGACTGGAGTAACAAAGTTCCACGAGTCCCTTAGTCACTCCTCAATAAAAGACGCGCGGGACTATGAGAGCATTCGAAACTCACCAAAGAGGAGAAGAAAATAGATCCGAGGAAACGGGACGGACCTCTGAGTTAAACGATCTGAGAACATCCTTACGCGGTGGAAAAAAGAGGGGGACGCACCGCACACGGAAACGACCTCAAAGTGACCGGGTCTCAGAAAGGAAGTACCCGCGCAGGTATCCTCGGCATCCAAGGGTCCATCCCCAAACCGTCAAAACGGTGTCACTACCTTCCCAGATCGTCAGGCCAGAAAGAAGATATCAGGTTCAAAACAGGTCCTCGAGACTATCGGGCACAAGGGGGGGGCTCATCGCCTGGAGGACATTTAGCGGAAACACAAACTAGAAACGGTTTCTCTCCCGTAGAACGGCCACGTAATTCGGCGAAGGAGGAAGAAAGTAGAAACCATGTCGCGAAACCATAAAAGCAAACTGGAGGCAAGGTGCGAACAGGGAAAAGCCGGGGGTCTAAGAATGTAACGGGATATAAGTAATCCCTCTAAAAATTTGGGGAAGGCCCGTCAGAAGTTTACCGAGACAAAAAAAAACCCCCCGGACCAGCCGCAGGAGGAACCCGTCAAACTTCATCTGGAACAAAGCGTCCTCGCCCCTGAACTGATGCTAAGACCGGGATCGGGTCTCTTCTAAGAGAGGGAGAAAAGACAGCAGTAAGCGGGTAGCGGCGAGTCCTCAAGAAGCAGATGGTGCAGCAAGGAAAGGGAGACAGCGCTGGTTGGAATCTACTTGCAGTCCGTAAAAGAAACGGAACTCAAAAACCAAGAAAGCACGAGCCACCAGAAGCAGAAAGCGCGGAGACGAAGGACTGGGGAAGGGAAGCGCTGGGAAATCCTATGGGGGTCGGGCAAGAAAGGTCAGCAGGGAAAAAAACCAAAAGGCTGAGAATGAAGGGAAGAAAAAGGGAGTGGGTGACTGGAAGAGTAAAAATAGGGAGGGCCGCCAAAAAGCAAGAGTCGGCTGAAAAAAAAGAAAATCCGGAGGGAGTTGGAAGAAACATTTCTAACGAAAGGAAGGTAGAAAAAAAGACGGGGAAGACAATGGACCAACAAACAAGCAAAAAAAGGAAAGAAAATAACACCAAAAACAGAACTGTCAATCACCCCATAAAAAAAAAGCGAGCGGGGGGAAGAGCGCACACACCGGGGCTTGCTCAAGCGGACTGGACAGAGCGGTGAACAGCCACCGCGGAGAAGGAAAACAGGGCAGGGGACTTGCACGACTTTACCTTTAGAGCCAAAGGGCAAGCGCTCAGACTAGCCGAGGGGGTCAGGGGGGGGAATCAAAGTGTGAAGCAGATAAAATGCAGGAAAAAGGACAGCGTCTTAAAAAAGGGAAAAAAAACCTAGAACCTAAGTTAAGATCAGTGAGGAGGGTCTGCGTGGCTAGTCCCAAAAACAGACTTCACGATCAATAAAAAAAAGGCCCTCGAAAGCGCGGACAAAGGGGTTAAAGTCCACTAACGGCCTGGGGGAAATCAAAATGAGGTCTCGTAAAGGGGATCGATGACACAGGAGACCATCACCTCGAGCCTATTTTCATACCGCGGTTGGAACAGGTGAACGGGGAAAGTAAGAAGATGACCTGGTACCGGAGCAGAGTCACAGAAAGAACTAACTGCGCCCTGGATTAAGGTAAAAAGGGGGAAAATGACGGAAAAACGCCTTTAAACACAGGACAGCACTGAAGACAACTGTCCGAAGAGGCCCGGAAGCAGGCCGCCTTGCAATGCAGCGCGATTTTGCCAGCATCGGCGGGGCAGCGAAAGAGAGACGCACTCCTTTTTGACGCTGCTTAAAAAAGGAACATTCAACCTCGTACGTTCTAAATCGTGGAAGAGAGAACTCTCCTACACAAAACGGAAAGAGAAGGGGGAGAAACGTGGAAGGCCCGGACGACAAGGCTGAATTCTACAAGACGTGCCCGATCCGTGGGGCGTGGAAAAAAAGATGAGATTTAGGGAACCCCGAAGATAAAAGATCTCTTAAGAAAAGTGTGCGGTAGGGGCTCCATCCCGAGAAAGGGGGGGGGGAATCAAACTCCGTAGACTGTATTGTGGGTTAGAGTGGAGGCAAGGGTCAAGGAGAGGGAGAAAGTTTCAATTGGTGCGAAAAAATGCTAGAGGAGCGAGACTAGAGAAAAAAAAAAAAAGGAGGAGATAAAGAGAGTCTCAAAAAGGTCAGATCGCAGATAGAAAAGAGCGGACAAGGTTACCTCAGATTACGCTCAACCGAGTATAAACCCGAACAGAACCGTATCGAAAACGCCGGATGGGGCAAAGCGAGAGGGGGGATGGAAGGAAAACCTCACCATATTAAACAGAGATCGGGAAGAGCAAAACATAAGAAAAAAGGTCCACTCCAAGAACCATTAGAGGGAAGAGAAGGGGGAGGAAAGGGCGCCCACTCTTCCGCTGGGCGTAAAGCAGAGAATTACAACCGAGAAAAAAGCGCAGGGGGTGGGAAGCGGCGACCTTTCCACGAGGGGAGGAATTCCGAAGGGAGGGGAAGGACTTTCAGAAGAGTCAAAAAGCTCCGATTCAAGGAGGAAAGCCTATGTCAACTCGCGTTTACGGGACAGCTCTGCGGCACGGGGCCTAATCGAAGGGCATGATAGTTTATTGAGAGTAAAACCTCGAAAAAACGGAACCCTCAGAGGTTGGCCTGAATTGACAAAAGATCGGCGGGAAGCAGCGAGGTTGTAGTCACTCTAAAGTGAAAAAAAGAGGAAAAAAGGACCAGGACAACCCGCCGCCCCTCGGGGGAAAAGAATTATCTCCCTGTGCCTCTTGAGGAAAACTTTGGAAAAGAGAAATCAGGGCAAAAAGAACCCTCAAGGAACTGCTCACGGCTCAGCACCACACGCAAAGGAGATGGTGGAAATTAAACCTGCAGGGGGCGCTGGGAGAAGTAAAAAAGTGAGCGTGAACTAAAGGGCCGAGAAGGGGAAAAGAAAGAGCCGAATCGTCAACCCTGAAAAAAAAGGGATCGCACCGGCTTCGGCAAGAAGTGGGAAACGTCTGTTTCGCCTCATCAAGGATAACACCCGGAAAAGGTAGACCGTTAAAGGCGGCTGGGGGAAGGACTAGGGGGGTCAACAAGGTCTGCTCAAAAAATGGAGTAAGCAAAGCAGACAAAAAGAGGCAAGGGGCATCAACGGGAAAAGAAAACTACGTGGACAAACGGGGCGAGTGAACCATACCGGGCAATAAAAGGGAGGAAGCAGGCGAAAGAGGGAAAAAATAGTCCTAACGGGAATTCGAAAACGAACAGTGTCTTTCAAAAAAAAATTGGTGGAAAAAGAAGAAGGGACAGGCTGCCGACCCTTGCGACGCAAGGTGGAAAGAAGAACCGGAGGATCAGTGTCCTTTTTGAAGCCGATAAACGAGAAAGGTGATCTATACCTATGCCCGCAGTACAGAGAGGATCAAGGGAAAAAAACCCATGGCAAGGATGGAGCCCTCCCGGGCGACGAGGGGCGGCCGCCATTCGACAAAGGGATACTCTAGAAAACCCCGGGGGACTCGTTATGCCAAAGGAACATAAAAAAGGAATCGCGATAACCAAGGCGCAGTCTGCACGGCGTGTGGATTCGACTGTCGGAGCAAAATAGGAATATTGCCTATGTTAAATAAACAATGTTTCCAGAAACATGTCGCTTGGACTGGCGCTGACCAGCCGCGGTCGAAAGTTCACGCGGGGGGGCAACCCTCGGAGCCGGAACCGTTACAACCGACCTACAAAGACCCGAGAACCGTCGGTATAATAATAGGAAAATGGAAACCCAGGGAAGGGGAGGGGTCCGCAAAGACAACGTTCCGGGACGCGGCGAGGGGCAGGGGACCAAGAAGGAAACGGCAAGACGGAGGAGAGGAGGAAACTAGGACTCAATGAAGTAAAACAGAAGACGAGGGAGAAAGAGAAGGGGGCGACGAACGTTCGCGGGAACCACCCCCTTGGGACGCACGGGGAAGGAACTAGAGGAAAAGGCGTTGAAGCGAAGGTAAACTTTCTCGGAAAAGGGGGAAAGTAGTACGTGGGGAGGGAGCCGCTCTAAAAAAGGCAGATGAAGGGGAGAAAATACCAGGGCAGGGAGACTACAAGGCGCTAGAAAATGAAATGAAACCGAGGACAGAGTACAAACTGGAGATGGGCGAGAAGAGTAAGGAAGGGAGGAAAACTCACATCCGAAACGAGTGGGATGAAGTGCAACCCCGCTGGAAAGAGAAGCGCGTGACGAGCGGCCAGGAAAGGGGGCCCGTACCTAACGAGGGGAGAGGTGACTATGTTCTTGGCGGAAGCTATGGAAAATTCCAAGTCGTCCGACCTACGCTCAGGGGGCCTACGAGGAGCTCGGCAAAAAAAGGGACTCTTATACATAAGAAACGGAAAAAAAAGGAAGTGAGATAGACATCAGAAAGGAACAGCGCACCGGGAAGGATAAGATTAGGCATCTGCCAGACCCGAAAGGAAGAGAGTTTACGCCAACCAAAAACCGGAAACCCAAGTGCGACTAAAGGGGGCCGATAGTCCAGCTCTAAAGCGGTCATAAAGAGGAAACATCCGAGAAAAAGAGTCAATCACGGAGTCGAAATGAACACACTAGAAAAGCAACTAGAAAGGGGGTCGGCATTTAAATCGGCAAGAAAGTCGGGCACGACTGCCTTCAGCTCGTGGGAGAAGGAAAGAAGCAGCACCAAAAACGCGAGAAAAGGGTATGCAACCCCAAGTAAGAAAGCCCAGTTCGCATGTCGATGAAAAGGGACGGCGAAGACCTCAGGGAACAAAAAAATGGAACCGAGCCTAGACGAGAAAGAAGCGATAGTTTCTCCACGGGATGGTGTGAGAAAAATAGTCCGAAAGGCGAGGCAAAAATCATCAGACCTTCATCTGGAAAAGGGAATCGCCGCGACGAAACTAGTGATGGGAGGACAACGAAAAGGGTCGCAATGTACTAATACTCTAATAAGAACTGTCCAAGGGGTAGGGACGCTGTCCCGGTCAAAAAACAAAAGCGAGACAAGAGCTAACGTCGACAAGCTGCATGGTGAGACAATGCGAAATGAATCAAAACGGGGGAACGAAAAGACGGCACGGTCAGGCTAAAACTAACATCCGCTCCACCAACCGCCGCCAGCACGCGGAAGGTAGAGGGTGGGAAAGGGGAATGAAACAAGGAACCGGACAAAGAGGTTGGGCAGGAGGCAGGTGGCGAAGGGGGAGAGAAAAACGCGAAAGAAAACCGGGCTTCTATGACGAGCACAGAGGGGGTTAAATTGAAATCGGTCTCTTAGGAACTACATACCCAAGCGAAACGTAGGAGTGAAAAGACACCCTACGCTTTTGGGAACCACCTTGCAGAAGCGACTCTTTTCGGAAGAAAACAGCCTTGCTCTGACGAAAAACTTGTCGTGGTTACGGACTAAACAAAGCGGAACACCGCGTCGAAGAAAGAAAGAACGACCGGCGATCTGTGTTTGAAAGCGGCCTGCCGCAGAAGGGATGGACCCGTCGTACTTGTAAAGCAGGGACATGGTAAAAATGTGCGGATCGCCACGGGGAGGCCCATGGCCGAGTGGGGAGTTTCCTCATATTACCTGGACCGAAAACTGGGAACGCTAAACCTAAAGGTAAAAGAAAAAAGGCGTGTGAAAAGAGCAGGGACCCGACCAAATTACGTCTAGTTGAACGAGCCGGCCGAGAACAGAGGGCCGATCATGTCCGGCGAGGGGATCTTTCTCGGCAACGCTGGGCACTTTGAAGCTCTCATCAGATCAACTTCTCCAGCGCGCCGAAGGGTGGGGAGCACAAGGAGCCTGTTGGGTGAGGAAACAGTTCATTGGGGGTAATTGCATCGCTCATAAAAAAGAGAAAGCGGCACCGGGGGAATCGCCGAGTGAGTCCAACGCGGTGGGGAGCCGGAAGGGGGGAGAATCGGTCACCAATCAAGGGGGAAGGGAGCCGCGAGAGTAGCGGGGGACCTACACGACTTCGCCTGTCAGCTTCGAGCTATGGGGACGGAAAGGCAACAACCGTCCGGGTCGTCGGGAAGAACTGTAAATCACTAAAGAAGAAAAGGGGACTAAGGAGACCCGTAATGGCATAAGCAGAAGTCCCGGGGAATAGCGATTTGCCATCACCGATAGGGCGCAGTCGGCGCCTCCGGGTTAGGTAAAAAATCATCAATACAAACCTCACTAAGGGAGAGGGTTCACAGGCGTAATAATGTCACCGCAACGCTGGCAGAGAGGTGGAAGAACGTTGCCGTCCGAAACCTTGAAGTGGGAGGCCTTGAAACTTGCAATAAGGTGGGAGTGGGACAGGAAGAGGGAGGACCCCTATATCTATCTCTATGTCGCTTCAGCCTGTTTCGACGAATCCCTCTCAGGGACCAGCAGAGAAGCTTAACTTCCGTGAAAGGGAGCTTGGCAGGGCATTCCGTGAAAAGGGAAGATAGGTCAGCCGTGCCCTTACTGGACATGAAACGGCAAAAAAAGGAGCTCTCACAACAAAAACAACGGATTGGGAAAACTATCTATCTCCATTTTAGCGCCGGAAAATCAAAAAGTTAAGGTCACATAACATGGAACCGCAAAACTCTCAAGAAGGTGAAGAATGGCCACGAAGGGAAAAGAAAGAAAAAATCTAGACTCAAGTCGAACTGATGTCAGCGCGCAAGGATGGAGCGGTCCCGCGCAAAAAGAAAACTCATCTAATCTTCAAACGGGGAACGAACGTCATAAAATGTCAAAAAAAATTGATCGTCAAGAGCCTGGTCGCAAGAACAACTGAAACGGCGTGGGCGGAAAGCAGAGAAAAGGGCTACCCCGTCGAAAAAACAAGGCGTGGTCGGGAGGAAGGGGAGAACTGTGCCACGCGTTCGGGGAAAGGCTCGGAGGAAGGACCTTTTACGCCAGACGACAACCCTTAGTAAACTCAAAAATAGTCTGACACAATGAGGCCAAATACGAGAGGAGGGGGGACTCGTGCGTCCTTTTCCGTCGTCCAGGTTCGGGGAAGAAAGGGATGGACGAGTGTCAAAAGAGAGAAAATCTACCCCTAGACTGTTGGGGGGAAGGGCTTTCAAAACAGGATAATGGGAATCCTGAAAGAATGATGTAAAGAAGCTACAGGGCGAATTCATATTGAACCCGACAAAAGGCGCCCGCAGGCAAAAGGAGGGTCCCACTCGAAAGAAGCCGCTTTTCCTCTGGATTGCTCTTTCATAAAAGGTGAACTATAAAAGAAAGGCTGCTAGCAAAACCATGAAAACGACGGGTGCAATTCAAAATCCAGGGCGGCGCGATTAAAAAGCGCAGGCGCTGATGATAGGGAAAAACGTAGGGCATGCAGAAAAGCAATACGATCCATCTGCCGAAGGAGAGAAAAGAAGTCATGTTACCGTCCCAAGGGATCAAACCGGCGGTGCGGCCAAGCGGCATCGGATAAAAAAAAACCCCTGAATGACTGCCCCGGGAAAGGGGGGATCGAAATGTCAATAAGGCAGAAGAAGGTCATAGGGAGAACCGGAACTTCATGGGAAAAAACTTGCCGGGACCGCACTGTGCTGTTCAAACGAGCGGGGACCATTACTACGGAGCACAAATTGGAAGGCAAGACGAGCTAGAAAACGCCTGACTTAGAAGGGGAGGCTTCGACAATAGGACGGGGGGGCTGTGCACAGGACTCACGTTTTGTACGAAGCAAAAAAAATGAGGGGGCTACGACTAAGTCCTCTTCGCATTTTTGGCTCGGAAAAGTCCTTATTGAAATCACTGGGTTTAAAAAACAGGGAGAGAGGCATGTTAGGAGAGACAAGAGGAAATAGCGGCAGGTCACCCACGCAAATTGTCAAAAGAATCGCCAAAACGGAGAAAGGTTTCTGCCGGAATTGTCAACACCTACTTGCAAAAAAAAGAGAACGTTAACACTCAAGCACATCAACAGACCATCGCGATCTAACGACCTCCTTACCTCGGGGGAAGACGTGCAATGGCGATAATAACCGGATGCAAACGAGGGAATGAGGGGGAAGGCTCAATGGAAAAAGAATGTCGACTTCGAGAAAAACAGCTGTCGCCGTTCGAGCTGTCCACAAGGACTATCTGGATTAGGGACGCGAGTCACTAAACAGGGAGGGGGAGGTCGGAGGTTATCCGAACTAAAAAATGGAACCCTCTGCAGGTGGACTGTCCGCCCAGAGGGCCGGTACTCTCGTAGATCTGGGGAAAAGAAAGGAGCTGCTATTCTGAAAACTAGAGGAGCGGCTAAAACGCAGGGAAAACAGGGGGAAAGACACCCAGGACTGGAGGAACCCTTCTCAGAGAGAAACGTAGAGATAAAGAGCGTCACCCCTTGTAAAAAACGACGAGGTGCTTCTGAAGGAGGGGGTCAGAGGAAGGGAACGAACGGGAGCTGACTTCTACTGTGGAAGTGAAAAGAACGGCGAAAGGAAGAAGGCATGGAATTCGCTACCTTTCCGACGACTACGCAAACTGAAACAGAGAGGGACCTACTAGCCAAATCGGACGACATACCTTAAAGAGAAGGGGGTGGCAGAGAGGAATGAGGAGAAATACATCCTTATCGGGAAATGGGTGGCTATTAGGAGTAACAACTTTTACGCGGAATCAGCAAACGAGCGGCCCGGAAAACGGTCAACGGGCGAACTTGCGGGCGTTTGAAGGTGCTGGTTAATCAGGTTTACCACCGCCGGGGTTTTGAAGGAGTACGAGAGAGTCACGATTAAGGAGAGGAGATCTTGCACTGATAGATCTCAAAAAACGGAAGAGGAAAGAAGAGAGAGGGAGACAAGAGACAAGGCTCGCGAAACCTTGCCAATAAAAGGACAGCGGACGCGGTGGAACAGCGCGTTACGCAACCAGCACACGGACCGCACGCACTTTCAAACGGCCGTGGCGGGTCCGATCGTCACGAGCCTGAGAACGGAAGAAAAAAGGGTAAGAAGCCGATCCAACAGAGACAGTCAGTGCCCTGCGACGATCGAACACAGCCACTCGATCCGGTCGGGCAGGAATAGGTTTCTTTGGAAGCTGTCGGCAGCTGAGGAAGAATTTTATGCGTCACGCCGCAGGTAGAACAACACCAGGGCCTCGACCGTGAAAAAAAAATTAACGCCAGGCTCGGCGAAGGTCAGAGACAGGGAGGGTACATGTCGCTGACAACCGTAACGAAGAGGATTCGCGACCGGTACCTGTCAGAAAGGGAAAGGAAAAATCGAGACATGGACAAGAAAAGGGCGGGTTTATTTAACGCGATCCATTTCGAGACCGATCACGCGAGGCGACGCGAAAGCAGGCCTCTGGTCCCCAGCCGCCCGAAAACGGACAAGAACTGGCGAAACACAAGCGGTTTTGCACGGGATTCGAAGCACACAACCAGCACGTCCGGCGAACGCGAGTCCCGGTTACATCAGAGAAGTTGTGGCCACGGAGGAAGGAGAACGTCCTGTTATCTAAATCAGAACCTGGGCAGTACAACGTGAGCGTCCTCACCCTCGGAATCCAGGACACCAGCAGCGAAAACCACAAGGCTCAAATGGCATCAGAAAGGGAAGACGATGGCCTGGGATTTGACGGAAAGGACGAACGGGAAAACAAGTGGTTGGCAGGAACAGCATAAAGGCATGCGAACAGTCGACCCTTTAGTGCTATACGTTGAAGAAAAGCGGGGGCCTTGAATCGGAGGGAGTGTACGGGAATCGGAAGAAGGGAAAAAAAAAGCTCGAAAAAAACGGCTTCCCCAAGTAAAAATCCCTCCGGCGCCAGATACGAACCACCTTGCCCGGAGACGTAGGAAGGTCGCAAGCCCGTCCAGAAATCTAAAAGCTTAAAAATGGAAGCAGTGCTCCAAGCCAACCGGCCCACGACGGGTCGGAAGGACCGAAGACGCCATAGGTACAACGACGCCGAGCCGGGTCATGGATCAAAAGGAGGAAATTGCCCTTCGCATGAACACACCGGGGAAAAGTCCGTTACCCCTGACGAGGGGAGGACAGATGAAGAAGAAGAAAGGTCCTGGAAGCTCGACTTCAACGGTAAGGGCAGCATGCCGGCGGGTGAACGCCGATGCCAAAGGGGGAAAACAAACTGTTCCTCGTCTGGCACGCCGGCCCGATAAAAAAGTGACTAAACATTAGGAGATGGGAATAAGATCGAAAAGGGAGACGTTACGCTAACGCCGGCTCAGGAAACAGCGAGGCCGAAGGGGGGAGGGGGAAAACCACGTAACGGCTCCGGTTGGTGCTGAGCAAAGTCCGGTAGTTTCTTCGTCAGCTGAAGGGAAAGGGGAACCAGAAACACCTTTCTATCTTCGATGGGGGATCACACTAAAGCGCCGGGTGAAGGGAAAATCGGAAACCTCTTCGCCGAATCGAGGAAATCACATCGCCGGCGCAGCGCGAGAAGGGGAACGACCAGAAAAAAAGAAACTTTTCTGCTGAGAAGTGGACGAGAATCAATATCCAACTTTCCTATCAAAGCCACGGAAAAAAGAAACCCTCACAGTGATTTGGCCAGACAGAGGGGGCAGCAGATGATCGGAAATGTAAGGGGGTGACGGGGGGATTGGGGGGAAAAGGCATCATGACCTCGCCGGGCCGAACTAAGTGCAGCGAAACTCTAAGACAAAAAAAGAAGGATCGGAGAGGAACTAAAAGGACTCAACGCGGTAGTGCTCCAGGGAGAAAAAGCTCTTGCCCGATCGTGTGAGAAGAATGGAGGAAGACTAACCAAGACAGACGAGGATCGCTGTTCCTCAGGGGCTGGTACTACAGCCCGCGCCGCTGAACCATCAGAAAAAGCGTAGTTAGAGGGGAAAATCAGTGGTTCCTAGCGGTGCCGGACCGGCGGCCGGCAAAATGTGGGGGGGTAAGGGAATAAGAAAAGGGGGATCAGCGTGCAAAAAGAACGGCGCGGTGGAGGGGGGACGAGAGAGACTTTTTCGAGCAGAAAACCACCCCCCAAAAGAAATGAAACGCGGTCCGAAGGCAGGAAACAAAAGCGGCGTGGGAAAAAAGAACCCGACGCCCGTCTAACAAATACACTTTTCAAAGCGCAGACGGGCGTTGACGGAAAAAGGGAGGCTTAACGTCTCGGGGGGGAGGGAGAAGCCGGGCCAGCCAAGGAGGGAAAGAGCAGGTCCCAAATGCGAAATTTCTAAACGCAGAACGCGTTCTACAACAGCTGCGCCAGCAGCCGCTTGTGTCGGAAGGGCGGACGAAAGCAACCCTCGTGTCGGCAACAACGAGACTGAAAAAAAGGGAACTAAAGTAAACCGGGCGCAATAAGGGCGGAACGCCGAGGACGAAAAAAGCGCGATCGAGCGGCTAAACGGGGAAGCACCGGCCAGTGCGATAGCGAAAGAGTGGTCCACTTCTACGACGAAAAAAGGACGCGTCGGGTGGCCGGCGAAAAGAGAAGCTCCAAAACAGATTTCAAAGTGCAAAAAGGTCAAAAAAAATCGAAACGGAAGGGCGGGAGACCATCGCAGCAACCGGCCCCCAAAAGAAAAATCGCCCGGTGCCGCGGGGAGCCTTTTTCATCGACCGGGCACCAAGCACAAAGGCACAGCACCAACGAACGTGGTGCCATCACAAGGCCAAGAGAGAGCAGGAGAGAGAAAAACGTCTGAAAAGAGAACGCCATCAGCCGACATGATCGAAGGCGTTCTCGCCGGCAGACGCAGAAAGGACACGGCTGGGGCGGCCGAAGGCCCAAACGCAGAGGGCAAAGTACCGCGAAATAACGCGGGCCAGGGCTGCGACAGGCAGCTGCTGCAACCCGACCAAAATTGGGCATCACCATGCCGGAAAGAGAAGGAGGTTCCCAAGCGCTTTCCAAGCTAAAAAGACCCGGCTGATTAAACGAGAAGGGTACACGCCGGGAGGCGTGCCTTTCAAGCTTACAACGGAGGGGGCCGGGGGGAGGCAGGTCAAAAAACAAGGTTGGAAAACGAGCGCTGGCAAAATCTAAACGACCCTAGGCCGCGGGGCAAAGGGGGCCAAAAAGCCTTGACTTCTCAAAAAGCAAGACGTTCGAGCGGCTGTTGGAGGGGGGAAGCTCCACAAAAGCTGACAGAGATTAAAAAACATTCCCCCAACAGGGTGCTAAATCAAAACCAGAAAGAGACGCTTGCTCCTCCAGGCGCGTAGGAAACAGAACAAAACACTGGGGAAGGAGGGAACCAAGCTCAACACCACCCAACTAATCCCAAAAAAAAGGGGAACTTTGACGGAGGGGTTTGAAAAGGACAAAACGGAAAATTAAGAGGGGCCGGATTGTAAAGCAGACACCTGTCCGCCTTTACGAAGGCTGACGCTCAAAAAGACAAGAATTGAAAGTCTCGATGGGGGCAAAAGAAAAATTCAGGGAACGTGAAACGACATAAAGGATGGACTCTGTCGGTGAATAAGAAAGCTAGGTAACAACTGTAGGAAAGCGGAAAGTATCACCACGGAAAAGCGGAGAGGGAGTGGCCCAGAAGTAAGGACTGCTAGCCTAAGAGGAGACGCTCGAACGCTGAAAGGAAAGAAAAAACTCCTCTTTAACAAGAGAACTGAGGAAAAGATATCTAACAAAAAAACCGCAATTGGCAAACAAAGACATACGAAGGAAAAAAGGCGGTAAAAAGAAAAGGGACAGGGACCTTCTCCCGAAGGAAAGTGCGTTTCTACGGGCTAAAAAGGAAAACCTTCAAGATACCTAATAAAAGAGGCGCCTGAAGACAAAAGGTGCAGGAGAGCAAACCTTTACCTGACCGACCTGTGCTTTGGGAGGATATCGTCCTGCAAGGGAAGCTACATAATAGAAATATGCACGGAGGGACCCCAGTTTACTTCGTAATTCAAAGGAACCGCCACGGGAAAGTCCGAAAGGGAGGGTCGGTGTCTTGTGCTACGAGGACACTGGTCCACACGGGGCGTCAGGAGGAACCTCTCGATACTCTAAACGCTTCAAATGCTCTTATAGACTCAGAACCAAAAAAACAGGAAAAGAAGATGAGAGAAGGAAAGAGCTGACAAAGTTCCGACAAGCCTTAGGGGGGAACAGCCGTTACTACAACCCGTAACGGCTCCTTTCGATGAACGGGAGGAAAGCTTCACCGCCTGATCCGCTGCAATAAAAGGTAGCACCGCACCACGAAACTATCAGAAAAATGGGAGAACTGCAGAAATGATCGCCACCGACGGAAGGGGGGGGAGTCAGGGGACGGTTCATGCCTAAGGTCAAAAAATGAGGAAGAGGGACCTTGGTAAAGGGAGTAACCAGTTCTCTGCAGGCCATGAAAAACTAAGGAGGCCCGTGAACGCCACGACTAGCGGAAGATAAAACCGTGTTAATAGCTAACCAACCGTCCGCAACGAGATAACATACCGCGGAAGGAATCTCGTAGGCGCCGTCCGAGGGAAAAAAAACGGGCTTGGGATCCTCGTCCATCATTGCTAAACAAGCTCCTCGTAGTCCGACCATCAACAGGAAATTTAACCGGCCCCGGGAGGAGGAACCAAACTAAATGTAATCAAAAAACGGGTGCTACAAAGGGAGGTCGCTACATCAGTAAAAACTCGAACGGCGAGGACAGGAACACTCTAGGGCCAGCAGGGAGGGAACGCAAAGCGGGAGTTGAAGCGGAGAGGAAAGTCGTCACCTGGTAGCCGCATCCGGACACTGGAAGAAGTCTACCTAAGAACTCAAAACAAAACGAGCCGGCAACAGCGCGAGAGGAATCATGAGGTATGTGCACCGCGCCAAGGGGAAAAAATGTAACAGAGGGGGGGGAAAAGGAACCTAAAGGGGGAAAAGGGGAGGGAGAACAGGCACCTCGGGAGATGCACGTTGAGCAAAGGAGTTTTTTACCTGGAAGTCGGTCAGAATAACGGGGGGGGGACGGGCCGAGAACAAAAAAAAGATAGAAACCGATACCGAAAACCAGCCCGGCGGCTTCTTGAGAAACACCTTTGCGCCGGAAAAATGCGGTAAGTTCGCCAAAATTGGGAAAAGAGACTCGAGGGGTATACCAACGGGGGCTAGTCTGACGACCACCCGGACAGGGTCCGAAGAAGGGGAAGGGACCCTCCCTCACGGAGATCTTTTTAAAAAAAGGAAAAGAGCCGGACCTGGTGGGGTGCTAAAGGCAGAACTGGAAAAGAGAGGGAAGAAAGGCGTAGCCGTTGCGGACAGGCAGAGGGGTGGCGGTCCGAGGAAACTTTGAGGCAAAAGCAAGCAAAAAATATATACCAGGGGTGCCGAAATACGTCTTTGACCGAAAAACGGCCAGCACCACCGGACAGCAGGGAGGGAACAAGAAGCAGAGAATCAAAGGAGGGCAATGAGCATTTCTCGATGGGCGATTTAGTAAAAAAGGGAGGAGGAAACCTCAAAAAGAAAAGAAAGGGAAAAATTCTCCCTAGCGACCAAAAGAAGGGGCAACAAATAACGGTCGCCTGGGTGGTGGTATTCCGTTCCTGTCTCGTGAAGGAGGGAGTCGAATAAGAACCAGCGGAAAAGTGGACAACCAAGGCTGGGAAAAGTGCGCCGGTCAAAGACTACTCGAACCTTGGTCCGTCGGCAGAAGAGGGCGGAGAAAGCACGAACTGCGCCTGCGAAGGCGAAAGGGGGAAAAGAAAACCACCCGAGCGAACGTCGGCGGGAAGAACAGGTCCTCACTAAGAACGTAGTCGAAAAAAAGAAAAAAAAACCGTCCAGGAAGATTAAACACCTCGAGGAGGAGACGGCGCCTCCGTGTTGACGAGCGGGATTAAAAGAGAAGGGCAGCCTCAACCGGACCGACGCGTGAATCAGGTCAAACTTCTCCGCACAGCGCCTTGGTATAACAAAAACGGATGCGAAGAAGGGAAGAAAGCGGGGGGGGGAAAAGCGCACAGGCAAAGTCAAATTAAACGATCCTGTGATGGACAGAATGACGTTCCGCACCAAAAGAGAGTCTCTCTTTCCATCAACTGGGAGAAGCGCCAGCCCGCACGCAGTTACCAAAAGGAATGCGACGTAAGGATCAGGGGGAAGGGGCAAAAAAAGAGTTGATAGGTCAGTCCATTTGCCGTGGGACAGCGGTACATGCTCGCATGACGGCGCCAAAAAAGAG
>Ga0179593_1240434_pt1 | contig 19450 bp, 21 predicted proteins | sample CZODoug2_1_08_16_FD_185931 | JGI IMG/M metagenome (GOLD analysis project Ga0179593, IMG submission 185931) | Vadose zone soil fungal communities from Angelo Coast Range Reserve, California, USA - CZODoug2_1_08_16fungal (PacBio error correction) | ecosystem: Environmental > Terrestrial > Soil >...
TATGAGCCCACTAGCCGAGGGGAGGAAGGAAAGAGAAAGGGGGGAAAAAAATTGTAACCAATCAAGCACAACTCCTACTCCATCGCGTGCGAGTCGACACTTTACACTTCTCATACAGGGGAAAGTTAGCATTTCACTCATCGCAATCAAAAAGCGGGGTTGGGGAAAAAGGGGAAAAAAGACATGGTATGTCTTGGCTTCCTCCCATCAGAAGGGGCTTGAGAGGGGTTGAAAGGAAATATCGGAAAAAATAAAAACACGATCCGAAACCGGCCCAACCACCCACAAAGCGACCGATACCGCGGGGGACGGCGCCCTCCCCGGGCAGGGAAAAAGGGGGGAAAAGAACGAGCCCCACCATCCACTCACCGCGCCTGCGAAGCTTTCCGCTTGACCGCCGACGCGACACGTGACTTGAAGTCAACAAAACGGCTGTCACGGCGGCGCTTCTGACTTCAGCTGTGCGAACAAAAAGAAGGAAAGGACTCGTCGATGGAAAACGCCATGACGCAGTGCACGGTCAACGAATTAATGTTCCACAATGGGAGCCGACCGACAAATATCAAGGCCGGCGAAGTGTGCAAAGAAATAAAAGAAAACAGGGGTCGATGAAAGTTGGCAAGTAACAGGAAGTGGCGGGCCCGGGGGAATAGGCAGAGGAGAGAAGGCAAGGAATTCATCTGACTAGAACCACGGCACGCCATCTGGGGCAAAAAGTGGCACTAAGGCGAGAGAAGGAAAGTGGAACGATCCGGGGTTCAGATCAGCGCTTCAAAACGGAAAAAAACCAAGCGCCCGCTTGAACGGATGTCCGCAATAAGACCGACTTGGCAAAAGTCGCGGTAATAAAAAAAAAGCAAGGTTCAAAGAAAGAGATAGGTCACGGTTTAAGAAGGGGAGAAAGGGAGGGGAGCCCGATCTCCTATGTTCGATCTGGGCAAGCAGCAAGATCAAAAGATAAAAGAAAAGGAGACAAAACAAAGGTGGAAGGGGGGGCAAGGAAGAAAATTCGCAGAATCTCTGGTAAGACTCTTCCGCCATAACTCTCTCCGTCGCGATCGCCGAAACCGCGTAGTCGTGAACCCAGTCTTTCTCAGCCCTCTGAAAAAAACGGAAAAAAAAAGCAAAAAAAAAAGAAAGCGGAGCTACAACCGGGTGTAATGGGGGCATCACGTTCTTCACCCCTTGACCGATTCAGGGAAAAAAGGAAGGCGTTTTAGAGGACCTCCGCAAAGGCACGCCTACACGAGAGACCTTCAAAGTCTTAGGGAGGACAACACGCTCGACAGACTGCGCGAGCTGGCATCGATTTTGCAAACATAACGGCAAAAAAAGGGGCCTGCACATTTATCGCTTCTTCGGAACGGTCATTATAATCCCACGAAGAAAAGGGGGTAGGGGATAATTCTTGTGATGACGTGCTGCGTATAGACTTACCGACCGGGGAAAAGGGGCATCTCGATCGGTGCGTGAGAAAATTCGTCAAAGGGCCGAGACGAAACATTCATTGGCTACTAAAAAAAAAAAGGAGGATTGATGTTTCCAATCGAGGGGGGGACTGGGAGGGCAAAGTCAGGGAGATACCGCGGGAGGGGGGAGGGGGTGGAAGCTTTGTCGGCTGAGACAAAAATTGAGCAAGATTATACGTGGGAAAAAAAGGCGGGTCTCCTTTCCCTTGTCAGCGTCGCTGCTCATTACTCAAACATCTGCGCTTTCTAGAAAAAGTCGGCATAATAGGGAGCATGTAAAAGCTTTAGTATAGGTAGGGGTATGCCGTGCGATCTGGTGCAGCGGAAAAACGGGGGGGAGTGGTTCACATCAATCTTCCCGCTCGCACGGAAAGCGAGGGAAAAAAAAAACAGGAAATCTGCCTTGTTGTACTTCCTCGGCCTATGCAAACACGGGGGGGCTTCAACTCAGAAGGACTGACGCACCGGAAGAAACCAGATTCAAGCGATTCGTCGGGAATAGAAAACAGAAGGTATTCTGACTTCAGGGCCGTAGTTAACTTGACGAAAACCGATGGGCAAATTGGGAAAATGCCCGTTTGCAGTACGGCATGAAGGGGGTGGATGGGGGGAAAGTCCTGGTACTTTCTCTTTTTGGGGGTCATGATGACCAACCCTAGGGGAGAGACAGGACCGTCGCGAAGGCACAGGAAGGGACGGACAATGTTCCCGCTGTGTTACCCTATGGTGTCTCAATTATCACGCCGGAGGGTGAAGACAACAAAGAAAAAGGAAAAGCAGCACCAAAACGACAATTCCGGAGCGGGGGAGGCAGGAGTTTCAGAAAGAGAAGGGAAGGGTCTTAGGTCAACTGCTGGGGCTTTGCGCAATTGGCTAAAAAAACGAACGTAATAGCGTGGAGACCAGAAAGCTAAAGAAAAAAAGTCAACTATGCAGAGCGTTTGGCCGATCTAGCTATAAAGAAGGGATCGAGGAGGAAAACGCGAATTCTCATCGTGTTGGATCTGTCTTGACTGGCCAGCTTGATACACAAGCATCGAGAAGGCGGCTGATTCCCAACCCGTCGAAAGCCACGTTGCCTGACGCGCCTGCAAGATATTCACTTCTTACTTCATAAGGTGAGGGCCTGACTGGTGCTGCAGTACGGGCAGGGATCAATGGGTGGATAAGAAGGAAGATCGTGACTTCAAACCCACTGGCATTGCTTTATATTTCACGGAGTGAGTTGTCGAACACCAAAGGAAAGCTGGAGCGGAATCATCGTTCTCTTTGGAGTTCCCGTGGAAGAGGGAATGAAAGGGAAAAACGTTCCGCACTGTGAACTTTCTTCGTCCCTTCGAAAGCACGGGGACCCCACAAGTACTGGCAGCTGGGTAAGAGAAATTTGTCGGAGTCTTTTGGCGGGACATTGAGGAAGTGGTCCGTCTAAGAAGGGGTTCGGGTGGTTTGGCAAACCTGAAACTTCTCGGGGTTGGCACAGGACATTTGCGTAGTGCCGCCTCTCAGGGGGGAAAAGAGGGAAAAGGTTCTACAATCCTCAATGGGGTTTTCGGGGGTGACGTGGAGGCCTACCATTGACTCTTACGGGCATGGAACAGGAGCTGCCTGAGAAGAGGGGAGTCTCTTGAGGTTCACCTGAAGTACTCGGTGGATCAACGGATTTTCAGAGTTTAAGGGCGGGGATGGGGGGAGGTGTGAGTTGGTGAGTTGTAATCAAAAAAAAGCAAAAAAGAACCAAAAAACCAACAACCGTGGCATTGTTCTGCAACGCGATAACCGTGAAATCAGCGGAGCAGAACAAAGGAGGGGGGGCGGTTGTCCAACATTCAAAATCGGATCTGACGCACAAGGGGATGATTGGGGCTTACCACTCACCGCGAGTACCAGGTGGAAGAACTCTTTCGCAACCGTCAAAAAAACGGGCGAAGGAACAAAGATAGGGAACGCGATTCGCTGCGTCGTGGCACATGAAAAGAAGGGAAAAAAACAAACGATTGCGAAAATGGCCTCAAGCTTTCGCGAAAACAATAAGTGGGTGATTTGTAAATGGCCGGAAAATAAAAACCGAGAAGCCTGAAGCCTGCCAAGGTCGAAGTCAGGAACACGAATTGGACAAAAAATAAGTGAATGCCGCCGTTGCGAATAGTACCAGACCGAATCGCGAGACGCCATAGAGCACGGCGGACATACTAAGAGAAAAGAGAAAGGGGGCGGGAAGTCGGAGAAAAAAAGCTGGCTGACGCTGCGGTGGATCCTCTATAAGTGGAAAGAGAAGAAAATGGAGGCCGCCTAAGATCGTCGCAACTCATTGTGAACATGGAAGAGGGAAAAAAGGGGAGAAAAATTCAAAAACCCGCTTCGATACAAAGTCACGCTGACGGCACCAGAAAACGAGGGGTGCTGAGTAGAATTGGTTCCGTCAAGCTGCCCGGGGAGAGAAGAGGAAATCCTCTCAAGATCCACAGGTTCACACCATTTAATTCATACGATCCGACTACAACAGGAACTTGGGACGGCGATGGAAAACCGCTATACAAAAGGAGAAAGGCATTTAAAGCCCGGCTTCAACCTTTAAAAAGGGGAGATGGAGAAGAAAAGATGAAACAAAGGGCAAGGCCAAAAAGCCAAGGATTTCTACTAAGAACGACACATGCTGTGAAAAAGAAAGCAAAACGGTCCCCGATCCAACACGCTGAACCTTGGTGAAGGTAACTAGGAGAGAGGGAAATGAAGGACTCGTAACCGGTTCCTGGGTCAAAAGTAAACCAAGATCGATCTCTTCTTCGGAGACCAATGCAAGCAAGTCACTCCGAAGGGGCAGGACAAGAGAAAGAAAAAAGGAAGACTACGGTGTAGATGCTCGAACCAGAAAACCAAAAAATCGTGGCAAAAAACGGAACCCAAGGAAAGGGCTTGGACTTCAACAATAGAGTGGGACTTCCAGAGGAAGGAAAAAAAAGAATTAGAAAAGCGCCTGCCTAATGCCCCATCACGAAGTCAACAGAAACTCCTGAGCATCGAAAACCGGAAAGCACAAAACCAAACTGGAGCCCATCATGAGAACAAAAAGGGGTGCGTCTGGCTCCACGAAAATCAGAGGCCAGACAAGGAAGAAAAAACGCCTAGAACTCCATCCCGACAGATCAACTTGACACAGAAAGTGATTAGCGGAAATAAAAAGAAAACGGGGAAAAAGGAAAGAAAAAGCGCAAGTCTAACCTCTCTTACCGCAGAAACATGCGAAAAGGGCATATTGAAGGGGGATCAAAAATGGTCTGGTCTCTACTAATCAAGCACGGGAAAGTAAACCACAATATGAGCGCATACTGATGGAAAATTCAACAACTACAAGAAGTGCTCCCCAATCAAACAAAAGAAAGTTCCCCGAAACCGAATATCGGAGAGCACCAGGAGAAGAAAAAACAACGAGGATAATTCACCTATAGGAGATATGTGTCGATCTACGCGAGTTGGGGGGAAAGGGATTTTGGGGATCAGGAGCACGCTCTGGTTTTTGTGCGCAGGCCTATTAAGGGAGGAATCTGTTGGGTCAAGAGCCGGACGCGAGCGCAGAAAATAAATGGATAGGAAAGCATCAGCGACATTTTCTCTGGACGCGCGTAATAGCGGCCGAATTTGAAACAAGCCGGGGGAAAAGGGAAAGGGACGGGGAGGGGCGGCAACACGGTCGATCGGCTCACGCTGTCCCGGGGAGGAGGGGGGAGGGGGGCGAGGAAGAAGCCGTGTTGTCGCTGCCTTGAACCGAGGATTTCTGGGCAGCCGGAACGTTCTCGCGAAATGAATAGAGGGGGGGGATTATTGCATTGTCGCTTGCGGCAGGGAGGAGGGGGACAAGATGAAGAAAAAAACAGGAAAGGAGAACGAACCCTTGCAACAGATGAAGTCCCACTGAGGATTCCCCGACCTTTTCAGGGGTCAGCTGGAGAAAGCGAGGGGGGGTAAAGTGCAAAAAAAAAAAAAAAACATCATCTGAAAAAGGGGAGGGAAGAAACCACAGGGAAAAAAAGCAAATGCAGCTCCGACCTGCTCGGAGGGATTCTTGCTATTGGTCAAACGAAGTATCAGAAAGAGAAAAGGTGACAGAACTACGGAAGCGACGGGGTCAGGTTCGTTCTAGACAAGAAGAAGAAGTGCAGGGGTATCTGGTACCGTGGCTTTACCTTGTCGTCTTAAACCACCTGTCGTTTCGTCGTATCAGTGGCAGGGGGGGGGGAGCTTGTCTAGTTGTGGGCCATCCCTGTCAGGCACTGCACGAAAAAAAGGGGAAATTTGGAAGCCGGGGAGTATCCTGAAGACGGTCATTCATCGTTCAAACGGAATCGCGGAAAAAAAAAACCGGAGGGGGGAAGGTGTAGGCGAGAGGATTCCTTAACACTGGTGACCTGTTGGGGGATCAGTAGAAGGGGCGGAAGAGAATCACCGGCAGCGTTGATTACCAATCTGCTAAGCCCCCAAACTTTCTTTAAGCGTGCCTGGGCGAGCGAAGAGGGGGGTCGTTTGACTGGATGGAACGGAGAAAGCAAATGGGGAAGGAAAACGCTATGGTGCTCTATCGTGATCACTGCTTACTTCTCCCGGATTCGTTGAAACCGTAGACGATCAAAAGGGAAGGACGGCCGCCAGATTTTGTTTCGCGATCAAGGAGAAAAGGAGGGATGGGGAAACAGATCTTGTCGCCTGTCTCGATGGCGATACAGAGCAGGCAGAACGATTCGACGCCCTGTCAGAATGGAAATTCTTTGTCCGCCTTAATCAAGGGAAGAGGAAAGATAAGGGGAGGGAGGGGGGGGGGGGGGGGGGCAGGCATTCAAATCAACCCTTATTGTCATTCGCGAGCTTGAGCCTGTGAAAAAAACAGCGCCGTGGGGGCCGTGTTGGAGAGAACAAAAAGGAAGCGAGACGCTGGACGAGCGCTGAGCCAACTTCTACGAAAGGGGAGAAAAACGACTGTAAAAAGGGTAAGGAGGCGGGTAGTGTTCCCCCAACCTCATCAAACCACGAAGAAAAAGCGCAGCAATTTTGACACCAGGCAAAAAGAAGGAAGCATTCCGCGATTGTTACAACGGGGCGGAGCGCGGAAAAAAACATACAGCACCGGGGTGGGGGTGAGTGGTGCAGTTGTGCATTGGTGAGTAGTGGTTGGATTAACACACAAACTCACCCAACTATAAATGAAACGACCTTAAGGGGAAAGATTCCGGAATGAACACGACTGATTCAGTGGGCAAAAATACAGAAGAAACACGAGGGAGGGGAAGCGGGCAGCTGGGCGGCCTTAACTGTAGAAGCGTCCACAGGAGAAGACCAGCACGAACCAAGTCAAGGAAAACTGCGGGAGAATCATAGTAAACCAGAGCGGCTGCACACGACTAACAGGGATACAAAAACAAAAAAAAATAAACCGCACCAGCGCGGACAAAAAACACCACGCGCCCAACCTCAGGCCGAGGGGACCTGCACAGTAGTCCACCCAAAGAAGCCGAAAATGGAAAAAGGAAAGCGCACGGGTCTTGTTAGGGGACCACCGGCTCAACAAGGGCCAGCAGTTCCAGGCAAACGCAGGACTTGCCATAACGATCAAGGTACACCAGAGCACGGATTACAAGAAAAGGGAAGTAGCGAAAAGGGGGGAAAGACCGTGAACTTAGCATCCATGCCCTTGACTTTTTTCAGCGATGTATCAGGTGAAACCCCTGACATAAAGGAAAACACTGCGACATCCACGGATCTAAGGAGAAACGAGCAAGCGAGAGAGGGGGGAAAGGGACTGGGTCGACGGTTTGGTAATTCCGCGCCGACGATGCCAGCGGCTCAACGGCGCCAAATAACTAAGGACGATCGCCCCCACATGATGAAGAGAGGGAAAGAAGGAAGCATGAGGGGAAAAGAGTGGTATAGAACTAGAGCGGCCAAACTAGCACCTTGGACCTCGTTGACTTGGAGAAAGCGGGTCGCAAAGCCATACGTGGAATAAGAGAAAAACTTTCGCAAACCAGCATGGGAAAAAAAACAAGGGGATCAAAAAAAAAAACGAACATTGGTCGGAGGGGTGATGATGTCAGTGAGTTGTTGTCCAAAAAGAACGGAGAACACAATGTCAAAATCACTGGACCGACCAGGTCACTATACTGCGAGGGGTGAGGGAGAAAAAAAGGGGGAAAGCAAGCTTTTGAAGACCGATGACCGCAAATAATCAAAATGACGGCCCCCACACCAATCGATGGCCTGGAAATTGTCAACCAGTGAAAGATCAACCAACAGGGGGAGAAAGGAAGAGAGGGAACGAGAACCGCGTCGACGACTACCCAGACAGATCCCTACGCTGTTATCCGAGAATCTATCGAAAAAAAGGGAAGAGGAAAAAACCCATGACTAGTAAGACAAACAGGCCGATGACCGTTGGGGAGTAAAAAACAGGGGAGAAGTAAGTTTCGAAAATCGTGACATATTTCGCCAAACTCACTGACAGATCACTACAAGGCGAACTTCTAAACGATACGTGGAAACGCCACGCTGATGCCGCCGTCCGTGCGCAACGCACCGATGGAAGGGCCAGGAAAAAGAAAAACTAAAAGGCAATGATAACGCATGCAACACGTAAAATCTAAGGAAAGGATGCGAAAGAAAAAAAAAGTAAACAAAACCAGCGCGTACACGAGCCCAAGGGATCAAGACAAGAATCCGAGAACATCGGTCGCGAAGACCTTCGTAGACCTAATGGCGTCGCGCGGTCCAAGGGAGGGGGAAGGTGAATACGCCCAGGCGACAGCTTAACCATGCACAGGTGAAGAAGGAACATGCAGACCGAAGAAAAAAGAATTAGCAACCGACCCACCATGGATTCTCTCTTGGGCTTAGAAAGGGAAAGGAAGAAAAAGAAAAAAGGACAGACAAAGAGTGATGAAAATGGAAGTTGCGGGCCCCCACGAAAGGCGCAATAGCCGCAATGAAAGGTGTAGACGTAGGTGGGGGGGGGGGGGGGGGGGGGGGGGGGTGGGGCGGGGGGGGGGGGGGGGAAAGTTGTTGTGGTGTGGGCAGCGCATGATAGATTGACGCATTCGCACCCAAAGCAGGAGGGAACGGAAGGGAAGCCTGATCAAACGCCGGTAAAGGTGGGGCTACACGTACTATAATCCAACTGATTCCCAAAAACAGGGGGTGAAAAAGCTCGAAGCTCTTGAAAACCGGGGACGGGGGTGGCAGATTTATAAATACGGTGGTTAGCATCAACGACGAACTCGGTGCTAGAAAGGAAAGAAAGGGCACACGGGGGGCGGAGATGCTATTCCAATAGGCGAATTCCTTATTTAGAGGCCAAGCCTAGGGGGGGGGTAAACCTAGGGGGAAGATCTCCTTTTGGCGAGCTCTTGCTTCGCTATCCAGAGAGAAGAGAAAAAATCACAGATGGGGAAGAAGCAATCCCATGACCGGGGGATCTCTTTCTGGGGAAAGGCTTAAGACGAAGGGGAACGTGTCTTAGGGACGGCATAGCGGTTAAAGAGTGTCTGTGCGGGCGGGGACGGATAATGTAACGGAGAGAGAAAAAAAGGAGCCGTGCACAGGCCCTTTACTGTCGTCTCGCCTGAGAGACAGTAGAGGGGAACAATGCTGAGGGGGGGGATACAAGAGAGGTAGTGATAGCTCGGCCATATTCGTTTGGAGCGAAGAAAAGGAGAAGGAATTAAGAACCTTAACCTGTCATCTACCTTGTTTGCTTCGTAGTGTTGGGAGGTCGCCGGCCGTGAAGGGGTAGTTAAAGAGCGGCGAAAGGGAAAAGCGGACCGTGTCCAATCGGCTTAAACGAAAAGAGAGAGTGAGGAGGGGGGGAACACGTGTCGAACCATCTTAAAGGAAGCGAAACACGATGGGAAAAGACGAGACTTGGACGAAAAGGTACGCACTTAGAGGTCCCGCCACAGCTGCGGAAGAGAAGGGTGGGGGTGGAAGCGTCAAAACGCTACTTGGAATAGGAACTCACCGCGTTCAGTTTTGTGGAAGAAAAAGGTATAGGGAGAAGGGGGTTAGGAAATCGGTTTTTTCGGATCAGCTGGTGTTTATTGGGTTTCCTTATATTAGGGAAGGGAGGAACAAAGGTATTGGGAAAAGAACTCAAAAAGGTCGTCACTGGGGAGTTGTACGTGTCCAATCAAAATCAACACCAGCTTCTTCGCAAGGTTAAAGAAACAGACATCTAGGAAAATGAAGGTGAAAGAAGAGGAAAGAGGGCGGGGCGTGGCGAGGATTTTGGTAATACGTGGCGGCTAAAGGCCAATATGGAATAATGCAAAGGGAGGAAAGGGGGGAGGAAGAAAGATAGAAAAACAAGAAAGAAGAAGACAACTATGAAGCAATTGCATTAATCATATTGGAAATGTGCGACTCACAAGGGTTTATAAAAGGAAAAAAAGAAGAAAAGACGAAAGAGAGGGAATTTCAAGCACGTCCACGGCTCCTGATTGGCCGGTTAGGGGCGGAAAGCAAAACAAAAAGGAAGGGTTTGATTGTCAAACGTACAACTCCGCGTGACGGATTTATTGAGGGGACTGAGAAGAAGGGGAGTTAAGGTCTCGAAAGAGGGACAGGAAGAAAATCAACCAAGATCCGAAACGATCCGAAAACCCCTTCTCCCGATACCGGGAGGGGAAAAAAACGGGAAAGGGAATACCGAGCGCACCGTACCGCGGGCCCGCCGGAGGAACCCACCCACCAGGGAACAGGCAGAAAAGCCTAGATTTAACCGCCTCCCGCAGGGATACTTAGGTAGGATAAAAGAGAGGCGGGTAAAGAAGAGCCTGTCTTCGTCAGCTTTTCCGCCACTGCATGACGACCTTAAAAGATCGGGCAAGAAGCCGTGGAGGTTCCGCGTCATGTGACCCAACGGTTCACCAGAGAAGAAACAGAAAAGGAAAAAAGCTAAGTTGAAACACAATAAAAAGGGGAGATGGACAGGGAAGGGAAGCGCCTGGGTAATTCTGCGCAAGTTACGAATATGCCTCTTGGAAGCATAGAGATAGCACCACGAAAAAAAGGGAAGGCCCTCCGAAATGTCTCGAATGCTAGAAGAATAAAAGGCAACAAAGGCGCCAGTGCAAGAAAGAAGAGGCGGAAACAGGTCGAAGTGCCCCCAAACCCCGAAAAACTCAGGAGAAAGTGAAAGCTATAATGAAAAGACCGTACTATGTCTCATAGCGTTCGTCTGAAGGAACTACAAGGTCCCGAAGAGAGAGTTCAGTGGGACTCTTCGATTAGGAAAGGAGGAAGGATTGGGGGGGGGTTTTTGTTCGAGAATCCGCTTCGGAAAGATGGGCCGAAGTCAAAGAGAGACAAGCCCGATGCGGAGAAACAAATAAAAGGGAACAACACTATGACAGGGAATACGTAGAGAGAGCCTGGAAGAGCACTTCGCTCCATTCACGCTAAAGCAGAAGCGAGAGAAAAAGAGGGGAAACGTCTGATGATCACCAACTGCGGGAGAACATCTGAACCCAGGAGGAGAGACCGAAAAAAAATCGGGGGCTGAGTGCTACACCTGTTGAAATTTTTTTCATCACGTCTTAAAAAGAGACCTGGGAGGAAAAAATGGACAGGAGGGGAAAAAAAAAAAACATGTGTCTAACGAGAACTAATAAGAAAACCTAGGGGGAAAGCACGCCTACACCGATATCATGTCCGCTGGTGACGTGCCACCTAGCAGAATTCTAAGAGAAGAGATGGAGCTACAAGGCATGGAAACACGGAGGGGGACTGCAAATGTTCAGAGGTCTGTAGTTTCATTTATAAGCCCCCTTACATTCAACTGTGGGGGGGGAGGTGATACGGAGAATTACTGGAGGAGGAGAGAAAGTAAGTTGCCTTGTGATCAAGGGCGAGAAGGGAAGAGCACGGGGAAGAAAAGGGCCCTCCTCTCGACGCCATTCAAAATTGGCTAAGAAAACAGCGCGAAAATACGGACAGGAAGGGGGCCTTGATACATTCTTTCTCGGCAAGAGGGTAGGGAGGGGTGGGGCCATGTGAGGAAGACACAACTCCAGATCTCGTGGAAAGGAATTCGCCTTGACACTTTTCATCGTCCTAGGGGAAAAAAAAAAACTTACAGGGAGTCTTGGCTGGCGAAGGACGGCGGCATGCACTTGGGCGCTGGGTACGTAAGTGTAAGTCAAATAGGAGAAGGAGAAAAGAGTGGGGACACTACAATATGAAACTATTCCGCCTGAGAGGGGAAGAGGGAGGGAAAAAAGGAAAAAGAAGCAGGTTTTAACTAACTTCCTCGTCATATGAGGGAACTGTGTGAAAGAGAGAAGAAAGAAAAAACACACAGGCGAGCGTCTTGGGCGGAGGTCTCCGCGGTATGGCGAAAGTGAGAAAGTCTTTTACTTGACGCCCAAACGGCGGTGGTCGCTCGCCAGGAAGAAGGGGGAAGGACGATCGGGACTGGTGCTGGTGCACGTCCCTTACTTTTTCGGGGAAATCATAAAAAAGAAAAAAAGACTTGAAGAGTTCTCCGGCGGCTACACTTCACCTAGCCGATTAGAGAATGGGAGGTCGAGGAGGGGGGAAAGATCTGTTTCCGCCTGGAGATGCCTAACAACACCTTCAAGAAAAGAAGAAAGAAAAAAACAATGTGAAAAGAGGGAAGGACTGATTCTCTCACTCGTCGGGTTCTTACACATGGCTGATTGAGGAAAGGGGGGAATAAAAGAAAACGATGGGAAAAGACCGCTCTCGAAAAGGTCCAAGGGACAAGAAGTGGAGTCATGGAGATTCAGTCTATAACCGAACTTAGCCTCGGTGTAGCATCGGTACAAGAGTCGAAGAGTGGGGGTGAAGAAGGATGTAAGGTCGCACGACTGACAAAAAGGGAAACGTCGGCGCGTATTCCCAACCAAGAGAAAGAAAAGTTAAGAATGGAATAAAAGAGAGGCTCTGCTACGGCATACGTGTATGGACGGAGGGGGGGGGGGAGGATGCCGAAAATGGTTCAAGGGGGGAAGCCGGCCGTACTCGACTTCAACCAGAAAGGGCATGTGCTGAGGAAGGAAAAAAGGGAGAGGATGGGGCAAGATGGGAAAAAAAACGGCCTCTGCGTCTTCATCTGTCTCTTTTTTACCACTTGAATCGAAGGGAAAGAGGAGGGGAAAAAAAAACTGGGAAGTCTTCGGAACTTTCGAGCCTGAAAACGAAAAAGAACGTGAAGCTGTATATCGAAGAGTGGTCTTATTGCTTGGCGAATTAAAAATTGAAGGGTCCATAGAAGGAGGGGGTGGCGGGTGGTTGGGTCAATAGAGTGGGACAGAGTGAGGGGGTTTCTTGTCCTGGTCGTCGTGCCGACCGAGACTTGGGAAGAAGAAGGAAGCATTTCTACATCCACATGGGGACTTTGGTTGGGGGAGAAGTGCACCTCGGAATAAGGGGAAGGAGGATGTCCAGCACGAGGTGTCTTAGAGGTGGAGGGTCAACCTGAATAAATCGTTGGAATTCCGTAATATTTGGCTCAAGAGTGAAAGGGGAAGTGGGAGGGGGGGGGAAAGTGGGGCTTGGGTCAAATCCCAAAAATAAGAAAAAAGAAAAATCACCACTCACCAAAAACGGTGAAGGGTGGTCTGCAAGCAGAGTAAAAGGGAAAAGAAAGAAGCGCAGACAGAGGGGGGTTCTGGGTTACAAATACACATTCTTAATTCTTCCACAGGGGGGTAGGAGAAAAACAAGAGAAGCTAGTAAAAGTTGAGCAGCGGCGCGTCAGTCAACGTTCGAGGAGCAGGGAGAAAGGGAAAACCTCGAAGAGGGGAGAGATGGAAGATGTCAAAAAAGGACAATTCCACTGTCTAAAAGGGGGCCGCTCTGAGAGAAAAAACAAGAAGGGGTAAGTGAAGCGACAGACCGTATCTAGAAAGGAAGAGGAACGGCAAAAAGGTCACCATTCCGTTAATGCCGCCTGGTAGAAGAGGGGAACCAGCCTGACTCGCTATAGCCATCGGGAAGCAACGTCTAAAATAGAAGGAGAGGCAAGGGGGGGGGGGGAGACAATGTAGCTAAAAAAAGCTGGCTGACGCTTCTGTGATCCGCGAAAGGGTGGCGAGAAGGAAAAGATGAGACTCAATTCGAGCATCGATGGGTACATTACCAAAGGGGCGGAAAGTGAAAAGAAGAAAAAAAGCTGCGTATACTCAAGTCATCTCTACCCATAAAAAGCGTTTTGGCTTAGGCTATGGTTGAAGAAAGATGACTGGATCGGGCTGAGTCGGGGGGCAAAAGCAAAATGAACACCAGAACAATTTAAGGCATCCCTATCGTATACAATTCAAGAAGGGTACGCATACAAAGGAAGAAGGTCAGAAAGCCTTGACAACCCGGATGCAACACGTGAAAAAAGGGAGAGGAAGATGTGGCCACAAAAACCTACAAAAAAGCCAAGGATTTCTACGACGAATAATCAATGCTGGAACGAAAAATATCAAAATAGAGAAAAAAAAGGATAACATGGAACCGGTCTCGTTATGGGAACTCGAACGCAAGGAAAGCAAAAGGGGGATAAAAAAAGAACAAACCGCGCTCGCTCTCTTCGTCTTCTCCAAGAGATCAAAAGAAGTGATTGGCAAAGAGGGCAAGGAAGGAACAGGGAGCGGCCACACTACTTGGTGGGCGATGCGTCGAAAGACAATCGGGGACTCCACAAAACTGGACAGAAATTGATGGGATTCAAAAACATAAGGTGAGTAAATGCTAAAAAAAATCTTGCGCGAATCGGACTCCTTAAATTCCAGAAATGTAAAGAAAGCAAGGACACGAAGAAAGCAATGAAGAACCCCAAATCCTGGAAGGAAAGCGATGAGAACAGGAGGGAAAGTTAGAAGGAAACAGATAACACAGGCAGGACCAACTCAAAGCGGACACGACAGTCGCCAGGGGAAAAAAACCGCTCCGAGAAGGAACGCCGTACTCGAACTGCTGAAAAGAAATAAAAAAAACAGACAATCGGCCCGGACAAGAGAGGACACGCAGAAGAAGGCTTGAACGTAAAAAATGTTCGATGAGGATGGATCATACAATGCTTGAAATCGAAAAAGGAAGAATGAGCAGGCAAAAGAGCCGCATTTATTGGTCCTTAGCAACAACAAAAAAAAGGGAGCCCGAGGAAAAAGTTCCCCGCACCAAATCGCGTCGAGAGAGCCAAAGGTCGAGAGAACCACAAAAGGAGAAGGAAAAAAAAAAGGTAATGGTGGCGATCGACGCGAGTCGGTGGAGGGAACTTCGGGGGTGATAAGAGGAAAATGCTCTTGTCGTTTTTTTCTCCGGCAAGGAAAAGAGGGGGGGGGGGAAAGGAAGAGTAACGTTAGGAAAAAGAAAAGAGGGGAACACGAAGAAGAAAATTAGGCTACGCGAAGTCAGAGCTGGGAAACTACGGGGTCAGTGCCTTTCAGATTGGGAGGGGGTGCGGTGATGGCTTGTCGCTCACGTGAGATCGGGAGAAAGATCGAAGGAGGGGAGGTGGTCGATGGCTTCATGTGCGGGGAAGGGGAGGTAGTGGACGGCCTGTCAGGTTTCGTGGCAGCCGAAGAAAAAGTTCTGCGCGGTAGTAGAGGAGGGAAAGACAGGAGGGGGGCTCATTGCTTTTGTCACCGCTTCTACGGAGGTAAAAGGGCTGAGGGGAAGGGGATTAAAAGCAGGAAAAGAGTAGACGAACCGCTGGGCAGCCGAGGTGAAATTCCCAAACGGAGGGAACAAAATGGCGGGGACATGCGTTGTTGGGCCCATCGCGTTGTTATTTTTCGCGCCTGGAAAAGTCGCCGATACCAGGGGAAGCACTGGGGTCGTGGGGGGGGGGGGGGGACACAAAAAAAAGGCTAGGTCGCCGGAACTTCCTGATTGATAGGAGGGGATAGAAAAAGTAGAGCAGAGGTTAGCGCAGAACTCTTTGGCTCGTAGGGGGGGAGGGGGCGGGGTAAGATTCCGTATACCTTCCCATTTCACTTTCTGGTGGATCGGCGGGGAAAAAGGGTACCAGAGTAAAGAAAATATCTTCAGTCTTAGAAATCCTTGCTTTTTTGGCGGGGAAAGGGGGAAAGACTATGCGTCACTACATCAGTTTTCACTGTGAAGGACGTTCTGTTCAATCATGAATGCAGCAGCGGGAGGGGGAGAGGCGTCACCTTCTTGAGTGGAGTCTATTCGGGTGCCGAGCTGGATAAGAAATAAGAATACTCGATCACCGCAGCTGTGCTGTAAACAATCGGCCGCTAAAAAAACTAGAATGGGAGGGAGGACGGAGTATCGAAGCGGTCGTTGAACTGCTTTAACGCGAGAAGCAGCTTGGTACTTTCACCCATCGAGGGGGGACTCTGAGGAGGAGAGAGTAATCTCGTTGACAAAACTTCTCGCGGAGCAACAAGCGAAAGAGGTTTGTTCGCGATCATTGGAAACAAAGGTCGGTATTGGGTGGCCTCCATTCTTGGGGAAGTGCTCGTGGCGAGATACGAGCAGGCTGTAAAAGATTAGAAAGGGAGGGAACTCAAATGAATGAATTCGTGTCCAGCCTTCGCATGGCAGGATTCATGCTGAGTATTGTATCGGGGCCGAGGAAAAAATCACCCGTCGTTCTTCAGCGGCGTGGGAGGAAAATTCGAAAGAGGGGGAAGTGGACTTTGTGAACTCGGCCTCGCACGGCAGCGAGAAAGAGGGGGAAGAGAAGAAGCAACGGCGAAATAGAGTGGGCTAAAGAGGCCGCTTGGAGCACCTTGGACTCGACGGTGGGGGGGAAGGCCCAAAAAGACAAACCAGCTGAGCAGCATCAAATTTTGGACAACGAACCAGGGGAAAAAAAGGGAACATGAGGGGGGAACGGAGATCTCAGCATACCTGCACTGGGTTTGGAGGTTGGAAGTGTGGAAGGGGGGGTATTTGGGGACCATCAACCACTCCCCCACTCACCACTCACTCCTTCAGTGAAAAAAAAGGAAGGGAATGAACAAGGAAATTACGTAATGTGAACTAAAGCCTCAGCACAATCTTGATCGGACAAAAAAACAAAAAAACCCACCCCCAAAAAAAAAACAAACCAAAAACACACAACCAAACGGCCCCATGCGTTGAGCGTCACCAGGAAAGGAAGAAACTCACTAAAAACAGAAAGGATGGAAAGGCAGTTAATCGGCTGAGACAAGTCTCTGCGGCACTACGAACCGTGGCCCCGAACCCACATACAAAAACGGGAAACGAAGGACAAACAAAAAACACAAACCTCCTTCGAACTCCCTTCCCAGCACGGAAAGGCAAAAAACAAAAGGACAATTATCCAGCGGCCCTTCTTGGGGCGGGTCCCAACCGGAGTAAATCCAAAAGGAAAGTCAAGACCACGCAGGAACGTGCCAATCCGATCAAGGACAAAAAAATAGGCCGAGGCCGTTGGTGACTCGCGACTGACTCAAAAAAAGGGAAAGTCGGAAAGTGCAAGATGGTTTAAGGCGATGGACGGCAAAGGCGACAGACCTTCAACTTCCGGCAAACAAACACCTCCTGACATCAAAAGATAGGATAGAAAAGCAAGAGAAGGGCAGCCGAGGAAGTACCACTGGCGTGGGACGGGGTGGGGAAGGACGCGACGACTATGCCAGGACGTCTCATCTAGAAGGAAAAAAACACCAAGGAAAGGACGACAGATGATCATCGAGATAAGTTCGGGAACGAAAAGATCGCAAAAGCCCTGGTCCTCGGTGGACCATTGGAGGAGCTGCTGGGGCGAAACAGGGCAGCAGAATTCGTCAGTTAGAAACCCCTGGAGGAGAAAAGACAGAAGGGGGAAGTGAACCGACAGTATACAAATCAGCAGCACTTAAAGACGGGGGAGGCTGGTGATGAATCCTTGAAGGTGTGTTACGGCATCTAAGGCCTGGAAAAAGAGGGAAAGAAGGACCGCCATGCGACGAATCGGCTCTGGTTGCGTAGCGAAGCAAGAAAATGAAAGCATGACCGCCAAGAAAAGGAATGACGAGCCCCAAGTCAACGAGATGGACGACGCAACAAAGGAAAAAAGAGGGGAACCCCCTTTGTTGCGTCAAGTCAACGACGTGCATGGAATTCAGGAATAAAAGAAAAAAAAAAGACAATCGCCTGAAATGGTGCTGCCGGTCGTAATCCTTGATAGAGGGCGACGGCAAACTGTCATAAAAGGACAGGGGAAAGTGAAAAAAGCCGAGCAAAGGTTTGCATGTTTCCCGCTCGTCGCGATTCCTTGCGTCCATCTGGGGCATTAAAAAATGTATGGACACAAAGAAAGGTCCGAGCAAACGGGAAAACGAACAATACGTTACAGCGCACCGCTGGATGCCGCCGTCAGGTGAAACAAAAAGAAAAAGGAACAAGCAAAACAAAAAGGGGTCAAAGACGACTCTTGCACACAGTAGAATCTTCGCATGTTGTGCCTCAACCGACAAACAACAGAAAAAGAGAAAGAGGGAGGAAAATCGAATGGATCAAGTCCACCCCTCAAGATGTACAGCACTTTCGCGAAAAAAGAAGGACAAGGCAGGAAGAGCCATTTGGCTGCCGACTTTTGATCCCAAGACGAAAAAAACGGAAACGGAGGGGCAAGGAAAAAACTGTCAGAATCAAAGTACACAAAGTAAACCCCTACCCCCCAGGTGGAGGGTATTAAAAGGGTAAGAAAAATAGAACGAGTACATGTGCAGCCCCAACTCGTGAGGAAACATGCCGGTTAGAAAGCGAGGAAAAAGAGACCGGAGTCAGAAAAAAAGAAAAGAAGTGTAGGCTGGCTCCAGCGTCAACGGGCTCAGGATGCTAACTGATCAAAACTCCGGTAAACGGGGAAACAAAAATAAACGTGGAAAGAAAGAAAAAAAAAAAAAAAGTGTAGCCCTGGCGCCGATGTCCGCTCTGGTCGACCGAGACTGTTTTAATATTTATAAAAAATGGGAAGAAAAATAAAAAAAGTTGAAAAAAGGGGCCGCGCGGGATGCTTAGAGGGAGCTCCCAGATATTCAGAGGAAAAACGTGAGGAAAAGACCAATTGAAAGAAATGGTTTTAGCCTCTCGCCCCTTTGTGCTAATCTAGGTCGGATCTCTCCAGGGAAAAAAAATCACAGAAAAGGGGGAGGGAAGGAAGCTGGGTCCAACTGACCGATCTCTTGCCTGAACGGGCGGGAACGGAGCGGACACAGAGGAAAGAGAGATTAAAAGGAAAGGGGCGGTCAAGCTGGGCGCGGCGGTGCCGTACTCAAGTGTGACATCGGGCTGATCTGACAAAGAACTACGGGAAGGGAGCTAACTCGCTTTCGAGCCATTCGGAGGAATGCACAGAGCGGGAAAGGGAAAAAGAAGCGTGGGAGAACGCAGACATATTCTTTCCTTGGGGAAGAATTACCAAAGGCGAGGAAGGAGGGATCGACCTGGTACTTTCTTGGTGGGAAGGCGCCGAAGGCTGGTGCGTCTCGGAGATAACTTTGTGAACATGAATCGAAACTAAAGGCAGTGGATCGACAAAAGGAATCTGTGCAGCAGTTGGCGAACCATCAGTTGAAGAAGAACTTCGCCGACCGGTGAAACAGAAAGAAAAGTTGGGGAAAGCGATGTCCGCGACAGCTTCGCAGGCGCGTTGGGTGGCGGGGTGGGTCGCAAACGGCAAAAGCGAGGGGGAATGGAAAAAAGCGGGGGGTCGCCCGGCACCCGGGCGCGGCCCTGGGGGTGGCTGATCATTTTAAAAAGAGAGGGGGGGTGGAAAAGAATGGAGGAAAACAAACTTTTCAAGCCAAGGATTGATTAAGCGCAAAAGCCAATGCTTCACGGAGGGGGGTAACGTGCAAAAAACGAAAAAAGAGGTGAGAAGAGTGAAGCAAAGAAAATGCCAATCGAGGAGCAGGAAACTTGCAATCGCACGCACGAGGAGTAGGAAAAAGGAAGAGTGGAAAAAACGAAACAGAAAGGAGAGGAAGTGGCGGATAGGGCTTCAT
>Ga0179593_1554764_pt1 | contig 19450 bp, 26 predicted proteins | sample CZODoug2_1_08_16_FD_185931 | JGI IMG/M metagenome (GOLD analysis project Ga0179593, IMG submission 185931) | Vadose zone soil fungal communities from Angelo Coast Range Reserve, California, USA - CZODoug2_1_08_16fungal (PacBio error correction) | ecosystem: Environmental > Terrestrial > Soil >...
CACGGGTCTGGGGGTCTGATAACGTCAGGGAAAAGGGGGAGAACTGTTGGGTGAGAGGGGGGACACTACTAGGTTATTGCATTTTGGGTACAAAAAATCCCTCATCCGAGTCGTAGACAGGGACACGAAAAGAAAAAAGCAATGAGTCCAAAAGGGGGAAAAAAAGAAAGGCATCGAGGGGGTGATATGTGGGGCATATAGGGAGCTAACGGAAACTTGCCCGAGGGAAAGGGAAGCTAAGGTCTTAATTCCTTTGACGCAATAAAAAGACAGAAGACGTTCTAACGAAATCAGAAAGAAGGGGAAGAAAATAGGGGCCGTATAAAGGAATGAAACTCTGGGTCACGATCCAAAAAGTCGGGGGGGTCAGGGGGAAGAAATAGGTGTACACGTAAACCCCCTGCGGAGGCCAGTGAACTAAACTACTTGAGCGGGCTAGCTATCTCTTGGCCGAGCCCCAATCCATGAAGGATCCTGAGGTCTTGTGCCACCTGTCCTAGAGAGGAAAAGAACAGCGTTCATCCGTTGTTCCGGGGGAGGAGGAATTGGCCACTTTCTCCCCACCCTCCCAGCACAAACAAAGGCTGCAGTTTTTTGTCTCTCCAAGATGCCAAAGAAATTTTAGGTTTTGGCCAACAGGGGGTGGGGCCCAGCGGTCCCCTCTGCTTTGAAAACTCACGGAAGGGGATTCGGAATCAGATTTCGAGGAGCCCTATAAACCTTAAGGGTTGAAAAAAAAGGGACTGCTCGACTCTCAACGAGAGGGACAGGAAAGGTCTGTGGGTCACCACTGGGCCCGTGATCTGATTTCTTTGTTAGAAGCACACTGGGGGGGGATAAAAGGGATCTCTTCAAGAACTCTCTTTTCACGGAATGCCTGGGAGGAAGAGGAAAAAAAACCAAAAATCATAAAGAGACCACAAACTCTCCCTTATACACGCGCATGCCCTAGCTCAAAGCTCAAGCCAAAAACGAGAGAAAAAGCGGACCTCCCCTCACTTCTTTGGCGCTGGAGGGGGGAGGGTGGGGTGAGAAAAGGAATTGAAAAGAAAAAAAAATTCCTATTGTGAGTAAAAAAATTTGCAGCACGAGCACAAGTGGGGGGAGAGGAAGCATATAATAAATTCCGGAGAATGGGGGGGGGAGGAGAAAGTCGGGAACGGGAGCATAGTAGACGGATCTTCCGCGGACCGCATCGGGCCCTCTGGTGGTGAAAATTACCAAGAAAGGAAGCTAGGTGCCGAGGTACATCATTAGGGGGGGGTCAAGGGGTGAACCGAAAAAAAAACTCATGTCCACAAGAAAAACTCTGTACAAATCTGACTACACCGGAACAAGATTTGTATAGGTGGCTGGGAGGGGAATTGAGGAAAAAAGTTTACCAGCACCGGGAGAGGAAGGAACCCTACTGAGCCACCGGAAGGGGAGCTTGTATGCTGTCCTTTGAAAATCTGGTTAGATTGGACAAAAAGCAGATGCGGGAAAAGGAAGTCGATCAAAAGAAATCCCATCCAGTTGCCTCGCCTAATAACAACTCGTGCGGGGCCGGACCTTGTATCCTGATTCTCGAGGGAGTAGGAAAATCAAAAGAAGAAGGGGGAGGGGGGAGTTGCCTGGCCAATTTTTGGTTTTTACCACACTAGGGGGAAAGGAAGTTCGGAAAGCATGGTTTTTGGCAACCAATTGCAAAAAAGCACCCAAAGGGAGGGAGGGGAAAGAGGAGTAGGCGATGCCCAGCAATGGTGAGTTGAGGATGTTTGAGTGAGGAGAAGGATAGTTTTGGTGGATATTATAGTATGAAGGGCGGGGGACATCAAAAAAAACCAGTCCAAAGGCAGTAAAGAAAAGTATCAATACTAGCAAGCCAGTGAACGTGAAAAAGGTGGGGGACCCCCATCTCCTTCCGCCCCACCAAGCAAACAGGACAAAAGCGCAGAGTAGGGCGGTCCCTGATCAAGATTGGCACCGTGCTAAGACGGAGGACCTAAAGCACCGTTTTCGGTGCACCATTCAAAAATGACGGGAGCGAGGCGATGTTAGGAAAAAACCACTGAGGCGGCGTAGGGGAAGGGGACAGAGTAGATAAAATTAATAGAGGGCGAGGAGAACCAGATCTGAAATGGGTGCAGGTGGTGCTCACGGAGACCCGATAAGGGAGAAGTAGTGGGAAAAAACGAAGGTGGGAAGGGAAGAGCCTAGTTTGGGGGCTATACAATTCAAGGATGAGCGAACATGGATAACGTCCGGACCATACCTCAATTCGGGGGTTCCGGATCCATTAATTCCAGGGGAGAGGGCTAGAAAAGTTATAAAGCGCTTGAGGGAAAATCAGGGAGGGAATAAGGTTCCTCGTATCCCGGGCCTCAGCAAACATAGAAAAGGAGGAAGCCTATGAAGGGGGAAAATGAGAGCCCCCGACGGAGTGCATTTTCGGGGGTCATCGGGGGGATATTATGAGGTGAACAAGGCAAGAAAGGGAAAAGGTTAAAAACCGGGAACGGAAAAAAAACGGCGATGCACCAAAAAACCGAATGTCTGTAAGAAAGACTCTAAAAAGTGGGGGGGGAAGAAGAATAAGCAAGACTGGTAAAAGGGGGGAAGGAAAATTGACAAGGTTCAAGGTTTTTTGGTAGGTGAAAACGGGGGGGGTGGGTTTACATAAGGAAATGCTGACGGTAGGAAAAAAAGGAACGACGAGGTGTTAGGCGATGAATATTGAAAGGGGGCTATGGGATATGTGGCCTATTAGGCAAGAAGAGGAACTGAAAAAAAAAAATAGGGAAAAACTGAGGGGCGAAAGGGAAGGATACTGGGGATCGAGCACGAGAGCATGAGATAATCTACAAAAAACGTTGAGCGGTCAGGATCATTCGGGGCAGAAATAAGAACTCAAAGGAAAAACTAGTAGTAAAGAAAAGATGGACGTCTTGTCAGAACTATTGCGTATGAGACTAGGGGGGTCCCGTGAGCCCAAGGGTGAGGAAAGGGAGAAACGAAAAAAGGATAACGACTGGGGGGAAGGTGGAGAAGGACTCATTTAAAATTGCTTCAATACCGCAATCGGGGAGGGGGTATGCACACTAACATCCTCGGGGAGAGGTAATAAAAAAGAAAAAAGGTGGGCAAGAAAGCAGACGAACGGGGGGGAGTGCAAGAAAACAAAAAGAGGAAAAAAGCCATGGATCTCTAATATCGAAGAGAGGGCGGGGGGATAGGGAGATATGGGGGTCGCGAGCAGGATGATGAAAGGTTCGACACAAAAAAACAGGGACAGTTGCTACTTAGATACTGCACACGGCCTTGGGAAGTTGGGGGGATCGCAGAGGCAACCCCCCCCGATCGAAAGAAAAAATAAAACGAATATGAAAGAAAACACCTAGCTCCAACACAGAAATAAAAATGGGATAGAGGGCTAATCTTCAAAAATCACTTCGTGTCGCAGGGGGGAGTGCGGGTGGTTGAAAAAACCACTGCTTTTTGAAAGAACGTAGGGGAAAAAATTGGCAAAAGAAAAAGTCCGGCCAGCAAGAGGTGGGGTAAAAAAGAAAGGTAGTAACGAAACAGAGCAGATACAAGGTGGATCGATTTGGTGGGGGGGGGGTTCCCTGACAAGTGGAGGGGGGAAAGGAGGCATGGGGAGAAGGATCCAGTCCGCGGAGCATCGATCCTGGTTGGGGAACAAAAAGAACATCTACAAAAAGGTGCAGGGAGTCAGTAGGGGAGGGGGGGGTCAAAGGACCCTTGTAGAAAAAAACAACAAACATCTACTGAAAGTTCCACACCCCAAGTATGTACAAAAAGAGGAGGAGGAGCAGCTCTTTGACATAGTTATCCCCTTAAGGGCGGGGGTTTGAGGTTGAAAAATGGCACTTCTCTCGGACCAAAAAGAAAGGGGAAAAAGTTTGAGATTGGGTATTGCTGTCTTAATCTGGGGGAATTTGAAGGCGGGGTCCGAGGGGAAAACAAAAGATAATCCATAGGCGAATTCATCCTTGAGACAATCGGTGGGGAAAATCAGAAACCTGTATCTTATCTCTGCAGGGGAAATATGACAGTAAGAAAAAGGAACAGAAAGGGGTTTGCGGGGAGGTAGGAGGGGTTACGAACATATTGCCGCGTTCTGGGAAAATGAGGGGGGGCAACCAACCATAAAAATCCAGCCGCACAAGAAGGGATGGGAAATTAAAAAAGGGGTAGAAGAAGGAACCAGAAAGTTTATAAAAATGTGAAAGCGAGGAGAGATGGGGTGGATATTAACTTATTATAGGAAGAGTGGGGGGGGGGGGAAAGAAGGCAAGACCACACACGGACGGCAAGTCGTGGTCAATTATATAAGTACAATACGGCATACCGGGGGGAAAAAAAGGGGAGCAGGTGGATGACACCATCCCCCCAGACTAAAAAAGAGGAAAAATACCGATTGAGCAGTAGGTAGCTCCACTGGATCTCTTGGGCACCGTGCAGACTGCGGAAGTGAAAGGGCAAGGGGGGGGGGGGCACCAAAAATTCGCGCGACGATGTTGAAGGGAGGGAAAAAACCACTAAGATGGCGGGAGAGGATTGACCCAATGAAGAGACGAAAAAATTAAAGAGAGGGAGGACCTTTTTAAGAAAACCGCATCTGAAGGGGGGGGGGGTCAAGAGGGAGCAATAAATAGTTAGTGACGCGGCGAAAGAGGGTGTTACGGGGGGAGATTTTCAGTAAAGGGGAGGGGGAGCGTAAGGAGGCCCATAATGAATAGAAGTGTGGGGGCGGACCATAAAAGGGAAAATGAGGGGTGAGGAGGGAAAGGTAGACTGATATCAAGATGGCGATCAAAGAAAGAAAGCCTTCGTTGCTGCCACCTACCTGGGGAAGAAGGGGGGTTGGGAAAGAGAAAACGCCACAAGAAAAAAAATAAAAAGGAAATCTAACATCTATTCAAAGGGAAGTCATGATGACAGAAAAGGCTTGTGGACAATTTTCTTGGGGAGAACGACGGATGAAAAAAAAGGGAGGGGGAAACATGCACTCCAGGAAGGATGTGAAAGCAAAAAAAAAAGGGCAAACACCTTTGAAAAACAGGGAGCAGAGAAAAAAATGTGCCGGATCATCACCCAACCGGAGGATTAGGGGAGAAGGAAAAAAGGGTCGGTGGATCGGGGGGGTCCAGAAGGGCATCGACCTGTTTTTTTGGGAGGTTGTTCCAAGAAAAAAGGTGCGGAAAAGAATCTGCTCATCATGTAGGAAAATTCCGAAGGCGTGAGAAGGAGAAGGCTCACTTCTGAATGGTAGATCAGCCTATGGGGGGGGGGGTTGGGCAAGGGGAAAAAGGCCCTTCCCCAGGGAGCAAAAAATCTAGAAAGGGGAAGGGAGGTGATCGAAAAAAGGGATCAAAAGCTACTTTCGAACTCCTCGAAGTGAGGATTCCCGAAGAAGGGAAGTCTGACCAAAATAAGCATGTATCGAACAACGATGGGAAACGTAAAAAGAAAAAAAGGGAAAGACTCGTGGTCAAACAAGGGGAGGGCTAACAGCTATCGATGTCAAACCTGAGAAAAAGAATGATTAATATGCTGTGAAACGTTCCTAAAAGGATCGAGGGGGACCGGAAGTAATGGATCAACGCGCATACACCAAAAGTGTGGGAGAAAAGAAAGCTCTCTCAATTTGAATGGGGGGTGAAGAACGGATACACACTCTATACGCCAGAAAGTGAAGAAAAAAATACCCGGTGGAGAACGATTAGAGATCTAGAGGGATTGAACAGTTGGGGAAATAAAAGGATGGGGAAAAGCAGCAGTGATTTATGGATTCACTGGGGAGACGCACACGGAGGTAGGAAGAATAAAGGAAACGAATATTCTTTGCACGGAGGCTTGTGTGGGAGAGAGGGGACCAAAAAAAAACCACAACCCCACCCCACCCGATCTCATATAATACTAGACCACAAACTAAGCAAAAGGAGCTCAAACAGGAGAAATAAATGGCGGGGGGGGGAATCGAGAAAAAAAAGTCAGACTGACTCCACAATAGCGGTTTGGGGCAATGGTGGTGAAAAAACAAAAAAAGGGTTGACAGAAAGACAGCCACGAGGGGGGGGAGGGAAAACCCCCACTTTGGGGGCAAGCCGAAACCGATTATTATGTGGGTGATGGGATCCTGACAGAGAAGGGGGAAGCCCGAAAAGAAAAGGTTGATCCGGGGGGGGCCAAGGGTGGGCCCTGACATTATGATGGAGGCACTGTGCAGGGGGGGAAAGGCTCAAAGACCCGAACCTTCCGCGGTTGACCCCGGAAGAACAGAGAAAGACAACAAGCGAAAAGGTGCCAAGGGGGTGGCTTAGATTTTGTCGGACTCAACCTTTCAAGTCCCCAAAAAAAAAAAACGAAAGGGGCCACACCCATATGGTCCCCCTATAAAAAAACCAAAAAAGAGGAAAGGAGGAAATAGAGATTTGTACCTAGGGGGAAAACATTTCGGGGGGGGGCCTGGGTGACGGAAAAGCGCGCCGACCCCATCCAGACTGAAAGAAATGTGGAGCGTTGTAATGAGGAGAAGAAGGGGGTGGAACCCAGGGACGGGCGTAAAAGAGGACCGAGTAATCCAGCGAGGCTCAGAATGCAGAGAAGAATGGACAGGGAACCATATCGAAGAAAAAACCGGGAAAGAGTGAGGATAAAAGAGGTGAAGCAGCACAATCATATACGTTCTGTGTCCGACGGCGTGGAGGGGGTGAAAAAAAAAATGCAGGTAGGTGAGGGTGACGCAGGAATGTTTTTTGGCCAACTCAAGGAAACAAAGCGGGAGGCAAAGAAGTGATGTTTTAGGGAATAAAGGGGGAAAAGGAAAAAAAAAAAACATGGAGAAAGGTGGGTCATCTCTCTTTATCAGGGAGATGTATGAAGAGGGGGGGGGGGAAGACGCTGCCAACCAGCCTTCCGAAAAAAATAGAAGGAATGAAAGTAGCAAGAATGAAGACAGTTGTCTTCTTAACCAAGTGAACAGAGAGGAAGAGAAATCTCCGAAACAAAAATCCTTCAAACAGAGCAAAATCGACAAAAATAGGTACAAAAAAAACGGGGTTCGGCGTCCCTTGGGAAAAAAACAGGGACAATTGCACATTCACAGGAAGCTCGAGGGAGGGGGACACAAACGAAGTGGTGTCATGGGGGGAAGATATTGGACAGGGGGAGGAGAGGGAAAAAAGGGAAAAGAAGGAGACGATGACTTCCACCTCATCTTAACTCAAGTGGGTGGCAGAGACGAAGGAGGGGGAAGAATAGTTTAGTGACAAGCGGAGGCAGGGGGGAAGGGGTACGGTCTATCCTAGGGAGAGAAACAGTCTGCAGTAATTATCCATGGGGGCCATGCTCATTCGAGGGAGTTCGTAAACGAAAAGAAAAGATCTACGAGAGAGGCAAAGCTCTAAATGGGAGCGAAAGGGGAAGGAAGGTATCCTCATGCGCGAAAATCTGAAAAAAAAAAAAGAAAACCATATCGAAAGATAGGAAAGGGAAGTCATGCGGATCGCCGTCCAACCGTACGACTTGAAAAATGGGGGGAGGTCTGAAGGAGGGAGGAGATGAATTTTGTAACACAATACGTGGAGGGTTTTGGAAAAAGGACAAAAGAGAAAAAAAGGGGTTATTCACAAAGACCCGAAGGGGGAATAGAAAAAAAAAGGAGGGGGAGGAAAAGAGAGATGAGCAAAGGAAGGGGAGGAAGAAAGAAAGGGTAATGGGGCTTCGCAGGGTTGTTTTTTGATATGGGACCAAACAAAGGTGGGGGAAAAACATCCACATCTGACTCATACTAAGGGGGAGAAAAGAAAATGGACGACCAGGCACGGTGGTCGAGAGGGCAGCAGGACTTCAAGCGTTCCTAAGGGAGATAAAAAGAGGGGTGGATAGTGGCGAGGGAAGGAAAAGATGGAAAAAAAAGGGAAACAGGTAGAAAACACCCGGGCTTAAAAAAGAAGAGCCGTAGGTTCCTTTGAGCGCAGAACCGAAAAAAACTACTAGCTAAGGAAACTCCTCGAGCTATGGTCCGGATCAGTATGGGCAGCGGGAAGAAAGACTCAATAAGACTTCGGAAACGGAACACCTGGAACCTTACAAAAACTCCGAAGGGGGGAAAGTGCCAGCTAACGATGGTCTCCTTGAAAAGAAAGGGCTTTACGGGCCAGGGGTTTCCTCCGGCGCAAAGGCTTGGGGTAGGAAGTATCTGGAACCATGGTGAACGAAAGAACACGGAGTGAGTGGGGTGTTCGCGGCCAAGGGCGCCGGCTCAATTTGAATTTTTCCACGGAAATGAAATAGACGAGACTCCTCGGATCACGGGGGAAAAGAAGAACCATAGAAGCTGCAGGGCGCAACCTAGAGGTCAATTTTTGGGAATGAGGAGAAGGGGCATAATCCTTGATTCTTCACTTTGGTGAAAAAGGAAAAAGAACTTTATGAGGGGAGATGGGGTACTGTCGTTTCCCGGAAGGAGTTTTCTCGGAGAGGAAACCCCAAAAAAAACGAAGAGAAAAGAAGAAAACCACTCTCAAGGATACAGCCGCAAATTTCACCGAAGGAGAAAAAAAGTCCTGAAAAAAAAAGGGTAAGGGGTGCAATTCGAAAAAATGCTAATCTTAAAAAAGAACATGGTTGCTCTTGCTTGTGGAGTGTGGGGTTGGGTGGAAAAAAACCCTGCGGGGGGGGTTAAGAAATACAAGGAGCACTATTTTTGAAGAACAAAGGGAAACAAAGGGACCAGAAACTGGATCGGGAGGGTTATAGAAAGGGAAAAGCAGAAGAAGCAGAAGAACAGGGTTCCCCGGAAGATTTGGTTAAATGACAGCAGGATGGGGAAGGCACGGGGGATGGCAGGGGAGAAGAAGGATCGCAGGGACGAGAAAAGGCGGGAAAAAGGAAAGATCTGGGACAAAGCAAAAATTCATACAGCAATCGCTAAAACATTTTGCCAAAGTGAAGGAGGGAGGGAGTCTTCCGCGAAAGACCCTGGTAAACGGCAAACACCAATCCGAGAGAAAAAATTTTCCAAAACCGGGTAAAAGCGCGCTCAAAGGAGTAGGCACGAGCGTGTCCAATAGGGGGGAGGTAAAAAGAAAAAATTAGTTGACGACCGGGCTCGTCCAACTAAAAGAAGGGATTCAGCCCACGGGGTCGCGATTGCTGTCTTAAGAGGGTTAGGGAACAAAACGGAGTCCGCGGACAGGGAGATCAGCTCTTTCCCTGCATCGGGAAGAAAGAGAATTGAATAAAAATCTGCAGCCGACGTGGGTAGGAGGACTTATTACTAAGTGGCAGTGATCCATCACCCAAGAGATCAGTGAAAAGGAGAAGGGGGGCAAAATTTTGTTACTCACAATAGTGCACGCTTGGGAGGGGTCAAAAGGGGTTGGGGGGGCAAAACAAGAAGAAGCTCACAAGAAGTTGATGTTGATGTTAAAAGGGTATAGAGATGCCCCACATGGTTAGGGGCCGGGCCGCGGGGCGTAGGGGAAGGGAGTGTGGATATTCTTATTAGAGATCGGGGTCCTCAGAGAAAGAATGACGTGCGAAGAGTCGTGCATTATAAAGGGACGGCATACAGGGACAAAGGGGGCATAAGGACAAGGGAAAGTGAATGACCAAAATCTCCTTCCCAACGAGGGCAAAAGGAGCGTCGAGCTCCACTGGAAGGGACTTGAACCAGGGAAGGAGGAGGAGAACAGGGTCCAAAGTTTTCCATTTGGAAAACCACATGAAAAAAGGAGAGGAAGGGAGGTGAACCCACGCAGATGGTCTTGAAGGGAGAGTTAAAGTAGGGAGAGGATGTGGCGACGACCGGTTTCACCGCTCTGAAAAGAAGGGGTCAAGGGAAAAGGGAGGGACAGCAAGGAAGTTTTAGGGGGCAAAGCGGGGGAGAGTGGTTGGAAAGGGAAGACCTAGGTGGGAAGGGGTAAAGGGGGGGGAGGGATCGGGGGCATTGTTCTCCGAAGACCAGGGGGGGGGCCTCAATGGAGAGAGGTTTCAAAACGTGGGAAGAATACGAGCAGGATCAAAGAATTAAAAGATCGTAGATTTCAAGCAGTGTTGAGACCTGAAAGGGGGAAAGGAAGAGGGAGACTCATCTGCCACATAACCAACCATGAGAAGAGAAATCTATTAGGAAATGGAGCACCCGACAAAAGCAGTGCATTGAAAAACTTGTTCTAACGACATGAAAGGGGAACCACAAGGGGGGGGACAACAAAGGGTTGTGGGGGTGGAAATCAAAAACAACAGGAAAGCACGCAGAAGAAAAGGATCGAGAAAAGAAAATAAGGAGAAACTCAGAAAAAACGGGAGGGAGAAGTAAGATGAAGCCAAGTAAGTCGGGTCTTTTTTCCTCGAGAAAAAAAACGTTGGCAAAAGGCGTCGAACCGGGGGGGTTGGTTGATATTCCAACAAAGGGGAAAGTGCATGGGGGAAAAATATGACTAACCGATAAGACCAAGAAAAGGGCACGAGCGTTTGCTGCTCTAAAGAATGCCTAAAAAGGAGATGGAAGGGGGGGGGATTCAGATGAGGAGATAGATGAAAAGGGAAAGGAACCAGGTGGAAAAAAAAGGAAGAACGGGATGAAGGAGCAAGGGAAAAGAGGCTACTCTACGTTCTAAGGGAATGAAAAAAGTGAGGAGAGAAGGGAAGCATGTCGGACATCCTCAAAAGGGGGGAAAAAACCTAGGACCCTCGGACTAGCTTTGTCACTACTAGGGAAATCGGGGATGTCTCCTGGAAAACAATGGGGGGAAAAAGGGTGAGGGGACAGTCCGGAGAGCTGTTCATTTTGACGCTTACCTCTTGACCAAGGAGCAAGAAAAGAGAGACAAAAAATCGAAAAAAAGGGGGGAGTCGAAACGAAAATCGCACAGCGAAAATGTGTTTGCAACATTAATGATTCATAGGAATCCTGACGAAGGGTCTTGCAGGAAAAAAAAAATGACTCCGGGACAGTGAGCAGCGATGTCACTAGCGGGAGGGGGGGAATGGTTTAAGTGGGATGTTGGGGGAAAGGATAGTGGGGGAAAATTGGATCTGAGTCCCTCTCAACCTTGAGTGCAGTATTTATACTTATGAGAATGCCCAGAGTAGGGGGGGAAAGCGGGGGGGAATGGGGAGAGGCCCCCCCAACCCCCCGGAGAGATATCTCAAACAAAAAAAAGGAAACACGCAGGCAACTAGAAAAAGAGGGAAATAAAAGAGGGGGTCCAATCTCTAGACAAACAAGGAAAAATAATTCTTTTGGTTCGAGGAAATGGGGGGGTTTTAACAAACAAAGAAATGAGTGTGGAGAAATCATCGCACTAGAAGAAAAAAAATGGGGGGCAAGGCAGGAAAAAAAACCGAACCTTAAGATTTTGTGGATGGATCCTGGAAAGACTGTAGGGGAAAAAGAAGAAATTTAGGGGACAGATTTGGGTCCCTGACAGAAAGGATGTCAGGGGGAAAGTGAAAAAGGCTGTCAGGAATTCAGCAACAGAGCGAAGCTGGTGTTCAAAAACAGCTCAAGATTAAGACAAGGAATAAGGCCAGAGAAAAAGGGGATCGGAGGGGGACGGGGGTCACGAGCATTGGACACAAAGTTGAAAAACACCCTCACCCTCTAAAATTTTGAAACCAGCCCCCAATCTTTTCCCAGATCTGAAATCAAAAAAAAGGGAGGGGAAAAAAAGTTGAACAGTAGTGGAGGTAAAAAGGAAGAGGGGGGGGGAAAGTGGGGAAGGGGAGGGGTTCGTTTACCATGCACCGGAACACCAAAGGTACCTCACGTCACCGGGTAAAGGCTGTTATCTTCGGGTGTAAGGATTGGACAAAAGAAGATCGATGCCGTCCGGGAGGGAGGAAGTCAAAGAAGCCCTTCATAACTGAGCCTACAGAAGGGGAAGAGAACAAGGATGCCCGGACTTGTATCAGGAGCGGCTTTTAGGAAGAAAGGAAAGGGGTCAGGAGCAGAAAGAGTACTTTTTGGCTTTTTTGGGGTACTCACAAGGGGGGGAAACCTTGAGGGGTCAAAAGGGGTGTGCCACACCCCATTGCAAAAAAAAAAGAAAGAAAAGAAGTGAGGTTAGGAAAAGAAAGTGTATAGAGGAAAAAAAGCCATGGGTTCCGGGGATGGAGGAGGTTCCTGAAAGCGGGATCCTGAGTGGGTGGGAGGTAATGAGGGGGGGGGGGGGGACTAGCCGCTATCCAACCAGCCTTCAAGGCAAAGAATAGTCGAATTATCAATAGGGGGGCATGTGGGTCGGCAAAAAGTGAAGAACAAAGGACTCAGTGGATGAACCCCTAGATGCCAAAAAAAAACTAAGAGCTAAGTTCAGCCAGAGGGGAGAATCAAGGACGGGGGTATCTGGGAAACGTTGCTAAAACGCCTTCGAGGAAGAAGAGGAAAGCGTTTCCATTTGACCAGAAAAAATGCGATGGGGGGGGGGGGGAGATAAAACAAACGGAATTGTGTCTTGGGTTGGGGAAGGCAATGTGTAAAGAGTCCCGTGATCCAACGACACGAGAAAGGGAAACACAGAAGGAAAAAATCAGTGCTTGGGGGGCTCAAGTAGGGAAAGAGGGGGGGGGAGGCTGTAGGGGGAAAAGAGAGGGGGGTGGACAAAGCGCAGGGGGTACGTGAAACTATTGTTTTCTAGACAAAAAGGGGGGGGTACAAGCATGGGAAGACGGACCAGAGCCTCAATGAGGGAGGAATGACTTCGAACGCAAGCGTCGTGCGGGAACTCAAAAATTCATAAAGGAGAGGATTTCAAGGGGAAACGAAAGGGGAAGGTCCCTCGGACGCCACTGCCACTCCCCCCCTCAGCGAAGAAGAATTCAGAGGGAAGGCAATAAGGCGCCGCCAAAAAAAGGGGGGGAAGAAGTGGGCAGGGGGGTCATACAAGCGGGTGAGCAGAGGGAGGATGTAACCCCTGGGCATCTCCCCGGGAGTTAGGGGAAGGACAGGGTTAAAAAAACTTCTCTAGAAACCAAACCCGTCAAACATCAGATCGAAAAAAAGGGGAGGGCCCAAAGAATGAAGGCACCACAGGAAGGGTCTTGGTGACAAAAAAAGAAAAACTTTTTCTACTGGGGCTGAAAGTGGGGGGAGCAACACACGGTGAGTGCATGGGGTTACACGCAAGGAGAGAAGGGAGGGGGGAAAAGAAAATGCACGAAGCGGGGACTCGACTCAAGAGTCCTAAAAGGGATCAGAGAGGGATATGGAAAAGAAATAAACCGAAGGAAAAACAAGGAAGGACCCAGGGGTATGAAGCTTGAAAAGAAGCTCTTAGTATTTGCACCAGATAGAAGCATTATCTACTCTACGGGCTACGGAAAAGAGCGTGAAAAGAAAGTATGCAGCAGTTCCGGAAAGAGCCAATCAAAGAGGAATAGGGGAAAAAGGGAAACGTACCACTTCGCCGCTTTAAAATAATTTTCGTAAGGGAGAAAAAGCATTCGCCAAGAACTGGCGGTTACACGTCCGACTTCGCAAAAAGAGGGAAGGGGGGGGGGATCCCAAGGAAGGAGAACCGCGCCAAAAGATGCGTTGTTATCGGCCACTAAATCGAGGAGCGGGGTTGAATGGTGCAAATGAAAACGAGAAACATCTGAGAGAAAGAAGGGGGGGCGCAGTCGGAGGGGGAACAAGCCCGGACCGGGGAGGCAAAAAAGGAGGAAGACATTTTTGCATGATGTGGGGCACAGGTTGAAAGAAAGGAGGAAGTGATGGAAGAGGCACTGTTGAGCAAAACTTATGCCTTTAGTGATACTTAGAAATATCATGCAAAAAGGATTTGGGGGGAGGGGGGAATAGCAAAACCCCCCCAGAGAGAATCAACAAGAACAGCAGGCGAAAAGGACCGGAAAGAAAATGGCTGTGTGAGCCTCTCCTAACAAGGCGAAAGGCTTTCCAGAGAAACTGTGGGGGTCTGGGTGGCAATGTTGGTGGCCAAAAAAAGAAGCTGGGGGGGAAAAAAAAAGACGGCAGAGGGGGGGGGAGTAAAGTGGGGCAGCCAACGGACCCCGGAACAGTATCTGATTGGGGGATGGTTCAGGCAAGGGAGAAGCAGAGAGAGGAAAAGGTTTCACAAGTTTGGTTCCGAAAAGGACATCACTTGAAGGAAGGGGGAAAGGGAAAGGGAAAAAAGGAACTACAGGTCGTCCGCGGGACCGCAATAGGGAGCAGGAGGGGGGCAGATTAGCACATACAAGCTAACAGGGCCAGTGAAAGGGAAAAAATATGGAAGGGAGTGAGGGAAGAGAAAAAAGGAACTTTTAACGCAAACCAAGAAAAAAGGGGGGGGCCACACAACCGATGTACAAATCTAATCAACAACAAAGGAGGAGAGCGAGAGGGGTATGGGTGCTGGAACTTGAGAGAGGGGGGGGTGGGTTCGGACATTGCACCTTTCGACTTCCGAAAAAAAAGAGGATACACACTGGCAAAAGGCTAGGGGCTTTCTAATCTGGGTTGAAAGGATTGGAAAAACAAAAGTATCGAAGGGACGATGAGACAGCTCTTCAATCCGGGATCATCCAGCCTAATTGAGAGGGAACCAAATCTGGCTCCTTACTTGTAGAAGGATATTATGAACAGGAGAAACACCAATGGCGGTGGCCGACTTTGAGGACAAGGAACTCAAGAGAAGGAGGGAAGGGATGTTGAACGCAGGATGGGGGTGGGGGGCAACCACCGACACCCGCAAGCGCAAACTAATGAAGGGGTAGGGAAGGGTAAAGGGTGAAAGAAGGAACAGGGGTCGATGTTGGATGGGGGATTTGCAGAGAAGAGGGCCTGGGGTATTTGAAATGGGGGGGGGGGGAAAAAGCTCGCGTCCAACAAATCCTTCCGGGAAAAAGGAGAGGGAGAAGATGGATAAGAAACTTCACATGGTGCGTCTAACAGTGAAGCAAGAAAGACTCGTGAGAAAACTGGACAAAAACCTGTCAAGAAACTCGAAAGATAGGGGAAAAAGAAGGAATGCGGGAAAATCTGGGCAAGGGGACTCCGACGCGTCGGGGGACAGAAAGTACAGGTTAAAGCACTTCGAAAGAGGAATGTCATGTAGTGGCGAAAAACACGGTGTCTGTGGAGCGGTAGTGACAAAGGGAGTACGGAGAAAGAGATGGTGCAGGACAGTTTCAAAAAAAGGAAAATTCGTTTTGGCTCAGGGTAGGGCAATAACTAGGGGGAAGTTACAAAGGAACAGGGGGGTACGGCTACCTATTTGTTGAAATTCTTTGAGGATGGAAGACTTGAGAAAAAGAGCAAAACCATGAATTCTGGAGTTTGAAGGTAACGGGAAAAAGGGTCTAAAGGGGGAAGAGGGAGGCGCGATCAAAGGAAAAGATGAAGGCCATAAGTGTTTGATACATTGGGGGGAAGGTTCCTCGTAGCGAATGCTTCCAGTCAACGATGGATAGCAAGGTCATAGGAGGGGAGGTAGCCTCCAAGGTTTACTTGAGTCGGATTAGCAGAGAGGTATGGGGAAATTCAAGACCACAAGGGGTAAGTTTGGAAGCAAAAACAACATACGCACAGTATGAAAAAAGGAAGAGGAACCAACAAAGCGGGGAAGAGGCTCAAAACACGAGAGGAGGAAAAAAGAAAGGAAGCAAACAAAGAAGGAGGGTTGGTTCCGAGGACGTTGGTCATGGTGCGTCGACCTGTTGTGGGATATTTTCCAACAAATACTTGAGGGATGGTTAACATCCTCAGGCGATACCGAGGAAGAAGGAAAAGCAAGGAATGGGGTGGGGCAGAAGACTTCAAAACGCTTAAGCGATTTCTATCAGAGGGGGTGGGGGAGAAAACCTAAAAAATGTCCCAGTAGGAGCAACGGCTTGGAAAAGCGAAAGAGGAAAATTGGGAGGGGAGACAGAGCTACTCTACGTGAGAAACTCAAGAGAAAATTGGGAGAGGTTCCGTCGAAAGGAAGGGAAGCAAATGTGAGGGAAAGAAAGGAAAACTAGTAGTAAACGTACCCCTGCCTTAGTCTTTGTCACTAAAAGAGGGAGGCACTATCAAGGTCGCACAAACACTTAAAGGAGGGGGGAAAAAGGTAAAAGGAAAATCCTTAGGGCCCCGGTAACAATTGTAGAAGACACTCAAGAAAAAAGAGAGGGTTGGGATACAGAAAAGAAAATAGAGGAAGGGTAATGTGAATGGGGGGAAAAGGTACCACGGAGACACTCTGGAGGGCTGTAGGAGCACGGTGAAAAAGATACCCCGGAAAGTGGGTATAGTCGGGGAAAAAGATAATTAGAGTCGGGGGGAAAGGAGGTGGGGGAAAGGGGATATGTTTTTCATCCACTGAGACTTGATTGGGGAAAGAAGTTAGAAAGGATGCAGTATTGAGTACGGGAGATAATGCACGACTATTCTGGAACGGAAGCTTGGGGGGGGTAGAGGGCCCAAAAACTCATAAGTCCCCAAGAGAAATACGAGAAGGCAACCGAAAAACCTCTAAATAAAGCTGGGGCAAGAAAATCGTCAAAAAGAGTGAGCTTTCTTGTGGCAATGGGTTGTGTGAAAAAAAAAAAGACTGCGGGGGGGGAAGCTGGACAATAGGGGGAGTAAAATTTGCAAAGAAATGGGAGGCCACCGAAAAGGTCTGATGTGGAAGAAGACGGGGAAAAGATATGTACAAAGTTTCCGGAGCAGAGGGGGTTAATGAAAAAGATGGAAAGGAGTATAGCGCTCTAGAAAAGGTCCTCTGTGTGAATCTTAACCAGATTAATACAGAACAATACAAGCAAAACAGGGGAAAAGGGGGGTACAGGGGGGGGGGAAAAGAGAAAGGTTCCCCAGGGGAAACTGCAAAAAAAGAAAGAGAGGAATTTACCACAAAAACAACTATTACAAATCTGAAAAAACAAAAAACGGATTAGAGAAAAGAGGGAGGGGGCAGTGGGGGGGGCCAAGAGGGGGGTTTTTGCCTTACCAGGGGAAGGGAAGGGGGCCGAAAAAAAAAAGGGACACCTGTGCACCTCTGGGGTTTGCTGGGAATCTGGGAGAAAAAGTAACAAACGGAAAACGAGGAAGAGCTCGTCTCAAGGCATCAAGTGAAAAAAAATCCTAATGGGGGGAAGGGAAAAACAAAATCGGGCTCCGGAAACCTTGTGTATCGATGCTCTGCTTTATACTGGATTGCATGATCCATCACCGAAGATAGTGGAGGGGGCGAAGGGGAGGGGGTTTTCAATAGTGCACGCTTGGGGGGGGGGGGTATTTCTGTGAAAAGGGGGATTGCCAAAAGGAGGCGCAGATGCTTTAGAGCTATTCATTGTTCGATGCCAAGGATGGAAGGCCTAAACGGTCTCCTTGAGATGGGTGTGGGGGAGAGGAGTAGTAGGAGAGAGGGGGGGGGGGACGAAAAACCAAAACCCTCCCCCCAAGGGAGAAACCAACCTTCCGTGTCAAATAGGCTGCATTATATATAAAATACTGAAAGAAAAAAAAACAAAGGGGAAAAAAGGGGAAAATCTCCTTCCAGTCCTTCAACGGGACAGGCAATAGAGGGAAAAGATCGTACAAGACGGGTCTCTTACGGGGGTGCTCCTAGGCTCGGCTTCCTAGTGGAAAGAACGTGAGGGGAAAAATAAACAGTCAGCGCTAGCTATGGTAGTGGCCGAGAAAAACAAGAAGGTCGGGCGTATGGGATAAATTTCCAGAGTAAAGGGAAAAGATGGGTTGAAGAACCGAAGGAAATCATGCGGGGGCTAAAGGAAAAGGAGCTAGCTGTAAAAGAAAAAGTAGGGAAAGAAAAAGGAAAGGCAGGGTGAGGAAACTAGTGGTTCTGACCCTTCTTTGAGGGGAGAGGGGTAAGGATGCCGAAACAATAGCCTCATAGGGGGAGTTTCCGAGAAGTAAGAGAAGGAAAAACTCTCTCGGGAAAGGGGGAGAGAAAAAGTAAAGCTGAGATCAGCGTGTTGGCTCAAAAACCTGGGGGAAGGAAGGGGAACTCAGGATCGCCTCCATCTGCCAAAATATCCAAAAAAGAGAAGAGAGAAAGGAAGCAAAAAAAAAATAGAGTCTTGGTCACGACACATCGGGAGCAGATGAGGAGGGGACACAAGAACCCTCAAAGGAGTGGGGGGAACCATATCAAAAACAACATGCACCATTATGAAAAAAAAGGAAACTCGAGGAAAAAGAAAGTCCTGAAGGAAAACAGAGGATGAAAATAGATAAGGGAAGCACATAATGCGTCAGGTGCTAGGAAAAAGGGGAAGAAAAGGCGCGAAATGTTGTTTTGGATAAAAAAAACAGAGACGGGCGTTGGGCCTTTGTGTACACAATCAGAGGGAAAAAAAAATGTCGTAAGGAAAGGTGAAAAGCAGCATGCCTTCCCTCTGATAGGGGGCAGCTATGGTGGGATATGTGCAAGTGGAGGCGCTAAGGAAAAAGACGGGGAGGGAGCAAAAGGCGGAAAAAGAGAAAACGGTATTCTTTGATCAGCAAAGATAGCATGATCGAAAAAGGCCTTCCAGAAGGAAAGAAAGAGGGGCTTAGGGGGGGGGAAAATGGCGGACTATCTCAAATCATTGGATAGGGAAACGTAACTAAATGGGGGCACGGGGCGTAGCTTCTATTTCTGATGAGGCCCAAGCACTGATGGGTAGATGAGGGGAATAGTCAATCTCTTCATTGGGGGGGGAATCCGGGTACGTAGGGAAAAAGTCAAAGAAAGAAAAGACACCATAGGGGGTGGTTTATCAAGAACATCGGGGGGGGAACCAAAGCGCGGTAAGGGTGCAAATTGGAAAAGTCGGGCAACTCGAGGAAGGGGGAACAGGGGGAACCGGACCCGTCAGGGAAGTCTCTATTCGCGACTCTAAGCGGGGAAGGGGGGAGGAGGGGGAGGGGTCACCATGAGTCCTTGAGTGTTGATTCACTTGGGGGCGCAAAAGGTAAGAAGGAGTGGAATACTGTATAGGCACGACTAAGGAAAAAAAGAACTGGTTGGAAAAATAGCGATAGGCCCCCAACCCCCAAAGAGAATTAAACACCACTCTCACGGATACATAAAAGCGCAGGCACCGTAGACAAAAAATGCGGTTGGGCAGCGCATCACACAGAATCTTCAAACCTGCGGTGTTGGAAAACTGCTTGGACAGGGTGAATGTGAAAGAAATCCAAGCGGGCCCGAGGGGGTTGAGGAAAAAAAAGAAGTCCGCCCGGGTGGGGAGGGGATCAAGCAAAGACTGGGTAGTAATAAAGAGATAATCGAGAAGTTTCGGTGGGAAAAGGACTCATTTAGCTGGAGGAGTGGATGCAGGGGGAGAAGAGACTATCTAAAAGAAAAAAGCTCGATCCCGCTGTTGTGGAATCTTAACCAGAAGACAAAATAAACAGGTGAAGGGAGGGAATCATAGTGATGGGCGGCCAGAAAAAAGGTAAAAGACAAACCCAAAAGAAAAACCTCGAGAGGACCCACAGAGGAAA
>Ga0179593_1386788_pt1 | contig 19449 bp, 21 predicted proteins | sample CZODoug2_1_08_16_FD_185931 | JGI IMG/M metagenome (GOLD analysis project Ga0179593, IMG submission 185931) | Vadose zone soil fungal communities from Angelo Coast Range Reserve, California, USA - CZODoug2_1_08_16fungal (PacBio error correction) | ecosystem: Environmental > Terrestrial > Soil >...
TGTCCTACCCAAAAAAAAAAAAACAAAAAGACGCAAAAAAACTAAGACAGGGCAAAAAAGGTGGACCCCCAGGGTGCGCTTATGAGACACCAGCAGAAAAAACCATGGACAACCAAAAAAATCTGCCCCCAAAAACGCGAGAGACGAAGAGCAAACCGATGCCGAGAAAAAAAAAGTAAGCGGGACAAAAGAAAAAAGAAACCTGAACATAACTAGGGAATGAGCGCAGCGGGAAAACTAGGGTCCGGATCGCGAAGAACTTAAGGTCCCAAATGGAGACAAAGGTTCAATCGACAAAACCATTAATAAGGGAGAGGTGGGGCAGGATGGAGAAAGAGGACTAAACGCGAAAAACTTAAACCACACAAACCACGCCAAGCCAGGCAACGAAGGTTGAAAGGATAAGATCATTTAAATACGGGAGCAATCAAAATCTCGTTTGGGAGATGGAGAAAGCATTTCAAAAGAAATTCAACGCCAGAAAAAAGCCAGCGCCGCTTATTCACGAGGGGCGAGAAACAATGGTGGAAAAAGGAGGCAAAGGAACATAAAAAAAAAGTAAAATGAAAATACGAGGGTCAACAAGACAGCTAGAGAACATCTTCAAACCAGCGGAAGAGCAACCAAAACACCAAAGACCAGTCGCGCGGAACTCGAACTGGGGGCTGTGGGAGGCTAAGAAAGCAGATCAAAACAGAACGATCATCCACGTCAACATGTGGTTCTCGTGGTCGCTACGGACCAACAGGCACGGACAGGACTCGGTTCAACAAGGTAGTTCTGTGACCAGGACAGTGGCTTCGGAGGTACACGAACGGAAGGGGCCAAGGCCAAGCCGAGAGGACTGGCCTCGGACGAGGGCAGGAGGGACAGCCCTCAGTTATGACCCAAAGAAATGGTAAGGCGAGGGGGACAAAACGTGAATCCAAAGAGAAAAGGTGACAGTAAGGAACCGCAAAAAACGGAAAACGCATTGAATGATCTAAAAGGGATGTAACGATCGAAAGGCATGAAACAGGTCAACAAGCATCCGGAAAGAGCCTAATACAACCCAAAAACGTCTGGCCGGCCGAAATCACAAACGCCAAAAAGGCCAGAGTCCCGCGGGCCTTGGATGACATGCAAACCGGAGTTCAAATACCTGCAAGATGCGTTGGATTTGGGCTGGGAAGCAGGGGGAAAAACCCGCAAGAAACTTATGAAGAAAGTCGAAAAAAACGAAAAGAGGGCGAGGGAGGGGCCCGCGTATTTGTCACCGAAACACACTTAGAGAGAAATTAGGGGGAACGGGACAAATTGCCGGGGGTCGGCACAATAAATCAGTCTTGTCAAAAAAAATTCTCGGAGAGGGGAAAGCCACAAGGGCAAAGCGCTCTGAGAGAAGGAACTTCTACTCTTCCCGATGCCGACAATAGAATTTCAAAGGTTGAAACAGCAGCAGAAGCGGATGGTGTTCAAGAAATAAAGAAAACCAAAAAGAGCGAGAGGAACCAGGACAGAAGGAGCCGGAGAAGATCCAGTACCCCTTGGAAAGGGATCGACAGAGACGAGGGGCGTTGTCGACGTCCTCGGTAAAGAGAAAAATACAAGAAAAAGTAAAATAAGGGAAATCTGAAGGCGAGGGATTCCTCTGCGGGGAGTGTAAGTGCCTGCGCGTTGAAAGAAAAGATAGTGGAAAGGGAGAGAGGCGTGGAGCAATGAGAAGCAAAGAACAATAAATCCTCAAAAGAGACAAGTGCCTGTCAATGAAAAAGCGAGTGAGGAAGCATTTCCACGGTGAGATGCCTAGGCATTTAAGGGGAACTTAAAACCAGGCCTTTGTAATATTCGAAAGGGTGAGAAAAACAAGACGGGAAATAATAAAATGGAATGAAGAAAGAAGGCTGCAACAAACTGCGCCGGACAGGAGGTTCACAAAGCAAGGGATAAGGAATAAATGTCTTGGGGGAGAGAAGACTCAAACGTACCCGGCACGCGGCGGGGAGGGGAATCGAACGTTGCTGGGACTTCTGATTTCGCTGGAGTATAGAGCCCAGACCAGATACTGTTATCAGGAAGAATGGATGAGGAATCATGGTTCAATACGGGACGTTAAACACGTAACGGCGGTCTTGCATGAGGGCAAGAGGCAAACGGGTACTGGGTAAAAGAACTAGAACTTGAGAGGAGAAGTTGTAAAGTGTGGGGGCCTTAGAAAAAAAGATGTTGCGGGACAACCCGGGAGCAGAAAAAAACCAGCAATCCTGACTATCTTCGGAGTTAAGGGGGGACAGGGGGCTCATAGGAGGAAAGGAAACTGAGTAAGAGAAGAGTAAGGGGATAAAAACTATCAGAGGATCCTTATTCAGAATTGAACGGACCAGAGGTATGCAAGATCTGAAGTGGGGAGAGGGAGTTGTTCTGTAAATGGAGGCAGAAAAAAAAAAAAAAGAGTTTGCTCTGCGGATCATTGGGGGTCCAACGATACACAAAGATAATTTATTTTTTCAGTTGGTTCAAAAAAATATTGGAATAACATTCAGCAGAAGTGGAGACTACAAAGCAGACGGCGAGTTGGCGAGTTGATAATGGTTGGTCAAAGAAAAGGAGGAGACGATGACACGCTTAGGGACGGCAAAACCGGAAGCCTCTGACATTGCCTCACCGAGTCTTCCAGAGATTATATAGCGTGTTACTGGGGCCAGAGACGGGACGGGCTCCGCTACTCGAATGACGGGGGGGAAAGAAAACTTTCCAAGCGCTGACTAGATGAGAAAGAGGAGGGCGGAAGGAGTTGCGACGGAGAGAGGGGATTAAGAAAATTTGAGACGTATAGGGGAAAGAGTGACAAACGTACCGGGACTACTTCCCCAACAGACAGAAAGGAAAAGAGTCAGGGGGAATCTCTGATTCAGGATAGGATAGAGGAGAAAGAGGCGCAGATGGAGGCAGTTCTTCGCGTGCCGGTAAAGTTCATGGCCATGGAGAAAAGACACAGGAAGCGGAATATCCCAGCAATAAGTCTTTCCTCCAACGAACTACCTGTGCGAAAAAAGATAAAGAAAAGTCAACTTTCCGAGGTGCAGGGGGCTAGGGGCCCGGAAAGAGCGACCATTGGAGGAATTGTTCAGATGGTGGCCTTATATCAGTGTACAGATAGTGAACTGCCAGATTGAAAATTACTCAGTTTTCTTGGGGGGGACGAGCAAGTCCAGGTCGCGGGGAAGGAAAGAGAAGGGGGCGTTGGCTGGGAGTAAAGACCCGGAAGGCAGGGTTCCGGGAGGAATTCATAACCAAAACCACTGTTGAGGACGTTAAAAAGGGTGAAGAGCATCCAAATCAAAAAAAAAAGTAAAAGGATATCTGATAAAGACCCAAGGAAAGAAAGGGAAATCTCCTCAAAAAAAAAAAGGAGATTAGGAAAACTTTTCCCAGGGGGGTCATGAATATAAAACTCGGGGATATGGGGAGGAAATCAAGATTTCGGAGACCAGGTGCGAAGGTAGAGGAAGAAAGACATGGCAAGGCCTTCTTATTCAGGAGGCAGCAACTCGAAAACAGGGGCCGGCCGGCCAAAGCATCCACAGAAAAACCAGGCTAAGAAGGAAGGCAATACCCAAAAATTGGGAAAGAAGAAAAGATCCCGATGCCACTCATCAACGACCAGGAAAAGATAAAGAGGCGCACAAGAGGAAAAAGATATACAAATTTTCAGAAGAATTCCCCGAAGAAAAGACAGGAAGCGAAGGTTGAATTGGGATAAAAGGGTCGTTCCCGCGGAGCTGGAGAGAAAAGAGAAAAACCGTGCGGCAGAAGCCGAAGGGTGACAGGAAAGAGAAAAAAAAGGACAAGAAAATCGCGCTCGGCGCCTTCGGATATCCGTATAAGAATCAAAACTAGCATAGGGGAGGTTCTTGTGGGATTAATCCTGATGCAGAAGGCCAACGGGGAAAAAGAAAAGACCGCCCGAGAGATAAGAATCCAGATCAAAGAAAAAAGATAACGAAAACCGAAGCGCGCACAAGCGCTTTGAAGGGGGGACGGATGTCTCCCCTGACTAGCGTATCGGGGAGCCCATGGCAGGCGGAGCAAGCTGATAGCTCAGCGGGAGAAAGAGGGTGAGGAAATGTTCCGGCGGCACGAAGAGGAAAGAACGAAAAGACTTTCGCGCGTTATCAGTAAAAGCAAAACAGGGAAAGTCAATCGCAAGGGAGGGGGAGAGTCGGACCTTCGGAGGCGGAGTATAACGTGGGGCTGAAAAAAAAAATTCACCGATCTGCTCGAGGAGGAATTCATATAAAAATTTCCCGAAAGGGGGTTCTCATAAGAAGAAGAGATGAAAAAAAAAAAAGGAACGGCAAGCTGTCCCCAAGGGCCGCATAATGGGGGAGAAGGAGAAAATAAGAATCATAGAGATACTTTGGTCGAAAGGCCGGAAAAACGGATACAGCTAAAAAGCCGCCGCATAAACCGATTGAGAAGCTGACAGTCGTCTCGAAGCTGGAGGGGTTAAGCGGAGGATGCCCGGTTTTTCACAACATCTGGGGAGAGACCAGTCGACCCCTTAGGTAAAAAAGCACAGCGCACATAAAAAAAAAAGAAAAAAGAAAAAAAACATGAAATCGTCATGCCTATTCGAGACCAAAAAAATAATTCAAGAAAAGAAAATAAAAAAAAGCCGGAAACACGTGAGACCGAAGAAGTATATGAGGAGGATCAGAAAAAAAGCATACCGAAAAGCACTCCAGGACGGCGCTAGGCACGAGTTCCAAACGTACTCTCCCGGAGGGCCTCAGAAAGATGGAAAGAATGACTGAATAACGCCGCTGCGGACTAATTGTACGGAAGTGGGATTTCAGAAAAAGCAAAAGTCTGAATTACACAAGAGGAGGAACCAAACGGATAATAGAAAATCTTTTTCCAGTAAACAAGGAGATGAAGACTGAATTTGTCAAGGCCAACTACGGAAATGCCAAAATCGACAGTACCGTTGAGGTCCTCAGAGAGTCAGGAGTCTCAAAAAAAAGAACAGCACTTTCGGCATCATAGGGGCCAGGACTCCTATGTAGAGGGAGCAGAAGCGAGAGCCCGAACAATTCTCCTCCAGAAGGGTCGTCAGTCACGAAAGAAAGACTGCCAAACACAACCTATGGCAAAATACTGGCAGTTAAAAGAGGTGAGATTCGACTAGCAAGAGAGCGTGCTTACAAAACCGCCACTCGGGAAAAAGAGACACGGTGGACGATAGCTCAGACTCCGACCTACGATCCAGCAGGAGAATCTCTAAGCGAAGGATGGACAGAAAAGAAAAAAAATTATAGAAGACGAGAACTCCGAAAGAACTAAAAATTTCTATGCGGAAGGACGAGTGGTAGAATGGCTGACTTTCGGACAGAGATGAGCCGCGCCGTGTAATAAGAAGAGAGTTGGAAAATAGCGCTTTCCTGCCGAAGAGGAATAAACTTCTGGATCAAAGAGTTCTCCCCCCAAAGCCAGGAGGAAAGAAAGGTAGGGACAAGGACCGCGGCAAACGACATACCTCCACTGGAAATGGAACCTCTACGTCGCGATTCAGCCCCGGGGAACGAGGACCCCTTATAGGAGCACAGAAAAAATAAGAAACGCATAGAATGCCCACGAGTGAAAAATGGATTCAAACGCCAAATAAGACAAGCCTTCAGATAACTGGAATTGTGAGGGACGGCGTCGATCCGGACTCAGACCGGAGGGTGGGGTATCAGGAGAGTTCCGTAGGATGTTTGTTTTTGAGACATCGGTCCAACAATCTATGAAGGAGAAAGAAGAGAAGAAATGGAAACCCGTCAAAGACGGCGGAAGTGAAAAATTGGCAGTGGGAAGGGCATCTGCCATTGGACCGGTTGTCCAAAACCCATACAGGGTTCGCTTGGGCAAGACGAGGGAGGTCACTAAACGGATCGTCCGCCTTAAGGGGCCGACTGAACTGAAACCGTGATTGACATCCGAGCTTCAAAAAGGAGCATGGACGCACATCGAAGACTTGGGAAAACAAAAGGAAGTACAGGAAGTGCAGGGGATGTTTGTGGTCGCTGAGAAGGGAACCAAGTCGAACAAAATCATTGGATGACAAAAAAGTTTAGATTAAGAGCATCCCAGAACACAGGAAGGTTCAGGCGAGTTGGGGGGTAAATGAATAGGGGGATGGGGTGCGGCGCAGTAAAAAGGGTGACAGTGTCTTGAACGGGGGGGATTGAACTTCCTGGAAGGAATCTGTGGAAAAAGGGGAGAAAAAGCCTGTTGTGTTCGCAACCTCTCCGCCGCTCGCGGAATGATGCAGTGGGGATGAAAAAGTTAGTTTGAAGGGGACTGCTTCTACCTTACAAACCTAGGGGAAGGGGAGGAAAACCGGAAGGAGATGCTACAGGTCTAAGGTTCAGCCCTATGACGGAGCTCTGGAAGATTGGGCGGCGGTCGGGGGGTTTGGAATGTTTGTCGGTGCCTGGTCAGTCTCTTCGCCATACCACAAAAAAAAAACACACCAACATGCCCGGGACCAGGCACGAACTACTACTGGGGGTTCAGTCGAAAACTCAATTTTTGTTGGCCGTACGGAAGTCGGAATCACTTTGAATATTTATGGTTCGGCCGGATGGCAGCTCATCCCAGAGTATGGCAAGGTTAAGAGACTGCCCTTTGTGACGAGTCTGCCCAAAAGGGGGGAAAAAAAAATATGATCAGTACGACTGCGAAGAGAGAGTTTGGGGGCTGAACTGGGCGTCTGGCGCGGTTATGAATTCATAAAAGGGAGGCACCATGGAGAAAGGTATCGCCGGAAGCCGAGGCTGACTTTCACATGAATCTGCTCTTGGTCAGAAATACTGAAAACAACAAAAGGGAGGAGAAAAATATGGGTCCGAAAAAGCAGAAGACCAAAAGCAAAGAAATAAGACGCGGCTCCGAGAAGCAATTTTTACCTGAAAGAAATAATACCCAAGGCAGAGGAACCAGGGACCCCCAAATAGGATACTAAAGAGAGGAATAAGCCTAGAGGAACCTGGGAATTACACGAAGTACCTACAACAAAACGCGAACAAGGACCCGGCCCCAAAGAGTTGACATGACTCTCAAAAAAAAAATCTTAAACCTTAAGGAAGAAGACGTTCCACTGACGGTCAAACCAATAGGGAAAATCAAGCTAGAGGAAACCAGAGGAGGGAAGTGCGATCAGTGTTGGCAGAGGGAGATACTGAACCAAAAAGAACCGAAAAAAATTTCCACACCACCAAAAACGCAAGCCAGAGTACAAAGGGGACTTAAATGAACGACATGTAAAGCCGTAGCATTAGAAATCGCGTGGGTAGGAGAAAGCATCCAAAAAATTAAACGGAAGAAAAAAAAGACAGGCGCCGAGAGCGACCCGAAGAGGAAACAGGCGGTTCTCTCGTGTGGTTACCTATAGCCACATCTCCAGACCATAACCAGAAACCGATTTCACCAGAAATAAAAGGAAGCAATCATTCAACGCTCCAAGGAGAGCCACCCACACCAGAGGAAAAGATACCAACTCGGCAGAACTTCACTGGCTTTGGATGCTCCTCCTAAGCCAAAAGCACTCCAATGGTAAACGTGGGGAAGGAGTTACGAGAAGGAAAAACCAAACATACCTCAAAGTCATGGAAGCTTTTCCGAGAAAGGTCAGTAGAGGGAGGGGGGGAGAAAGGCTCACGGCACATGAAGCTACGATGGCAATCGCACGTAATCAACTTTAAAGAAGAAAATTTAATCGAAGCCCTTGATACCTATGGAAAGCCCAGCGTCTGACACACGCCGATAAAATGGTAGAGGGAGAGGGTGGAAACCGGTGAACGTAATGTCGAATCCAATCTAAAAAACACTCTACGCCGTCAAACATCAGAAAATCGATCCGGGGTCTTTCCAGTAGATAATAGAAAGGAAGCACAAAGAAGAGAGCCCATCCAACGCAGGCGGAAAGGAAGGACTAGAAGCAACCGTCCCCAAACCGGGAGCCCCGAAGGGCATGGTCCACCATTCCGTAATCACAGATTGTCACGGCTTTCAAGAAAGATGCTTTAGTATGTCGCAAAAAAAGGTTAAAAAGAACCGCGGGGACACCAGGGGATGAATACGGAGACGAACCGAAAAACCGGGAAAGTGGCATGTCATGGGGGGAACAAAAGGGAATTGAACCTAAATCACATCCACGATAAACATCGAAGGAGGGGAGAACGCGTAAAAGATTGATACAGGGTCGCTACGAAGCGGCGAGAGATCTTCCTATCAAAGTCGGTATCAGGCCAACTAGGAAGGAAAATCACTGCGAACTGGCAGAAAAAATAGAAATTTTCCGAATGCCAGAGGCTCGCGGAGAAGCAGATAATTTTGTCGGGAAACTGCAGAAAAGACTCCCGGGAGCCGCACGAGATCGCAACTCTTACAGGGCAGATCAAGGAAAAAAAATCAGTAAAAAGAGGATCTGAGAGACGGCGGGTTTTGTCAGAAAGACCGATTTGCTATTTTGCACGCGTAAAAAAATCTTCAGGATGCTGAGAAGTGACAAGTAGAGGCCATAGGTACCAATTAAAAAAAATTGTAGAGACATGGAACGAGGGAAATAAAACGGTCTAATAAACAGGCCTTACGCAAGGTAAGCCTATGGTCGTCGGGGGGGCACCCCGCGCGTCACGAGATGGAAAGATAGAGCAGCGCTAGGGCAAATAGAAAAGGGTGGGTCCGCCCACCGAGGGGACAAGAGAATTTAGGTGCGTAAAGAACGGGACTCGAAGAATGGCAATCAAGTTGGACAGACAAAGTGACGAAGAGCTCCAGTGGAACAGTAGAGCAGGCGCCATCCGAAATTGCGGACAGCACGGAATTGTCCTAAGATCATAAATACAGGATAAGTGCGAACACAGCCAGAAATTGAGTTCCCGACCGCAATCGGCAGATAAGGGCATGAATAACTTTCTGTTTTTGGATCCCTCCTCAGGGGGTAAGGCTTAAAAGAGCGGGGTGGAAGGAGTGACCGGGGCGTTAGGCGGTCTATTTTCGCCTAGTTCGCAGCCAAAAATGTAAAAAGTCGTTTGAGGATCCGGGCATTGTTCTAGTGGCGAAAACAAGGGAATCGGGCAGAGATTAAAGTTCCATCTGGGTCAGGGGTAAGAAGACGCATTTATCATTGAAATCAATTGAGGGGAGGTGGAAAGAAAACAGATTGCGGCAACCGGGAAAAATCACGAGCAAGGACTTTCGAGTAGAACTAAATCAGAAGGTCATTATGGGTGAAAAGCGGATGAAAAAGATTGAAAAAAAAGATTGCCGGTGAAGTGAAGTGAGAAAAAAGAGACGGCTCTGCTTTGGACTAGTCAAGAACCTATAAAAGGAGCTGGAGCAGGTTCGCGGATAAGGGTTTTCTTGGTGCAAATATGGAATCGCAGGAAACAAAAAAAGAGGGGGCGAGGAGAAGAAAAACACTTGAAGGGCTACGCACAGCTCTGTTGACTTTTTTTCAGTTGAAAGAATATTGAATAAAGGGATCCGTAATGACGAGGCTCAACGAATGAGGAAGGGGCGCGGGGAAGGCTGTTGGGGGGAAGTAAGGCGCAGAACGAGGACACACTGTGAAAGGAAAGTACAAGACGGCTCCAAAGTGAAAAGAGTTCGGAAAAAAAGATCGGTGAGGGCCCCAGAAGACGAGAACACGCTTAAAAAGGGAAAGGGAAGGAAACGTCTAACACTTGGACCAAGCGCGGCGGAGACTTGGTCTTATCTGTGCGGCAGAGCGGCGTATGGAGTCTTCTCAGAGAGGCGGAACTGGATTACGTATAGGGACGCGGGGGGGACAAAAAATAACCGGGATAATGAACCGAAAACGGAGTAACGGCGAGCGCGACTTTGTGAACTCTCTTAAAGGAGAGAAACGCAACGCTGGTAGGGGATTTCGGCCGAGGTGCGCGTAAAAGGAGACCATGGATCACAGTTTGTAGAGCAGCTTGGAAGATACCACAATGAGCCTCTGTCCGAACAACGTAGAATACGACGATCCTTACCAAATAGGGGAAAAAAAAACATTCTGGGCGGAAACCGGGGTTCAGGGCCGGGAAGGCAGGAGAAATTTGAAGAAAGAACAGAAGGGGACTTAGATCTGGTAGAGGGCGTGAGGGTCAGCGTTGCCAAGAAGAACCATTGGTTTGGGGCGCAAGTCCCTGGCGCGGGATGCGCGAGCGGGCTGTGCGGTGGCGGGGAATCAAAACCGGGGCCGAGGGTACAGTGGGCTTCCCTCCAGACAGAAGACCTGAAGGGAATTCAAGAAAGGAGAAACCGGAAGACCGAAGAAGTGGATCGGGGGACATAACAAACCTCCAAAAGAAGAAATCTTCTCACTCCAAAACTGCCCATGGACAGTGTCGCAAGGAAGGGGAAAAAGAAGCTAAGAGGGGAATTGGCATGATATAGACGCATGAAGACTTGGGATGAGGGGGGTGCAGCAGGAAGATGTCGGAGAGAGAGGGGCTCCTTCCATTGCCTCAAAACTGGCCAATGAATTAGCACAAGGAAAAGGAAAAGAAGGAGGTAGGCTTAAACGCCGACCGCAAAGGAAAGAGAGCGATCAAGAACAAGAGGTTCCTTACCAAAAAGAATGGGTCAAAAGACTCAAATGCCGCACAACTAATCCCCTAAACGGACAATAAAAGGCCCGAAGAAGGTCATCAAAAAGGGTCGCAAAAGTTCCCCGGACAATAGAACCGAAAGTAAGAAGGAGGGCATAAAAGAAAGAGGGAAAGATCGTAGATGGGGGCGCCAGCGTATCATGGAAGCGATCGAAAAATTGAAAACATGGCAGAAATTTAAAACACGAAGAAAATCCCCGAACTCGAACGGATGAAGGAAATTCGCGAGAATCAGAGGCATAAAAAGAAAAGGTCTCCGCGATTTACGGTCGGTAGCCCGAAATAAGGGGAACACCGGCAAAAGAAAAGCCCAGCAAGCCGAAGAATCCCAAAGACTCAGGTTCCAAAAAAGAACAAAAGGGGGCCTCTCACAAGAGCGTGGAAGTGTTTTCGGAGGTATACCCTTCCTGAAACTCCACGAGAAAAAAAACCTTGATACACGAAAATATGTGAAGAGGAGGAGAAACACGCTGGACTCCACGAAGATGTCGTCGAGGGGAGAGCATTCACCAAACGCACTAAAAGACAGACAAGAGAGATTTCATTTCTCTAGTCGGACACTGTAACGGAAATGAATTCGAAGGAAGGAAGTGTTGCACAGAAAAGGCAAGCGGGCAAGGGAGGGAAGTGTATTCAAATGAATAAGAGCGAAAAGAGGGGGGGGGGAAACGATGAAACATATCAAACACAAATATAAAGGCGCAAAAGGGGAACCTCGTTTCAACCCCGAAACAGTGTGGAGGATCAAAAGAAAACCTAATACGATGGGTTACGGAAAGAACTCTGAAAACTTCAAAGTCAGGGAGGCCCAAATCGAACGCGACAGAGGGAAGCCGAAAATTCTAAGAGACTGCTTTAATCGAATTGTTTCCGCAAACAGAGGCCAGCACAAAGATATCAAGAATCCGGGGGACCACGAAAAGGGGGCCATGGAAGAGAGGCATAGAACTCCCTCTCGAAGGGTTACACGACACTATAAGAATGAAAAAAGGAAGGAGCAAAAAAAATCCGCTCCTTTAATGTAGGGACTAAGAAACTACACGAAAAAGACTAGGGAGGAAACCAAAGAACGCGCAGGGAAGCAAAGGGGTACGCTCCAGAGACGGGAATTCCCCACGAAAAAAGGAATGAAACTGGTACCGCCTATTACTCCATTGGTAAGCAGGGTGCCGTGAAAAGCCGGAGAGGAAAAGAGACTTGAGAAGGGGAAGGAGGAAGCAAGGGGCGGAATGGTCGCCAGGGAAAATTCAAAAGGCACGGGAATGCATTCGAGCCAAAGAGAGAATCTAGCATAGTAACCTGGAATAATTACGCGAAGGTTCTCCAACCTCGGCAGAGGAGCGCAGCACTTGGGTTAGTGGAAGTCAATAGGGAGCGCTTCTCTACAATATTAAAGCGTTCATCCGGGCGAAGAACCACTTAGGGGAGGGAACTGCAGAAGGCGGAAATGGAAACAAAAGCGGAACGTAGAAAAAAAACGGGAGAGGACGCAATGGGACATTATGGAAAAATACTGGCAACCTCTGGAAGGAGGAGGGGAAGCGCAAAGTGCACGGGGACAAAAAGAAGTCAAGACGATCCGAAAAACGGGGTGACTGGAGCGGTCTCGATCAGCCGAACTATCAAGGTCGACTAAGGCGAGCGCACCTTTCTTCATGTAGGTCAAAGGTCTCCGAGCCGGAGAACCTGTCCAGAAAAAGTCGATGAGTAATTCCGGTGCAGGGAAGCTGCTGGCGCAAGAGAAAGGGAGCAGGGGGGAGAAGGGAAAAGATCCGAGACAGGCCGAAAAGAAGGAGAGCTCGACACGAAAAATAGGAAAAGGGAGGATCCTTGGTCACACGAATAGAGATGATACGGGTGAGGGGATTTAGGGAAACAAATTACCGGAGCAAAAAAAGGAAGAGAAGACGGGATTCCTGCGGCGGAGAGGAAGAAAGGTTGGGTTCGTAAATTTATGTTTCCAATTAAGCTCGGGAAAAATAAGAAACGCTCCGGAGGCCACACTCGTCGAAAAGGGTGATTGGGGTGTCGGCATTGCGGACCGACACAAACTCTTCGGGCGGAGGATCTTCGAGGGAACGAAATCCAGGGGGAGGGGGGGGCCTGGGCAACTTCCGTAGTGCGTTGAAAATCTAAAGAAAACGAGGCGGGAAAACGATAAGGAACGAAGGAAAGGGGGGTGACGGAAAGTCGATTGGAGGCGATGGGCAAGCAAAATGCCATGCAGTACAAGAACCAAAATTTTTTCGGAACGTGGTCAAAACAGGAGGTCACATAAAATTCAGTTGGAGAGATCGCAGAAGGCAGACACTTCCGTGAAATGACAGAAGAGTCAGCGGGAAGGAAGAAGGAAGAACGGAACTCCTTTCCTCGGGAAAATACAGAGGAGGATGTTTCCGCTTCCTTTAGCAAAAGGGGGACACCTGGAGGGAGTAGCGCGGATACGGAGAAAGAAAAAAAGGAAGGGGGAACTGCGAGGTAGTAGGCGATAGGGGGGTCTGGGGGGTCGTCGCAATTGACGGGGTGTGGAAGATTGGGGTGGCAGTCGTGGAAATGCGGTAAGACTTCCTGGTATGGGAAGGTGGCGCGATTTGAAAACACGAAGAAACACCTGTGGGTTGAGCCCCGTCGTTACCAAAGGCAACGCTCGGAGGAGGTCGGGGGGAAAGTTAATGGAACTGAAAGAGACCGACACACGAAGGGGAAATGAGGAGGGAGACCAAGCCTACCTTATCGTAGCGGTCCTAGGCAGGGGAAAGCCTTGAGGACGCTTAGGGGGAATGGTTGGTCGTGTGGGGGTGCTTTTGGGCCGTTCATAATCAGAAAAACAAAAATGACAGACGAGTAAGGTTCAGGGGGGAAGAGAAAGTGAGAACCTTTTGACCGTACGGAATAGGAAAAAGAAACGGTGCCGGAAAGAGTTTGGTTCAATCCTAAACGATCAAGTCCCCAACGCGAAAAGGTCACCAGGGTTCCAAAGTGGTAGACGGGGAGGAAGTCCCGGAAGCGGAGACGAGAGCATCGCGGGTGGGGCACTGGGCGTCCAACGATGGGGGAGGATTATAGGCGCATAGTAACAATTGCTCGAAAAAGCCCCGCCAGAGGAAAGGGGGGAAACATGGGCTTTCTTTTCAAAAATTGGGTCGGGCAAAAAAAAAAACACAACAAGGAGGAGGGGAAAAGGGTCCGGAAACCAAGCCAGAAGACCAGCAGCAGGAGAAAAAACAGGGTACAAAAGAGGGAGAAAGGCGAGCACTTGTTTGGTCCCAGGTGGGGAAGAATCCAACACCCATTTCAGCAAAAAAAAGAAGAGCCTAAGAAAAGAGCGACGAAAAGAAGGGTAAACGCGAAAAAAGTCCGACAAAGGAAACGACTACTACTACAACCTCCTGTACCCGGAACCATACTATGTAATGAATCCAACGGAAAACTAGGGAAAGAAAAGTGAAAGGAAGTAGAGGGACCAAAGGGAAGGAAAGCAAGGGTAGAGAGAGCGAAAAAATAGAAGCTTCAAGTTCGATTCAGGGTAGGGGGGGGGAGAAGAGAAGAAACAGGAAAAACAAAGTCCACACCACAAACACTCCAATCTAAAATGGAACAGCGGGGAAAAAATCGTCAAGAAGAAAAGCGGGGAGAGAAAGCATAAACTAAAATTAACTGGGACTAAAAAACAAAAAGGTAGAACAGCGCCTCTAAAAAAAAGGAGAGCGAAAAACGAGGGTTAGGGAAGGTGAATATGCCACAACTAGCAAATCAGAAACCGAGGAAAGAAAGGATAGGAGATCCAGGCTTAAAACGCCATTCGCCGCAAACCCAAAGAACCAGAGGGCGCAAAGAAAAGACGGTCATTTCGGGGGAAATTAGAACAACGGCACCATCAATACGAGAAAAAAACAGGGGAAAAAACCAGTGGGTTGGACTCGATCTGTCCGCATAGGAAGACGTACATAAATGCAAATTCCTGTACAATCTATTTCCACTATGAAGTGTGATACGAATGGAGAAGGAAAGAAGATCGAAGAAGCACAGGACGTGAATGGAGGGTCCGAAGAGAGCAACAGGAATCTTACATCCAGTGCAAGATAACCTCCCGACGTCTTGACCCCTCAACGTAAAAGTTTCGGTCGAGGGTTGAACAGGGAAGTAGGGGGAACAAGAAAGAAAAGGAAGTTCCGGACAAACTTCAGCCGCAGGAGGGATCTCCGATGGTAGGGACCTGGAGAGGATTAATGCGGGGCGGGTGAGCAAAAAAGGTAAAATTATAACCAAAGCGTAGGTGCAAGGAAGAAGAGACCGTACGGAACGAAGTGACGGGGGGAGAAAGAAAAATGCAAGTAAAACAATCACCCAGATTGGGTCCCAGACGCGCGTGCAACGGTTGGGGTTAGGTAACAAAACATAGTTAACCAGCTCGAAAAAAAACAGATGAGAAGAGCGAAAAACGTCACCAATACCTGGGAGAGTAGTTGGAAGAAGTATTGGTCCGCAAGTCACTCAAGGAAGGAGGGGGGTACTTTGGGATCCATAAGTGAAGGAAAACATGGGGTAAAGGAAAGAAAAAGGAGCGCGAGAAGTAGGCAGCATACACTATTAGGGAGGGATTCTTAAATCAGGGCTGAAAGCCATCTGTCGAACAGTTGGTGCAGAGGAGGGGAGTATGGGAGGAGGAGTCAGAGGAGAGAGAGAAGGGGTTTCTGGGGCATAAGAAAAAAAGGATCCGGCGCGAGATAAATCTAATGCGTAGGGTCGTAAAAGAAGAAAGAAAAGAAACCGGGGGGGAAAGGGATAGAGGCGGATTTTTGGGAAGAACCGAGCGGTGGGGGGGCGAGGAGGGGAATCAAACAATATTGAACTCGTCCATTAGAAAAAAAAAGTGGACAAATTTAATCTCAAGGAGAAATAAGGCTGCGTGGAATAACGGAAGAAGGAGAAAGGTATTCTAGGAGAGGGGAGGAACGAGAAAATAAGAAGCGATCTAGATTAGCGGCAAAAATTTCTGGACGCCCTGAAGCACTGGCTAAGGGGAGGAAGAAAGGACACGTACTATACCTAGGGCATTTCAGAAGTGGGAAAAAAAAATTCGATGAAGATCCCTTGGAGTGTTCCGGCAAAAGACTAATTTGGACTTAATTAGGGACTATCGTAAGGAAAGGACCGGAGAGGAGAAAAAAACTTAGAAATTGAAAAAAGGGGGTGAAAAATCGAGGAGCCTAAAAAAAATTTCTCTTGGTGAGACCGACTCAAATGAAAACAGGGGACTTAGGCTTGTATGGGTGTACAGGTAGACTTTTAAAAAATGCGGGGGTTTCGCTCTTATCAGCCCCAGAAAGGACGGAGAGGGAAAAACGGAGCCCTTAGGGGCAATCGTGACGAAGACCCCAAAGAAAGAATTGAAGGCCCTGGAAAGGTCCTTGCGTTGGGTAAAAAAAGGAATAGGGCTTAAATGCAATGGAAGGGGACAGCGCGAAAATGGGTTGGCGACAACCCGGGAAAGCTCTAGCGAAGAAAAAGCAGGAACTTACATTGCGAAGTTCAGATGCGGGAACGAGCGAGGAGGGGGCAAGGGAAGGCAGAGGGGGAAAGGAAGGCGAAAAAAAACGAGCTTCTCTGGATGAGGATTCAGATGGTAAAAGCCTCAGCTGATGCCGGGGGGGACATCTTGCAACATTTGCAAATAATTTGGGACGGGAAAATAGGAATAGCAAAAAAAACTTGGGGGAAGAGGAAGAATGGTTGGGAATAAGGCCCTTCTAAATGAGAGCAGCTCGGTGATGTCGGGGTCAAAACTAGGAAGGGGGAAGGCATCATCAAATGTCGAGAGCGAAACAGAAAGGAAGGGGAGGGGGGGCGATTGAGAAAAGAACTGAGAGAAACGCGAAGACAAGCATTTCTGACGGGGGAAAGCTACCCCCGTACATTGCCTCACAAGATTCAAAAAATTCTTGAGAGTGTTCTTAAGCGTCCTCACGTACGGGCGCTCAGCGAACGCAAAAAGGAAGGAGGAAGTCGGAAAAGAAAAAGACTGAGAGAAAAGGGAGGAGGGTGGGGGACGAAAAGCGCGGGGTATTCTCAGCAGACTGGATAAAGGTCCTCGGTGGCACAAGGGAAACTACTTCAACTGAAAAAAGACTCGACGGTAAAAAAAGAGTATGGAACGGATCAGAAAAAGGGCATGATACGAAGAGAGTATGGGAAGGTCTCTCGTTCAAGGGAAGAGGATTTCTGCCAGTCGAAAGTTCAGAGCAACGGGGAATATCCCTACGCCTCTTGCAAGTAAAAAATCGACTATAGTGGAAAAATAAGAGGGGGGAAAAGCGAAGACAGAGGAGGAAATGACGGTGGATGTAAGGGGCAGGCTGCGACCAGGTGGGAAAGGGAAAGATGTGGCCCTGGATATAGTGTTCGAGAGGTGGAAGAATGGCCTCTGCTTGCCGTGTTACCATTCTTGGGTCAAGGAAAGGGAAGGGAGCGGGATGGAGCGTGGAGGGACGTTGCGGGGAAAAGTCCGAAGACATTTGAGACCAAAGAGGTTAGAAAAGGATTGAAAATATGTAGGCAAGAGGAGGAGAAGAAGGACTAACCGCAAGAGGGAAGGCGGGGAATCCAATCCATCACGAGGCCAGAGGAGCTCATCCTTGGAAAATATGTAAAAATCGCCTAAAAAAAACAGAGAGGTAAAAGATAGTTTGAAAAAATGGGGGAGGGAACGGAGAGTGAGAGGGGAAGGGGGATTACGATCAACGAACAGGTGACATATTCACGGGAAATCCATCAAAAAAGACGGAAAGATTCTAATGGAAACAAACCAACTAGGGAAAGACCAGGAGGTCCTTGATAGGGAGAAGAAATCAACACGAACCCCGACAACCGAAAAAGAGCTAGACGCATAAAGCTCCGGCAGAACCAAATAAAAGCAAAAAGCAAGAAAAAAGTCCTCAAATTACGAAGAAGGAAACAGATATAAGACACAGATTAAATGGTCATCAAAATGGGTAAAAAGGCCAAGTACGGGACGGAATTCAAAAAAAAATGGGCAAGGTAAACCATATTGGGGCGAAAAAAAGCGCTGGTTAGGAAAGCGGCGGGGGGGATCTTGCCACAGCTCTCAGCAAAAGGGGGGGTGGGAATGAGCTGTCAGAATTTACCCACGAGAAAAAGCGACGGACGAGTAGGTTCGACCAAAGAAGAAGAATCAGAAGGAGGAAGAAAGTAAGAAGTACAAAAGATTTCTGGTGCCGTGAAGTGACACGGGAGAGGTTGGCCAAACGCGGCCAAATAATACTAAAGTCACCGCAGTAACCGAACGCTCGGTAAAAAAATCCGCACAGGATAGACAGCGAGGGATGTGAAAGGGTTGAATGAGAAGGAAGGAGAGATAGAGGAGAAGAAGTAGTCGGCGGAGACAATAAACGCTGGAGATAAACTTTGGAGAGAATAGTTGTAGAAGGATGAAGCCTCGAGAGTACACAGCATTGTCCTTTAAGGGGCCGCATGTGAAACACGAAGAAAGAAAGAGAGAGGTTCGTGAGCATCGGTAGGAACTGGAGAGGTATTCGTATGAGTCAATACGTGTGCTGAAAGAACACTAAGTGCGGCTGGAAGGTAAGGGTGATCCACTCGAAAAATAAGGGGTGGGGCGAGCATTCGGGAAAACAAAGAGAGTCACCACGCAAATGGGGGGGAAACAATCGTCCCCCAGTGGCCGCTAACGCAGGATGTCGGGCGCAAAAATAAAAAACGGTTTTCGCCGGACTGAAACTCGGACAAGCAGTTCGAAAGGGAAGCGAGAAGCGAAGCCGCGGGAGCAAATACTGTGACCTTCAAGGCTAGGAAGGGCTCTGTAAAATAAGGCAGCAAACAGGTGGAGCAAACACGCATTGCGCCAGAGCCCCCGAACAAATGCAGACCAGGAACGCGAGAAGAGGGAAAAAGACAAGAAAGGGAATAGGGAAAGGCGTGGAAGGATACGCTAGAAAACATTTCCCTGAAAAGATGGACCTTCTAAGAGAAATAACTACGAAGGTGAAGGTGAGGGGAGAAGAAGGAGAGAAAGCAGACTCTAACGAAAACGTCTACCGGAACGACCATCTCATGGAACCAGTGAGAAGCACCTCGGAATACCCAAACAAAGGGAATGGATGATCAAGAGAGCTGGAACTCAATTTTCTAGGAGATGTTGCTGGTGCCGAGTCAATCTCCCTTCTAAAATTCAATGATTCTTGTGCAACGGAGGGCAATAGGAGGCCGAGGAAAGAAAAGAAAGAGGAAGGTAGAAGTGGAGTGGCAACTAGAAAAAGCACTAAGAAGGAGAACAGGTTTAATTAAATTCCGCGAATATCCAGCAATCTAGCAAAAGGGTTGGAGGAGAAGGACTAGTGTCAAGAGGGGCGGCTCGTTTAGGTCTCCAACTGGAACGAGGAAGAAAGCCGCATCAAACCGTTCATCATTGGACGAGCGCGAAAGAGAGCCAGGAAGAAGAAAATGGTAAATTACGGGAATCTACTGTCAGGTCAAGAAGGAAGGATCGGAAAGGGCGAAAAGACTTGAGGGAAACAAGCAAGTATAGACACCGAGAAATGGAAAAATGATCAGGCTACGAGCCGCCTAAAGGAGACGCTTTCATCGAAGACAAGATTGTGACTGCATTCCCATATTATCCGAGAAAGATGCAAGCCTGGCAATACATAAAAAGGGGGAGGAGAAGAGTTCAAAAACTGGACCAAAAGGCACGAGCAGTGGAATAAGATCCTAATCTTTTACGAAAAGACTCGCGCGCTCGAGCTACAGCGTGTCAAAGGAGGAT
>Ga0179593_1401886_pt1 | contig 19447 bp, 26 predicted proteins | sample CZODoug2_1_08_16_FD_185931 | JGI IMG/M metagenome (GOLD analysis project Ga0179593, IMG submission 185931) | Vadose zone soil fungal communities from Angelo Coast Range Reserve, California, USA - CZODoug2_1_08_16fungal (PacBio error correction) | ecosystem: Environmental > Terrestrial > Soil >...
ACGGGCTAGGAAGTCGGGTCGTCTAGAAATGAAAAATTCGACGCTGGAGGAAAGCGTGGCTGCGGGATCGCAGGAAAGAAGGAGAGGCGCGCGTCACAGTCAAGACGAAGGAAGTCGTGGTCCTCTGAGAACAAAACTTCTCAGGGGGGGGGTTATCCAGAAGGAAAGAGGGCAGAAATCGAATCAGAACAAAGAACAAAAGTAGATCGCGTACTTTTTTCACTGTGCCCAAAAAATCAAACATGTGGGGAAGGCAAACGTCTGCTTTACCTGGGCAATCCGGGAAGGAAGAAGGTATCGTTCCATCACTCCCGAGCAAATATGGGGCGGGGCCTCCGGCCGGTGAGTTCGAAAGAAACAGAGTAGTAGTCATAGAAGGGTTGCCGGCAACAAAAAAAAATCTGAGGGAGAAAAACTGAATCGGAAATGTCTTATAATTTCATTGGAAATGTTGATATAATAGTCAACTTGTCAGAGAAGGGGGCAGGATCAAGGAAGCCTGTCTGCGATTGACGGGGAGAACAGACCAAGCGCCGGCATCATGGGCAAGAGAAGAAAGGGTTCTCAAATGTTTGGAGAAATTATTAAGCAAAGAGGGGGGGAACTAGATTACGATGATCGCTGTGAAGAAAGGAAGAGGACAGATTGACCAGTGGAGGGGCTCGTCCTGTCTTGGGGAACGACGCGGGGGGAAAAGAGGAGAGCTAAAGCACAAGTGCGCAGGAGGGAAAAGGGACGCTCGTAGGGGATAAAAACAACAAACTCTCCCTAGAAAGAGAACACGGGTCTATAAAGATTGGCGGAACTGTGAAAAGGGGTTTGTCTGGACGCAAAATGAGAAGGAAGTAGGATGGAGATGCCTGTGGAAGAAAAACACCAAAAACAGATCTTTCTTTTTGATCAACGAAAGTAAGAAGAATGAAGAATACCGGAAAGGCTGCCAGGTGATCTTTAAGAAGAAAAGGATCACAACCAACCTTGAAAGACTGAAAAGCTATACCCTTCTAGGACCCTATGGACTAAATGCTAGATGGGGCGCACGTCGAGCGGGGGGGGGGCGGTCCAAAAAGAAGAGAAAAGGGGGAGGAGAAAAATCGTTCGCCTCTAATTGTAGTAACACCTTGCAAAGTGGAAACTGTAAGCTGCCGGTAAAGAATGGAAAAAAGGATAACGTCTGAAAGGGGGGAAAGACCCATTCCGTGGAAAAGAGGTCGGGGTTGTGGGAGGAAAATCTGGCCGGATGAGCTCTGAGCGGCGTACAAGAAGGAGAACACTGGGGGCAGATTTCGAGCAACACCCACACAGATGAAAAATCCTGGCGTCTTCGCATTACAAAGAGGCCAGGGACGCTGAGGGGGGGGATGGGGGGGAGGAAGTATGCTGTGAAAAAAGAGTTCTAAAATCCATAAGGGTGAATGAAATCCATTCCGTTTTCGTGAGTCCGATTCGAAAAAGTCGAGCCGACCATGGAAAATGAGGTAAAAAAGACAGGAAAGAAGGGTTGATCGGCGAGCGAGTACCGCCTTAACGAAATTAGGTTTTTTGCGGCGAGGTCGAGGCACTCGACTCCAAAGAGACGGACATGTCTCACAACTTGATAAAAAGGGGGGGGTGGACGAGATCGCAGGGAAAAGGGGAAAAAAACGGGCAGTCCACGATCGAGGGCAACGTGTACGTGGCAAAAAGAAGGAGGAGGGATTTTTAAAGAGGGTATCCACGCATGAGAACAAAGAGAATTCCAAAAACCGTCACAGCAAAAAAATCAGAAGAAAATCTCATAACACGAGAAGGTGCTTATGGTGGGACGGCGGCAGGGCAAATATGGCGGGAGTCAACCAACTAGAAAAAATCGCGGGGAGGGGGGAACCGGAATCACAAGAAAGAAGGGTTAGGTGCAAACGAAGAAGCGAGAGTCCACGTCTCTCGTCTCGTTGGGGTGCAGGTATTGAGAGGCAATAATTAGGGGGGAATAAGAAAGAGAATCTAAAGAGCATTGAAAAAGGGTGGAGGGAGAAAAGTCCAGAAGGAACCGATGTTGCAAACACTCAGGAAATCGGATAGCGAGGGTTCATCCCCAAGAGAAAAAGGGACGGGGGAATGCTTAGCGCTTAAGAAGCGAGGGGGGCATTGAACATCACACTAATGGGGGCCAACAAAAAGGATGAGAACTTGAAAGAAACGACTAAAGAAGAGGGGAATCCCTCAGGTAGAGAGCAATAAAAAGGGGCACAAACTGTAAGGAGTCTGGATGCAGTAATACCAGGGAAGAAGTCAAGAAGTACAGGATTGTTCAACGGGAAGGGGCCCGGGAAGGGTGCCTAGAAGGGAACCATGTATGACGTTGTGTAGGAAAAACAATGGGGATAGATTTAATCTCTGGGAGTTCCTGTCATCTGTCTGCTGTCACTGTCCTACTCGAAAAAGTCCCTAAGGGCACCGAGCGGAAAGCGGGGAGTGTCGATATTGGCACAAGTAGAGCTGTCTTTCCAAGGGTGCAGGTATCTGTGCATGGGTGGGGGGTAACAACCAATCCAAAAGATTGGGTGGGGGAAAGGGGGAACGGAAGGGGAAAAGATCCTTTGGTTGTGGACTATCTAGAAAGAAGAACAACCAAAGAAACAGTAGACAGCCAAACAGAAAAAATCAGGAATCACTAACTCAGAAGCCATCGAACTGAAATCTGCCTCGAGTTCAAGGAGCCGAGGAGAAACAAACTTCTATTATCGAGAGAAGACTAAAGTGAAAGAGAGCTGGGTAAAAAGGGGAACCCTGCATCGCCGACTGAAAAGATCGACATGCCAAAAGGAGCTTCCTGGAATTCAAGTAAAGGGAATGGAAAATGAAGCCGGGCAAAGGTTGGGTAACAGGAGAAAAAACAATCAAAGCAAATGATTATTCGGTAATGGGACACGACGAAGACGCCACTATCTCGAGAAACTTAACTCAGAAAAAGAGGGACCCCGAAGTAGGGGCTGGGGTGGAGATATCATTCGCGTCCTTTCAATTCAACAAACGATATAGAGAAGAAGAAAGGGAAACATGAACGAAAAAGAAAAACTCGCGTTCCCAAAGGGGCTTGCACGCGGGGGGAGCAAGTCAAACCTTTTTGCCCTCACGGGGGAAGGCGATTGGAGTGATAAACGCAGAAGTCCTTAAAAAGTAAAAGATCCAAATATCGGAGCAAAAAAACGGAGGGGGTAACATGGGAAAATTCGCAGTTCCGGCAGAATACTCAGAAAGGAGAGGAGCCAGTCCAATGACGGAAAAAGGGGTGAGAAGGGGAAAGGAGAACTTGAGAAGATCGCCGATAATTGGAGGAAGGACAGTGGAAAAACTTTCGTACTAACTGGATAAGCAAAAAAAAAGAAAAAGAGAAGAAAAGTATTTTGGCCGGGAGAAGGAATTGCTTCTCAATGTGGATTGATCAGAGGGTGGAAATATTCCTAGAAACGAATAGAGAAGGAATGTCACACAAGAAGGAGATGCCACAAGAGGGGAGAAAAAAGAAGCAAAGTCATGAATCGCCGTTGGAGCGAGGACCGGGAGAAAGAAGAAAAAAAACGCTTTTAAGCTTAACGAGCGCTTTAAAGAGAATACTCAACTTTCGGTGGACTTCCACTTCCAGAGCGAAAAAGAAGGGGGACCGATGGGGGAGAATGCGCGCACGACAAGACTTGGCCTCAAAAGGGAAAAGCGATATAAAACCCTAAAAGAGGAGCTCGGAGCGAGGAAGGCGCCGTGACAGTAGTTAAGCGGAAAAAAAAAAAAAAAGATCGATCTTTGGTCGCCTGCACAAGAGCTTGAACGTCGCATGACTCCTATGAAGTAGAAGAACAGGAAAGTTAAAGACGGGGAGGCGCACACCAGGAAGAAAAAGTCGCGCGAAGAAGACGGTTTGGAACTGAAGTAATAAGAGGAAACCAGCTCGTAAATATGGCTGATGTCCGTTAAAACAGGAAAGAGAGACCGCAGCGTAAGAAATGGTCTTGGGAAAGAAACAAACCTAAAGCCAAATCCTGAACCTTCTAAACGGAAACTAATAGCAGCGCCAAAAAAGGAAAGAGCAAACGCGCGGGGAGACAAAATGGCAGGAGACCGATTGGAGCCGTTCAATCACGAAAAGTCCGAGCTTACTCATACAGAAATATAGGAGAAAAGAAAAAAAAAAAAAAACCTCAACGAGAACTCATGGAACGAGCCGATATCGCGATTGGACGACAACAGGGAAACTCAAAATTGTGATGTGCAAAATCACGCATAGGGAGATTAGAAGAAGAAAGAACATGGTCCAAAGGCGGGGGGACGACGGAGGGAAAAAAAAGGGGTATGGTCGCCAACTCTAAGGCCCTGCCGTGCGTTACGACTCGAAAGCACACTCGTGGAATAAGGCAAGAACATCTTGACGCTCTTCCATGAACCCTTGCCGAAGTCACGGGGGCAGAATTTAGACCTAACGTAAAGAGGTTTGGCGAAGTTACCATACTGGACGGATTGCAAGGGACTTCCCGCGGGCAAGAGGAATGTTGACCTGCTTTCAAGCCAAAGATCTAAACCAGAGGTGGCTAAGGGCTGAATCATTAATTCGCCGCAGACCTAGATTCAGGACCCCTAAAAATCACGCTTGCCTGGAACCACGTGGGAGAGACGATGCCAGGATGACTACACGTTTCCACATTAAACCACGTCGAGAGACTCGTTAAGCGCACGAGGGAAAAAAAGCTCTCCTAAAATACTCTAAAAAAAGTTCAGATCTGTTCTATACGTCCTAACCGGAAAAAAACTGAAGAAAGAAAACGCTTGAGTACTTCGAACCAAGAGCGAAGGAGGGTGATCGGGGGGAGAGGCCTTCAAAGGAATACCGATCGAGATTCACACCATATTGAGAAAAGGGTGGGGGGTGGACAACGGCCTTCGAAGACTATCATACTGCGCCATCAGTTCAGAGACTGATGAAAGTTGGGGATCGGTTCAAGCTTCGGTTACTCCAAAAAAGACAGGGAAGAGGGGATATCGCACGAACACTTTCCCGATGCAGAAGAAGGAGCTCAACACCCAGCCTTCTTCTTTATTAAAATATATAGTGATTCGCTGGGACATCGGGAAAGTGGTCCGTGGCTATTACATCAGCGGCAAGATTTATACTAAGGGAATGTGAAAAACCAGAAAAAAGAACTTAATTAGTCGGAGTCTTTATTACCGATGTTCAGTATAAGCGGGGGGCCAGGGCCGTTAAAAACCCACCATTTCTAATAAGTGATCAGGAGGGAGGGTTAAGTTGATGCTGGTCACAAAAAGAAAAAAAGGAAAGAGCGGAGGGGGAGGAAGGAAGGCAAGGCATGGCAGGTCGGAATGTCCCAGGTGCGTTATAGCCATTTCTCTCGAAGGTAGGAGCAGGGGGCAAGGTGTAGGAACATAGGAAGGCCAGGCATGCACCTTGTTTGGAAAACTTGCGAGGAGAGGAAAGAGGAGAGAAACTGGTTCAAACCTAAAGTAGGTTGTGCTTGAGAAGGGAAAGTCTCGGGGGTCAGGGGCAGGAGACTTAACTGCCAAATCCTCCAGTGAACAAAAACTGTTTCGGGGGGTGGGAAAACAGCAGGTACCAAGTCAACGCCGAAAAGAAGTTAAACGTAAAGGAAGACCTTCTCCGCCTTGCGGAAGGTCGGCGAAAGAGGGGGACCATGTTGAAGATGTCTCACCTGTAATGAAACCAGCGGCTGGAATCCACGGGGGTCTGCAGCGAGCGGACTCAGGGAAAACAGGCGGTAGGCAAAACCATTTTTCTGAAGCCGGCGAGTCCACAACGGGGGAATTCAGGCATTTTCGTCCGACAGTCAGGACTCGCACACCCATTGGGGGGGGGGGGGGGCAAAGTCCTGTGACGGCAAAGAGCGAATCTGAGGCTTGGCGGAGTTGGGGAGAAGATAGAGGAAAGAGTCGAGATCGGGATGGGGGTCGAGGAGAGGAGACCAATCTTGAAATACGAGGGTGAGCCCAATTCCGCGGCGAAAGGCGGGGGGGAGGGAGAGGGAAAAGATGGGAGCGCGACTCTTTTGAAGGAGGGGGGGAGGTAGGGTAGGTGTCAAGAAAAATTGCTTGAGGCTGAGGAATTGGATTGGGAGTGGTCCTGCCCATAAAGCCTAGCAGAAACAGGGTGGAAGATAATTTCTTCATTTCATTGAAAGAAAAAGTGCGAGTCTCTTGAAACTGAGGACCAATGACAAGCATAAATAGTTCCAGGTCCTGCTGCGGGAGCAAGAGAAGGAGGAAAAATGCAAGAGCCGTCCCAGCTCGGGTGAAGCGAAGAGAGAGGTGGGCCAACGGGAAATATCGCATCAACGAAGGTGAGGAGAACGAATTAGCTATAGTGGCACAAGGTTGTGATGGAGAGGCTGAAATGAAGGAAAGGAAAAGGGGTCGTGTCAATAAGTATTTACACAGGGAGTCGGGTGTGGAAAAAAAAGGAGGAAAACCGTCCAGTTGCGTAGAGACAAAAGCCATCTTGAGTAAGCTAACCTAGTTTCAAGGAGGTCGGCGAGATCTAACTCGAGAGAAGGAAGGATGCGGGAGGATCCCATCGGGAGGAAGAAAATGGTGTGGGCCCCAAGGGAAAACATTGAATAATATCTTCTCGTGATCCCACGAGGGGGGGGCAAATTCCACAGTGCGCCGCAAGCTATGACATGAAAGGGAAAAAAAAGATGACCTGGAATAGAGGCTCTCAGAAGAAGGAGCGCAATTGCGCAAAGAGTAAAAGGTTCTTCTATCTTGAGCCGAAAAGAGATTTAACCCACAAGGGGAATGCAGGCTGAGTCGATGCTATTATGACAAGAAAGGAACGCTGGGGAAGTGTCGTAGAAAAAGAAAAGAAAAAGTTTTTCAAGGGGAAGGAAGGGTCGTCTCGGGACTGCGTAAATCAAAAGAGCCGAGACTACGACGGTTTGGCGGCAACGGGGTGAAAAAAGAGGAACAAAAGTGAAATCACTGGAAAAGAGAAGGTTAGCTAGACTTAGCAGATCGGAGAGGGAGGATCAAGGGATAAGGGATGCAGGGAATGACTAAGAAAAAATCGACAAGCGAACGCCGTTTACTCCTTCGGCGGCAGTCGGGGGCAAAAGGGGGTAGTATGTGCGTTGAGGGAGTCGGGGACCCGGACCTAATCCGAACAAGGGCTTTGTTCCAACGCCTGGTACAACAGTAAGGGTCATGCAAATAATTCCTACGTATTGGAGACTGTGAAGGAAAGAATTCTTTTTAGGGCGAGACTTTGGGGCAAAAAGGAAAAGAACGGGGACTTTTTGAAAAAACGAGTGGGGAAGCAAGTGCTTCTCGCTCGGGAAGCGCGATGGCAGCAAAAAGAAGAGTAAACAGGGGCCAGGTCGAATTGTCTGCGGAGGACGTTGGGAATCTTGAAAAAAACACTGGCTCCCTGGAGGGGAGAACAACAAGGAGAGGACAGGTGTCCTGGTTGCGCCCATTCCCATAGGGAAGTGGTGGCAATGGCAAAAACTTTCAAGAACCTGCAAGGAGGGAAGAGAACATCTACGGAAGGGAGGGAAAAGCTGAACAGAGGAAGCGGTCTCCGCTTTGGCACGGGACAAGACAGTAAGGCAGTGCCTCCTCATATGATCAGGAAAGACAGTGAAAAAAGAGGGTTAGATGTAAGGACGAAGACATGGGCAAATCGTATTTTTCAACGACATGCTACCGGAAGCGAAATGAGTGAGCTGCCATGGGTCTTAACCGAGAAAGGAAAGGAGAAGTAAAAGGTAGTAACCGGCTAAGTGTCGGAAAAAAACTAGGGAAGATTATTAGAGGCGATCTTCAGTCGCAAGGGTGAGTACGGGACGTCGGGAAAAAAGCGAAGACTACACCGTTAATAAGGATCGGAGTAGGAAAAGGGCTCAAAAAGAGATTCAGTGGCCAATCGGGGTGGTTAAAAAGGGGATGGGAAGCTCACAAACCGGAATGAACTCACGTACGGAAAGAGGGGAATAGACGAGGCGATAACAGCATCGAAAAAGAAGGAAACCTTGATAGAGCCGTGGGACGAAGATAGGCACAGAAGAGAGAATAACTGGTCGCTTGGAGACTGGAGCCTCCACAAGACGGACGCGTCTAGTAATGGACCATGAAATCTTTGCCTTAGCGCGACAAAGGCTAGGAGACGAAAGCATAGGCTGTGCGAATTGGCGGGGGCAAAGGAGGAAGATCAAATTTTGGTCGAAAGAGTCAGGAAGTCTAAGGACCAGGAGACCCATCGTCTTTTGACACAGTACCCTGGGGCCATCGCGGAAAAAAAGAGACGTACCAGGGGCAAAAAGGGGGAAGAGCGAAAACCAGAGCTTACAAGGGGATACCTTCCTGAGGGAGATCGAGTATAGAAGAGCGCCACAGGAACAAAACCTAAACATAGGGTCGAGTACTCTAGGGTTACAGGACGATCAAACCGTGCTTGTTGACTGCCACTTAAGGGAAAGGTTCAAGACATCAGTCGTACCGGTTGGGGGGAAAAAAAAGAAGGATGGAAAAGTACTCATACATTGATGGAGGAGAACCGTTCCCGGGACTTCCGCCACCAACACCTCCAAGAAAGAGGGAGAGACCGCCCGGTCATCTCAAGAGGGGAGAGGGGGGGGTGCATAAGCATCTTCCAATGGGGGGTGCTCCCTTGGTTGAACCGGAATATCTATCGTCGTCCAAAAAACGTTTAATAACACACAATCAAATCCACAATCGATGGGAAAAAATGAACACTAAGGGGGGTCTTCAGGGAAGAGGGGCCCAACCTGGACATGAATAGTAACTGACCGCGAAAAAGGAAAAAGGAAAGATGCGAAACCCTTCGGGATACCTATAATAGTATGAGAAAGACTGTAGAGGAAGTGAGACACATAGAGACTATCTGGAGGAACCCTATAGCGATGTAAAAGACGAGGGTCATCGACGTTCTTAATGCGTTCATCTGTACATTGGGTGGGTGGAAAAGGGATCTTAACGATGAACTGTAAGACAAGGGAGAGGTAAGAAATAGTGGCAAAAAAATCGAGGAGACTTGCGCAAAAAAAGATCGTTGTTCCGGACCAACAGGTGGCAGTCAAAAGACCAAGAAGAGTCCGAATTGTAACCGCAAAAACAACATAAAAGAAAAAATGAAGGAGAGCCAAGGTGACGAAAGTAGAGTGGAAAGGGTTTTTGTCAGCATAACGAGAGTTCACTAATGGTCCTATCTAAGTCGATGGAGGTAAGCAGAGGGCAAGGACTGCTGTACCCCTATACGTGGCAAAAAGGAAAAAGGAAAGGAGATAAACCTAGGAGAGAAGGATTTTTTCGTCAAGACGGGAAAGAAGGGTAAAATGGGGTAGAAAAAAGGACAGAACTGCATCGTAATCCTTTGATCCAACAGGGGAGGGAGGGGAACTCGGCCAGGCGCTTGGTCTTTGGGGCATGACTCAAGAGAGAAAAGGGGTGAAACAACCTTTAGAGGGAGAGAGCACCAAAAGTGTGACAAATGAAACTTATAAAATGGTAAGAAGGAAGTGGCTACGAGCTAGCAGGTGGGGAAGGGAAGCTTACAGGAGTTTGAGTACCAAAAAGGAGCAAAAAAACAGGGAAGCGGATTTCTGGACCGCGCTACACAGGGAAGGAAGGAGGAGAAGGTAATAACGGGGTGTCCAGGTAAACCAATGGGAGGTATGAGGAGAAAAGTCCTCGATGCCACATTTTATAGGTTTTATCTCCGGGGGAGGAGAAGTACTGTCAAACTCCACCAATCACTGAGCACAGTGTGGGGGTCCGGAAAAAAAAGAGTTAGAGTGCCCCAGAGAGCACAGCAGGAGACTGAGCATAACCATGCAAAAAGCTTTGCCTCCATCAGGAGAGGGGGAGATAGAAAAAGAAAAACAAAAAAAGAGCCTTGGGGTAGCGATAAACACACAAGGAGTGATTAGGTAGATAGAGAAGGGGAGAGGGAAGTGCGCGAAAACTCGGCCATCTCCTAGTGGAGAAAAGGGCCAAATTAGACTGCAGTCGCACCAAAATAGACATTCACTCAACGCAACGATTGGCCACCTAGAAAACAAAACTTCTCATGGGGGGGGGGGCGGGGTGGGGGATAACGTGAGAAAAACTCTGGGGAGGAAAAATGCAGACAGATTCAGGGGATTCGTTTCCTGAAGGAAGAAAGAAAAAAAGTGTGGTAAAGTCAACACGTATTTTAGAAGGGGAAGACAAGGCCTAGGCAGAGGGATCTCGGAAAATAACGCAAGGCGGTGGCTTTACAGACCATGGAAGTTAGCGGTCTAAACGAAGGGAAGGAAGGACAAATAGCCGTCAAAAACGATAGTGCTAGTCGGCACCAAGGGGGGAAAAAGTCTTAGGTAAAGGAAAAGTGAAACATTGTGGAGTCGAGAAATGTAAAGAATAAGGGGAAGCTGCATTCCGTTAAACTGGTCGGGGCTAATAGGAATTAAACATACCACTAGATACGCAGGTCAAGATCCAGAGAATCAAAAAAGGTTGGATGCAAATATGAGACACAGTTCGTGGGATGGGAGAGCAAAAAAGGGCTTCGCTGGCCGGACGGGCCTACGAAAGAAAAAGGAAGATGAGAGGACTTGGCGAGCTGTTTAAACACGCATGGTAGCAGCGGTATGCAAGAAGGACAAAGGGGGGGGGAACGTTTCAAAGGCTCGCGGGAAAAGGAAAAAAGAAAAAAAGTAAAAAAATAAAACGACCAAGCGACGGAAACGGGGGCCTACGGAGGTCACAAGGCTTCTTGTATGGTTGGGGGTAAGAGGAGTAAAAACAAACGCCTCGGAGTAGGGAAGGAAAGGAAAAACGCCACAAGACTCAAGTTCTGGGTGCGCCACTAAGAAAAAGATGAGAGAAGGAAGAGAAGAAAATCAAGACTTCCAGTTCATCTGTATGATCAAGATAAAACAAACCGGGAAAGCGTCACGCAACCGCATTACACTGGGGGTAAGAGAGAGAGACAAAGAATGCTCAGACAAGGGGGTTCTTCCAAAACATCCTCGAAAGAAAAGAAGATAAAAGGGTCTCCCTCGAATGGGAAAAAATCCCAGTGAAAAGACGGGGAAAATACTCCGGGGAACAGGGCCCCTAAGGGGGGGCATGACGTAGAAAATTCACGCCCAACGTATGTTGCATTGAGAGAGGGTGGCGGGCGGCGTTTTGGACAGCTGGGGAGGAGCGAAGAAGCGAGTAAGGAGACGAAGCTTGACCATCAATTGGAATGCTTTAGGCCAACCACCAAATTCCCCAGAAGGAGACACCCGTTACTCAGAAGGAAAGCAGAATCGCGAAGGGTGGCCTTTGGTTGGGGCGGATGGCTGCCGAACATAGAAGAAGACACTACTACCCTCACTTAAGAGGGAGAAACATCCAGTTCTGGCTACAAAAAGGAAGGGCGGAGAGTCCGGACCAGGTGGACTTCGTTCCACCAAAAGAAAAATTGGTTAAACTGAGACAACAGAGGGCTTAAGAAGGAAAGAAATGGGTGGAGTCGCGGCACTCTAATAACACTCGATCGAACGAGAAGCAAACTGGAAGCAAAGAGGGTTGTCTCTATCGGGAAAGACAATTGTACAGCAAAGGACTTAGAGTCCGGATTGCCGAAGGTGGACGGGGAACGAAAGATGTGGGAAACTGTTTAGCGAGAGGGAAAAAAAGGGAGAAAAGTGGTAACTCACTCCTTCAAAAAGGAGAGCGGGGGCGAAGCTTCGAGAACATCAAAAGCTTGTGATCGGAGTCCGTCAGATTTCATCTTCCAGACTAAACGCTGGGGGAAAGCAAAATCAAAAGAAGGAAGGTTGGGTGGTCCCGCGCGTATAGTGCGATCTCTTCAACCCGGCTAAGAAAAACTTGGCAGATTGGAAGAGGGGAAAACGGGGAGAGAGGATCACCTAGAGCGGGAGAAAGGTACCGGTGGGAAAAAGATCATGAAAACGGTAACAGAGGGTGCAACCAACGCAGGGACAGAAGAGGAGATGGATCTAAAGACAAAGAAGAAGGTATTAACGGGATCTTATATCCCCGATTAATCATGTCACCGAAAAGAAAGCGGGCGATCGCGCGTAAAAAATCTTCGCAACTCATTGACTCTAAGAAGAGGTCCACTGGGTGGCGCTGCAGGGGAACCAGATACTTCGACCTCAAGATTGACTGGGGGGTCATGGCGCTCAACAGTTTTACTGGGAAAAAAAAAGATGGAAAAGGGTGAGTGTGTGCTTAGCACATTGAGAAGGGGTAACTGGCTTGCCGGATCATAGGGCGGAAGGAAGGCAAACGCAGCTTCCCGAGCCCCTGAAAAAGAAGGGGAGAAGGTCGCATAGGGGGGCAAAATTTGCAACTCGGCACGATTTCCCTTCGGCAAGGAGCAGGGAGGTGGAAGCCACCCAGAAAGGAAAAAAGGGGGGAAATGGAGGCAACTAAAAGGAAGTTGGGTGGGGAGGTCTCGCGAAGCACTCCAGGAGAAAAAAACTTACAAAAAAACTGAAGAGACTCCCTCTACAACGGAAAGAGGAACTCTGTTAAATCGGACCAAGTATTCATCGAAAGGCGGATTAGCGCGAGAAGCACTGCAAAGTTCAATAGCTGATGAAATACACGGGCATAAATCGCCAAGCGAGAAAAAGAAGTCTGATTAGATTAGCACATCAGAAGAATATTACATGGACCGCCCATTTGTACCCGGAGGGGAAACAACGAATGGGGCCTTAATTAGCTGAGACGAAAAAACAACCATCGGGTCTCGAGAGGGCCTGATGAAACTAAAAGGAAGACGACGTCAGGGCGGTTCAGGTCAGAAAAGGAAAGATCTCGTCCAAGGGTCCCTGCCGCAGGATAGAGGAAAACGAGAACAAGCTGAAATAAAGCTCGGAAGAAAACCTCTCGTCCGAAAGAAAAAGGCGCGGAAGCACCCGGGTTGGCCGCAAAAAGGGGAGAGAGAGGAAATAGGAACTCCGCCGTCCTGGAAGTGGAGAGGCCGTACTAAGCAAAAAAAGTCTCGAACAAATGAGTAAGGGGTCCCGGCAGAAGACATCTACGAAGGGAAAAGAAATGTGGTTAAAGCCGGCGGCCGGCAAGATCGCCGAAATACAGTTCGACAGACTTGCTAAAGTGCGGACGGTAAGAAGAGCCGAATTCTAAATCTGTTGGACTGCATTCACGGGAGGAGAAAGGGGGACTTTGCTCGAGAGGGGGAAAAAGGGGGAAGCATCTGCTGCCATATGCAGGCCAAAAAAAGCTCTTCACGCTTGGCTACAACGCACAAGAGAGGAACTCAAGGGGGATCTCGGGACGGGGGGACCGACTCCGCGAAAAATACGGTTAATCTTACCAAGAAAGGAATGCGCTACGCCAAACTGAAGGGGAAGGGAAAAAAAAAGTCGCGCAAGAAAAAAAGAAGTGAAAGGCTTCCCTAGGAGCACAGACAGAAAGAAATTGAAAAAAAACCCTCAAGAAAAACGGGAGATAGATAGATGGGCAATTAATGAGCTTCTCCATTGATAGGAAGAAGGACAAAAACCCTCTAAGGCGCGTGTCGACACGAACTGAGGAAGGAGCATGTTCCCTCATGGGTGAGTAATTCTCAGAGTCAGGCAGAACTGGAGGACGGGGAGGAGAAAATGATCGCGGTCAAGGCAGACAAAACACGTTTGGAACTGAAAAAAAATGCAATACTCACAAAAAGCGGGAGAGGACGGGACGTTCCATGGGGGCCCGGACCCCGACTAAAAAGGAAAAAGGTCAAGCATTTCTGGCGAAAGACACACCGCCCACCGAAACCCGGGCATGTCGCGAGCAAAAGATAGCGCCAACAAACTTCGCCGCGCAATGGGGGGAGGACAAAGGGAGGGGGAAAAGGGTTTAAAAGGTAGAAAATAAGAAACAACGCAGAGTCGACCTGATACGATCGACTCACAGCCCCAACGATCCGAACCAAGGGAAATCGAGGGAGGGGCAAGACCAAAGCAACTGCCGGCAAATGTTTATGTAAGAAACGGAGGAGCCAAGCCACGGAATCCTAATACCTGGGGAAAGAAAGGCATGCGGGGCCGAACCCAATTGTTCTGGGAAAGAAGCAGGACTTTTCATCTAATTGAGAGTCGCGCAGCGCAAAAATCTGGTGATGAAGGCCTAGACGGGAGAGTCCATGTACGTGAGGGAAGGGCAAAGAAAGGAGGGTTTGACGAAATGGCTACGCCGTACAGGAAAAAACGAATCTGGGGGGAGAATTGAAAAGGAAGAAGAGGCGTGGACATGTGGGGTACCGGCGGGAAAACCATCTCCACCTGTGACAGTTTGGACAAGAACATGGGACAGGATTCTCCGCGTAAAAGGAAACCAGAGCAAGAGCAAAAAAAGCACCGGGCAGGGGGGAACCCGTTTGGCATCGAAATAAAAGCGGAAGAGGTGGAACAATGGTGGAAACAAGGAAAAGGGGTGGCACGGGAGCAAAGCTGAGAAAAGCAAAGGCTCTCTAAAAAGAAATCAATTTCGAAGAAGAAGAAGAGGAGGGGAAACCGCACGCCGGAACAAGAGGGGATACTTTCGACAATAGGCGAAGTTACGGAATGCTTTGTGGGAAAAGGAAATGATAGATCACAGATATGCCCCGGTGGGGTTTCCCGGCCTGCAAATCAGGAACATACTTATCATCCATCAGGTCCGACGACGTCCGCGTTGGGGGCTAGGGGGGGAGCGTAAAAACCAAGGAAAGTTCCGGCGGAAGCGCCACCTGACCACGCAGAGGATCGTCGGAAAGGTTCAACAACAACAACGGGGTGATGAGGGAAAAGAGGGGGGTCTGCATCGGTGACGTGCTTGGGCGGAAGAAAAACGAAGGAACGAATGGATAACGAAACTTTGTCCCAAAACACGACTTAAGGAAGGAAAAACTTTATTTCATAAAGGAGTTCGTAGCCGAGACCATGGGAAAAAACCATGGAGAATATATGGGGGTGGATCGCGATCTGTTCTATTGAATGCGGCAGCAACACGAAAAAAAAAGCGAAAATCCCAAGCGATGTTCGATTACTTCAAATTGAAAGGTCAAAAAAAGGAGGCGTTTCGAGCAATGGAGCTCGAATGGTTGAAAGCCTGGAGGGAGGAGGAAAAGAGGGCGCCCTCGTAAGTTCTATGGAAACACTTGGTGACAACGGTCAAAGAGGAAAGGCTGTCATCGTTCGATTAAAAAATTGGACTGACCTGGGAGTTTGGGGCTGAGGACTAAAAAGGTAGAACGTCTCGGGTAGGCTATACTTCCTGAGGAAGAAGGAGACAAATTGCTGTTTCTCTGGGGTCGAGAGAAACAAAAAAAAAAAAAAAAAAGACACAGCAAGCCAAAGGCCCGCGACGTTCATTCCGAGACATCCATATTGCCTAGAAGAATGAAGGGAGGGGAGGGTCGATACGTCCAATCTTGAAAGGAGGAAAAGTAGGGAAAGGAAAAAAAGGGCGGATCATACACGATGCTTCGGGGCTATGGAGCAAAGGAACCGGCGATTGGGGGGCCCCAGACCATTCGTACACTCGATGCGGTCCACCTCTTTGGGAAAAGGAGTAGGATGAAGGCAATTAGAAGAAGCGCTCAGCAAGAAAAGGGGAAAGCAAAAGGCGTCAACGTCTCGGCGGGTCGTGATGGGGGAGAAATAATCAGTCGACTGACTTTTATGGGCTAGTAGACTTCTCCAAGAAGGGGGAACCCATTGTTGCCACATTGAGAGTCGGAGTCTTTGCTTGAATTGAGTTGGGGGGAATCTAGAAGGGGAGGGGGAGGGAAAAAGAAATTGCAAAATGAAAAAAATTTAGGGGTACGCCCATAAGTCCATAGACGACGAAGCCTATGTGGGAAAGAGGGAGGGAAGGAAACCCGTGGAACGTCGCGAAACCGAGCAGTGGCCAACGGAGGGAAGGGTCTGCAGGACCTCATACGGAAAGGTGAAACAAGGGGAAAAAAAGCAAAGACTCCAGCTATTGAGCGGAAATGCAGAGTGTTACCGTCAAAACAAGGGTTGAAAAGGGAGCGCATCCAGGCGCCGGCATATAGAAAGGAGGGGTAAAGGAAGGGAAAGCTCATTGAGAAAGACTTGTCGGACTAGGAGGAGCTTTACGTGCCGTCGTTTGCGAGAAATGGAGGCAAGGAAAGGTGAAAGGACTTTGACGTAAAGAATTCACCTGAGTTTCGCGGAGTCGGGAAGAGAGAACAAGGAAAGAGCTTGGGTAAAATTAAGCATGGGGGGCATAGCAGGAAGCCGACAGGCGGAACATTCACCATCTCGAGACATTGACAGTGAGCCAAGGAGCAAAAATATTTCTCAAACTAAAAAGAGGCTCTCGCCGGGTCGTAAAAAAGAAAAGGAAATCCTGTGGACTAAGTATCGGCGAGATTCAAAAGTGCAGACAGAGGATAAAAAAAGGTACGGGGCTGGCCGCGTCGATTATGTTTGACCTGAACGGCGGGGGGAAAAGGGAGAGGAAGGGCTTTACCTATGAGGACAGCTTTTGCAAAATTGGGTCAAGGGGAGGAAGAAGCAGCAAAAAGACCCCCCCCACGATCAAAGGTTGGGGGCAAACAAACGGCGACACGATTCCCGCGTCACGCATGTGACCCGGGATTTTGTACGGGAGGAGGCAAGAGAGAGAGCAGGAAACGGATGGATTCGGAATGGAAGGACTAGTCGACAAACAGAAACTCCGGAGGAGGGGAGGGGGGAGAGGTCAGAAAGGTCGAACGAGATCGATGCGGCGGAACACAACGACCTACTAAGACCGGGCAAAAATTTCAATTTGTGCAAAGCGACCTGGGAGGTCAATATTCCTCGGGGAAAAAGGGGGTGAAAAAGGATGAGGAAAAATGTGCAAGGAATGCCGGGTAATTATGACAAGAAAAAGAGGTTGGGAAGACGGGTACTTCCTCTGCGATACGAGCGAATGGGAGGAGAGCCTAAGGAAAAAACGCGAGCAAGGATTCAGGTCGATGGCTTTAGCTTGGTGAGAAGTGGGGAAGAAGGGGAAGAGTAGCCGTAGTTCTTCAAGAGGGGAAAAAAAAGGAATTCTTGTCAATGCTGTTGCAGCCCATTCCCACAATGGTGAGTGGTGGGGAGACAAACTGGCAAAAGATCCTTCGGGCTTAAATCGAATAGAAGAAAAGGGAAAAAGGATGAAACATCGACCGGTCCGGGCCGGAGGAGAGAATAGGCAGTGTCCGCAATCAGATGAGGGAAAGCAAGTCCATTAAAAAAAAAAAAAGGGGAATGTAGAGCAAGTACAAAACTCATACATTTTTTCATCGTAGGGTCAAAAAATGAAAGAAAGGAAAAGGGAAAGGAGTTAATGGGGCATGCCCCTTACCGGGTACCAGAAGAGGAATTAACGGGCAACGGAGTGCGTAAGAACTGCGGGAGAACGAGGGACTGTAGAGAGAATCTAAAGGACTCAGCGCGTAGTGACAGATACTTCCTGGTCAAAGCGCGAAGACTACACGGGGTTAAGAAAAGTGGGAGGCAAAAAGAAGAGAAAAAAAAAAGGAGTTGCAGACCAGTGTTACATGAATGGAATGAAGAAGAAACCGAATGTACTCCGGCTCTCTAATATCTAGAACGTAAGATTGCAAGCGCCATCCTGCAAATTAAAAAAGGGGGGAGGTCGCCCGCACCTTCGGCGGAAGAAAATGCGGCTTGGGGGAAAAAAAAGGGTAATCGTCGGGAGATGTGACGTTTATGAGGGGGCAAAAAAAGAAATATACAGGACCAAACTAATCACCTTCGCTTACTAGTCATCGTCGATGGGGAAAGGAGAAGAGGAGGAATAAGAGGGGGGTTCAGCACAGCGTATATGGAACAGGAGGGAGAAAAAGTACCAGTCGTCGTGGCACGTACAATTTCAACCTTATCTGGGAAGGAGAAGCAAGGAAAAGGGAAGGGCGCCAACCCTCTTCTGCCAATGTTGAAAAGGAAAGTGGGGAAGGGAGGAGGGGCGTAGGTTAGCAACCCACAGAAAACACCTAAGGTGAAGGCAGGACGAGTGGGCCGCGACGATCACACCTTAGTTTTACTTCCTTCTGGACGAAGGAAAAGATAAGAAAGGTGCTTGGAACGAATACTGAATTGAGCTTCAATACATACTTGAGGGGGGAAGGGGGAACAGATAAACCTCCACCAAGAAAAGAAAACCCTTCCTGCTATTGACACTCTCCTCTGAAAGGGAGACAATGGCGGGGGGGTGGACAGCCACACTGCCAAAGATGTCGAACTTAGAAGGAAAAAAAAAAAGAACAGAAAGAAGCTATGGACGACACACCCACAATCCTCTACGAAAAAGGGCTGGAAAGGAAAAAAGTTGGAGTGGCAATTTTCAGACTGCATCAATGGAGAGAAAAAGGAGATTTCCATGGACTTCCTCCCATTGTGAAAGAGAGGACGGGACCGCGTAGATGCTTTGTGAACTGCCCCCCCTATGGAGAGGAAAAAGCCGGGTTTAGCCTTCGTTTTCATCGCCAAAGAGAGGGAAAGGAAGAAGGGGGGGGGGGAGAAGGGTGGAGAAGATGACTGGAAAGATGAGCAGGGAGGAAGAGAGTCTTGGGCGGATCGGTGCCACCAACAGAAAGAGAGTTTTGTCTTCTTCAAAATTGGAAGAAAAAGCCAAGAAAGTTGGGCGGGCAACACAACCAACGAAGGCGGAAAAAAAAAGAAGAAGAGGGACTGTATAGGGCCGGGAAATGGGGGGAAGGAGCGAGAGAAAAGGCCTTGTCCGCGGCGGGGGTGCCATTAAAGCGGGAAAAAAACAACAGGAAAAACCGTCACTGGGTCGACGAAGGAATAGAAAAAGGGGAGGAAATCAGCCCAAAACGATAGGAATCGAGGAAGAAAAGAACTGGCAGCGTAGCTTTGGAGCCAACCGGAGAAAAAAAAAATTGACCTGCGGGCCGGGAAAGGGGGGGTCTGGGAGGGGAAAAGAAGAAAATGAGGAAGAAGCACCAAAGGAGGATGGATTTCGCGAGCTACCACAGGGACATTAAATGAAAAACGGACAAGGAAGGGGGAGCTAGCAGATCTTGGGGGCCGCACGGATTACTCGGAGGGGGAAAAAAAGGAGGGAAAGGGTCTTCAAGAAAATTTGGAATCGGATGAAAAGAAAGAAAATCTAGGAGAGGAACGGCTTGCAGGAAATAAAAAGGTGTTTTCAACAGAAGTGAACAGGGGGTATTTTCGTCTCACAGGAAACGAAGCTCAGCGGGGAGGGAGGGGGAAGTTTGCTCCTAAATTTTCGCTTCCGAAGTAATCAACCCACCCCAGAAATGAACGGGGGGCCGGTCCAATCGTCTTTCTATGCAATGATCGCGCAGAGGGGAAAGAGAAGAGGAGGAAAAAAAAAATCAGATAAGGAAGGGAGAAAAAACTGAATCAACTTAATTTATAAAAGAGGA
>Ga0179593_1376576_pt1 | contig 19446 bp, 17 predicted proteins | sample CZODoug2_1_08_16_FD_185931 | JGI IMG/M metagenome (GOLD analysis project Ga0179593, IMG submission 185931) | Vadose zone soil fungal communities from Angelo Coast Range Reserve, California, USA - CZODoug2_1_08_16fungal (PacBio error correction) | ecosystem: Environmental > Terrestrial > Soil >...
CAAAACGTGACACAGAGAAAAAGACCCCCTCTTTTCCTGAGAAAGCGTTTTGGTGGTATTATCGGGGGGCCGACCTCTCCGAAGCAAAAATGGGTACACACAAAACGAACAGGAGGACCGCTTACTTCCTACATCCGCGCCGCTCAAGAAGGTGAGGAAGGAGGAAAGAACCCCGAAAAAAAATACCTACAAACTCAAGGGGAATACTTGCCCTACAATTCCCCTCGCCCCTACCGAAAACAAAACTCAAGCGGGGGGGGTAAGGCAATTTAACTAGGAGAAGTGAGAAAAGCTTACTATCTCTACAACTTATTCGATGAGGGCTTGCGACCTCTCCTATCTCAAACGATGAAGATTCAGGAGAAATGGGCGGGAAAAAAGACTACAACGCGCACGGGGGGATGGTGAGATCAAAGAAAGGAAGGGCCGTTAAAACCGGGGGGGGGAGACAAAAACTCCTGGATAACCGCTTAAGATCGGAGGACCAAACGGCAGCGGAATGGTGTGTTGGAATTCCATCATGCCTAATTTCCTCGAGTGTAAAGCGCGGGGGAGTTGAGCAGTAAGGAATTCGGAAAGGCGAATCCAATGCAAGGAGGTATCAGGACTCCTCCTCTTAGCTGCCTTCCCGGTCGCGCGAGGAAACAGCCCACAGCTCCACGTAGAGGCGCCGCGCGTTACTTCCAGGAGGGAAGCAAAAAATGGCATCGATGCACGCAATCCTAAGGAGCAAAAGAGAAGAGGTGTCCAAAAAACGATCAATGAACCGCAGGAAAACGTTTCGCTTTTCTAGGAGGGGGAGAAAAGGGGCATTTCGCCATCAAATCGTTAACTATCCGCTAAAGATGGCGGGGGCAGGGAAGCCACGGAGAGTGCGCAATGTTGGCGAAAGAGAAAAAAACTTACACTTTGTAAGAGCTTGAAAAAAAAAGGAATGATCTAATGGAAACGTGCCATTATCTCTCTGGAAGCAAGTCGACGGGATGATGAACACAGACGTTCGGGGGCATGAACCGAAGGCGGGACCATCTGCAAAAGAGAAATTCTTCGATCGGGCCAGAATACGAGATATAGAAGGAAAGTAATATCGAAGATCGCGGGCTAAGGAACCGGTGTAACATCTCTCCGAGTCAGCGGGAGGCGTAAAGCGAATAACCCCCCGACCCCCTACGTAACCCAAAACTACAAAAGGGGGTTGGGGATCGGGCCCTACGGAGGGAAAAACGGGGGGCAAAAAAAAAACCGAAAGAGCAGTATTCCCTCAGGGAAGAGTCCCAAAAAAGAACTCCTTCCGTGTCGGGTAACATCTTCTAGTCTTCTCAACGTAGGGGAAAGTAAAAAAGGAGTAAATTTCCTCCAATCCTAACGACAAAACCACTGACGTCTACCATGGAGAGCTGTACTATCGACTCAGTGTGAAGGAGGCCTAGCTGGGAAAAAGGACGGCGGACCTGTACGTAACGGGGGCCAAAAGTGCGACACGGGGGAAGAAAGGGCAGGCAAATCTAGGGAGAATCAAAAAAGGAAAGAGACCTGACCGGCGGGCAGCGGTTGTAACTCCCGCGTGTGCAAGAGTAAGGAAGGGATCCTCTATGTTGCGCTTTCTACGTACGCTGTCGCGGATGGGCTGTGCAAGGGGATTGTTTCGATGGGGGTGAAGAAAAGGAAAGGAGGGATTACGAAATATTCCTCCGATCGGCAGGAGAAGATTTCTTTCACAGGAGGGCTAATTTTCGGGTGCGTTTTGATAGATTATAGGTGTAAACCCTTATGGTTCCGAATCGGGGGGAGGGGTTGCCCGGCTCATATTCACGACGATATTTCGCTAGGAAAAAAAGACACTCAAACCTATCCGGGGGGGATTACTTCTGAATCACTCTTTAAGCCCTGGGATGACACAATGGGGGAATCAACCGTCAAAAAAAAAAAGAGCCAGCGTACGCCGTAACCAAGGGCAACCTAGATTTTCCCAGGCGAGCGAGCGATTAAAAATGTGCTTCAAGTACGGGAAAACGTAGACCAGCGATCGTCCTCTATTTTTCCAGGCTGCGAGTCTCGGGGGATTGCAAAATGAAAAAAAGGTTATTTTGTCATGCTGAACCCGCCAGGACGATGACAGTTCATGCGTGGGGTCCTTTTTGCGGACGGAAAATCAGAACCGAAAACTCGGCCGTATGGGAATCCGAGGACGTCAGAAGGGACATGATCTTCCCTCCAAAGCTCCGTTAAAGAGGTGAAAAACGGGAAAGAAACTGTGTGCGAGACCGCGAGCACACAAATGGAACCTCACGAGGGCGCGCTCCCGAGAGCGCTCTGCAGCAAGGACGAAAGGCGGGTATCTGTAGGAGAGAAATCAACCAAAACAAGGAGGAAAAGGTTAACCCCTCCCTCGCTGATATGACAAAGATTTAGCGCCGAGCTCACTGAGAGAAGAGCGGAGGAACCGGACGCGTGGTGCAGTCGGGTCTCTTCAAGTCTGGGGGGTTCTGAATAGAAAGGAGAGTGGGGTGTACGCCTGTCCCGGAACGGAAATAAAGACGTTGCATCGCAGGGTCTTCTGGTGAAAGGGCCGCGCGCCAGGCAACGAAAAAAAAAGCGCGGCGTGGCCGCAGCATGGCAATGCCCAGGAACTGTCTACGGGAAGAATAGGCGAAGCAGAGGGAGAAACCGGCACAGATAAGGCCGTTAGCGACTCCGAGGGGGGGAAGAGGGAAATCAGATCGCCAATTAAAATCGGAGAAAAGGCCAAGTGGAGTGGCCGCGCTGGGCAACGGAGCGGGTGCTGGAGATACAAAACATTCTGTTCACCCAGTTTTACCACAACTCGTTGGTATAGCGGTGTCGGGTTTTACAGTGGGCGAAATCGCGGAGAAATCCTGGCCGGGAACATTACTAGGAGGTAACGGCCTACTGCAAAGGACAGATACCCTCAAAATTGAAGGCTGGCCACGAGAGTCGTCTGAGGAAGGAACTCGAATTTGGATGAAATGGCGAGTAAATTCACGAACAGCCTAAAAAGAAAGGCGAAAAAGGACAAGACCGGAAGGGGGGAACTCTCTCCACACCACTATACGAAAAGGGAAAAAAGCTGAAGGGTCTCTACAAAGAGCGAAGGAAGAACGCGCGGACCTTTAAAAAAAGCCAAATAGGGGAAACGGAGATCGTCTATGGGCCTTGACTTAACGCCGAGAAGAAAAAGCGCCAAACCACAAAAAACGGTTTCGGTAAACTACAGTACGGCTCCCGCCTAGAGAGAGCTTTCCTCACACCTGGAGCAAAAGGGAAAAAAAGCACCAAGGAGACAGGGTGTCGGACGAATAAATTGCATTTTACGGATCCTGCAGGGCAATTATCCTACTAATCTGCGCATCCACGAGAGAGGAACTTCGCGACAGTCTATGAGGCAAGAGGGAGAAGGGGTCAAAACTGGACGTTGTCACTTAAAAAAAACGTAGAACAAGGGATTTTTAGGGTACGTGGCTTTTGGTTGGTATGCGGGGAGTCTCTTGGCCTCATCCCTCGTTTATACAGATAAATGACGGGTTATGGGGCTGAAGTGAGCCAGGCGATATATACTACTCCAATCGACGGGAGCTCTGAGAATTCGTTCATATAATCTGCATACCGGCAACCATCTGGGGATTCTCTCAACGGAACGCTGGCCAGACTTAGAATTGGATTCCAGAGCGATGAAGGGGAATCGGCCAAACTTTCCGTGGGACACGTTCAGAGGGCCCAAGCTCAAAAGCCAGTGCTCCATCGCAGGAGAGATCTCTTAGGCAGACGAGCACCTGCATTTCAAAGCGAAAACGGAAGCTGCCCTGACAAAGGCTACTCGATTCGTTCTGGCGATTGCATCAAAGAGGAATGTATTTGGCAGTGGAGGAATCAAAACGACGAGAACGGCTAAGCGCTGCTTCGACGGGGTCGTCGGGCTCTACGCAGCATAATAAGATTCAGAAGAGAGGGGGCATGGAAACGAAGGAAAGGGGGGACGCAGCGCCCATCCTCTCCTGGCAGGAGCGATACGGGGGAGGAGGGGGACACTTCCAAGGACGCTGCCTTGTTCAAACGAAGGCAAGAGCACCCGCAGCGCGGGGGAAGTCGATGAGGCAAGCGCGTGTCGACCCTAAGGGAAAACAACTTGCTTCAGGGAGGATTGTGGACGCGTAAGGAATCTCGGAATGAAAGAAGTGTGACTCAAAAAATACATGGCTTTAACGCCTCTTTGAGAAGTGAAGGCTCCAAGGAACAGAAGGGCGGTTGACGCGCTGTAAAAATATTGGAAGGAAAAATTTACTTGTAATGCTGGGTCCGCCCATCCGTTAGGGGGTTCGAAGGGGGGAGGCGGCTCGGGAGAGGGGAGGCTTTATCAAAAAAAGAGGAGGTCGAGCTGAGAATCGTCAAAGCTTGGGAACTTCTTTTTTCCAAGGGTCATTTCTTCGGGGGGAGAGCGGAAAGGAGAAACCACCAACGCAGTGGCCGTGTCACTCCAGGGACAATCTCTCTCAAAAAAAACTAAAGTGGTTCAAATCACCAGTTTAACTGAACCCTCGGGCCTAAAGACAGCGGCTGGGTGGGCTATCGCGTGCTAGTCTTCCCAAACCTAAAACAAAAGCGTGTGACGCACCCGGCTGGAAAAGGAACCTAGCGCCGACATCGAAGATCGGACGCAGCCTCCGGGCCAGAAACCCCGCAAACAAACTAAAAAAACCTGGATTGCACTCAAACATTCCCTCCTCAGGAAAACTAAAAGGGACACCCAGGGCGGAACGGTCGAAAAACTTCAAAAAATCGAGCGCTAGCTAATGGAATGCAGGGGGTCAACACTCTGAAACCGATGGCAAAAACTTAGCGATCGCCAACGGCCATCAGGGGTTTGGGAGGAACACGACCAGATTTCCCACACCAGAGCACAGCTACCAGGGTAGTCGGCGTAAAAAGAGGAACCGGCGTTCAGTGGAAGGGAGACCGAAGCACTTAGAGTGGAAGCTTCGAGGGTTCGCTAGGAGTGCTCGTAAGGGCCGATCCCCATTCCATCGTGTCACGCTTCCTTATAAGCCGGGAAAAAAGAACCCAGCCGCCGAGGAAGGTTCAACTTCGGAGGGGGGACGTCGCGCTGTTGCAGCTCCGCGCCACTCGGAACAGCGAGCGAATGAGCCAAATAAGGAAAAAAAAAAAATGAGCCGAATCACCAAGCTCAGAAAAGAGTAACTGGGGGGGAAGCCAAAGGATGACGGCCTCGGTCTAGGATCCTCTAGCGCGCTTAAAACGGCTCTCGCAGTGGTAGAAGAGGGAGCACGTTCGTGACTAGGGGCAAAACTGGTAATAGTCCAGTCTGGCAGATGAAGAAAGCGCTCTGACGAATCCAGGCGAAAAAAAACCAGGACGTTGAGAAAACTCTAGGGGAGGGGGGGGGTTCCTCTTCATAGTACGAGAAAATTCGAGAGGTGAAGCCCTATAGAAGACAATGTACGCGTACGGAGAGCTTCTAAGGTCGAACTCCGGGATCCAGCCGAAAATTAGCTGTATTCGGACGACGAAAAAACGACTACCCCACGAACTCACACAACGGATCCTGCCATCTGGTAATAACTGGATGGAGGGGGAACCGGCCACCAGGACCTAGTATTCCACTTCAAAAAAAATAAACGCGGCAAAGGGAGAAACCTACGGGGAGAGGTCTTGTTCATAGGGACGAATCTGTAAAACCTAATCGCCCGGAGAGCAAAAAAAGAAATTGAACAGACACACCACTGTCTAGAACACAGAATGGTCTGGGTGATCGGAAGAGAAACAGGTGGTCAAGGATCTGACGGGATTTCAGATCTCTTCTTACCTTTGACAGGCCCCTGGAGCGTCTTCCGAATTCAGATCACAGCACCGGCGAGGGCCCCTTAAGGGGGGGAAAAAGGAAAGCGCTTTCGTGCTACAGTGTATCAGAGGCGGCCATCAGCTAACGGGATTTCTTGAGCGTACAGAGTGGAGGTTATTTGCGGAACTAAAAGATTGGTCTTCCGGTTTTTGGCAAATCTCATCGGGGGGACGAGTGGCAAGGGAGAAAATCATATTCGGCCAGTCTTTTGGTACTGGGTCAGTAATCCATTGTTGGCCAGGAGGCAGAAAAGAAAAGGAAAAAGCTTCCGAGAGAAAGATCCCGAGTTCGAAAAAACAAACCGCAAAACGCTTCGGGGACGGAGCTCGTCATTAAAATCCTAGGGGAGATCCCTGTGACAGAAGGGGAGAAATTCCAAAAGTCGGAAATAGGATCGGAAAGCGACCCTCGCTTTCCGAGTACTCCTCTGGTCAGAATTCGAGTAAGTTCCAAACTCCGGCCTTCAGAAGGAATCCGTCTCCCCTCTGCAAGCTTCTGCACGTATTGTTCGTGCGCGGCGACAAGATCGACATCGGGGGGGGGAACAAAAGGGGATGCTTCCGACCTTCTCGTGGCTGCTGGTGAGATCCGAAAGCGGAAAAAGAAGCAAAGAGGATAAAAAACGTCTTATAGAACGTACCCTTAGTACAGCCACAAATACGAAGTAATAAGAAACTGGTTCGAGAATCCTTCAGACCTCTTTCCCGAGGGGCCTCGGGGTCCGATAGCGAGAACGAAATACCGGACGAGGGTCAAAAGAGCTGCGAGACTGCAAAAAACACCAAAAGAGGAAAGAAATATAACTCACGATAAGAAGTGGGGAAACATATTCGAAGAAAAGAGATGAAAATCTAGATCGGGGCGGGCGAACCTCATTTGAAAAAGAGCGAAGGATCTGCACACCACTTCGGAGTGATTCCTTGAATCAAGTGCCAGTTTGGGACAGAGCACGGTCCGAAGAGGAAAAAGAAGGGAAAAAAAAGTGCAGAATCAAAGGGGGAAGGAGGGGGGAGAACTTTCCTTCAGAGATCGTCCTCCAAGCAAACTATATCCTGCGACAGCATTTGCTAAGAGGGTCGAAGGGGGATAGCTCGAAGCTCATCTCAGTGGGGGCTCGTTGCGACGATGAGGGCTAAAGCTCTAAAAAGTGATCTATGCGTCTATTCCTGTGGAAGTCGGGTACTTCAGGGGGCGCTCCCAGATTGATATACAAGGGATTTTCATCCACAGTCCCCGATTAGGGGGGTAGAACGAGCTCGATTCGTTAGATGGGTGAGAGGAGAAATACTCTTGAGATGTAAAATCTCCGGAGACGGGCCAAAATGGGGCGAACAAAACACTATTCTTAAGGGCCTTTAAGCCCCGGATTAACCGGAAATGCACCACCGAAAAAAAGGGAATCGCTGGATATCACAAGATCTCGCCTGGCAAGAAATAAGTTAAAGAAGTGAGCCTAAGTCACAAAAAATCGATCAAGGATCGGGGGAAAAAACGATAAAAAGCTACTCTCTGAGAACAATAATTGAGAGGCGTACTGACACCGCTCGCTGTAACAGAACTCTACGGACTTGAGTCTTGTCGAGTACGGCGGAGGACGAGCTCCCGCAGGAATCAGCGGCAGGCGGAAATTTGGGCACCGTTAAGGGTCAACAAGATTGAAAACCAGGAAGCTACCGACGGTCGCCGCACACACCAGAGTCCGATCGCATCGGGGGGAAAATGGTATAGGCGGGCGTAAAGGGGGGACCATAAGGTGATAAAAACGGTTGGGTCGGCGAGGGAGCAGAGTCCACCTCAAAAACCCAGAAAAAGGGAGGCCTCTTCGCGGCATTCTAAGCGGGAAGGGTCTTTCTCACTGGGGGAACTGGGTTTAGACGACACGTAGGGTCTATCAAGGGGATTTGTGTGGAGGGACCGTGCGGGGCTTTAGGTATGGAAAAACGAATTCCTCGGAGTTCACGCTGGGGTGTGGAAAATTTAGTCCTAGATCTGGGAGGCACTTCTAATAGGTCTCGGATCTTGGGAAAAAAATAAAGGAGCGAACCGTGGAGGATCGGTAACGCATATTAAACCCTCCGGGTGAGACAAACCGGGGTTTCCGATCCGTCGAGATGCCATGCAGTCAGTCATAGGGTAGATGACTGACTTTTGAAAGAGGGGAAACAGGAAAAGGGGGGAAAGGAGTCATGACCTTCCAGAAATGCCGTGGAGCCATTGGCTAAGAAACAGGAAGCTTTTTACCGTGGGGGAGAAGCGGGTACTCGAAAATAATATGTATTATGGGTGGAATGCACGAGGCTTCTGCGCTCCTGATTATGGAAAGGGGAGCTGATTACGTTCGTTTGACTCGATTATGCGAAAACTCTAGAGAAACTGGTACTTTCTCTAGTCCCTTCAAGATCCTAAGCCGGGCGAAATTAAGTAAGGGAGGATACAAAAGTTTTTATCGTCTAATTAAGCAGGCAAGAATCGGAAAAAATCACCAAAAGAAAGGCTTCCCCTCAGAGCTTTATGTCTCCTACACATTAAGAGGCCGTTGGGTCAACGAAATCTGTACGCCGCCTTAGACATGAGGGGAACTCGGAGTGGACGTAAGCTGGGACTTTTACAAAAACTCAGCGTTGAGAGATTGTGGAAGGCTACTGGTTAAGGGAATCTTCATTATATTTGAGAATGCATTGCCGCATTGCTGGATCGATCCGATACGTCTGAGGGGGGGGGTGGGCGCCTACTGCGAAAAGGAGTGATGGGCAAAGGTTCGGGAAAGGGGGAGAGGACTGGTATTGTCAGAAATTTCTGGGAAAGAACTGTGCAGGGGCAACGGGGGGAATCACTCGGATCGCGGTCTTGTCGGCGAGGGCGTAATGGGAGAGGGGGGACCGTTAAGACCGGCCTAATCGGGACTAAATGCCCAGATGTCGTGGGCCTTTATAGCTCACTAGATCAGGAAAACAACCAAGGGGAGAAGGAAGAGGTCAGTATCACTTGGCGGGAAGATCGACTACTCAAACAAAAACAGGGCTTGAGAAAAAAAGAAAAGAATATATTTGATCAACCCTGTGCTCCCAAGACCGGACGATAGGGAGGTTGGTTTTACTTACTCGTTCAGCTCGAAAGACCTGGGAAAACTCTGGTTACTGGGAAAAAAAAAATATAGACCGGCGACGCTTCCGGTCTACTAACTAAATCGCCTACGCGCCGACTCCTATGCACAAATTATCCAAAAGCAATAAAAAATGCATCGTTCCCTAAGAGGAACTACCAGAGGAATCAAAAAGCAAGATTTACGGAATTTCACGAAGGAGGATTCACGAACGCTCTTCGGGTCGTCTGAGGCGCTCTCAAGGACAGGCCTATGTGGTACAGAACAAGAGAGACAACGTTCGCGGGCGCTAATATAGAAACCGATGGGCAAAAACACTCCGAGCGAGATCGACCTGTACGATCTGGCTCTGAAAGATGGATCGGAAACTTCATTGTGGGGGGGGAGGTGGGGGGAATCAATCTGCAGTAGAGAGTGTCCGCCCGTTTAGTGGGGCGCGGGCGGGGGGTATAGGAAGGAGCGAATCCCATTCCGCTCGCTCAATGTCGCTCCGCCAGGACAGTGACTTAAATGATCGGGCGAGATCATGCCGCCTCTAAGAATCCAAAGGACGTGAGGCGAGACGTGCTTCCCACAAAATCGAGCGAAAAAGGGAGACCAGAAATCACGAATCGAGCCGGCGCAAAAGATCCGTCTTCGAAAGTTAAGCTCAAAAGGCAGAAGCTAGCCCTAAGCAAAAAACGATCCGAGTCTCGGAGCGCGCAATGTCGGGCACCTGGAGAAGGTGTAGCGGCAGAGGAAGCTTTTAAAGGGATTTTACAGGAATGATCGAAAGGGCAAAAAGGACGACGGGACTGAAGACGGTTTCCGGGTCACCCCAAAGAGTGTCGCGAAAAGAATGGGCCTCCGCGTCATGAATGATACGACTTACAAACGGAAGATTCTTGGCAAGGAAGGGGTAAACGCGGCAAAGGAAGAGAGGGGTCGACTTAAGACCAAAATGAACTTCCAAGTGATCCACGAATATCCCAGTAAAGGAAGTGTTAATGAAAAAAGAACGCGAAATAATCAAAAGCAACGGAACCGCAAACCAGCTCCTTGAGAAACAAGTGGGGTCTGAAAAGGCCACAAAAAACAATCCCGAATCTGCCGGGAAAACCTCAGGGAAAAGAAGGCGGTATGTTTTCAAGGGCGCGACTTGAAGAAAATGCGCGAAAATCAGGGAATCAGGTAGGGTTCAAGACTACTGAAACCCTGCTCTCTACAGGGCGAGGAGAAAGGAAATCTCCATTTAGCAGGAAGCCGAGCGGCGGGCGGTGGTCCTCTCACGGACCTTTAGGGAAAACGGGGGGTGCCCAAAGGAGCAGGAGGCGCCTGATAGGAGCGCGGCATCCATGGCCGCATAGAACGGCCACCTCAGCCCGGGAACAGGCGAGCGTTAGGGAAAGCTGCGCGTGACGAAGTCCTCTCACTCGAGCCAACGGGGTTCTCGGGAGAGGAGGACGATAAGATGGGCTCAAGACTGTGAGTCGGGGGTCAACTTCAGGAGGAGGCAGACAGTTCATCTACCCCTTATAAAGGGAGGCCTTGTGTGGAAATATGGGGTATCACCTCGGATTTGAATTTTCGCGGTGGACGGGGGAAGCTAAGGTAATTATAAAAATGAGCCGGTCAGAAAAGAGATTATCTATGGCCCTGAATTCTATCCTCGATTCGAATCTGAAAAATATCGAAAACTCTATCTAGGATGTTATCTCTTCCAGAATCATACTGGGAACCTGGGGAAAATTTTTATCACTTCATCTTTCCAAAAAAAAGACGTCATCCTTCCCCCATTTCAGCAGGGGGGAGCTCCATCTGAATCATGTCGCGTCTCTGGAAAAAAATTCCGTAGCCCCCCCGGAAGAAGCGACGGAGATCTGTTCAACCGGATTTCGCTGTGGAGCGGCGACAGGAAGACGACCTGGGGGGGGGCAATGCCATGCTGCGCACAGAGCGAGGATCAGTGAGGGGAGGATGCGTAAGCGGGAAGGCCAAAAGGGGAAGAAGCTCTGCGAGAAATTGAGCGTCAGGAACGGAACGGATGCCGTCCTAAAAAAAATTGATATGCCGCAAATCAAAATACTAACGGGGGTGGGGGGGAGGACCAGTTCGCAGATACTAGTTAAAAAACTCGGCCTATAGCGAGCAAATTAGGAAAAAAAGAGGAGACGAAATCGGGGTCACCATGGTGAGGAAGACTCTCTCAAAAAACATAAAAAAGGAAGAAAAGGAGATCCCTAACCAAAAGGGGAAGGGACAAAAATAGTCGGGGAACACTAACCCCCCCCCACAACCCCCAACACACTTGGCCCTACACCGTTGCCGCCGCAGAGCGAAGGGGGGTGTGTGGGGGGGGGGGGGGGGGCGACCTAAGGCTTGTCGCAAGGCAGGGAAGAGGGACCAGAAAGTCGTCTTATCAAGGGAGGGGGAGAACTTGGAGGGAAAGCACGGTGAAGTCATGACGTAAGAGGGAGAGGCAAGGCTCTTTGTAGAACGACGAGGCCAAAGCCGAAAAGCATACCTTATCCTCGTCGGGGGGGGGGGGGCGCAGCATTGCCCTAATCAAAAAAAGGTCAGACAAATGTTTCGGGGGAACTCAGCCGACGGAGAAGAATCATGATCTCGGGGTGCAGGGGCTACGAGCAAGGAAAGAAGGGGGTGGAAAGCTCTCTCTCATGGGAAGGAATTATTAATGCAAAATTGTTTAATTGGGGGGGACTGGGATCAGCGCGTAAAAAGGGAGAGGGGGGAATTTATGAAAAAGGCCTTGCAAAAGGGATACCAAGGGAGGGTTTCTGACTATCAAACAGACACTTAGATACTGGGGGTGACGTAGGGAAGTAGAGTAGAGGTCTGAGAAGGGTCCATATTTAAGAGGGGATGAAGGGCGAAAAAAAGATTAAGTACACCGGCAAAGGGGAAGAAAGCACCGAGGGTCTATCCCAAAAGGCTTACTTCCTGTAGGGCGGGAAATGAACTCGCCGTAGAGGCGCCGGAAACTTCCGGGTAAACAGACCGAACATAATCCCATGTAAAAGGGAAGATAAAGGGGAGACGGCTCTCAAGGGAAACAAAATACGAGATAGGGGGGGGAAGTCTTTGAGAAAGACTTACCACGAGGAGGAGTCCCTGGTCACTGTTGTAAGAAAATTGCGGTATTGACTATAGAACCACTTCAGCGCTAATTCCATGGGGGGGGTGCACCGTTAATTACAGTCCAGAAAGGGAAAAGACTATGACTATCTCTATGCTCCTGAAAAACCGGGAGCTTGCGGATCCGCATCCCCTTCTGTAGAGGGAAAGGGGGGGGAGGGGAAAACTAAATTAGAATGTTGGGGACTAGATGCGGAAAAAGTGAAAGCTAGGCGCGCCTATGACACCACGAGCCGTCGAAAACTGAATAAGGAGGAGATTATTGGGAAAACGCTTACGTGGTCAGGGGGGGTTAAATAACTTCAGTGAAAAGGGACGGAGCCACAGTATGGGGGAGGGGGGAAGGGGGGGGATTGTTAGCTTATTAAAGCGTTGGGAAAAAAAGTCTTATAGAAGGAAATTCGGGGGAAATTAGTAATTTCGCTCGTGATCGATTCGCGTGATGTGTCGGAGGGAGGGGGAAACATCCGAATTCTGTCGTTCTGAGGCGGGGGGGGGAAAAAATCTCCTAAGGCTCTACACACGGGTTCCGATCATCAAACGAGTCGGCAGAGCGACACGTTGGAAAAGGGGGGGCTATAAAATTCCGTGTAAAATCGGACCTTGAAGTGGATGGAAAGAAGAAGATAAATAGGGAGCCGCCGTGAAGTCGATCTCCTATACTCTGGGGGGAGGGTTTGAGGAGGGCGACTCCCTGAATGGCGCGGAAATATTCCAGGGGGGACTAATGGTTTAGAGGGGGGATGCGCAGAAAGGCGGTCTTCCGCGTAGAGTTCCACTGGTTGCGTCGGAGCCCACGCTCCGCCAAAGAAAAGGAGGCTGGAATCCAGATTCTGACTCGAGGAACCGATGGAGAGAAGGCACGTCTGGAGGGAAATTATGATCAGTAAGAAAGGTACTCGGCCGCAAAGCCCCTCCCGTGAGCCAAAAATCGAGATTGAAAGCAGAGGGCTGCACTGAAAAGGAACTGCCGGGGTTGGGCAGGCGGGGGAAGCTCCGCGTAGTGCAAAGGATGATGCTCTCACTTTTAACGTCCGCGCGGTCGGTGGAAAAGGAAACAACGGAGTCCGGGGGGATAGGGGTACCGTAGGTCATCGGGGGGAAGGAAAATTTCTCCGCAGTCAATCAGGGCGGAGCGCTATCCGATGTGTTAACGGGAAAGGGGACTATAAGCGTGCTGGGGGAAAAGGGGATAGCTGGTATGGAAAAGGGGAATGAAAAAATTGTCGGTGTCTTGGGTTGAGCGGTAGCGGCTCGGTGAGGGAAGGGTCTTCGAGGTCTTTCGAGGGCTGCCGTAAGCTCCCTAATTGGGAAAGGAAAAAATAGTGACTTCCGGCAGGGGAAGACTAGACCGGCGAGAGCAGGAACACAGCCAAGGAACTTTGAAAAGGAAGAATTGGACAGAATCTCTCTCCCCAAAAAAGGGGGATTGAGGAAAATCTAAAAACCTGACCAAGGGAATGAAAAAAAAAAACACCGGCTTTCCTCTCAAAGGCGTTGGGGGGGACTCCTGCTCTCGAGGAGGAATCTCACCAATCCTACGGCAAAGCGGGGGAAGCAAAAAAACGGCACGTAGGCCAAGAGGCCCGAATCGGAAAAAACGAAGGGGAAAGACGCGGTAGCAAGCCGCTCAAACCCCGGCGCAAAAGAACTAGGACTGGGCAGGACCAAAGGGACCATAACCATGACAAGGGAAGGGAGGGGGGCGGCAAACCGCAACTGTCCAGGAGCCATTTACAGGGGAAGGCGCACTTCAAGGAGGAGGAGGGGGGGAGAGAATGGGGTCGGACGGAACACCCTCATTAATATGAAGAAAAGTAACCAATCTAGCCAAAAAAAAGGCACCGCAGCGTTGGCGCACACGACCGCGGGCTTTCAAAAAGAGAACAATAGAGCGGCCCTAGGAGAAGGAGTACAAGCGGCTTCTACGGGAAAGGGGGAAGGGATGGAAGCCATCAATTACCAAGGCTCGAGTGGTCAGCGCGGTGAAGGGGCAAGGGAGAAGGATTCAATTCAGGAAAAAGGGAAAAAAGAGAAGGCGGCCCTGTGAGAGGAGGCCTTCGGTCGAGGCTCGGAAACGCGCCATCGCAGGCCCCTTCAGTCTAGTAAGGAGAGGGGGATGCCCGACGTCAAATGAGGAAAGAGAAGCGAGACGCAAAAAAAGCGCAACGGACAAAGGAGGCAGGAACAAGCTCATGAAGGGGAACTCGCTTTTCGCGGCAACTAATGAAGTGATCTTCGGCTAGGGGATAGACTCTCTCTGAGCGGTCATTGGAGAAAGGATATCGCGGTTTTTGAACTAGGAAGTGACAAGGGACTTAATATCTTTAATAAACCGGAATTAGCCAGGGGGAAAGGACCTTAAATCTCCGCAGGACTGGAGGAAGTCTCGAAAAACGCGTTTGTGGCGCATAACAGGGCAGCCTCGAGACCGATACGAAAAAATTTCAAGGAGAGCGGGAGGCAAAGGGCCAAGTCACACTCAAAAAGTCGAATTAACGCCGAGCGACTGCGCTGCAACAGGAAAAATCCAGAAGGACAAAAATAATCCCGACAGGGGTATTCGGAACGCTAACCGCTACAAAACACTGAAAGACAACGGAAAAACTCCTTTATCTAAAAAGGAATTTAAATAGGAAAACCTCCACAACTTAAAGGGGGGAGAGGAAATTGTCCTCATCAAATAGCACGGCTAAAGAGGGGGCCTAGTCTGGGAAGGATTGCGCAGGTAATTCTTAACAGAGCTCAGATGTCTGCCTCAAGTGCAGGGGGGCAAATCCTAACCAACCCTTCTTCTTACCAGAGGGGAAATCTAGATGGAATTCATTTGATGCAGAAAAAGAGCTGAAGGCGGGCTCCGCGAGGACTGGTAATTCCCTTCCCAACAAGCAAATAGGAGATGCATTTTATCTGTTCAAAAAAGAAGGGAAACTGACTGATCGAACCCTCAGTAACTGTTGAGAGATAGTGTAAGGACGCTACTCTGTGCGCGTCAAGCAAGAGTAAGCTGGTCAGGTGGGGTAAGGATCTTGGAGGAACAGTCGCTTTCGCGGGGGGGGGTCTCCTAGCCGGGGAGGATGGCATATGGGGGGGGGGGGCCCCCTTAATGAAGTAGCTATTCCTACACGGGGGAGGGGGGAAGGCGATCGAGCATGCGAAGAGTTCAGAAATCAGGGGGAGTAATGGAGGGACGTTTCGATTAAAAAGGGGGGATAAAACCAGTCTTGTCCGGCCGAAAGGGGAAAAAGAACGGGCGGGCCCGCTAAACCATTCTAGCTCACTGGGACGATTCGACTCGTAAACCCAAAAAAGAATCTCATGTGAAGGACTCTCTTCGCAACAAGGGAAGGAGCGGTGAGAACCTAAATGGGGGGGACTCATTTCACCGGGGCGGGAGAAGGACGATATCACGCAGGGACCCAAAGAGCACTAAGAGGGAAGAATCTATGCGGGGGAACACATCGGGACAAAAGAAAACGTATCTCTGCAGAGAAATTCAAACGAAAAAAAAAATACGAAGAGGGGTGACGGCAGGGAGGTCTTTCTTCATCAGCGACACAAGGCGACCAGAGGGATTGGGGGTGGCACTTCATTAGGAACCCTGGCAGGGATAAAGGGAGGGTGTAAGGAGAGCATGGGGAGCGAAGGCCAGCCACGGGAAAAGCGAGAGGAAACTTTTTATCTCAGGAGTAAGGGGACTCCAGAAAGGATAAAGTGATATAAATCACTAACTAGTTGGAAGAAAAAGGTAAGCGGCAACCACGAACGTTCCCTCCCATAGCGAATAGCTAGCAGGAGAAGGGCGAGACTCTTGTTCACCCGGAATCGAGGGAGGATCTCGAAACAACAAAAAACAGATTCTATGAAAGAATATTAAGGAAGAAAGAATTTTGCCCAGAAGGGGATCCAACCGGGCGCATCTCGCGACTCTAACGGGTCGAACCTGAGGGGGGGAGAGGGGGGGGCTCAATGAAAAGAGAGAACAAACTTAGGGGATTCCGGCAATCCAATTGGGGTGGGGGGTACCACGTTCAGTTCCTGACGATAGAAGTTGCGCGGAAAAAATTCTTCTGGGGATCTGGAAGAAGAGTCACCATTATCGCCGCAGATCCGGAGGGAGAGTTTCGCAGCATGCCTTAACCCAATAACGAGGTCTAAGTTCTCAGCCGCAGAAAGAAAAGCAGCACGAAAAAATCGTCCTGTCTCCAGGGGTTCAGAAAAGAGGCAATTAGGGGGGAAACAGAAAGAGGAGACTTTATTAACATCAGGGGACGAAGGAGATGCCCTGTTAAAGAAATTCTTTAGAAAAAGGTGTCCTAGAAAAAGTGTGACCTAATGAAACCTGGAGGGGGGGGCATCCCAGGTATCCCACTAATTTCAAGGGGACGGCTAGAATCACTTCAGGGCGGGTGCAGTACGAAGCGGAAATGCTCAAGGGGGGATGGGCCAGATGCGAAGAAGGCCACCGTCCTTAAAAATAAGGGTATGAAAAAGTAACCCGAAGGAAGCTCTGACAAAGAAAGAGGAGGGGGGGGGACTGCCTGCTCAGGTAACTAGGAAAGGGATGAAAAATACTTAAGGCATTGAACCACATCAAACAGAATCTTCTCTTAGAAAGCCCCGGAAAACCGGGTCTCCGGGATGGAAGCCATCAGAGGAAAAAGATGAATCGGCTGGGCGAAAGAGGAAGCTCCACCAGAGAAAAGAACGCCCGGACCGGTGAGGGGAAGTCTGCTTGTTCCGGGGACTATTAAGAAGCACGGCCTATACGAAAAAGCGGACCTTGGTGGAAAATTTCCTGACAGTCTGCATCTGGAGGAATACTATAAAGAGGGTCTGGGCGGGCCACAACTTAATAGGCCGATCGATCGACCTTCTGTAAAGAAGGTCTAGTATGACCCGAAAAAGTGTAGAAAGCTTTGACGAATCGCAGTTGGTGCGCTCGGGGACTCGCTACTTATGAAAAATATGAGCCCGACCGAGTCCGGCCTTGTGAGAGGGGAAGGGGAAGGGAAGGATGGTAATGAGGTTAAACTATCCGGCGCTTTTACGGTGGACAGTTTCCACGTTCGTTGAAGGACCACAGGACTGTGCGGTTTCATTCGGGGAAGAGGAGGGGGTATCTGGGTTAAGTCTCAAAAAATTGCAAATGAGAAGAAAGTAGAGGGTAATCTGGTATCAGGCTGGTGAGGCAGCGTGATCTGCCGCCGGGGGGAAGGTAGTGTTGAGCTTTCAGAACGCGCGAATGATGTCATTCGTAAGAGGTTTGCCCAGGGAGGCGACCCGAGGCGGGAAGGAATAACTAACTCGGTGTCAGAGCGGGGGACTGGAGGGGAAAGCTATTACTTGCATAGTTGCCCGACGGGAAGTCATTCCTGTAAGAGACAAAGTTGTTCCCGTACTGATAAACATCTAGGAAGGCCAGGAAGCCAAGAGGAGCAAGCCATACAGGGGTGGTGACCGATGGCAGACACCTCCTTTTTTGAGCGAGAGGAAAAGGGGAGGGAGGGGGTAGGAAGACTTGGCGAAGCCGTCTCTTGGGGGAGTAAACCGCGGAGGAGGAGAGTATCGGAGAATCGGGCGTCGAGGAGACATCCGACGCTTCTCCTCACGTACAGGGAGAGGAGGGGGGGGTTGTGCGAGAGAGAAACCCAATTCAGAAGAAGAAGTCAGCTCCTATCCATGGGATCGGAGGGAAAGGGGGGACGTACTAACCGTCAAAAAAGTAGCGCCCCCTGCGCCGCGCACTAAGGGGAAGTGATGCATTAGGATTGAAACGAACCAGGCAGTGGTGAAAGAACCTTTTTACGCCGAAAAGTGGACATTTGAGGATGGCAGGCGTGGAATCCCTCGGGGGTAGGGATGCCTACCGATCACCAGTGGAGATAGTTTGACCTTAGACTCCTCGAGATTTAAAAGGGCAGTCATCGCAACAGGGGAGAAGAATCGCTGAAGTGCAAGCAAGGAAAAAAGGCTTTCCCAGGACAACTTGCGGGGGGATCTTCGGTATTACCTGGACTGGTAGGAAAAGGTATCCCTTCCCAGGGAAAGGGGGGGTGGCGCCAAGGTGTGTTAAGGCGGGACGGATCTTTCTTTAGTCGGAGGGGAGAAGGGGTTTCGGCTGCCGGGAAGCGTATCGGGGGGGGGGAGGGCAGGTCGTCCGGGGTTCCTCCCGACGATGATAGCGGAAAAGAGCATAGTAAAACCAAGAAGGAGGAAAAGGACTTCTCGGTCCTTTTCCAGAGATGGACATCTCCTGATAAACAAAAAAAGGGGAGGGAGAGAACGAGATATTCCGAGAAACGAAAGGACTAAAAAGCGGAATCTCCGCAGGGGGGGGGGGGGTACTCTCTCGTTGAGCTGACAGCCTAAGCACATCGGGGGAAGCACCAAAGAAAACCCGCTTACTCTTAACTGAAATCGACTCATCACCAAACCGAGGAAGAGACCTCGCCACAGACAAGTCAAAAACCAGAATAAACGTTCCCCGTGACAGGGCTCGGAAATAAAGCCCTACCTAAGTAGGGAAAACCGCAACTGTTTATCACGGGGGGAGGAAGGAAATCACGTAAAGACCATGTGCGTGACTTGACTCAATGCAAAAGTCATGAGAAGGGTACCTTACCCACTCTCTCCAACTGCAAGGCAGCGTTTCGGGGAGGGCCGCATCACGACAGAGGCATCCAAGGTCCCCGTCTAATCATCAATGTCCGAACTAGGTACCAAGCTCGGATTCGGGACACCTTTCAGCGGTGTAAGGGGTGGAAGTGGAAGCCAACGCCGCAAAGCTAGGGGAAGGGAGGTAGGGGGGGAGTTGGTGCGCTAAGCCGGGAAGAGGAGGAAGTCTCTGATCCATGCCAAGGGCTTCTCGCCGGCCCTGTTCTTCTGCTTAGGAATTCCGCTCTGGAAGAATCTGCCTCATCCGGGGAATAGGAGAGGCGCCGCGTTGCTGCCCAGAGAAGCCACACAGCCGGACATATCGAGGAGTACTCAAATAGGAAGGAGCAAGACCCTGCGGAAAGGATTCACCAAGTGCCAGTCATACCGCGTACCAGATCACCGGCGGCGCGAAAATGCAGGTGAGAGAGCCTCTGTCAAATCACTACTGAGAGGAGGCCCGGAAAAGGGTCTAACCTTTTTATCCGAGCAAGGAAATGGACCTTTACAGGGGGGGGGAAAAGGATTGGAACACGAAAGCGGTAAGTCGGGGGGCATCGGAGAAGCTCTTCCGAGGAAGGCCGCCGGATGAACCAGAGGAGGGGAGCGATTAACCGAGAGGCGTTGCAACGGCAATGAAAAGAGCGGGAAAGGGAAAAGAAAAAGTCGAGCGGGC
>Ga0179593_1526979_pt1 | contig 19446 bp, 22 predicted proteins | sample CZODoug2_1_08_16_FD_185931 | JGI IMG/M metagenome (GOLD analysis project Ga0179593, IMG submission 185931) | Vadose zone soil fungal communities from Angelo Coast Range Reserve, California, USA - CZODoug2_1_08_16fungal (PacBio error correction) | ecosystem: Environmental > Terrestrial > Soil >...
CGACATTTTGTGACAAGGAAGGACGGTATCCGATGCGTGGCGCTCGTATTCCGGGAATTTGGGGGGGGTGAAGGTTTTGCATGAGGCGAGACCTCCTTTCCAGGGACAGCACTTACTGAAGGGGAAGAAAAGATCAAAAAAGGTTTGGAGGGGAGAACTTTTTGCCCAGATTTCAAACAGGAAAAGAAGAGAGTTGTCCCCAAAGAGGGAGGAAAAGGCCTCCATCCTCAAGGGGAAGGGGCCCTAAAAACCAGATTCTATAAAAGAAAAAAAAAAGTCATCGTACTTGATTTTGGGGGTCTTGGACAGAAAACTTCGATCGAAAATGGTCATACATGGGTTTTCAGGGACCGTTCTAATCATATATTAGCAGGAAGGATAGGTTCAAAGGTTGTAAAGATGTCTATGTTTAGCTATCTTTTTTCCTATAATGTTCAAGGACCTCGGAATCAGGGGAGCCATGAGCCATCTCAGGAATCAGCGGTGATGAACTGGTTAGGATAACCCGATTTTTCCTGAAGGGGGACCAACGAGAAGGGATAAACATGAATGTGGCGATCCACGTCCAACGCCCAGAGAGTTTCATTTGGCAAACAGGTTCCTTTAGAGCAATTCGAATTCTCGATGGAAGAGATATTTACAGGTCGATTGACGAAACAACTGCACTTCACGTAAGCTTTGGTCTGATTTGAGAGGGTCGTTAGCATACCCCAATCAACATCGGTAGGGTCATTTTTTTACAAGTTACGAGGGGATGACGGTCACCAGTGTGCCTTGGGTCAGTCCGGAAATATGCGGCCTATGCTGGTCAAAAAAAAAAAGTGGTTATAATATCTCTCGTTCACCAAAGGCTGGAATTAGCTATGGTGACAAAGGGAACCATTGACAGAATAGGACTCAATCTGGGGGACGGCAGGTCAAAAAATGATGGTGAGAAAAGCTCAGACCGGAGATTGTAAAACCTACGGGGTTATGTGGTTTGGACTACAGAATCCAAAAGGATTAAAAAGCGGTCCCAGGGAATCGGGGGCAAGTAGCAGAATGGCCAAATGAGCTTCCCGAGTGGAGGTCAATTGGGGAGAAGAAAATCCAGATCGAGATTGGGGGGAAGTGAGAACGGTATCAGGCGTGAGACTTCTAGGGAGGAGACAGTTGTTGCTTGGAAGTTGGTGACAATTATGAAAAGGCTTGGGGGGGAGCCACACATTGGAGTGCTGTCATCTAGTCGCGGATTGGAACCTTATCGAGGAGCTTAACAACTGATTCTCAAAAAAAAAAAAGGGGGCTGCCTAAAAAAAGTCTTTTTCAAAAGTGTGAATAAGGAGTCCCCTGCGCAAGCTAGTATTAAACGGGCCCTGAAATAAAATGGGGGATACATTGATCTCGAAAAGTGCCGTCAAAAACTCCCCCTTATCCCATAAAGCTTGTTCTGCCTTGTGGGGGAAGGAGGGGTCCTTCCCTATAGAGGGGAAATATGCCTCATATTGAGCGATTGAACAAAGAGCTGGGATTTGGTTCTTCAAAAAAAGGGAGCGAACCTTTGGGTACACTTGAAATGACTCGTATTCTGGGCAGCGTTTTATGACGCCACAGGCAAGAAGCAAGACTGTCCTAGAGTCCTGCGAAAGGACAAGGGTGCGTTAACACGGGGACCAACACGGTCAAAAGCAGAATTAGAAAGTGTTCTGAAGGCAGAAGGGCGGATAACTTTCAACGAGGGTTACCGCTTTTTGCAAGAAATGGCGCTCGGGGTTTGGATCGGCATTAGAGAAAACGATCTATTGTGAGGAGGGGGGGGGGACAATCTTGATGGGAGACTCTTGCAAAAAACGAAAACCAGTCAAAAAACAAAAAAAAAAACAAAAAAAAAACACACAACAAAAAAAAAAAACAACAAGAAAAAAAAAAACAAAAACCCACACCACAAAAAAGAGACAAAGACGCCTCCGCCATGAAGGAGGGGAGAAAAAATCAGGTATCTGCCTTAACGGGGATAAGAGAGCTAAGGGAGGGTAACATTTTCCTATGTGGAGGGGAAAGGCAGAAAAGGGGTCCGCATATGTGGGCGTACAAAACTAGAAGCAAAAAATGAAAATCACTTCGAAAAAAATCTAAAGAAAAGGGGGGTCTTGGAAGGGGTGGGATTTTTACGCATGGGAGAATAAGGGGGGGGGGGGGGGGGGGGGGGGGGGGGGGGAAGCAAAAGGGGAAGGTATGTTGCTGATTCTTAGGGGGAGTTTTAAGTAACGAAAAATACCACTTCCAGTGGGAAGTCGGATAAGCGGGTATGTAACTAGGGAGAGTCGGTGTGTTGAAGGCGAGACATCGACTGACTGCGTTTTGGGGGAGACGACTCCTGGGGACGGAAAAAAGAAAGACGGACGGAAGAAATCGAAAAACAGGTAAAAAAGTTCCATTCTGGGGCAAAAGCGTCAGCAAAGAAATGACGAGGTGCCGTCAAATGTCAATAGAGTGGGCAAACAAAGAGCTACAGGGGGAAAGGAAAAAAGGGGGAACCGTGGAACGTATTAGAGGTCGAAGGGTTCCGGACAACTGGTTTCTAAAAAGAAAGAACGAAAGGAAGCTACCGCGGTCCGAGTTAGGGACCAAGATTTCAGGAAAGAAAGTGGGCTACCTTCCTATAAAGCTTAGAGGACCTTGTCCCTTCAGGTTTAAATGGAGCCGGGAGAAAGGACCTGCGTGGAAAGTGTCCCGACGAGCAAGCCGACCTGAGGAAATTAAAAACAGATTCCTCCAAGGAGGAAAATAGCCGCAAAGATTGAGGCGGAAGGATTGGGAGGGAACTTTCCGGAATCGTTAAAAATCCGTCCTAACGGCAAAAGGGGGGGAAAAAGGAAAAGGGTGTTTTCTTTTTTTTGGGGGGGGGTGCTTAAAGGATCTTCTCTTTTTAGAGGGGGGGAAAAGTAAACAGAAGAAAAGTCTGGCCTAGAGGAACAACCTAAGCAGGTTTTGGTCAGCGGAGATGAAGGGGTGCCTTTTCGAGCAGGTGTGGGTAGTATTTAAGCAATTATCGAAAAGGGGATTGATCCTAAAAAAGGGGGAACCTCACGGAGGATCAGGGGGGGGGTGGCACCACCGATATGTTGTCGCTAAAAAGGCGAGCTACAGTGATTTGATACCATTTTTGGGGGGAAGGAACCAGGGACTTTTCAAAGGGGGGGGGGGATCATCATCTCAAAAGGGCATGGAGTACTCGTTTCGCGTGAAGAGGGGGGAGCAACGGCCTTCTGTGAATTCTGTTTTCCAGGGAAAGGACGGTTTGTAGCATGGCAGCCGCAGGTGTGGGAAACTTTAGTTCTGGACCTCGATAGATTGGTATTTGGGAAATCAGGATCCCAGAAGGGCGGATGCCGCGAAGCAGAAAATTGCCGGAGGGTGGGTAGGCAGACAGAGTCACTCGCCGTCGGACGCAAGTCTTATCTCCCACCTGGATATGCCATCTAATTGGCGGCCAGGGAGGAGTCCCCGAATGTGGATGGGAGAAGGACTATTGGGCAGGGGGATTGGAGGAATGGGTCCTATCACAACAAACGGAGGAGAAGAGGATGCGCCTTCAATCGAAATCGCCATCTGGATAAAAAAACTAAACCGAAGAGGAAAAGGAGGGTGAGAGGGATGGGGGGGGGGGGCGTGAAATCCGTGGATAAAGTGTGATGAAAAAAATTTGGATCCGAAGGAAGAAAGGAACGAACGAGTAAGGGAAAGCATGCGCTCATACAAAAAGAGGTCTGCAGTCGCAGAACGCAAAGTCAAGAGAACTGAGGATTGAAGGAAACTGGATGCGGGATGATCTAGGCACAAAAAAGCAGACTGATCCCCCCCGTCTCGATTTTGTCAGTCCGTGAAAACACTCTCGAGACCTTCGGAGGGGGAATTGGGGAAAAAATGCAATCCCTGATCCCGCTATTACAAAATACCCATCAAGACGGAATGCTCTAGCATGGAACTTGGGGGGAAGGGGGGAAAACTTGGAAAAAAAAAGGTACAACTAGTCAGCGCTGGGTTCGCTCAGAATACCCTCTTTTGGCTTGGAAACTAAAATTTGGAAAAAGAAATCAGTTTTTTAAAATCAGAAGCCTACTTATTAATAGGGTGTAGGGACATGAGGGACCGGGCGATACCTGAAAAACCTTTCATCTGGGAGATAAAAAGAGTAGTTGGGATCAAATGAGAAGGGTATGGTAAACGCAATTAAGCTCCCGACAGAAAATTCCTCGGGCGGGGCCGTCGAATGGAGGTCACGAAAACTTCCTCTTTTTGGGGGATCCAACGAGGGCTCCGTCTAGGGGGAAACGGGAATTCGTGTGGAATCATTGCTAAATGGCAGGGCGATACGGTCGGACGGGTAACATGACAAATTCTTTCACAAGGGGGGGTCGAGCGAAACTTGGAAGGTCTATATCCTGTTTACTCATGGAGGGAAATTGGCCGCCGGGAAAACCCTCGGGGCATCAGTTACGGGACGACCCCGAAGAAACTGACCACGTTTTTTGGTGGCCCCTTCAAAAAGGGAAAAAGAATCTGAGGAAAGTGGCCGGCAGCGGGGTGTACTGCATTCCACGTCATGCGCTATATATGGGTTGACAAATCTTGAAGAAGGATGAACAAAGCGATGGTGTCTGGGAGGCCGTACCCTAGATTCAGGAAGTGGGGGTTTTGGCGATTCGTCCAATACTAGGATAAAGCTCTTTCCGGAGCTGCGGATCTGCAAACAACCATACCGTCCATATATAGTATCGTACCCCGACTACAGAGACTGTCGGAGCAGTATTCCTAAAAGAAGGGAAGCCGAGAAACCTTTCAAAGACAGCTCTATCACTTGAAAACAATGAATGTCGGGACATGTTGCAGGCGGCGCATCCACAAATAGAGGGCCTTAACACACGGAAGGAAAAAAGCGAATAGAAAAGGACTGGCTAAAATTGGAGAGTGGGGTATATCGAGTGCTCTTGGGTTTTTTTGTTTACTTCTACAAAAATATGAGAAGGGCTTTTCCCATAATAGTAAAAGTGGTGACCAAATAAACGCGCAGAAAGGTAAATTGTAATAGAAGTTATGATAAGGAATGTCAATTCTTGAAGGTGAGGGTCGCACGGGAGGTGGGGCGAAAGTAGAATGAAGAGGTAGCAAGAAATCAACTTCAAGCGGTAAGGGAATTCCTCTAAGCCGGCTTCTGCCCGAGTTTGCAAGGCGGACAACGGCGGTGTAAAGTATCAGCTTGGGTCGGCAGAAGAACCTGAAAACTGGTTGTTCGGACTTGGTCCACATGCAGTTTATGAGGGAAGGGGGGCGACGTTGTCGCAGGACGTTGGAGTACGGGGTTTTTGGATGTGTTCTATCATGAAAATTGATCAGAATTCCTAGCTAATTAAGAAATTCAAATTTGGTTTGGGAGAGAGGGGGGGTTTCCCGTCAATGAAAGAAAAAAGGCGGTTTTCACGAGAAAAAAGGGAATAAAAATCCATCATAGATGAACAAGAAACAAAAAGGCAAAAGAAGATCATGGGGGGAAAATGGATATGGCGTTGGGAACGCGGGGGATCCACTTTCAAGTGAAGGTGCAGGACTGGAAATATTACCGGGGGCGTAGAGTAGTTAAGTTTTGAAGGAAAGGGGGAAAGGCATCTTCCTTTGGGGGCCGGAGCATTTCTGACGGACTCGCACCGAAGCAGTTCGGCAGGATGGATCACGACGAAGCGACAGAGGATGCAAACAGACCTTCAAAGATGGTTTGGTGCACCAAGAACTTACAAACATGAAGGGGTCTATCGAGGCTCATAATTCCTAACCCCAGAGCAGGGAGACTTGTGGACTTCAAAGGAGATCGATTTTCAGTACGTAAAAGTCGTAGAGACGCGGGGCCGACTCTTTGAGGGGAGGCGAGGGGAACGAAGACAAAAATGGAACGATCCGGGAAGGGGGGGTTAGCTTTTGATTTCTGGGTGATCATAAACAAACAAAGATTCAGTCATTTAAAGGGAACCTACCGAGATTGGAACATCAGGGGGGTGACCTTGCTCCAATTCCGAAGGCATATGGAAAAAAGAGTTTGACAGCAGCACAACTGGGGAAGGAAAAGGGGTATGCTTAAGGGGGCTTTAAAAAGAGATGCCCGGTTGCCGGCAATGTCTAAGTCGGGGTCAAAGGGATCATAAAAACTAAAATAGGAGGAAGGAATTGGACAGAAACTATTTTTCGAATGGGGGGGGGTCTACCGGACTCAAAAGGGGAACCCAGGTGAAAACGGGACGTTAAGATAAAGGGCTTAGTCTCCAAAGGATTTCTCTTAGTGACTACGAGGGAACGAATTGATTCAAGGATTCGATCGTTTGTAAGACACATGGATAGGGCCTGGAAAAAGTCATTGGACGAGTAACGCGACACACATGGAGCTTTGGGGGGAAAAGTCGGAGTGGAAATGAATTGAAACATCGGGAAAGGGGTACTCACAGGAGATGATTCAGCGCGGGAACAGCCTAAACTGAGAGGTTCGAAGGGTCCGCAAAGGGAAGGTTTAGGGCAAAAAAATTCTAGCTTCCTAATAAGAATGAGTTTTCAAAAAAAGGGGAAGGATAAGCAATACTGTCTCCTCGGAACCGGCAGGGCGATTTCAGATGGTGGAGCCTTTGAGCTCGACTTCCTCGGCAAAAAACTCCCAAGCCCAGGGGTGGCCCCGAATGTGGTTACTCGGGTTTTCAATTCAGATCTTAGGAGGTATGCAAGGAAGATGATTCGTATTGAATATCGGTGGGGTCTTGGTAGAACATTGATTAAAGGGTCTCAACACCGGTGAGGTTCACTCCTTTAAATAGCTCGGAATTCAGACAGCGAATTCTAAAGCATTCCACCCGGCACAAGGGGTCCCTAGAAAGAAATGCTACAATAAAAGCAAGGGGACGGCGCCAGAGGGGTGACCAAACGTCAAACACTGCATGCTGAGGGGACAGGGCACTCAACTATGGGGCGGGGAGGCCACGGGCAGTTGATCATCTGGGGATCGGGCGGCGCGAATGGTGAATTCTGAGCATCTATGGGTTTCGGGTAAGATCTGGTAGTTAAGCTTCGCCAACGAAAGACGTGTCTCCTCAACGACCGAAAAAATGATAAGGGGGGGCTAAGACAAAGGATCTTACAGGGAATTTGCGATGGGCATAGGTTGCAGGGATTGGTCTAGGTAGGGGGGAAGGAAACTATTTCCCGCATGGGGCACAAGTAATAATGAAAAACTGCAATCACGTCTCGGAAGCTAAGCGAGGTTTCGGGGGGGTGGCATGTCCGAAAGAAGAGTTTTTATCCAGGCAGTGGGACAAGATACTGGTAACCATGGTATGGGAGGTTGTTTCAAGGTGAGGAAGCGCCAACCCAAGTGTTCATAGGGAATCCTGGACTCTTCCTCCCTCAACGGGGAGGCTTAGCTTAATGACTTTTTTGGTTGAAGGAGCCTAAGGGCTAGGCCAGATGTCGGGGGGGAGTCGGGTCAGGCCAACTCCATCTTAAGAAGGAAAGCTTTCTAGTTACTTCCTGGAACATCGGGGTCCGTCATGTTGAAAAGAGAGTGCAAAAGAAGCGCACTCGGGGAAGGGGGACGTTCCCCGTCGGTAGTCTATAGCTTCTGGGGGCGGGGAAGACTAATTTTTTAAAGGAAAAACCTCACATATTCGGGAGGAAGTCCCTAGGACACGCTCGAGTTGCTGCGGTTCGGGGTGACTGCCGCCTTTCCCTTCTGAGAAACAACTCCCGTACGGCAAGGTAGAACAGCAGCCTCAAGCGGGCGTGGGTCCAGTACTCAAACGTTTCCGCTAGGATGACATTAAATTCGCAAACAGGGAAAAAGAACACGAATAGGCGGAATTGATTGGAGACCAACTCGTAGGGGGTCGTGTAAAAAGCATAAGAAAAAAAGGTCTCTCCTTGGTTGGCACCTGGGGGGCGAAAGGAAAGCTTGAGACAAGGGTATTGGCCAGGTACCTCAAAGTCTGGAAAAAAAAAAGGTGACAACCTCCTCATAATGACGGAGATGAACGGGTTCCGGTAATCAGAACAGTATCCGTGTCAGACAGTTCTTGTATCCGTCTTGTCAGAGGGATCCCAGGTTCACCAGTCGGTCAAGGGATGGGGGGAAAAACCAGACTAGAACATGGGTAAGAGTGTGGGCGGCAACCCTGCCTTGGAAAAAAGGGGCGGGATCGATCAGCTCTCGATATTGGCGGGGTATCGGGGGCGCTTACGGAGTCCGTAATGCGGTTTAAGGCGGGGCAGAAAGGTTACTTTTGTTGAAAAAGAGGACCCGCCCGTTTTTACGTGAGGGCTGGACCTAGAGCCTCGCTCAAGGTGAATTTGCCGGCTCTATACCAAAGGGGCGGGATTGCCGGCGGGAAAAAAGCAATGGCCATTCGGGTTTGGAGAAAAAGCATGCAGCAAGGCACAAAAAAAAAGGGGACGTTTCTTCGGAACAGAAAAAGTTTCAAATGAATCCCGGTTCTCCAAGGAGGTGTAAGCATAACCGCCTTTTGCCCTCGAAGTGAACTGGGGGGGGGAGCAGAGGAGACTGGCTGCGTTGCACGCGGGTATAACAAAAAGGAAAGAAAAGAGGAGATATACCTCACCCAAAGGGGGGAAAAAAAAAGAAAGAACGGTAAATTCTTGCAAAACATCAGGAAAAGTAGATGAAAGGATGGTTGAAGGGACGAACTGGTAAAGTGCGCGGCCGTATGGAGCTCAAATCTGAAATAACTAGTACCCGAGGCGGGCAGGAAGAATGAGGCGCATCCAAACATATGTCAGAAAAGGCGTGCGCCTGCATCAGAACGGCTTGTAAGGGATGGAAAATTAAATGGAGAATTAGGGGGGGACATCCCAACTTAGGGAGTATGGGGTATAGCCGGGAAAACTACACTGCTTAAAAACGGGGAAATGCCAAAAAAGCACGGGGGGGCAGCCTATTACTCCGCGTATACCAAGCAAAAGAGAAAAGAAGGCAAATAACAAGCACGTAGCCGGGACAAGCCTGGGGGGGATACATCAACCCCAATGTATACCAGACTCTCTCGATTTCGGCGGGCATAAAAGACCAGCGGGAACAAATGGAGAAATTCCAAAAAAAATTGAGGGGGGCAAGCAGTACTACAATACAGGTTTCTTATCAGCAGGGAGCAAAAGGGGGAAAAAAAAAAAAAAACCGGGTTCGACCTGAAACGAAGGAAAGGATAGCCAAAGGAGGGGTGGGAGCAACTATGGGTCCAAACGACGGTGATTTTTTAATGGAAAAATCGAAACGAGCAGGCCGAAAGCCCAAAATATCCTTCTGTGCCGTCTGAAAAGAAACTGCGGAAATTGGACTCACAAAAACTCCCGGCACGATCACAGGGCGTACTCGGGATCGAGCCTGTGGAGAATCGGAAAGGGGGGCAATTCAGGGAGCGATATTACGGGGACAAAGCAGGCCATTTAGAAGCGCGAGCGAAAAAAACAAGGGCGATCCACGGGTGGGAAGAAATGAGTGGTACTTTTTGGGCCAGGGGAGGAAATGGGGGTGAACTCGAGAGTCACGAGACGACTGAGCGTCGAGGACTGGAGACCACTTGTTGGAAAACCCTCTCACTTCGAGATATTCCTTCATACGGAAAACGTTTGCAAAGGCCTGCAAGGGACTCGTAAGGTATGGTTGCCACTCTCTTGAAACATTACAAGAGGAAATGGGGGGATGGTTTCCAAAAGGGAAGAGGAAAGAGAGGTCAATTCAGAAAATTAGTGATTTCAGGGGAAAGGAAATCAAAGCCGAAATCGTCGAGGGAAGAACAGGCGCTTGATAAAAAATCAAGAAAAATCGACCCACCTCAGAAAAGGCGATTTTAGTCCGAGCCTCTCCGGGTAGAAAAACGTCATGGGAAAAGGTCGCATCACTGGAACAATCCAACTCCATATGACCAGCTCGTCACCTTTGGGGGGGGGAAGTTGGGAGAACGGGCTCAACAACGCGATCGCCATTGAAACATTAACCCGTAGAAACGTCGAGTTCGAAAAAGGAAGGGCGAATCTTTTCTCCAATAAGGAGCGAGTCTCGGTTGTGGACTGACAAAAACACAGAGCATGGACCGGTTAAACCGAAAGGGAAAAATGTACCAAATCGGAAGAAGCAGACCTTTTAAAGGGACTAGGATGCGCAACTATACTGGGCGGAGGAGGGGATTCACGAAAAGTTTCTTGTGGAAGATGGAAAAAGAACACGCCAAATCAGCCGGCAGGAGTGATCGAATGCCGAGCAAACCAACAAGGAGGAAATCAGACTTTTTCCAAAAAACGAAGGACTTGGCCCGTAAAGGAGGGGCTTTAAATACAGGTTAAGCGAGTGTTCTTGTGGGTGTCAAAAGGAATATACGTAACGCGTTTGGGTATACTAAGGTGGTCGCCTGGGGGTGGGTATAGTGCAAGGCTGGTTGTTGGTAGGACTGGTTGAAGGAGCATCAGACGAAGCTGCCTCAAGGTCGAGATCGGGTAAAGTAAACACAGGTTATCCTTGAAAGCGTTGAAAAGACCCACATCTCTTGGGTCTGAAAAAGAATGGATACATCAAAACATGGAAAAGTATAGACAACCGAGAAGAAAGCGCTCCAATGGAGAAATGGAGGGGGGGGGAACGCATAGAACGTAGGGAACTCGGGAGAACAAAAAAGGTGGGACATTTCCCTCCCCGAAGGGAAAGTGGCACGCCTGATCTGGGGGATAGGTCAAAGGTTTTGAAGAGTTAGTTCATAGAAGTTGGGGAAAGTAATCATTCACTTTTTGCGGAGCACCTCATTTCGGGAAGGAAAGAGCAGAAAGATCATCGTGAATGTGAGGCAGAATTGGGAAAAAAAAATGGGAAAATTCATTGTGCAAAAGCACTAACATTAATGTTGAGCGAAGAGGGTTCAATGTACCAACCGCAGAGATGCTAATGGGGGAAGGGAAAAAACATATCGATCGAAGTGGAAAGTCAAGGAAAAGAAGGCATGCGGGGGTGTCCGAAGTTGACTGCTGGGATACGGGAAAAGGGAGGTTTAACGTGCGGACAGGGGTGGGGGGTATTTGGTAAGGGGCATAAAGAAAATCGTGGGGGAAGCCATGGGTACATGCCCTACCTGGGTGAGGGGATGAAAAAGGTCCAGTGACCAGCATGTCAGGAAAGTGCGAAAAAGGAGTCAACGAAAAAGAAAAATAAATATCGTTCCACAAAACTAACAGGTAGGGGGCCCAGGGGGGAGGAAGGCCTTGAAAGTCAGGGGGTAACGCCTCGGAGCACTCGAATCCTGGCTAGGGCAAGGGCACCCTTGCTTGAAGGACGCATCCTCTGCTGATGTAAATTACTTCCGAGAATTTTGGGATTTTGGGGTTCAGAATACATCCAACATAAAAAAAAAAAAAGCGCCCTTGACTTTGAAAGGGGGATTCGGGTAAAAGAAGCTGTCAAAAGATCCTTGACGTGCGGAATACGAAGGATTGCCGAACGGAAATCAAAGGGAGTTTTTTTTAGGGTTGTCTCACAGGGGAGAGGGGCGTGAAAAAGTTGGCACAGTATAGACGAAAAGTCGAGAGGTGAAGGGACAAAATTAAAAATGCTCACCTGACAAGGATTGCAGAGGTCTGGGCTGGCCATCCTGAGAACTGGGGGATTGGAGGTCCGAAAAATAAATTAAAAGGGATCGGAAAAAAGGGCTTCCGATATCGAAGGTTATGGGAAAAAAAACCTAAGGCGGCGGCCCGAAAAGAAAAATCTCAAGTCTTATCCGGGAAAAGGTGGGTCTTGAAGTTTGAGCTAGAGGGTAAAGGGTAAACGCAGTTATAAAAGTGAAAACGACTTTGCTTTTGGGGCCGGTGTTCGTACTGCACCACTCTATGCCGGTGCTTCGGATAAAAAGAGCTGGGGAAATTTTTGACGGAAGGAACAAATGGGGGAGCAAAATGAAGGTTAAAGGATTCCGCTAGAAAAGATGAGCGATCATGAATGAGGGGACATAGTCCGCAAAAACAGGCACGGGTGCCATGAGTAAAAGAAAAAAGATGGCCTTAAGACCATATGACAAAACGGGGTAGAACACGGGAGCAGGGGGACGATTTCAAAAAAAATATTGGCTTACTTAAAGGCTCGGTAGCTCGTGAGTGGGTCCAACATTCAGGGGAGCTCGCTGGGGGGGAATCATTGTTCACGCAGGATGGGTATGTTCTTTTGGGGCGCAGGGAATCCTATCGTGCGCAAAACGCCACGGTTGAAGGGGGGAAAAAAAGGAAACCAAGAGAGGGGGGCTAAGCAATAATTATACTTAAGTTGGGGGAAAATTGGGTAGAAGGGCTGGATTTGAAAGTTGGGGGAGGTCACCAGGGAAGATATGGTGTGCTCAATCAAAAAAAAGAGAAATGGATATCAGGGAATCAACTGCGGCAAGGAAGTCTTTAGATAAAGAGGTTTGAAGGAAGGTCCGAAAATCTCGAGGGTACCCAGGAAATTCCAAAAGGGGCCCGATCTGGAAGGTTTCGGGGGAGGGGTTAAGGGAAGCCAAACACGAAATTTTTGATATAGAAGATTTGATGGACGCGCGGCAAAGAGAGGGGAGAGGAAAAATAAGGATACAGATCTACTGAACTGTTGTGTAAGCCAAAAAAAAAAGGGGGAGATACATTCGGGATACGTCCTGGGGCAATAAAAAAAAATCCGTCAGTGCCTTCTCTTTAGGGAGACAAAAAAGAGGACGAGACCGTCATGTAGGTTTAAAACAGAATCTACGGAACGGACGTTGAGGCAAAAAACATGAGGACGGACTTCTAAGAGAAATTAAGACGAAAGTGGGCAAGCAGAAAAAAAACTGGGGAGTCGAAGAGGATAGAGAAAGAGTTCGGGAAAATGGCGTCAACTTCCCTTACCTGAAGGGCAGAGCCCAGGAGGGAAGGGGGCGAGGAGAACTGACGTAAAAAAGCCGCGGGATGTTTAAAAAAAAAAAAAAAGTAGAAAGCTGACTTGAATTCCAATATGACAAGAAAAGAGCCGGGGGGGGAAGTAGCATAAGTGCGGGGGGGCCTCCTTCAGTAAAAAGAGTAAGCACCTAAAGACTGGTGGAGGGCGGGCACCGGGGGGGGGTGGACTCTGTTTATATTGGGTTTAAAAGAATCACGTCGGGGGAAGATAGAAACAGAAACTTGTGGAATCTCGGGCTAGGGGGAGCGAAGGAAGTATTGCCTGTGGCCTTCCGATTGTCTGCCGGCGGGAACGCTCAAAGGGTGTCAACGGTGACCCACAGGCAGTTAAGATGAAGGAAAGCTCGACGACGTGATGGGAAATTTGTTTAAAGGGAAAAAAGCAGTCAGGGCAGTGATACAGCACAAGCTCCAGTAGGGGCGGGTTAATCAGGATTGACTCTGCGGGCCGGGGAATGATGGTTTAGAAGAGGGTGTGGCAGCATGTATGAGTGTAACTGGAGCAATGTCCGAAAAGATTGTAGCGTGGTAAAAGGGAAGCAGAAGAAATCAATCGACTAAAGTGGAAAGGGTGGGGTTGCCAAATCCATCGGCCAAAGACTGGTACGGGCGCACGCAGCAATGGTCCAGAGGGAGGGTGAAGAAGCATCAATGCAAGGACATCAGAGGGATAAAAAGTAGGAGAAAGCAGGGGAACATCAAACGGTGAACAGTCTTTGAAACATTCCTTCACGGCACGACTATTGGAGGTGCGAAAATAACTTCATATTTCTAGGGCGACTTACAAAAAGGGGGAATCTAAACAAAAATCAAGGGGAGAGGAGAGAGAAAGGGAGAAACTATAGCCAGAAATTCGCTCAAAAAGGAAATTCGGGGATAAAGGAGAAAGGGGAAAAAAAGTAAGCCTCTGGTCTCCATGGGATCAAAGAGAAAAAAAAGGGTGGGAAAGCGAACGGCAAAATAAGGAAGTCCCTATTCTGGGCTGAAAAGGATGTGCATGAACAAAAGAGGGCCAGGGGAGTCTTTCGGGAAAAATCCTACGTTAGTTAAGGGCTTGTGCCAAGAGAAGGAACAAGGAGTGGGAATAAAGGGCAAAAAAACCCCAACAGTAGGGAGGCTGTGGTGTGAAGAAAAACTTCATACCTTTAAAAAAGGTTTAAACACGGAGGAACTTTGGGAAAGAAGAGAAAGAGAAAACCCATTCCCAACCAATCTAAAACAGAGATGAGAAAAGCACTCCCCCCAGAAAAGAAATCGGTTTACTAAGGGAAGAAATGGATAAAAACAGAAATGTCGAACTCGCTTGTAAGAAAATCAGAAAAGATTTGTTTGTTGGGGGGGAAACGGGAGAAGAAACTTGGAGAAAGAAGGAGAATAATCCTGGGGGGGGTGATTTTCAGCTTCAATACTTAATCGGTAAGGAAGCTAAAATGAACCCCTGCCGAAGGAAAAGATAACAAAAGTAATGATTAGGGGTTGGGAAAATTAGTGGTGGTATGAGGGTAATGAAATGAGAAACAGAGCAGATAAGGGAAAAAGAAAAACCAGTCTGGAATCTTTAGGGTTTGGGGGAAAAAAGACTTCGGCGGTGGGCCAAAGGGAGGAATGTGGGACTATTATCGGAGGACAGATAGGGGACTGGTAGGCCTCTATAAAGGGTGCTGGATCTGAAATTTAGGTGACACTTTAACGCAATAGAGGGGAAAGGAATAAGCTCTCTCACAAAAGGTGAAAGGGGCGGCAGAGAAACTTGGAAGTGTTTTTGTCGGGGAAGGGAATCCCTAAAAAAGGGGGGGGAAACCAAGAGATCTATTTAAACGCTGGACGAATAGACTATCTTCGGGGTCTTATATAGGGTTTATTAGGCCCGTCTAACGTCCAGAAGCTAGAATAAGGAACGTGGAGTTTTCCTTCAAATTACTTGGGTCTAAGGGATTAGAGGGGGGGGGGGGGGTGAACTCTCATTAAAAATAAAGAGTCGGTTAAAGGGCAGGACCCGAGAAAAAGGGGAATTCAACGGAGGTGGGGTCGGGTCGGCAATGGAGGTAAACAATCGTCGAAGATGAAAAGAGCTCCGTCGTAAGGATTAACCAGAAGGAAAGTCGAGAGAGAAGCGATCTCGCCAGTAGAGTGAGGAGTTCCCGCCAGAAGAAGCCTATGAAAAAGGTCGGGGGCGGGAGAGGAAACAAAAAGATCCAACTAAGAAAAAAAGGCATCCATCTCTGGAAAAAAGGTTTGGTGACTTTCGGGAGGGGGCAAAAGAGAGAGCATCGAAACACACACTGACAAAAAAAGTTTAGAGACAATTCCTGAGGGAGGGGGGAGGGGGTTCCGTTTTTATCATAACTAAGATTTGGTGCAGGGGGGAGACAAAAAGGTGCTGAAAATCAGGGAAGTGCCATAGAAAGGAAAGTGTACCAAACGGGAAAAAGTCGCGAAACAGGTCTTGTAAAAACTGACTCAATATACAAAAGGAGGAGTGTGGGGCTCCCAAAGAGGGGGAGGGGGGGTGAAAAAAGGTAGACAAAGAAAGGCAACACTAGCATAGCGTAAAATCGATGCCTAGAAAAAAGGAGAGAATCCCGAAGTTTAAAAAGAGGGAAACGCTTTGGAAGGGAAAAATGGGGATTTGGCAAGTCAGGAAAGGGGGGATCAACTGGGTTCCTGAACTTCACGGGGGGGGACCTATGGCTTGGACAAAATGCCCAGAAGCAGGAGTTTTGCTCAGTGGAAATTTGTATGAAGTGAACGGTGGGGTGGCATAGGACTGGAGGGAACTTTCTAATCTTCCTAACGGACCGAGAGAATTGGACAAGGAGTCCTTTTGGTTAGCCAGGGTTGAACAGAAGGAGAAACAGATCTGGTGGCAAAGGGGAAGATATAGACACGAACCTAAATAAAGTGGACTAAAAGGCGATAAGCAAAGCATAGGGGAGGGGGGGGGAAAGGGGGTAATTGTCTTTGGGGGAAGGCAAGATAAATGAAGATCAGTAGAAAAACCAATGAAGTTACAGTTTCCCTCATAAGGAGAGGAGCCGGGATCTTAGGGATTCTTTGTTCAAGGGTTGGGGGGAAAGATTTAGTCAGAATCCTGGGGGTTTGAAGAGAATTTTCATGCGGAAAACATCTCTAATTCGAGACAGGGGGGGGGAACAAGCAAAGTCTACTAATCTAATCTTGGGGAAAGAAAAAAAAAAGTATGAAAGAAAGGACCGGTGGATGAATGGGTTCACAGACTCACTTCAAGAAAGGAATGGGGAGGAGGGATCCCATAATTCGCTAAAAAAATAGGAGAAAGGGTGGGAGAATACAAGAGAGAGTAGTTGAAGTGCGGGCCTTCTTAAAGGAAAAGGGGAAAAGGCCCAAAAAGAGTACCGCTTCTTGAGAGAAAACGAGGTAAGTAAAAGGGAAAAGGACTTTGTGGATCACTGTGGTAAGTTTAGGGGGGGGGAGTTGCAATAACCCCACAGATTAGAAGGGGGGGGTATCAAAGGTAGTTGAAAATATTTCACAGCTGCCTGGGGACCTAGAAACGGAAAGATTGCGGTATGCCAGGAAAAAAAAAGTTTACAGACGATCTCTAAAAAAACAACGGGGAGGGAAGAAGGGTAACAGTGAGGTTGAAAAAGATGGGAAGCAATCTTTTAAGGGGGAAGGGAAGAAGTCACACTTTTTTCCGAAAAGCAGAAGAAAGGGAAAAAAAAGGGAATTGAAAACACTTACGTCAAAAAGGGGAAAAATGTTGGGTTTAAAATGTAACGACAAAATCCAAAAAAAAGAAACATCTGTCAAAGGGGAGGGGTGCCTCGGTTTCTAGGTCCCCAAGAGAAAAGAAGGGGAGGGCTTTCAAGGGGAGGGGAAGAATAGAAAAAAATGGACGTTCAACGAAAGGAAAAGCTAAGCACTGTAATCTGAAAAGGGGGAAGTGGAGGGAGACTTCGGTAAGGAAAAGCAAGGAAGGGTTAGTGGGGGGATTGTGCAAAAGGGAAAGGGGAAGGAGAAAAAACCCGGGGAATCACCTCCTTCGGAGGGAAAAAAGGGGAAAGCAGAGATAACGGGAGGGGAAAAAAGAAATGTATTGACAAGAGGGATTCTTCCTAAAAGGGGTTGTTTCAAAGTGGGAAAAGAAAGAGGCAAGATCCGGGCAAAAGAAAGAGAAAGGCGCACTGAAAGAAAAAAAGGGGTCAATAAAAGGGGAAAAAAAGAGAGAAGTTCTCTGGCCGGCCAACGCCAATGGAAAATTTCAAATATTCGTCAAAAGGGGAAGAAACTTGGTGTGGGAGGAGGTGTCGAGGGGTGAGGATTACAGGCTTTCAAAGGGAAAAAGCTGGGGGGGGGGAAAAATTGTGACATTCCGGGAAAACTGGGGGAGGGAAAATTGTGAATGTTTGACCAGGAAAAAAAAGTCACTAAAGGACTATGGGAAGTCGGGGGAAATGATAGAGTGACTAGAACCACTCAATAAAAAGAAGGAAATTGGGTTTAGGGAACGCGCAAAACAAAAGGAAAGTGCGTATAAACTCCGGGGTGAAACCATTACAAGGAAAAAAGGCAAGGGGAAGAAAGGCTTATGCAGGAAGGAATGTGGGAAAAATGGAAAACGATTCGGTATGAGGGTAGATTGGCAAAGTCGGGATTCGTAGGAGAAGGGGTTGAGCTGCAAAAGGAGACGCTAGTATTGGTAAGTAGGGGGTTGCAAAATCTGAAATTTGCGTTCGCCACAAAAAGAGGGGGGGTCAAAGACCAATAAAAAAGGGCATGAAATGGGAGCAGGGCGGAAAAGTTAACTGGGAGAAAAAGGTGACTAAGTTGCCTGTGGGAAAGGGGGCCTAGGTTGGGTAACCGGGGGGGGGGAAGCAATTTAAGCAGGTTTGTAAAAAGGCAAAAAAGAAGGAAAAGAGAGGGGAAAGAAACGAAAACAAACGAAAGGCGTACGCTAATCGGGAAGGGGGGGGGGGGTGGGTCTGCTTGGTCAGGGGGGAAAGAATTCCTCGAGGGGGGGATCGACGAGGACAAGGAAAAAAAAAAGCCCTATCCTTTGGAAAAAGTCTGTCTTATTTGGATTTTGGAAAAAGGGGGCGAAAGCTGGGAAAGCCTTGATTGGGAAAAGAGTCTTTAAAAGGAGGGGAAGGGAGGGACTAACGAAGTTGGGGAGGGCTGATCTCGGAACTTCGGGTTACGGGTCGGGGGGGGTTAATAAGCCGGCTCTCGGACCAGAGAAGGAGGGGGAGACTACCGTACAAAAAGAGATCCGGGAGGGCCATTTAGGCTTCTCGCGGCCTGACAAAAAGAGAGAGGGAAGGTGGGGAAAGAGAGTGGCACCAGGGAGAAGATAAAATACACGTTGAGTGAAAAAAAGGGACTTCTTCGGTGGAGGAAAAGGCAGGAGAGAACAATGGTGGATCCACAATACGAATCTTAGTAGAGCGAGGACATCTGCTCGGATTTCGTAAAGGGGGCCCCCACATGAAGATTCTTCCACGGGAAAGAATAGTCCACAAAGTGTGGATCCAAAAGTGGCAGGAAAGTGTTAAGAGAGAGCCAGTCTTTCCGAAAAAAAGGGAAAAAACTTCTTTTTCCATTGGAGAAACTAAACAGGGGGGGATGACTAAAAATGACGGCATTTAGCCATATCCGCACATTCTTCAATATAGAAGGGGGATCAGTGACCCTAAGGGGGGGGGGAGGATCAAAAAGCTTACCGGAGGAAACGGAACACAAGAAGGAGGGTGTCAGGGGACGGTGTTTCGTGGCCCGGATATCGCGGGGGATAACATTAACCTCATCACCGTAGGAAAGATGTGGGAATGGGGGGGATCAACTCCTAGGAGTCGGTGACCCGGAAAAGACGCAATTTTGAAGGATGCAGGGGGGAGGAGCAGAAAAAAGGGATTCTGGTATTGAAAATATGGAGAGAAAAACGGGTTAAAAGGGACACCACCATCGAGGTGAGGGTCTTCGGGACCAGAAGAGGGGGGGGGGAAGGGTGAAATTTGGGTATACCATTGTTTGAGGTCGTAACCTAGAAAAAATCCTCCGGGGGGGGAGGAGACAGGAGAGCTCGGGTAGGCTGGGGGATACGGGGATCCGGAGGAGTAACAAACTGCTGGTGAATGCGGCACCATGGAGGAAGGGACATGTATAGGGGGCACACGCCTCCACGACGGTTTTTATCGGGAGGGGAGGGGAATAAATTCCATCATACAATGGGGGGGATAGGGGCCAAGAAAACCAGGAAAACAAGAAGGGCGGGGGAGTCCGTCGCAGGCAAATTGCCTTCTGGGTGGTTATAAAGAAAACATGACAGAACAAATTCAAAGAGAAGAGTTGTACGGGGCTTAGCAAAGAGGGGGGAAAAATTTTCCGGAAAAAGAAGAACTGGGTCAAGCAGGGGGGGGAAGGACCTTCACGTCAACTGAATGTGGAAATGGTTTAGAAGATAAAAAAGGGGGGCTATGCGGGGTGAAGGAAAAGGGG
>Ga0179593_1259947_pt1 | contig 19445 bp, 26 predicted proteins | sample CZODoug2_1_08_16_FD_185931 | JGI IMG/M metagenome (GOLD analysis project Ga0179593, IMG submission 185931) | Vadose zone soil fungal communities from Angelo Coast Range Reserve, California, USA - CZODoug2_1_08_16fungal (PacBio error correction) | ecosystem: Environmental > Terrestrial > Soil >...
AAAAACTGGGGGGAAAAAAAAGGGGAGAGCACGGTCCGATCCTAAAACTAGGGAAGATCAAGCAAGCGACGAGGTTCATCAGGGGGGGGGTAAGAAACAACCAATGCCCCGAAGAAAAAAAAATTGCAGGACACTTTTCTCTACCCCCTCAGAAGAAAGAAGGAAGGGAAGGATAGCGCCGAAAAGAGCGCAAGGACGTGGAGGGACACGGTTTGCCAGGAAAAAAAAAACTCGGAAGTGGATCCGGGTTGTTCATCGTGAAAACGCATTTAAAAGTGACTGAAAGGAAGATCAAAAATCAGCTCAAGCAAAACACCAAAAAGGAAATGGGGGGGGAAAAAGAAAACGAGAAGGCCAAAACGGTCAAAAAGGGAATCAAGCGAGCAAAGAACTATATCTCGAGGAAAAAAAAAAAAAAAAATGTGAAGGAAAAACAATGGGTTCCGCCCCTAAAAAGCGATGGGGCAACAAGGATCAAGGAAAAAGAGTGAATAGCGCGTCCAGGTGTGAAAACAGGGGGGGGGACACAAAAGGAAGGGGGGCTGAAATTTAAGGAAAAGGCAATCCGAGAAAAAAGGGAAAACGGAACATACCGAAGCAGACGCCCCTTGGGCGCAGGGAAGGGGAACGAAAATTTGGGACTCTACGACCGGAACAACCAAAAAGAGCGACCTCTGAAACCAAAAAAAGGTACGGGTAATTGTAAAGGAAGGAAAAAAAATTGGAGAAAAGCCAGGGGACGAGCCCCTGTGTACGGCCGTTCAACTGGGGGGGGGAAAGGAGACGGGGACGACGGGCCTTGGGGCAGTCATTTAGAAGACCATCAGCCGAGTGACACCAAGGAAAAAGATAGCCGAGGGGGGGAAGAAAAGAAAAGTGTAAATCGGGACGAAAAAAACCACGCCCTGAAGCCAAAGGAAGGTGGAAATGGTGAAAGAAACAAGGTGATCGCCATCCCTGCACGCGTGGGGGCCGCAATGTCCAACCAAAGTTTGTTGACCCAGTCGGGGGTGAAAGAAAAAATTGGGATTGGGGGAACCTCTGTTTTTTCCGCGGGCAAGTAACTTAAACCAAAAACAACAACAAACATCAGGGGGCAAAAGGAACAAAAATTTGGACGACACCCGAGAAAAACAGGGCGGCCGGTGGATTCAAAAGAAAAATCTGGGACATCAAGGGAAAAGCCTACAAGGGGGAGGGCGTGTGACATAAGGTGGAAAAACACTTGACGTCCAAGCGGGGGGGGACGGGCCGGACAAGGGGGGCTCAAGGGGGAATTCGAGGGGCCTACGGGACAAAACTGAAGGCCGGCGCCGTAAACTCCCCCGTAAGGGAACGGGGAAAAAAAGGCAATCAAAAACTACCCTCGCCGGGGCCAAAAAAAAAAAAAAAAAAAAAAGAATTCATTCCTATTCAAAAAAGAGAGGGGGGTGCAATAGGCGGGAAGAAAAAAAAATCTAAGGCGGGCAGCGGGTTACCGATCGGCACCAGATGAAAAAAAAAACTGAAACCAACCTGGAGACAAACGGAAAATCAGGGCTCTACGAAGGGGAGAAGGAAAGGGGGGGGAGAGGGTGGGGACCAAGAAAGGGAGGCAAGTGACCCCGAAACGTCCGAGCACGTCCGAAAGATTAAGGGAAAAAGAAAGCCCAGGGGAAGGGAGAAGGGGAAAAAAAAAGATACGCAGCCAAACAGGAAAGCCTTGGGGGGGAAAACAAAAACCTCTCAAACAATCGTGAAGGAACAAAAACCACACGATTCGCCTTTAAAAGGGCCCGGGGAAAAAAGAACTCTATTGAAGCAAAGAACGAATTCCTGGACGGAAGAAGAAACACGGCCACGGAAATGGAACTTGGCAAAAGCAAGTTACGTGTGCCAAATTGGGTTCGGCTTACAGGGTGTAGGGGGGGGAAGGGGTTGGCGGAAAGGGGACAGAAATGACATAAAAAAGCTAAAAAAAAAACACGCTGAATTGAAGGGAAAAAGTTGACTAAACTCCCTTGGGCAAGATCAAAAGAGTTAGGGGGGATCTCTCGGCTCATATAAAGGAAAGCACGTTTGAAGGGACTCCAAGGCCACAGAAGGGGGAGTTGAAAGAATGAAAAGCGGCCCAAGCACAATCATCATCAACAGACGAATCAAGCGACCTCATTAAAACAAAAGGGGAGGTCAAGAAACAAAAAACTATCAACCGCCAAAAGAACATCAAATACTCTCCTAAGCATCGAACAAAAGGCGGGGCCCATCAACATGCAAAAAAAACAGGTCTGGAATGGCGAGCGGAACAACAAAAAGGGGAAAGAGCTGGGGGCTAAGGCTGAACGACCGGTGCGGGGCGGACAACGTCATGGGACCAAGCGCAAACGTTGCAAGTAGAAAGGCGGCGGGGAAAACTGTTGCTGGGGGAGTCGAAGGGAAAAAGCTTTTGTGGACCGTTTGGGGGGGGGGGGCGCCAAAATAAAAGGGGAGGGCAGTTGGGGGGGGGCCTCAGGGACAAAAGAAAAAAAGCGACGCAACGGCCCCGAGGACAGATTCCCGGGATGGCTGAATCAAAGTTAACGCTGGGAAAAAGTCTGTTGAAAAGAAAGAAGGCCGGAAAATGGGAAGTAATGAAAAAAAGGGGTCAATTCAAACAAGCAAGGACAGAAGGACGGGACTGGGGACCCAGGAATCCTTAAAAAAACAGCAGTGAATAACGTATTATGTTGCAGCCCACATGGGAATGAGAGCGAACGCAATCTTTCCTTTGGCCGACGAAAGAGACAAGTTCACATCGTCCGGGCAGTCTGGAAAGCAGAAAATGGAACAAGGACACCTCGTCGGAGGGTTTAAGGGAAGAAAGAGCCCCAACAGAAAGATGAACTGGGGCCCATGTTAATGGAACGGAACGGGACCGGGGTGTTCGTTACAAAAGGGCGACTTCTCATACAAATTGAACAGAAAAGGTGGGAAAAAAATTTCCGCCTTGGGTGGGCCAAGGGTGCGGGGAAGGGGGGCAACACCACCGCCCCCCGAAGAGCACGGGCAAAAAACCTGAAGGCCTCAAATGCGGACAAGAAGGTGCTCGGGAAAATAAAAAAATACAAGTCAGAGGGGAGAACTCTGAACACAGGCTGAAAGATACAAAACAATCTGGGACTGGTGTGAAAAAGGTGTATCCAAAATTCACCCGCCTTGTACGAATCTAAAGGGAGGAAGGAAAATCACGGAAGGGGGGGAAAAACTAATCAGACAGAGGGCAGTTCAAAAAGAAGGGTGGGAGGGGGAAGGGTTGAATACTAAGCCTCAGACAAATTCATCTAAACAGTCGGGACGGAAAGGGGGGTGGACAAGCAGGGAAGACAAAACCAAATTGGGGGGGAAAAAAACGAAACCGAAGCCAAAACCCATCCAAGTTCCACAAACGCTGACCAATTGAAACGTGCAAAAAAAAAGGAAAAAAAGCCAAAACCGGTTGCTATGGGGGACTGAGGAGAGGCGCAAACTACGAAATCTGAAAAAGACTGCAACCCCAAAAACTACTGGGAATGAAGAGAGATAAAGTAGCCCAATTGAGGGAGAAAGGCCAAGCACCAAACCCATGACTGGAGGAACTCAGCCCTCCAAATGAACAAAAAAAAAACCAAAAAAGAAGGAAAGGGACAGGTTTCGAAACTTGGGCAGGGAGACCGAATCACACCGGAAAACGTGTAGGTTTCTGGCACCCCGCAGACGTCCTATTCAGCAGGAAAAACCGTCAAAAAAGGGAAAAACATTGGGCAAAAGATCAAATCCAAAAAAAAAAAGAGGAATGAGAAAAGAGAAAAACCAATGATTGGTGCGATGAAAAAGCATCGGCAACTGAAGACGCATACTAAGGGATGTGGGAAAAAACCAGACTTGGGGATTTGCACCCGGGAGAGAAGAAAGCCGCACCGTAAAAATTAGTTTCAAAAAAAGGAAAGTCCCAACGTGGGTTTGAAAAGGGGGCGAGGGAGAGAAGTGCAATGGAAAGAAAAGCTTGAGCCTAAAACAAAAAGAAAATGGGGGCCCTCCTAAATACGTCGAACGCCACAAGTTGCAAACGCATCGCAAAGGGAGCCAAAAAAAAAGAACTACAGATCAAAAGAAAAAAGCCCCTTGGGGACCAGCCCTTTTGGAACAACGTGGACCAAAGGAAAAACCCCGCCAGGGTTTGGAGTAAAAGGGGGCGTTAATGAACAGGTGGAAGGGATGGTAAAAAAAAAAGGGGGGAGGAACCTACGGATAAAAAAAAAATACGTCTATCCATTAGAGATGGGACCTACACACGACAAACAGTAGACGCTGTCGAAATCGAACGAGCCGTTTGAGAAGGAAATCGACTTGGAACAAACAAAAAACTGAGCAACCCAGATGAAAAAGTGAAAAGGAAAATGAATGACAGAAAGCACGTATGCCGGAGAGGGGACCAAGGGCGCAGAAATTGTCTTAAAAGAATTCCCGGGCACAAGGCGGTAATCAAGGCAAGAACCAGCGAAACAGGGGAGGGGGGGCAATCATGGAAAAAATCTCTTCCAAAAACCGCCACGGTGACACCGCGGGGAAAAAAAGAGGAGAAAAAGGTTGAAGAAGTGAGCAGGTAAGGGGGGGGGGGGCCACATTGGATGGCCGGCCACCCAAAACAAAAAAAAAACAGAAGTGGAAATCACGTTAAACAAAACAGAAGAGGCTGAAAACCACCCGCAAAAAGGAAAAAAGCGTTAGAGGATTGATAAGGGCGAAAAAAGAAAGACCAGCGCAAAAAAACGGCGGCAGATGAAACCACGCCCCCGCACGTGGCAAAATGCGGGGGGGGAAAAAAACGAAAGCTTTCAAAACAACGAAATCCAAAGGGGCAAAGGGAGTCGGGGGCAACCCCAGATTTCCAAAAAAAGGGTGCCCAAACAAAAGAAAATTCAATGGAGCCGGCCCCGTCTTCACCCCAGCCCGGAGCGTCAAACAAGTCACGAAGCCAAGTGCCCCTTTGACAGGGCCATCCAGCGAAATGAAAAAAACCCAGCAAAAATAACAGGCGAATGGAAAGGAAGAGAAAAAGAAAGAAGAGAAAAAAAAAAAAAAAAAAATCGGGGAAATCAAGTGGAGAGCCCAAGCCGCGACCCGAGACTTGCCAACCCAGTATCTAAGGGAAGCCCAAAAAAGGGGAAAGGTGATTAAGAAGGGTGGTCAAAACTTGGACAAGGAGGTTGAAAAGGATGTGGAAAGTGTTTATCTATGGGTGAAAAAACAGTGGTGATCTCCCGTTCACCGCCGCAGGGAGGAAGGAAGGAAAAACAAAAAAAATGGCGAAAAACCAAAAAGAAAAGAGGAGTAACCTTACAAAGGGAGCATCGAAGCACGAAACGCCTAAGGGACGGGGACAAGGAAAGGGGGGCGTAACCAACGCGCCGGGGGGGGACAAGGGGGATGGATAGGGATGTCAGAGACAACAACGGCCCAAGGAAAAAAACAAGGAGACTCAGCCAACGTAAAGAAAAAAAAAAAAGTTGACATCAGAACTTTAAATGACGTTTGTCAAATAGCCAAGAGAAGGGGGGGGGGGGGGGGGAGGGAAATAGGCAAATCAAAAGACCTCAATGTGCGAATCAGGGTGGTCTGAAAGGGGTTTGACGAGGTGTGGGGGCAAATCATGATGCCCAAAAAAAACGACACGCAGGGGATAAGGTTGATATCCCAGAGGTAGGGGAAAAAATCGGAGTCGGCATAAGTGAAAAATCCTTAAATGGGAAAAGAAATGGGCCGGGCCGCAGGAAAAAGAATAAAAATTAAAGCGAGCGGACAGCAACGCCCAGTGTGGGGGAAGAAGAAAAAGAGCAAAAACATGGCATCAAACAGGGGAAAGAAAAAAAGGAAAAAGAATAGATCAAAAATGCTTTTGGGGGAAGGAAAAGAGAATAATCCGGAGGAAACTGAGCCGAAGAATAAAAAACAGACCCCTATCAAAACAAAGCGCAAAAGGGAAGACCAGGAAAAGAAGAAGAAAAGCCAAAAGAAAAAAACCCAGACCTAAAGCCCAAGAAAACGAAAGTTAAACACACTTGAAGAACCGAGCAAAATGGGAACGAAACATAAAAATGGTGCATGATGAGTGGGGGTCTTTTTCTAAGCGAGGTGAAAAAAAGGGGGGAAGGTGATAACCTGGGAAAGGGTTAAGCCCACAGGAACGTCAACATAAAAACTTGTGGGCGGGACTGAAACCACGGAATTCCGTGGCCCTCCGCCTGACAAAAATGCGTGGGAGGGGAAGGAGAAGGGAAAAAGTCTTAATAAAGAAATGAAGCGCCGACAGGGAGGGGGGACCAACGGCGAATGGCTGCACGACCATCAGGGGCAAAAACTTGAGCTCCTTACTAAAAAAAAAGGGAGACACAGGGGAGCAAAAAGGACAGAGGGAAGTAAAAAGCGGGGAGTGAGAATCACCCAAGGGGGGGGTTGGTCAAAAACTCGCAGAAGCGAAATGGCGGTAGTCGGAGAAGCCAAAGCAGGCACATCAAACACAAGGGCGGTAGAGAGGATGACGTCTTTTCAAAAAGAACTCAAAAAAGGGGAGGCCGCCGAAGGGACAGGTCTGTTGCCGACAGACCACGGAATGGGTTACCTGGGATGAAGAAGGAATGGGGTAACAGGGAAGAACCCCATCAATTGAGGGAAGCAGGGGGAAGGGGAAAAGGTGGGACCCCTAAGGAAAAAGGACCGCTCGAGGGGAAAAGGGAAACGTGTTTGGCGCAGCGAAGGTCCGGACAACGTGAATTGGGCGAGCAAAAAAAAAGCCTTGAAAACCTGGACAGGAACTTGAATATGCCCAGAGACTCCCACCACAAAAAGGAGAGAACTGGGAGGAACTGAAAAACCCGCTTGGCAGAAGAGGGGAAAAAGGACGAAACCGAAGAGGCGAATGAAGGGAACGAAAAAGCCAAAAAAAAAAAAGCCCCCCCCATTGTATCGGCCGGACGGAAAAAAACTCAAAAAGGAAGACCGTCAAAGGGGGAATCTGAAAGCGGACAGGAAAAATCCCTCGAACGACGAGGATTCTCTCAAATAGAGAATTTAAAAAGAGAAAGGGGAATCGTAACGTGGTCGAGGCAACAAGAAACGCAGACAATAAAATCAGCCGCATCAAACCAAGAGTCCCGGGTGTCGTAAAAAAAAAAAGTACAAAAGGTTCAGGGGTCCCGGGTCAAAGACCCAGAGGGCGGAAAAGACTCGGGACCTTTCCCGGCCAGGATCTCGCCCAAGCGGTGTTAACGACGGTCAAAGGCCGGAAGAGGGTAAAAGGGGGAGAGGCCACTCATAGGAAAAAATCAGCATATCGAAGAATGAGAATGCCCCAACCAAAGAGACGTCACAAAAACAAAAAAATACTTCAAGAATCATCCGGACCATAGAATCTGGGGACTCAAAAGTGTAAAAAAAAAAGGAAGCCCGACAAGCATCTGGGGGATAAGACAGGACCAAAAGGAATGACACGGGAAAGCCATCTCAGGGTTTAAAAAAAAAGGTACGAAGAGGGGGACCGAAAAATGTCTGGGGGTTTGGAAGCAAAGAACGAAAAGAAAAAAGAGAAAAAAAAAAGTGCCAAAAAAAAGCCGAAATTCCACCGGGCGGCATACGAAGAAAAAAAATACCAAGCGAAAGACGTGGGGGGAAAAGGGACGGGGAATCGGAAATACCACACCCAAAAAACGGCCGATCCGGCGCAGTATAAGCGCAGAAAGTCCAAGGGGGGGGGGGAGTTCACATATGGGCTAAGCGACCAAGCAGAAAAAATGGGGGCAAGCGGAACAGCCCATCCGAATCGAAAGAGAGGAAACATCCACGCAGCAAAGCACGTCCATTACCTAAGAGGGAAAGGGGGGAAAGAGAAAAAAGGTGAAACAAGCGCAACGTTGCGCCAAGGTCCGCAAGTTGAATGGCTCGGGCCTCCTAACCATGACGGGGTTAAAGCCCCCGGTTTGAAAAAGGGGGACAAGAGCTCAAGACAACCAATCGCTCAAAAAGCTCCAAACACCATTGGTTTTAATGAAAAGCCTGGAAAGAAATTGCTAGGGGCGGTTTTGGCAAAAAGGGGGGGGTGGGGATGACAAGTGGGGCGGCTGACACATTCGGAGGGCACAAGGGTGGACATTTCAACTGGGAACCTGGGCGCAGGGAATAGAGGCTCTTCAGAGGGAGAGGGAAAAAGGCAAAAACAAGGGGGTATAGAGGTTCTGTGAGAGTCCAACCAAGCCCCGCGCTGGGGGGGCCAGCAACTCATACTAGGAAAGAGGGTTTCGGACGCCATTGGGGGAAACTGCGGGGATCAACCAATGCCGCGAAGGGGGGGGGGCTCTCGCGGTGTTGATCTCAACCAACTTCAAAAATGGGAACAACAGAGGGACAGGTTCGCTCTAAAAAAAAGGAAGAAAATTCAGGGGGGGAGGTTACAGCGCAGCAAAAGAACAGCCCAAAGGAGACCGTCGTGCCGGCCAGAAAAGAGAAGAGATAAAAAGCCCAAAAAACGGGCATCCAAAAAACCGGGAGAATGTGACATGTACGCTAAAAACCTGACAGAAAAAAAGTCCAAATGAACGACGTTGAACCCCCCAGAGAAAAACGTGAATGACAAAAAAAAAAATCCCATCCAAAGTTCCACTTACTGCATGAAAGGGGTCCTCCAACTCAAGCTTCGGACGGAATGGAACGTCACGGAAATGAAAAGATCTTCAGGGTTTGTAAGGGGGGGGACGTGGTACGGTCGCGGGGTTTTGTGGCAGGGACCCACTTGGAGCGGCCCCGCAATAAACCACGGTAAAAATACACGAGGAAGAACGTCGGGGGGGGGAAAAAGCAAGGGAAATGCCGGTTACCAAGTAATGTTTTGTCGGGCCCCAGAAAAAGAAAATGCTCTCCGAGGAAACACGCAGGGGGGCAAGGTAGGAAACACATTTGAGACTTAACGTGACCAAACAAGCGGCAAAACCGCTCTCCAAAGGAAGAAGCACGGAGGGAGGAGCCCAGGAATGGGCAACTGGAACACCCCATCGTACCCTTCCGCCCAACCTAAAAGTAAAAATCCCGCTGCTTCCGGAACCAAAGGAAGACCCTCAAAACAAAAATGAAAAGGAACTGTGGGGTAAAATGAGGGGACAAACCGCGGGGAGCGGGCTTGACGGGGGTTTAACGAGACGCCAGAAAAGGGGCCTGGGGGGTTGGAATTCATTGTTCTTGCTCAAAACCTTGCCTGGAAGGTCTTCTGGTCCCGGAATCCACCGCCGTGGGGATGCTTGGGGTGTGGGTTTGATAACGCAACTTTGATGCCGTTTTGAAAAAGAGTGGCGCAACGGCGCCTTTGAATCTGGAAAACCGCTTGACAAGTCCTTAAACAAGGAGAATGAAAGACAGGCCGCGGCAGTGCCTGGGCAAAGGAATGGCTACTTCGCTGAAAAAGCCAACGGGGCATTGTGAAGATAACCAGGGGCCAAGCAAAATGGGGGGGGGTGAGTTTAAAAGGGGGAAAGGACATGGGCCTCAAGAAACCGAAACCGAATGCGGCAAGGGTAGAAAAGGGCACACAGTTGACGTGAAGAGGGGACGCCCAAGGGGAAAAGAAACTTCTACAACAAAAGGGGCGTGGGGGGGGGGGGAGGGAACGAAAGAAGGCACTTCGTCCACGTAGGCTCATCGCTGACGCCGACAAAAAGCGATGTTAATTCCGAGTGAACCGAAAAAGAAGCCCCTGGGGGGGGTTAAACGGGACTCAACGTTTGTTCTCACACTGGGCTAAAGACCGGAAACAAGAGGGGCCCAAAATCGCGAAAAGGCGGGGGGAAAAGGGGAAGGAGGGGGGACGGGGTGAAAGGAAACCAGAAGCCTGGAGCACCGGATATGCCCCTGAACGCATTAATGTACTTCCGCAAATTTGGAAAATTGACGGCGAAGGAAAAAACATCACGCGGAAATCTGCATGAGAGGGGACGACGGAAAAAAAAGGCCTTGAATAGGCATCCGGGGTCCCCGTCGGGGGGCGTGGAAGGTCTGACCATGCGCTATGAAAACACAGGGGGACACTCGAAACTTCCGTAGCACGGCTCAAAGAAGGGGGTGGGTGGGTCAAAGGAGGGGCACAAAAAAAAAAATAACTAAAAAAAAAGCATAAAAATCTTAAGTACGCGCAGGGCAGGGGGTCGGCCCCAAAGGGGTTTCAAAGAAGTTACACAAAATGTTCAAAGCCACCAACGCGCGGACCAAAACATAAAAGGGACCGCGGGCCAGGTCCAAATGCTAAAAAAAAACAAAACCGGGTTGGGAGCTATTAGAGGCGTCTCACCCGGAGGACCAAGGTGTGACGGCCTCGAACACTGAAAAGGGTGAATCCTAAAAATATCGAACGCATTATCCGGTCGGTAAATCAAGCAATCACAAGCTGACCCCATTGGGGGGGAGAGAAAGCCGCCCGAAATGCAAAACAATACAGGGCTGTTCTCACGTAAAAGGATAGACTCAGAACCGGAAAAAGTGGGGGGGACGGGAGTTTTCACTTCAAAAAGAAAGACGTCGTGTGGAACCAAGCCCCATTGAAAAAAAATTCACATATAGTTTCCACAACAATGAAGGAGTCGCGGAAAAACAGACAACAACGAGAAAACGAGAGGGGGTGACAAACAACTGGTGACGGAAACCATAAGGAATTTCCTCGGAGGGAACTCGAGGGGGGAGGTGGAGCCAGAACAGCCTTGGGGGCACGGGGACCTTATCAAGCGCCAAGTCCTCTTGTCGACAGACAAATCAGGGTGCAAGGCCAGAAAGGGGACAAGGGGAGGAAAAAATGGCCTCAGTTGGGGATGCTGGGGGAAGCCAAGAAAAAAAAAAAGTCGACAGATGGACTATGTGAAAGGAAGAAGCGCAAATTGCGCAGAATTGGGCGCGAACACAAGACACGAAGGAAAACGACATCCGAATTGGCCACGTGAAGCACGGTGACCGGACATCAATTGGGATGTTTGGGGGGGGAGGAGAGAGGTCATGTCAGGGAAAAAAATTGGGGGAGCTTGAAGACTAAGCCTGGAATAGGCCCCGATCTTAGAAAAAGCTCAGACGGAAAAGAACGACTGCCACCAACCTTAAAAAAAAAAAATCAGTTAACACGGGGGGGGAGGAAAGGAAAGGGCTGGAACATAGAATTGGGCATCACAACCCGCACTACGGAGGGAGAAGGAACCCCCCCAAAAGGAATGAAAGGATAAAGAGAAGGACGTCAGGTGTACACCCCCAGAGGGGCCCGAATGTCAGGAGAAATACGGGAAAAGAGAATCGGGAAAATTTCCTAAGGTGAGAGAAACCAGGCTGCGTGGTCCTCCATCAAAAAAAAACCGAAAAGCGCCCCCAAGTCAAAAACGAAAAAAAATAGGGGTCGAGGTATAGTCATTATAAGAAAGAAAAGGGGGGTCAAGTGGAAAGGGGGGGCAGGGGGGGAAGACGCGGAAAGACTGACAACCAAATCGTAAACTTTGTTATCAGGACAGCCAGTTCACCTAGCTTAAAAAAAAAAAATGGGTAGAACTAAAACAAGGGGACCACCAGAAACGAATTCGAGAGACAGGACCATTGGGTGGAGGAAAACATCCGCAGGAGAAGAAAGAAGCAGATGAAAACTCCAGTTCTTTAAACCAAAGGGGAAGGGCCTGCTTCGACGACACCTCACTGGACCAAGGGACAGGATCTGATGGAAAGCCCACACCATTATCAATATTTACCAAGACGGAAATGAAGGAAAGGACCGGCAGCATCGAGGATGCACGAAAGGGGCCCACCGGGCGAGGAAAAAAATAGCAAGCACCAGGATGAATGAACATCAAAACCTTAAAAAAGAAAAACCAGGAAATCAGAGAGAAAAAAAAAGACATAAACCACGGGACAGAAATTGCTTGAATAATGGGGAGAGAAAAACAGACACTCCACAGGGAAAGGATCAAGGCGAAATCAGTCCGAGGACACAGCGAATACCAACCAAAAGGTGGCACGTCGAAAATTGCAAAAAAGGACTAGTTGATGGGGAGGGAAAGGGGGAGAGCAGCTTTCCTGCAGTTGATTGGGGCGGGGATTTCGGAAGGGGTTCAGAACCAGCAAGGGGAAAATCGCACGATGGGCAAGACCGGCCGTAGCAACTAGCACCCACAAAGTGGGGCGCAAGAAGAGAACCTTCCAAAAACGAGGGGATCGTCAGAGTCGAGTAATCCGAAGGGGGAAAACCGTGAGAAGGCACAAACCTTGTCCGAAAGCACGACAAAGATGGTCCGAAATCGAACAGAGAACAACAAAGGAAAAGGAAAAAAAACACTACTCCTAACCCGGAACCCCGGTAAGGGAAAAAAAAAAAAACGTTAAAGAAAAAAGGTGACGTTTTCAAATTAAATAAACTCCTGGAGAAAAAGCATAAACGAAATAAAGAGGCGATCGTGGTGGTCTTTCAAAATGGGAAAGAAGGGGGGTGGGTATTCTTTAAGGGAGGAAAGAGGAAGGAGCGGCGGCCAGAAGCACAAAAGGTCTTCCCCGCAGCCTGTCTGGCAACCCTACGGCGCAAAGCTGAAAAGTCTCCTGAGGGACGGCAAAGAAGCCGGCGAGGGGGAAAAACTCCACATTTGGATGACCGAACGCGGGAGAGCGAAAAAGGCAGATAAGGTTAAGTTGTTGAAACGAAAAAGCGGGAAGGCCTGCCCCATGTCATCAAAAAAACCCCAGCAGCGGAAAAATGAATAAAAAAGGAAAAAAGATGGGAACTCGGCGTCCCGTGGTTTTGCGGGAAAAGAGAAGATATACAGACGGGTGGGCCGCAGCACGCACGAAAGACCAATCACACCAGGCGAAAAAAGAAACCCCGGATGGCTCTCTTTCAAAATATGCACAACCGAAACATGAAAAAAAGGGGCAAGAAAACAACTCCACCGGGGCAAAATGTGAGCGTGATTCGGGGTGGGGGGAACTCGGCAGGGGACAGTAAAAAAGGCGGGAAACACGTCAAGGGGCTCTGAAACACAAAAAGGCACTCAAAACTTTGAAGGGACTAAATTCCCATATTCAACCTCTGAAAGAACCTAACCTTCTGAGGAAGGAAGGAGCGAAACAAACTGGGACCCGACAGAGCTCGATGAGAGGGAACGCAGGAGGGAAACGTCTACATTTTAGCGCCATGGGGAAAAAACAAACCACGGCCCCGGCGACTCCAGCGTCCGGCAAGAACAAGGGCCTGGAAAGGAATTGTTCTCCAGAGAAAGTTAAAAAAAAAGAAAGAAAAATTGCCAAGAAGTCTTCCGAGGGGAAAAGCGGTGGGGAAAGGAGGCCAAGCGGAGTGCAACATTTTGCCAGCCCAAGAACTGGGTCTCAGGGAACTGGACAGTGAGGTACCTTAAAAGACGATTGAGGAAAGGAAGAATGTAACCGCAACATAAAAACTTGGGTTGGTAACGCCCAAATGGGGCACAGTAGGCAGGGGGGTCCTGGAGAGGACTCGCACCCACTCGTTAGGACGAACAGGAGGGTGGGAAAGAACAAGGGGAAGCCGTCACAATAGTGGGCCTCGGCTCTTGAAGGAAGAGGGTTTTGGGAAAACTCAGGCTCAGTCATGGTGGGGGGAAATAAAAGGAGGTCCTTCAGGAAAAAAACTGGCAGGAACACGGAAACATGCGGGTTTTGGCTCAGAACACCGGAAGGCCCACTCTGATCCTGACGGCAACTGAGCCAAGGTCCTGCGAATAAAGGACCTCAAAAAGCCGAAACGGAAATTGCGACCGGGGGTAAAAAGGTGGGGAAGAAACTCCTAACGGGAAACTTGTAGTCACTTTGGTGGGAAGGGAAAAAAACAAAAGACGCCGACCGCGGAATCTTACTCCGCTCTGGAGGGACCGGCATCGAACGGTCCAATCTAATCTCAAAAAAAAAAAAAAAAAAAAAAAGAGAAAAAAGAAAGAAAAAAAGAGAGGTCGGTAGAACGTGTTCCCGCCCTCGACTGAGAATAAAATAGCAGGCAAGGGGTGGGTGGCAAAAAAGGCCAGGAAAAAAAAAAGACAGGGAAGGGCCCCCTACCTACCCCTCAGGAAGACCCAAAGACAAAGTCCGAAACCCGATAACGAGAAAGTGGAAACTGCCCGCCGGCGGGGGGGTGCAGGAAAGAAAATAATTGGGGAGAAGGGGTCCTGAAACAAAAGAGGAACAGTTCCTGAAAGGGGAAAAAGAAGCATCAGGATCGCCAAAAAAACGTGGAAAGATGCAAAACGGTCAGGCAGGAAAAGGACGAAAAGAGAGAACTATCCCCAGGGTTAGGGAAACGGGTGGGGTGAGCCACAAAGCAATGCGCACAACAACTCTGGGGAGTCTCAGACCAACGAAAGCCAGGGGGAAAAAAAAGTTTGGAACAAACAACTTAATTGTGAAAGGAAAATGGAGGCGAAAAATCGGGGGGCATTCCGAGGGAAAAGAAGGGAAAAAGGGGTCAAAAGTGAGAGAAGGAAAAATGCAAGAGGAGGGGGGCTCTAAAGGACACAGACCCGGACGGAACCAGGACCGGAAGAAGCCTTATTGGGGTTGGAAAAAAAAAACGATTACGATGCCCGCAACTGGAGAAATCACTTTTGAAATCCCGGGGGACACGGCGAAAGGTGAAAAAACGGACGGGCACCGGGTTTGGGGATAAATGGTGCGGAAAGAAATAGAAGGGAAAAGGGGGCAAACGAAGGACGGCCCTCATCCTAAGAGAGAAAAAAAGGGGGGGTAAAAGAATGCCCCTACCAGAACTTAACTAAGAGTTTGCAGGCCATAACAGTTTAGGCAAGGAGGCCGTCAAAAACCAACAAGGTGGAAGTGCCCGCGGGGCTAGACTACCCATGACGGATTTTCAGAATATGGGGGGGGGGGACTGTTTTGCACCCCGAAAGCACCTCACACTCCAACCCACCCGACAGTTCAGGAATCAAACCTAAGACGGGATTTCCGACCGGGGTTCGCAGGAGTGTTTATGAAACTGTTTTTCATGGGGGGGGAAAAAGAGGTGGGGGGGAAAACAGACGCAGGTCTACACATAGTGTTAAAGGTCCGGTCCATCAAGTTTGTCTGGGGGCGGACAAGGTGGGCGACACGGACGGGGAAGGCGGCTAATGACGGCAGGACCCATCCAATGAATCGGGAAGGGGGAGTGACTTCCCTCAAACAAAAACTAAAGCGAGTGGGAAAAGACAACTCTACGTCTTCCGAGGCTAAGAAAGAAAAACGGCTGGGTACAAGACTGGCGGATGACCATTCGAACTGGGGCTCAAAGGTTCAGGAGATGGCAACCAACTTTTCATGCCCCGTTGGGGGGGGGCAAGAACCTTGACATAACGCGCCCGGACATTCCAAAATGTGGAGAGGGGTTGACGCGCCTGGGCCAACGAAGGAGGGGAAAAAAGGAGACAAACAGGCTCAGAAACTCAAAAAAAAAGCTACACAAGCCCGGCTTCGGGAGATCGCATGGTGGTACTCAAGACGTCAGGGACTTCAGCCCCTTCCAAAGAAAAAGAGGCCAACAATGGGGAAACAAACGTTCCAACAGAAGGGAGACAACCACGGAGATAATAAGAACGAAAGAAATGGCTGGTCCCTATAGCTCTGGGTTATGGAGCAAAAACCCAGAAGCAGGGTCGAAAAAATCGGAAAAGGGAAAATGATTTGAATGTGGGGGAAAACATGAGTTTAACGTGAACAAAAGAAGCGTTGCGTCGGGTTGGGGGGGAAGGGAAGTGGGGGGGAGCGGCAGAAGGAGCATACCCTTGATAAACTAGGAGAGGTCACTGGGGAACGAACTGGGACCTTGGCACATGACCGAAAAAAGGCTTTGGAGACAGAAGGGACGCGGCACGGGGGGGAATTCCACGTTTGCGGGACTCGGCGACAAGAACATGCCCGGGAAAAAAAACAAAAGGCGAACCAAACAGCCTGCTCGCAACTCGTTTCCAAAAACTGAGGACGATGAAAGGGGACAACCCCCACCCCAACAGTCTATCGCACGCAAACGTCAACGAAATGAAAGAAGAGGGGAAAAAGAAAACTATCCCGACATTGACCATGATCGGTCTTTGAATGTCGGGGGATAGCCCCGGGGGGGTGAAACTTCGGGGTGAAGATTCGAAAAGGAAAGAAGTTTTAGGGGTTCCGCGAGAGGCTTTCAGGGTGGGGGGCTACTTGGTCGGAAGGGGGACTAGGAAACCAATTCAAATGGTTGTTCCTGGAAGCATCAAATGCGGGGGGGGTGGGGGGCTGTGTGTTCCCTAACTGAACGGAAGGGAACTGCCAGTGATGTGGCACGTTTTTTAGTGCGAACAATCAGAAAGGAGTTATCGGGACACGGAAGGGCTTTAAATTTCCTACTTAAGAATCCTCTCCCGGAAAGGGGGAAAGGGCAGGAAAAACTTACGAGTTTTGTAGACCCTGGTTTTCAATAGAAGCCGTCCCAAAACCAATGGGAAGGGGAGGAAGAAATAAGTGGTAATTACTCCCTGGAACAAAAAAAAAAAAAGAATGCTGAGGGAAGACTGCCACCGCAGTGTTGAAGCGTATTATTAGATATCGAGGGCCATCGTAAGGAGAACCGCCTAACGGGGAAGACGATAGGCAGTCCCTATGGGAGGAACCAGGCCGGGGGGGGGTACGGATGCCCCACCGAACGACACTTGTTGGGACCGTACGTGGGGTAACGGACCAAAGAAACAACCCAGGGGGTCTTCAATCTGAAACTAGACGATTGGAACACGACCCCGAAAACGTTGGCGGACTTGTCCACGGGGCGGGGTGCGGGAAGTGGCAAACCAGCAAACCAAGCACCCTGATATGGACCCCAGACCTCCTGACGCGGAACTGTTTGGGACTAAAATTACGGCGAAGCGACAAATCCTCGGGGGACATCTCGGGGAGGAAAGGGGGATGAAAAAAAGGGGAAGTGTGCTGAAAAGAGGGGGGGTCCGTCGGGTGGACAGGGAAAACCATTGATAGCTCATCAAAACCCAACCCCGGTGGGAACCTAGCGACAGACGGGAGGGCCATCTCAAAAGTGTGGAGGGGCAAAGGAGGTCAGGACAGCGGAAGAAATGTCCGTTGGACGCCAACAAAGGTCCGGCTTTTAAAACAGTAACAAACCTGGTGGAAATCAAAACCACCGCGGGCATCAACCCAAGAAAAAGGAGGGCCTAAGGGGCCACTCCTCAAAAGCGGGAAAGCGGTGCGGAGATGAAGGAGGAGGGCGCTCCCATGTAAGGAAAACGAAGGGGGCGGAAAAATCTAACAAAGAGGAGTCAACTATCAAGGGGGAAACTGGGGTCACGGGGGAGGCACAAAGCAAAACAGGGTATGACCCATTGAGCAACAAAAAAGGCAAGCGACCAAATGGACAAACGAATATTTGCTTTCGAAGACGCCGGCGGGCTCGAAAGAAAAACCTTAAAAAGGGAAAAGGACTGGGTCCCAAAAAGCCAGAGGAAAAATTTGCAAATGCCGGAACAGGGCGACGTCGGACACCCAATGGGAAAAGCCAAAAAACAAAAAAACTGAGGGGAAGAAAAAGGAAGGGGAGATATCCAAAGTTATGACTAGGAAAGCAGGTCCATGAAGAATCAACGGCGCCAAGGAATGTTGCCAGAAAAAAAACAGGAAATTGTGGGAAAGAATCGAGACGCAAGAAACCGTCAACAAAGGAACACATGAAAACTCGGGTTGCATGAAAGCGCAGGAAACATGGGGCCGACGGAAGGGGGGGGCAAGGCTGTTAAAGGGAAAAACGAAAACAAAGCTCGCCCAGGAGATGATCAAGAAAAGGTGCCAGTCGAGCAGTCAAAACGAAAGAAAAAGGGCGTCACTCCAAAGACGAAAGATGCCAAAAATCAGCCCAAAGCTTGGGAAGATTGAGCAAAGTAACCCAGGAGAAAAAGATCATGATGTGGGGGTCGAGAAAAGCAGTGAGGTGATTGAAACGTGGGACTTCACTTACACCATTGTAAGGGCAGCCGCAAGGAGGAAAAGAGTTGTCCGAATTCTGGAGGAAAGGGAAATTCCCTTCCAAAGGAAAAAAAAAAGAAATCGACTTCGATCACCATGCGGGGGAGGCAGCGATCAATGACGCAAAAGGGAATCAAAAACCAAAAACGATGATATCAATGCAAACTTAAAAACACATAAATAGGAAAGGGGAAAGGAGTAAGGTCAAAAAAAGCAAAGGGAAGAGAACGGGAATTTTCGGAAGACGAGCCCATGCAGATCAAGGGGCATAAAAAAAAGACGTCCCTTTTTCCCACAAAAGAACCGAAAACCACAAAACGCCGTTCCACACTCAAAAAAGAAAAGGGAGGAGACAATCAGAAACCATTATATAAAAGAAAAAAGGGGGAAGCAGTAAAGGGAAGGGCACCGGGGTACAGTGCGTACCCTCGAAAACACATCCGCCAGGTGGAGCAGCCTCGCCAAAGTGACCGGAAACCGAATGAAAGGAAGAAAAAGGAAGAAGGAGCAAACAAAGCCTCATTCGGATTCATCCAGCGGCTCATCCGCCAGAAAACCAATGCAAGGCATATTTGGAAGAACAATTCTGCAGACGGGTTAAGGTGCTTTCAACGCCCTTGGAAAGGACGGAGAGAATTGGTCAGCAAAAGCTCAAGATTCAAGAAGGGGCCCAAGCACATGAAGAAAAGAGGGGCCTCCGTTCAGCCCGTCAGCGACGATCACGACCCGCAAGATGCGCACCAAAGGATCACAGTTCAGTAGAAAAACCAACAAGAAGCAAAACCAAAAAGGAGGAAGCGGGAAGACTTTGGAAGAAAAAAAAAGCGCAACCAAGCAACTTCGGCACTAGCTTGGAAATGAAAGGGCCCGCGAGAAACCGAAAGAAGTTTCACAGAACAAAAAGAAAAATTGTCAGGAACGCTGACAGGGGAAGGTTTTAGGGGGCAAAAAAGTTTTCGAGCCAACAGGGGAAAGGATGGTTGCATTCGAGGGGGGGGGGGGGGGAAGGGAACCAATCAGAAAAGGACTCGGGGAAGGCAAACACGTCTCTATTCTCACTGGGGGTGCAGGACGACGCCAATGGCCGCGAAGGTAGAAACGGAAAATTCTAATGAGGAAATAGAAAGATGCAGGAAAAAATCAGGGGAGGGAAAAAGTCAACCTTGCTTACACACCACATCATCTCGTTGTAGCCGTGGTGGCGCATGAGAACCGAGAAAACGGAAAAGGAAGAAAAAAAAAAATACTCGAACCATAAAAAGTAATGAAAAAAAGGACAACCGTTTTATCAGGTTGAAAAAGGGCAATTTCGTCCCGAACCAGAGTCGGGGTGTGAGTAAATAGCCACTCGGGACGAAAGAGACGGAAGTTGTGGTCTGACACGAAGGGGGGGGAAAGGAGGGTGTTTGGTCAGCTGTATGAGGGGTACGATG
>Ga0179593_1382720_pt1 | contig 19444 bp, 20 predicted proteins | sample CZODoug2_1_08_16_FD_185931 | JGI IMG/M metagenome (GOLD analysis project Ga0179593, IMG submission 185931) | Vadose zone soil fungal communities from Angelo Coast Range Reserve, California, USA - CZODoug2_1_08_16fungal (PacBio error correction) | ecosystem: Environmental > Terrestrial > Soil >...
TGGCTCACATCATAAGGAAGAAATCCGCGAAAAAAAAGTCCAGCCCTTCCGAAAGGACCACGGAAAGGAAGGAAAACGAAGCCAGTCAAGCCCGTAATAAAAAAAAAAAAAGAGCGCAACGCATCATTCAACTCCAGCAGATCATAGGTAAAAGAACGCCCGCAGTTCTTGGTCGGAAGGACCAGCGAAAAATGCGGGAAAAAAGAATGTCAGCGCAATGTTTGCCGCCCACCGGGCGTATAGGAAAAGGAAAGGAAAAGAGGGGACCTAACTTAGGGAGGAAAAAAGTCAAGAGGGAGGGCGCGCGAGGCGGAAGATGATGAAGCGGTCAAATATACATCGGAGGTCCAGAGCGCGCTTTAAGAAAAGCATAGAAGACCAAGGCTCCGCGAGAGAAATGCAATGCGTCGAGAAATCGAATTGCAAGCAAAAAAAATCAATACCACCGGGACCCATCGCAACGAAAGATTCCTAGAAAAACGCCCGTCCGCCGGTAGAAAAACTAGAGCGAGCCGTCGGGTGTGACAGCGACGGCACCACGCAATCAAAAAAAAGGGGAAGTAGGTGTGTAGCGAAATATAACCTAAATCCTCCAACACTAAGGCAGAGGCTTGGAATTGGAAACAAGTGTGGTAGAGAGTTCAAACCAAGGGACTTCCACGGAGAAAGACACGTAGACGTTGGAGTGTGACTCGACATCAGTGGAAGAAGAGGGAAGAGTGGACATCGCGAATCGCTATCAGAGAGGGGATAGGAGGAGTATAATCCTTCATGAAGCTTAGCGGAGTACGAGCTGCAGGTGAGTTACCAACGAAAAGTGTCACTAGATCCTCAAAAAAAAAAAGGGAGATTAGGAAAGAAAGAAGAACTTCATAAGATGGGAGTACGGCGGGGACGACACGGCAGAAGCGAATCCGGCGCATCTTCTGGCGCAACCGCAGGCGTATTCACTCTCAGAAAAAGGTGTGAAAAGGAAAATCACTAGACCGCGAGCTGCACGCTGAAAGAGTCGACTGGTGCCGAGGAAACTCGCAGAAAGTCGAGCGTAACTAGAAGTGGTGCACCGGGGTCTCGAATCGCAAACATGAAGGTGCAACAATGCTAAACCAGCGGGAAGCTGATGGAGGTGTTCGGGATATTGCCCTAAAAAGCCACCCGGTGGGAAGTGTTCGAATGGTGCGAAAGACCGAGGGGTCAAAGAGCTAAGAAGTTATCGAGGGAGAAAAAATCAAAAATCGCTGGAAACATACTTGCAGGGGGAGGTGCTGTGTCTCGATAGCAACCGCAATCAGAGGGAGACGAGTGGGGGGTGGAAAAAGTCTCTAGAAGGCGCAAGCGGCATCAAATTATTTGGATACCGGGGGGGGGCGAGCGTCTAGCGCTAAAAAAAAAACTTCCATGAGAATTGAGCCGACGAGCGCTGGCAGACAAAAGCTGAAGGTCCTCGACCAAAATTTTAGCACTAAAAGCGGTCGTGATGGAGGAATAAAAACATTACGAGGTGTTCTGCAAACGACGCGAACGATAAGGGGGGGCGAGTGAAGGATCGAGAAAAGAAATGGAGGGCGGCGTGGAGCATGCGGGCTGAGGGGTGCTGTATAAGGCGGGCGAGGGGGTGCTGGGCGAGAGTAACTGATGACAGAGTAGTGACGGCATGCCTATCGCCAGCTGAATGACGGGCTTGGATTCGGGACGAGGCGCTTTTCAGAACATTATGAAGACTCGGGAAGGGGTGTTTAAGGAGGGGGGTTCTCAATCGAGGAGAGTCCACCCAGACGAGAGAGGCTAAGAGCGCCTCTTCTGCAAGGGGGTCGGAAGTCTGGGAGAAAGTTGTATCCGAGGAAGAAGCAAAAAAAGCTATTCGAAACGAAAAGAGGTGTCGAGGTCTCTTTAGTACGAACTGGGCTAAAAAAGGAGAACTGAGAGAGCTTAACAAAGAGGAAGAAGAACGAAGTGAATCAACCAGAGGGAACACTGGAAATGCTAAAAATCTAAAGAATGACTGTGATGGCGGGGACGCTACAACTAATCGAAGATTAGACGAAAAGCCGGGGTCAAATCCAAGGGATTTAGTGACTCGAACATGTGGGGGGAGAAGGCACAGGGGTCGGAGGGGAATGGGATAGAATCATAGGGGAAAACGAGTGGAGGGGTAATAGATCCTTACCGCTTCGATTTTAAGAAAAAGAGGAGAGAACAAAAGCCGTGACTTGACTAGCAGTTCTACCCTCTCGATTATCCTACAAGTGCAGAGGAAAGGGCTGGAGGAAGAACCCGGGGGGCTCATCTTGTCAGTTAAAAGGATGAGGAATATGAATAGGATACTCAAAAGAGGACGTAGAGGGATGAAACACGAACGGGCTGCAAGATATACAGGTGGAACACTGGTCTCAATCGGGCAATCAGGAACCGCGGGAAAAAGGGGAATGTGTGAGGAAGATCGATGAGGGGGGGAAGGAGAGATCTAATGATTAAAAAAAGAAGGAGGGGAAGAGGTGTTGTCTAAGGCTTTAGTGTCTAACTTGAAAAGGGGGTTGGAATCGCGAGCCGAAAATAAAGAAAGAAAGACCCTGAATACTGCGTTTTCGTCAAACACACGTGTAGGTGGGGGGGGGGGAAGGAGCGAGAAAGAAGAATGCGGACCGCAGGGATCTTTGGGGATGGTGAGGGGGGTTTAGGAATCAAGAAAATCAGTGTGGGGAGAAAGCGCAGAGCAGACTAAAGGATCTCGGAACCGAGTACATTAGGGGATGTGCGGAGTAACGTGGAGCGGGGTCTTGGGTGGCGAGGGGACTTCGGGCGCAGCTGAACGGGATTAACTGAAGAGAAGACCGAGAGAGGAGGGGGCCAAGGAGAAAAAAGAAGGTTAAGTGAGGAAGGATTGAGGAAGCTTTACAAACAACAACGGAAAGATCTAATGACGAATCTCAGGGCTCAAAGATCGAGAAATGACGGGGATAGATAACAAATGATTCGAAAAAGGAGAAACGAGAACAATAAGGAAAGAAAGATAGACTGACGATCAAGTAGTAGAAAGCGAGGCGCAGAAACTGCGTCACCAAAAGGGGCAAAGAGAGCGTTTATCTCAACCCGAAGCGCTCGGGGTGTTCCGCCGAGAAAGAAACGTGGGACGGAGAACCCCACATGAGGGAAAGGCAAGTAACGAGGGGAGAGAAGAGATGTCAGGGAGAGGAAATGCTGGGCGAGAAGAAGATCGGCGAGGCAATCCGGTTGTAATGGGGGGGGGGGGTGAAAAAAAGGAAGCATAGACAGGATGTTTTCTCAAAACTGGGGGGGAAGGAAAAAAAGTCGAGAAAGGAGGGGAGTCGAGAACTGAACTGAAAATCAACGAGGTACGGGGGTGATGGACGAGAGGCTAATTCGGGAATAAAGGACAGAGAGGGGGGGGTAGCTCTCCTGAAAGACAGCGTCGGGAGCGGGTGTTGGGAAAGAAGGGCAAGGTACGTGGTGCGACGCGCAGTGGAAAAGAGCGCGAGCAGAGCAAAAGAAGAGGCGAGGTTCTACCGAGGGGAGGGGAGGAAAATATCCTCGGATCGCTCAGACCAGAGGGCGATGGGACTGGGAGGTCAAGGGAGATATCCTTGAGAGCAAGACAAAGGGGAGAGACGTCAATCTGTGGGGTCAGTACAAGAAGCAAAATTCCTGAAAAAGGCGGATCGATAGAATGTCTGAGAGGAGAGGAATCACTCAAAAGAGTCAACGCTGGAAAGAAAGCAGATCTAGACAAACTATAGAAAAAGGGGAGAGGGAAGGGGGGGGTTTGGTCTATAGCGAGGATTTCCATCTAACGTGGAAAATGAATGATACGGAACGGTAGGTGAAGAAGCTTTTCAAATAAAAAACGGAGAGGATGGGGCAAAAGGATAAACTCAAAGCGAAATACAAGCGTCATAATTAGAAGCGAGGGAAAACGGGGCTAAAATGGAGAAGGGAGTCATGGCGTCGCGGTCTTTAAACGGGGGAAATCGCTCTAAAACAAAAAAAACAGAGGGGGGGGGACAAAATATATCCCAGAAGAGTGGAAAGAAGCAGACGCCAAATTATAGGCAGAAGGAAAAAAACGAAGTTCCTGGCGTTGGGAAGTGTACAGGGTTTTTAGAATATGCCGAGAGGAGAAAAGGAGAATGGGATTTCGCGTGGAGAGAGCTGAGGATAAAGAGAAGAGGTTGGGGGGTTTGCACAAACGCGAGGTCGCAAAAAAATAACCAAGGTCCTCAATCGGAGGTGGGGAAAAAGGGGGGGAACGAAGCCAGCGTTAAAGAAGAAGAGACTAAAGCCACGCCGAGAACAGGGCATCGTTAAGCAGGTCGGTCAGCGTGAATATCGGGGGTGGAACTGATCAGAATCGAAGTCGAGACATGCTGAATCAAGGTGAAAGAGGATTGGAAAGGACTGGTGGATTGGGGGAGAGGAGGGGGGGAAGATTTAAGGATCAAAATCAAGTAATGATTTTACCATCACGACCAAAGAAGATGCAAAGAGCGGGGAGTCGAGCGATACTATAGAGTGGGTCAATGCAGCCAGTCAGAGAGTAACTCGCCATCTGAGATGAGAGGCACGCGAGAATTGTCCGCGAGGAGCGAAAAGGAAAGGCAGGAGTGGACAAAAAAATTCAAACGCGAGGAGAAGGTCGAGGGCTATATAAGGGACAAAAAAAATTACGATGTGCCCGCCACTGTCGGCCATCGATCGAGTGAACTCGAAGAGGAGACTCGTTGCTTGGGGTCAAAGATTCGAAAAAGAAAGCACTAGGAGATCGAACGTTGGTCCAAAAGAGCCAAGACTACCAGTCGACATAAAAAAACCTCCGCGCCCTCCAGGGGTTGCCTCTCCGAAAGATTCGAGCTCACCAGAAGAACAAAAAAACACAAAAACCCAAAAAAAAACAAAAAAACAAAAAAAAAAAAAAAAAGAAAAAAAAAAAAAGACAAACACAAACTCATGCACTACGCAGATCGAAGTGAATGAATAAACGCGATGCTGACCGAAAAGGGAAAAAGGGTTCATAATAGAAACGGGATCTCAAACTTATGGAGATAACCGATAAGCGGGGTTACACCTTTGGCTGAAGGAAAGGTTACGAAAAGCAGAGGGAGCAGATAAAAAAGGAATCTCAATTCGCGCCTAATAAGCTTTGGGAGGAAACTAGTCATCGTGTCGAGGGACGATCGAGGAGAGGATTCAAAAAAAAGCGGTCCGAGCCATGGAAGACTTAGATCGAAGGAGGAAAGGTGCGGTAAGAGGTCAAGCCACGCCTCAAAAGTTACCGGGTCACTCCGTCGGAAACGCTCGAGCGCTTCGGTAGGCAGACAGGCGATGCGCAGCAAAGCCAAAGGGAAAAGAGGCGGAGAAGAGAACGAAGGAAGGGGTCAACTTCTGAGAGGGGGGTGGCAACGCTCGAAAAATAACTCGCGGCGCCTGGTATCCAATTTTCTGTTGGTTCCACAGAAACTCACCCTCAAAGAGTGGTGAGTAAGAAGTAGAGAAAGAGGTAAAAAAAAAAAAGTTTCAACTCAGGAGAATCTTCGATAAGTGATTGATTGCACAGGCGCAGTCATCGAAGAAAAAGTTTCCGCGACACTGACCGAACATCGGGACAAAGAAAAAAACGCTTCATCATCAGAGACAGTCATGAGGACTCACGATTCGCTCGGCAAAGAAGCATCACGGGGTCGTATGGATCAAAGTTACGTAACTAAGAAGGTTCACTAGAGGGAAACGCTGGAGAAGGGTGAATCTGGAACCGTTGATCAAGCACGCGAAGACGAGACCAATTCGCCAAAAACATTAGCGTCCGCACAGGTGATGGACCAGGGACGGAGAAGGACGCGGGTCAAACGGAAAATACGAAAAGGATATTCGGCAGAAGAAAGGGAGAAAGATATCAAAAAAGTGGCGCAGGAGCATGCAAAGCCGGGAGACCGAAAGAACGAACGGTTACGGGGGAGAAAGATCGGGAAGAAAGAACGATGTCTCACTAAGTTCTGCGTAATAACAACACAAAGAGAGACCGTGGCAATCCAATGTCGAGCACGCTATACCATTGGACAAGGGATACGGCCGCTGACGAGGGTGAACCGCGCCCAGAGAAAGAAGAAATCGTGATGGAAACCAGCAGGGGAAAAGGGGTGAGTTTATGTAGGATGAGACGGCGAATAAATTGTACAGCGGTCGAGAGACAGAGATAGAAGGCGGTTCCCTCGAAAAAATGGTAATTACCGTGAATCACAAGGGCGACAAGCTCTGTCGTGCGCATCGCGCAGTGAGTTCGGCAGGGGAGAGGAACCAATGCCTACAGCGTTACTAAAAAATAGCGAGGGGAGGAGGAACTGGGCCGCGGGGATAGGGGTTTGAAAGACGACCTGAAAAAATCAGAACATAAGGCGGTTTGACTCACCAAACAGAGGGAAAACGCAAGCGCCGCGAACGAGACAACCCGGACATTAGAGGCGCGAGAAGGCCATGCCGCAAAGGAAGAAGTCAGCCCGTCCCACCATCAAAGCTCTCCCGAGACTGATAAAGCCGGCACCGCCTGCGTTCCAACTACGGGGCCCCAATAGGGAGTGGAGCGAATCCGTGAAATCAAAACGGCGAGCATGTTCGCGGCGGGGGGGGAAGCAAAAGAATATAGTACGTCAGTGCTAAGAATCACGAACGTATGGAGTCTCTAACTGGAGGTCGGGCAGAAAAAGGAGTGAGGCAAAGGCGAAGAAGAGGAGGGCGGAAGGAGTAAGGGAAGCGGAACTATATATAAATAGGGAGTAGAAAAGAGCAAACGTACAAGCTAGGCAGAAGAGGGCGGCGCGAGACTAAAAAAAATAAAAGAACTCTGATGTCTGATACCATCGGAATCCGCCAAAGCCCTAGAAAAAGAGGATCGTCTCGACACGCTCGTGCCTAGATAACTGAGATAAAAGGCGGTTGAACTACGGACTGCGACAAAGCAACAGGACAAATGGGGACATGGGTCGGCGAATATACCGCATCCTCCCCACATCCTCTTTCATAGCTGTCGTGAGAAGTGGGGACACAAGGCAGTGTAGAGATTCGACAACAAGCTGACTTGAAAATACACTTCTACGTTGGAGGTAAGGGTGTTACTCCTCTGGAACGATCGTGCAGAGGAACTCGCGGAAGACGAGGAAAAAATAGAGTAGGAGGAGGAAAAGAAGAAGGGAGGTCCAGAAAGCTGAGCTAGGAGACGAGGGAAAAGATAGTTCCATCGAGTGGGAGAGGCGATAACAACAACACAACTATTAGGAAGAGAGGAGTAACTACAACTTCTAGAGGGAGAGAGGCTTGACAAAGAAAAAAAATCCGAAAGCAGCTTAGTTGTGGGCTCACAGCCGGGACGGAGTAACGAGGAAAAAACTAATCGATCTTCTCGAAATAAGAAGAGCAAGAAATCGGGAAATTAGGCTTTATGCACACTAAAAGCAACGTCGTCGCCCGAATAAGGGAAAAGAAAAACTGGTCAACTCGTATCGCGAAAAAAGAAGGGGGAAAAAAGACAATCAAAAAAGGAAAAATCTTAGGGTGTGGGGGACGGAATTTACCGAAAAAAGGAAGTAAAACAAGTGGGAAGTTGAGTGGAGAAAAATTCAAAGTGAAAAAACAAAAACCCAGAAGGGGAGAGAGAACCGTGAGCTAGGCGACGAAAATGAAGGGGTTGAAATCAGTTGAGGGATTGGCTTTAGGGGGGGGGAGCGATGGGCGCGAATCCTAGGCTCGATCTGTTTTTGAGGGATCAGGATAGCGGAAGAAGAGGGGCGTAGGGAGGGGAGTGGCACCGCGAGCGACTAAATAACTTCGTAGTTGCTAGAGAAGGCTCTTCAAGGAAGGAAGGGACAGAAAGCGCCGAAAAGAGAAACAGACTTAAGGGCGGAGGGGGGACCAGTAAATATCGACATTAAAAATTCGGGAGGGGATGGAAATCTTACGTCGGGGCGAAGACGCAGGCGAACAATGCTCGCAGTGGGTGTTCTTGCACGGATGCGCAAGCACGGTCTTGCGCTTGGAAAGGAGTCGAGTAAACGGAGCTAGGTGCTTGTGAAATTGACGGGGATGAAGGATTCGTGACTTCATTCCGTATCGCAATAAATTACAGGTTGGATCGGGCTAGGCGAGGGGACTTGAGAAAGGTCATGGTGAAAAAAAACCGAGCGGAAAGGTGGTGGGACGTTACAGATCATTCCAAAGAAGCGTCGGCCAAAAAGGACGGAGGACGGGACATTTGTCAGGGAAAACTCGGGGGGATCAAAGTTCTCAATCGGCCTAATAGAGAGAGCTCTCTAGAGACATTAACTGAAGCAGCGGTGTGTCGAGGAAATACTGGAAGGAATGGTCACGAGGGGAGGGAAAAAAGAAGGACTAAACTGTGGGGGAACAGCCGGAACAATGGAAGGAAGAATAGGTACGCCACAGCCCCCTGGAAAAATCTGGGGAGGAAACTCTAGTTCCTTTCCTTTTTTCTGGATCTCTTAAAAAGCGAAAGCGAACTGAGTCGGGAAAAACTCCTTGATAAAAGATTTAGAGTATATAAGAGGGGGGTCGGAAGTGATCGATGGATGTGGAGATTAGAAAGGAAATACTTGAAGGGGGTGTGGGAATCATCCGACAAAAAGCGGTGGGGATACACTAAAAGTGAAAGACTCTCCTACCTTCGAGACAGAACAGTCGAGTCTACAGATGAAGTATGCAAGATGCGCTAGGGGTAAAAAGGGAGGGTTAGAAGTCCTTTAAATGTTCAATCAAGGCAGGGAGGAAGAGAATGATGAAAGACTCAGGGGGACAGGGAAAGGACTCGTTGATGAAAACGAAGATAGCAGATCGGAGATAGGAAAAGTCGCAAGAGTGCACAGCAGGAACGGAGAAACACAGGGAGAAAATTGTTAGCCAGAAAAAAAGATCTGTTGACAAAAAAAAAGGACGAAATTCGGATGGATTACACTGGAGGTGGAGAAAGAGAAGGGGTGGGATACTTGGGAAGAAGGGGGGTGTGACCGTCTGGTAGGAAAAAAAAAAAAAGACATAATCTCTCTTACCGGCAGTACGGGGAAAAGGTTGGGGCATTCTCTAGAGGCTTAAAGATGCGGGGGAAGGGGGGGGTGATGCAGACACAAAGAGTTGGGAAGAAGCAGGCGCGAGATTCGCGAACGACGACCGAAAAGTCGACGAAGGGAGCGGAGGTTGGCTGAAAAGAGGGGAAGTGCGGCGATGGTCCGTAAGCATCGAAAAAAGGAAGGTCACGAAAGCTACTAGCTGAGAAGGAGCACAAAAAGTGACGGAGGGAGCCGGTGAGAAAGGAGCAATGAAAAAAAAAAAGACGCAGAGATCAATGGCGCGAGGAGGCGAATGGGAAAGCGAGAGATGGAAAGGGACTATAGAATGGGATGGAAGAAGAGAAAAAAAAATGAACTCGGCTCTAATTTCTTCAGTGGAAGATAGAGAAGGCAGCAAAGCCAGAGTGTCAAAAAGGCAAAGGTTCAAACATCGGGATCAATAAAGGACGATGGGAAAGGAAGCGCCTATAAGAAAGGGGGGGAAATGAGGCAAAGAAATGCGTATGCAGAACTTCGTTGCAGGAGTTACTGATTCGTGGAGGAGGAAGGCCGAATATCGCGGAAAAAAGTGGGCAGAGAAGGTTTTGACAGGCGCTCAGCTTTGAGGAAGAAGAGGAGGATCCAAAACTTCGAGAAGGGAGGAGAGCAATCTGAAAAAAAAAAAAAAGGAACAGAAGAAAGAAAAAATTATACTCAAAAGAGAGGCGGAACTAAAGGCCCAGTCGACGAGGAGAAAAATATAGTAGATAGATAAGTCTCAAACTAGCTAAGTGGTGATATAAGGGCGGTGAGGTCATCTTCTAAAAAATCTCGAGAAAGAGGAGAGAAAAAAGGGCAATTTGGGAGAAAAGAAGGGAGGGGCGAATAAGATAAGGCTGGCCTCTATCGAAGAAACCATATGAAAAGAGGAAGAAATTGGGGAAAATACAATAATGAAAATAGAGCCTTGAAGAAGAAAATGTCAAACAACGACATCGTATTGAAACAAAATAAAAGGACGTAAACGCTGGAGAGAGGAGCGTCTCTAATTCGGTCTAGAAAGCTCAAATATTCAAAGGGGCCTACGAGAGGACACTATAGGGGGAGGGTGCGACGGGCGGAGGGCTATAGCAGCTGGAGGTCTAACTCTCGGGACGATCCCTAGTAACGAACGAAAATGGAGGAAACTGTATTTGAAAAAAGTCGGCCAGAGACCAGGGGATCGTGAGGAAACGCAAAAGATCGCAAGCTAAGCAAGAAAAGAGGAATCGAAAAGAGAGGCGGTAGAGAGAACTTAAAAGGGGGGACAGGTCAGCTTTAAAGAGAGGGAAAGATAGAGCAAAAAAAAGGAGTAGGAGGAAAAGAGGAGGTCACGCATTTGAAAATGAGAATCGATTACGTCGCAATGCATCATGAATAGGACGCGAGGCTCATTAGAAAATAGTGGGGGGAATGCTTGGCGATCAACGAGCGAAAGAGAGGAAGGTTTGGGATTTTGCAACTCACCTGCAGAAGAAACGACTTTCTAGAGGTCGGGGAAGCGGCCGACCGAAGTAGGAAAAGCACACTCTGGGGGGGGGGCTTATCAGGAAAGCCAAACAAGCCAAGAGCGATGTGAGTGTCAGTTCAGAGGGCAAGTGGGTTTGGAGGAAAAAAGAACAATGGCCGACCTGCTCAAAGATGCGCGTTTCAAGTACTTTTTGGGGGACGAAAAGCTCAAGAAGGGAATTCTTGGGCGCTAAAAAAATCGCGAAGGATTTTCCAGAACCGCCCAATCAGAGTAGGCCAAGGTCGTCGACGGAAAAAAATGGATAGGGATTGAATCCCGAAGAACAGAAAAAACAGGCAGGGAAGCCGCAGCTTGTCTGTAACGAGGGGAGAAAGTACGGAAAAGCTTCACAAAACGAGAAAGAAACGCGCGAAGATGAATTTGAAAAGGCGAAAAAAAGGTAGACCGCCGAATGCTCGAAAGACGAGTAAGAATCTAGGCGAGAATCGGGCTGGACAGGAAAATTCAGGGAGAAACGACAGAGTCGCCGAAGGTTTTCGAGGCACCAGCGTCTTGAGACAATGAGAGCGAAGAAAGAAAAAAACTCCGAAAAGCAGGATTGCCTCGGCCGAGAGGCTGCTCGCAAAAAAGCAAAAAAGAGATGAAAAAAGAAGGCATATAGAAGGAAAATCCGCAGAGGCACGAAATGGACCGGGAAGACGAGGCACAGGAGCAAGCGAGCTTCAGGGGATTAGAGAAAGAGAGGGAGGGGACCCCTGTGACTTGAGAAAGGGGTCAAGAGCAGGCGAGGCTGGGGGGAAGAAGATCGATTATCGAAGAGATTAGGGGGGTAGGGAGGGGGAGGTGAAATCTCGATCATCGTGCGGATCCTATTGGGGGAGCTCTGATCTCCTCGCCAAAATGACGTAGATAGAAAGATAACTTGGAGAGGGGAGAAAGAAAAAAAATTTTCCGCCGGGAAACGTGTTCAAGGACATCGAACTAGAACGGGCTTCGGAAACAGAAAGGATGAAGGAGGAAGACCCAAAAAAAAGCGCCGAAAAAAAGCCGCAACATCAACGGAAACCGGGGTTACCAAGGAAGGAGAATCTCTCTCGTCCGTTATAAAAAGTTCTGGGGAAGGCACATCAAACCACCCAACCGAAGACCACATTCAGAAGAAATAAGGAAAAAAAACAGGGGTACGCCAAAGAGAAGTCAGGAATAGAAAAACGTAGACCATAGGTCAAAAGGGGAGTCACCCCGCGACACTGGGAAGACACTAGCAATCGACAGACCGGAGGAACCGCAGAGAAAGGATCGGCAAGCGATTCTCTCGCCACAGCTCGGGGCGATGACAAAGTTCCGGGATTCCAAAGTTGAAGGATGCACGCATTGAGCCAGGTGGGAAATGCGAAAAAGGAGGCTAACGTTCTGGGTTCAGAAAAACGAATCGCGGGAAGGGAAAAGAAGCTCAACTGGTAGAGTACAAGAAGGTTAAGGGAAAAAAGAAAAAAAACGAGGGGAGCCGAGTTCGGGAGGGAAGCAGACCGCATACGGCAGATAAATACGGAAAAAATCTGAAAGACGATCCGAGAATACGGAAGGATTCAGAGGGAAGGGCAGACCGTGAAAGGGGGACCGACGGGCAGTATCGTATGGCCGAAAAAACAAGAGGTCTCAAAATGATTCGCGTAATAAAATAAAGCCATAGGATAACTGGGTGAGAAAGTAAATATCACAAGAAAAGACGGATTTGGGACCGAGGGGGAGCATAAAGGGACGGGCGGAATTTGGGAATCTCCCCTCAGAAAAAAGGATAGGGGAGAAGAGCAAGCAAAAAACTTTCCCGATTGCGGGGGGTACGAGAGAAGAGGAGACTTTCCCCGCGGGGGGGGTCGGCAATAAAAGAGTCGTCGTTCGTTTGGGCCCGCGAAAAAGGATCGTACCTGAAAAATCAGGGCGCGAGAAAACGAGACACAGAGGAGGTAGCGTATTCTGAAAGCGAGAGGACGGGCAGGGAAGAATAGGACAAGGAATTGAGAGGTCCGAGGAGAAAGCCCGTCTAGAGAAAAGGCTGGACAGCATTCAACAAATCACACCGGCAAAAGTTTTCTGGAAAAAGAAAGAAGGGGGGAGAACACGGAAAAAACAATCCAAAGGAGGAAGAGGCGAGCGGGCAGGAAGGGGAAAAAAAAGAAGCAGCGACGTAAAGCATCGAGCCTCTCTGAGGAAATCAGAAAAAAAAAAAAAGAGGCACCTCCAGGGGGAAATGGGGGAGGGAAGCGTCGCCACACAAACGAGAATGTAAAAGATTGGGGCCGCCCAGGAAGTAATGAACTCCTGCTACATCACGACGGGGAGGGAGCTTAACTTGGACAGGAGAAGGTATAGAGAGAGGCTTGAAACGGAAAAAGCTTAATTGTGGAAGCGAATAAGAGGAGCTGCCTCTAGGGGCGGGACGCAAAGCAATACCGCGGGGAGGCCGACAGAAGAGAGAAGAATCAAAAGAAAGAAATCAGGTGCTTCTCCAAGAACGGAGAATCAAAAACCGCCCGAGAAAAATATGGGCCCAATCCGCCACGAGTAAAATTCAGACCTAGAGGAACAAAGAAGGAGGGTTGAAACTTCGAAGGTGCTAAAACACAAGGGGACAAGGGGAAACTTTGATGCGGAAATATCCGGACAATCAAGAAAAAAAAGCCTTTGGCTCCTCTGGCTTGAAGTGTGCACGGCAACTGTGTTTCAAAGACGAAAAAGAGGGAAATTCTTAGGAATCGAGTGAAAAGGGAGAGGAAACTCCGCCTAATCAAGAGCTATAAGTGCAGGTAAAGGAGGGAAAAAAGCGGGGACATATCGCAGGGGAATGCGAGTAAGCAAGCCGGAGGTGGGAAATCTTCAGAATAGTTCCGATGAAAAGAAGCCAATAGAAGTTTCGAAAAGTATCTCGAGAAAAAAAAACAAAGGAGGATGAGGACAAAAGTCAAAGAAACTCTCTCTTTGAAGCGACACATAAGGAAGTAAGAGAGAGGCTTCGTTCACAAAGGCGGAGACAGGCGCACTCTACCAAAGGCAGACTCGAGGACGCGATGCTGAAAGCATGAAAGATAGAAAGGATGCGGAGAAGGAAAAGAATCGAAATGAAAAGGAGGGAAGAACTTATGTTCATCCTGGCTCAAAAGGAGGAAACTAGTTTAAAAAAACAATTCTCAAGCCCAGGGCGAAAAAGATTAGGGGGGATTAGTGTCGGGAAAAGACAACCGACTAACAAAGGGGTACGGTTTTCGACCAAGAGAAGTAAAGAAAATACGAGTTCGAATACGTAAAAAAGACGACGTGAAAGAATCGTTGGGGGATGCGGGAGACTGGAGCAGGAAGAGAAACTATGTTTTTTTTAGGAGAGGAAGGAAAAAAGTGCTTGGTTCCACAGCAGAGCGGGAGGTTTCAAACGGCAAGGAGGAAAAGAATGGAGAATAGCAGCAACTCGCTTCCAGGAAAAGGTCCAAACCGTCGACAATTACTTGCTGCGACCGAAAAAAAAGAAAAGAGTTCGTTATGGACAGACATCTAAAAACCGGGGAGGGGAAAAAACGCGACGCTCGAGTGTTGTCAGATGAAAAGGGAGGAGAAAAAGCCCGGCGGGAAGGACACAAAAGGAAGTCGGATGGCGAGGAAAAGGAAGAGCGGGGGGCTGATTTTCGGGGGGGAGGGGAGGTGCTGAAAAGGTGAAGGGGATGCGTAATGGCGAACTGAAGAAGACTGGGATTTCGTGGGAGGAGGCGAGGATGAAAAAGGAGGGAAGGTATAAAGAAGGCGGAGGGAGGCGAAAAACAAGAGATCCACAGGCTGAGCCAAGGGGGAGAAAAAAAAGGCAATTTTTTCTAAGAAAGAAGTGGTAGAGAGTCACGCGGAAAAGGGGCACTCAGGAGAAGAGCAGAATCAGAACGGTGTAAGGGTCTAGAACGAGGGGAGGTAGGTAAACTTGCGTGGGCAACGAAGTAGAGGGAATTATGCGAGCCGGAAAAAAGGGGGGAAGTCGAAAGGAAAGAAAACAAGTCTTATAGCAGGAGGGCTCCACAGCTAAAGAAAAAGTTCCTGTTGATGCTGGAAGACAACGAATCGAACGGGGGGCAGAGGAACGAAGGATCAAATCAGTTTAGAGGCTCAGGAGGGGGGAGGGACAAACCGGACGGGGGGGGGGGAGGAAGGTATTACAATTCCTTTATAAGAAAGGAGGGGTGTAGGAATAAACAAGGTACAAGGACAGAGGGTCAAGGTTAGACTAAAAAGCGGTCTATAAAGGATTCGGGAGGGGCGACCGCGGGAGAGGTCAAAAAAGGAAGTAGAGGATGCTTCGTGAACGCGGGTCGCAGAGTAATGAAAAAAGAATGGCAAGGCGACAGAATTCTAGCCGCGGTCGAGATAAATCAAAAGGCGGTGAGGAAGAACGAACGGACTCAGACGGGAAAACGTGGGGCACACAGGGAGGGAGCAGGGAACGACAGAGGCGGAAAGCAAGCGGGGGTCAAGAAAAGAAGAGCGGGGCATAGCTACTCTAGGAAGAAAACGGAAGAAAGGGGTTAGTAGGACTTGATTGCTCTGGGGAAATTTTTTTGACACTGATCAGACGTAACGAAAGAACACGTAAAGCAAAGGAAAGAGAGGGCCTGCGTGGAAGGGGGCCAAAAGTCTCTAATGCTGCAGACAAGAAGGGAGTGTATTTAAAGAAAGAAAGACGTTGGGGGGAAAAAATGATAGATGCGAAGGAGCGAGGAAGAGGACAGAAAAAGGGAGAAATTTGGTGCGGGAGAGCGTGGCTTCGGAATAGAGCAGCTGGGGAAAAAAACTTCTAAGAGACTGCGGTGGAATCGTCTCAGAGGAGAGCGGAGAAAAAAAACTTTACTGAGAAGCTTGCTGAGAGGGAGGTCGAAAACAGTCAACGGGACGGGAGAAGAGACCAAAACTCTTTACTCTGAAGAAAATCAAAAAAATCTCTGAACTATTATGGAAACGGGAGATGGCCGTAAAAGGCTAACAATGATAATCTGCCGATGAAGGCCTTGCTTATCAGGGGCCGCGAAAGGCGCATGTCAAAGGCAGGGCGAAAATCCCGCGACTGGCGGAGTCAATAAGACGCGAAGCGTGGGTACCAGAATGAAACGTGGTCAATGGCGGCCACGTAACAAATTAGGAGTCAGGAAAGTCTATATGCAGAGTTGGCAGGAGGGAGAGACGAATATAAAAGAAATATGGTCGGGGGGTTTTCGACGAATCAACGAAAGACGCACTGGGGAAAGTCTACAAGAACATCAGTCGACTAGGGTCGGGAGGAAAATACTGAAAAATATTAAGCCGTATGAAGAGGGTAGACGAGGCATCGCGAAGGGGAGGTCTGGCCGGAAAAAATCGATTGATCGAGCGAACAGAAATCCGGGGAGTCTAGCGAATTTTTTAATGGGGGAACTGTTCTCGAAAGCAGAGCAGAGGGCAGAGGAAAGCAGATGGTATGACACCGAGTGGAGGAAGAAAAGCATATAGGATGAGAAGGGAAAGAAGGGGAAAGGGCGGGAAGGAAAAAGAAGCTCTAGCTTACAGAAGAAAAGTCGGCGACGAAGCTTAACAAGAGGAAAAGGAACGGAAATCGAAACGAAGGAGACGAGTCTGGAAGACAGAAAACGGCGGGGAAACTAAACTAGCGCCACGAATCGTGGAAAGAGCTAAGCAGCGGAGGTATGAATCATCGAGAAAGGCTAAAGGGGGGGGGGACAAAAGGAAGAATGTAGGGGAAGAACGACAGGAGAGGTTAATGAAACCGGATAGATGAAAAAAGAGGGATCGTCACGCAACTACATAGCTTAAAGTAGGAAAGAGGAGGGATGGCAATAAGGCGCCGGAGACCTGGAGGTCGAGGGTCAAAAAGAGGGAAATATAGAGAAAACAACAAAATAAGGAGGAAGAAAGGATGTAAAGAGAAAAAGTTGGAAAAGCTCTCCGACGTCGAAGGCACGGACCAGCTCTTAACTCATTAGGATTACCTTGGAGGTCGCGGAAGCTCTCTGCGGCTTCCTCGAGAGTGGATGTGGCAAAACCGCGGCCGTCTCACAAGGCAGGTCCACTATTGGTCCTAGTAGCGAACTGAGCGAGAAATCACGCTGCTACTCCCGGCCGCCCAACCATCTCGAGAGGGGAGAGCGTTTTCAGGAAAGCGAGAGAGTGGGACTTGATAAAGAGACTTAGAAGCAAAAAACATTAAAATCTTTGACAAGGAATGTTGGAGGGGGTGGAAATAAAAACAGAACATGGCGAAAAAGCTCGCGAATAAGGTATTTCCAGAAGCAGAACAATCCCTGCCACGGGCTGCGAGCGTAGAGAGAACGAGTAAAGGGATCACTCCTAGGAGAACGAAAGAGGGAGAGAAAAACTTCGCCTAGATTGTAGTACCGAAAAAAACACTACTTGCCAGAGGACAGGAGGAAAAATGAGAGCTGAGATGAATAATGAAGAAAAGCAAGGTAGCAAAGCCTTCCGCTATCGCAGAGAGTATAAAAAAAAAGAGGAGAGAGACGACGTGGCGTGGAAAAAAGTTCAGACGAAAAAAGAAGGCAGACGTGGTCGAAATGCCCCAGCTTCTGAGACAAAAGCAGGAAAAAACAGACGCGCAATCAGGGAAGACATAGGTAGTCGACTCCAGGCACGAATCTTAAAAAAGGAGAAGACGTCGATCCGCAGAAAATGCCCAAGTGCAGAACCACGTGCATCATCGGAGAACCAGGCATAACGCGAGAGATTAGGGGATCAGGGAATACCCTTTCTTCGGGGAGGCGCAGGGACGGCTAGCGCAAGGAAGGAGGAAGTACGCGACCGGGAGCAAACTTCGATTTGTTAAAAGGGTTGGTAGTCATAAAGAGAGCAGAAAGGAGAGACGATCGCGATCTGAGCGAACCCCGCCATAGACCTTGACTGAGGAAGAGGCCCGGAGTTTGCGAAAAGCTTAAAAAAAACGGACGAAGTAGGTCGGGGCTCCAGGCGAGACGCCTGAACAGAGGAACCCTACCGGACCAAAACGGCAAGAAGCGCAAGCCACGAACCGAAGAAAAGAAGAAAACTTCTACAGGGGTGGCAAAGTAGTACGGAAGAAAAAATAAAGCGACTGTTATCAAGAACTAAATGGATTACGAAAGAAAACCGAAGGCCGTTCCTCAAAAAGGCACACAAGGGGGGGTCACAACTAAAAAAGATTCAAAAGGGAGAACGGGTAGGGACGCGATGGTCAAGTTCTGAAACACCCAAGAAATCGAATCGAAGCCCCGCTCAAGAAAAAGAGAACAAATGCTTCCGCGGCGGGTTCAAAGAAAAAAAAGGGGCTTTAGGAGGGGAAAAGGGGGCTCAGAACAGAGTGCACGAGGGATCCGTGTGAAAGGGTCAGATGAAAGCGAGCCGTGAGGGTTGAAAAAGCACTAAAGAGGATACCGAGCGCCGACTGACATCCGCAGAGAAAGTGAAAGGGAATTACATGGGAAAAGAACGCGGGAGAAAAAACGCCTAAGGAAAGATTGTCGAGGAGGGGAGAATCCGAAGAGAGGTCCTCTGTAGGGAAGTAAACAACGGTAGAACAAATCCTACAGTCCGAAGCCTACAAGCTGGAAAACGAGCAGTCTATTAATAGCAAAAAGCAAATAGATAGGACAGAAGCAAAGAGAGCACGCGAGACGGGAAGGGGAACACTTGTGGCAGAGCAGCAAAAGGGTAAAAAAACCGACAAAAGATGAGCAGTAGAGGGAACAGCACACAAGCGTTTCCGATGGCGGGGATGGAAAACAGAGCGCGAAGGAACGTAATCCCATTGGGGGAACGCGGGCAAAGGCGACCTCGTGGGAAAACCGCGAAAAAATACTGAGGAAGAGCCGTCGCGAACGGAGACACTGGGAGGAGATTCTCAGCGCGGGCGTGTCGGAGCGCCAAGCCTTGTAGCTCAGTCCGAAAAGGACAGGGCGGCGCCGTATCGAGAGGTAATTGGGAGAAAATCGCTCGAAAAGCGCATCAAACGGCCGTTTGAAGCAATACCATAGAGAAGTGGGACAGCAGAGGACCCGCCTCCTTCCATTCAGAGGGAGGACGGGAAGGAGAGAACGAGACGGTAAAAAAGACCGTACCGAAACAAAAAGGAGACCGAAGTCGGGATTCCCAACAGAACGCAAGTCGTTTCAAGGGAGAGCCAAAGGGTACCGGTCACAATCGCCACACGAGAGCATGTTCGCGAAGTTGCAAGACACAAGACTTATATTACGGTAGAACATCCAAAGAGAGGGGGGGATAGTAACTGGTCGGGGTTAGAAGAAAGGATATTTCGGGCGGCAGGCGCGCGGACGGAGTAAAGTGAGAACCTTATAGATGATAGCTGGCGCAAGAACGGGCCAAACTATACGCTCTTCATTGACGCTGTTAAAAATCCTAAGACTCAAACAAAAAAGAGCCTCGGAGGGGCGGCGCTCCATCGGATCAACCCCAGCAAGAAGATGCCTCTAACCGAAAGAAGTAAGGAATGATAAACTTCCCATATCGATAAGTAGGTTTTGAAAAAAAAAATACCACTCAACGTCCCACTTTTGGCAAGTTCAGGGGAAAAAATATCCCATAAGAAAACTGGGAAAAGAGGGCTTAGAATGGGTGAGGCACCTGCCTGTGGGGTAGCGAGTCGAGCCCAAGGATGAAAAGATTCGGTGAAAAGAAAAAATGGGGTTGGCAGTTGTTAATCCTAATTTCGATAGGGGGGTGAAATCGCGGCGGTCGGAAGGGGAAGTCGGAAAGAAAAACGAAAAAGAAAAGCATGAAATCCTACGGAGGAGTCTGCCGTGCTTTTTGAAAAGCACGAGCGAAAAGAAGTGTAGATAGT
>Ga0179593_1552315_pt1 | contig 19443 bp, 22 predicted proteins | sample CZODoug2_1_08_16_FD_185931 | JGI IMG/M metagenome (GOLD analysis project Ga0179593, IMG submission 185931) | Vadose zone soil fungal communities from Angelo Coast Range Reserve, California, USA - CZODoug2_1_08_16fungal (PacBio error correction) | ecosystem: Environmental > Terrestrial > Soil >...
GGGGTACTCACAGGGGAGTTGCGTGGTTCGGACGAAACGACTCTGTTTCCAGAGGAAGAAGGAGGGGGTCTACATACGAGGCGGTGGGGATGAAGAAAGATACTGCTTATCTGAAAAGACAGGTTCGACACTGAGGAAAGGAGAGAAAAAGGAAATGTCAGCTAAAAAGAAGGGGCGAGGAAAACGCTTCGGATGTCAAGAACTGTATGTTTATATTCAACCGAACGGCCAGGGGACATCATAAAGCAAACCGAAGAGAAATCCTCCACAAATTATAGATCTGTAAAGCGTTCCTAGAGGACAGAAAGAGGGGCGGGGGGAGATGGCCTATGAAATCGACACTAGCGCGCTTTTGTCGGATATGCAGGACAAAAAGGGGGGGGAGGGCACCGGACTATCAGTGGGTCTTCTTTGTTTTTTGGGCTTGCGTCGCTCTCGGAAAGCAAGACGAAGTTAAAAGAGGCTAACGTCTCTTCCACGTATTGGAAGCCCCTTGGGCGAGGGGGAAATCCTGCGATTTCTGACAAGGCCAGGAAAGAAACACGACTGGACGGCATTTCGAGGCGGGGACCTTTCCCAAGGGGAAGAAAATACGGAAGACAACGAGAGATAGAGACTTGATACGCAAACAAGAGGGAACGTTGATGGGAAGAGCGCTCCCATGATAAAAAGAGGTCTCGGACAGAACAAAAAAGGAGGGCCCCGTCAACACTCTAAAAAAAAGACTTCGCAGCTTGTATTACCGGTAGTCAGAGTCAGCATTCGGCCCAGCAGGAAAGACTCGTGGCGAATTGGGAAAAGTTCCACCTGGAAAAAAACGCGAGAGAGGGTGAACGTTGGGAGCACAGATTGCAGGGTCCAGTGGACTTGCGAAGAGGTCCGCGTAGAGGAAAAGATTTGCCGCGCAAAAGGGAGTCGCTCCTAGGGAAAACTTAAGCTACAAGTGCTTTAGAGAAAACTACTCTTAGAGGAAGCAACGATGGCCCGTTCTTAAAAGGGATCAGGGCGTCGCAATCCGAAAAGGGAAAGTGACGGTACCTATCTGAAATAGTACTGGCAAGGAAATTCTAGGGGGTGCCACGAAACGGGGGTTGTCAAAAGAGCAGGAGCAAAGACATTGCAGCAACTGGCAGGGGGGTCGCTCCGCAAATGCCGGGCTCAAAGGAAGGGGGTCGTCAAAAGAGAAAGGGCTGGACAGGAAGGGAGGCGGGGATGGAATCGTCGACTCAGCAAGACCATGGAAACGTTTTATCAGTGGCTTGCACCTCGTTTTGGGATGAAGGAGGAGAAGAGAAGATTCGTCCAGATCTCCATACAAGGAGAGAAAAAATTTTTCTCAGTCAAGGGAGCCGCGAAAAGGTCCGGTAACTTCAGAAGGGAAAAAAGGCCTCAGGGGGAGCGCGGAAAAGGAAAAAGCTCCTCAGGAGGGGGAGAAAAATTTACAAAGGTATCCAGGAATGACTATTCCTCCCAAATGCTGCGTAGGAAAAAAAAGAACGAACCGGCGCGGGGGGGGGAACATCCTCACCAGAGCTTCCGTAATGTGGGCGAAAGGAACCGAGGAACCCGCTGGCGGATGGAAAACGTCACAAAGCTGAAAAAAGGGGAGGGGAAATCCCCTACGTACATTGCTCGATGCCGTGCTCAAAGATGCCGGGAGGAACTCGTAGGTAGGGGAAAAAAACGATCGTTAAAAATCCTAAAAACACGATCAATTCCGGCCTTCGGAACTACAAGTTCCCACACTGAAGAGGAGAAAAGAAAGATCAATCAAGGGGGGACGAAGATCGAGCCCGTTAGAAGGAGAGAGTAAAACGTGCAAGAAAAGAGAAACTGGAATCGCTGTCGCAAACTCTGTTTAGAGGAGGAAGATTTCGCTAGCTGAAGGGAAAAGAAGGGGTGCAAATGAGCCATCGTTGGGGGCGAAGAGAGGGGAACTTCTGGGTGAAAGGAGGGGATTGTCCGCCTCCAAACTCATGTCCCAGTTCGAACAAAAAGGCAAACGGTCTGGAAAAAGCAGAAAAAAAAAAAGAAGAAAACAGGAAGGAAAATGCAGAAAAGTCACAAAGGGAGAAAAACCTACGGCAAAGCGCTAAAGTCGAAAAAAATAATAACCGCCATAAGAGCCGAGAACGGGCTTGCGAAAAAAAGAGAGTGCAAAGGGGGGGGGGGGCACCTTGCCTGGGAAACGGGATACGGAACAGAAAAAAAAGGGAGGTTCCATTGCAGAAAGGGGACTGAACAGGCACGATTCGGATTGAACAAATTGGTTTACGAAGAAAGGTTTAGGGAAAGGGGGGAAAGGAAAGGCTCCGGGGAAAAAGAGATTCAAAAAAGGCGACTAAAGCCTCATTGCCCCGGCACTCAAAAAAAAAAGGAAAACGCAAACGCAGGAAGAAAGAAAAGAAGGGCCCCTTCTTCGCACAATCCGAGGACTACCGGAGCCTCACTCACAACACAAACTTATGACTTAGGAAATGATATAGAACTGTCGGCGCAGTCGAAGTGCAAAATAAAGTCAAAGGGTGGAGCCGGTTGTAAGGGTCGCCTTCGTGAAAAGGTTCATGATTCGAAGTTGAGGGGAAAAGAGAGAACGGGACCGAACGACGACAGAGGTGGTTGGAGGAGAAACTCGTAAACCACTTGGGGGGACTCCGACTCGGGGAAGTTCAGCCACGGAGAAAAACCGAGAAGGGGGAGACAAGAAAAAGAATCAAGAGGAGGAAAGAAAGATGCTGAGAAAGAAGGCTCGACGGGCGGTGGGTTCAAAGTTCTACGTTGCCGCCTGTTTATTGGAACCAGGGTTTACAACACTTATGCAGAAAAAAGATCTAGAGAAAACGGCACCGAGCCTGCTTCGAAAGGGGGGAGAGCACGAGCTTGACCCAGAAGGTATCATTCGGAAAAAGGAGCCAGAGTTCCCTCTTCTGCATAAGAGGGCACAAACTGCGAACCTCCTTAGAGAGAGGAGGGGGTCCTCCAGAGAGGAAAAAAAAGGCCAGCGAAGGGAACCGGGGAAAGCAGCAAAAAAAAAAAGTACAGAGAACTGGTTCTTGAAAAATGAGTCCGGTCCGGATGATGAGGGAACGAACTGGACACCAGTGTGGATGGGGGTGACAGTGACCCGTAGGGAGAATGAGGGGATACTAGGAAAAATCGGGAGTTGCAGACAAAACTGGGGCTAAAGCGTCTTCATCGAGAGGAAGTCGGGGGAAGGCTGACTGGGAGAGTGGGGGGGGGTCCGTGAAGACTTAATCGGGGATAAAGGGGAGTGCACTACCGATCGATCAGGCGCGGGAATCGACTTTGGCTTCTGGCAAGGGGCGGAGAAGCAGGGAGGGGGAGGGGAGGAGGGAAACTCCGGCATCGGAAAGGTGCGCGTTTGAAGGGAATTTTTTGAGCGCTGTACCGGAATGAGCAGAGGCCGGGGAAGCATCCCTGAAGGAAAAAAAAGTGGCATGGATTGAGGAGGGGTAAAACGAGGAGCACTTTAAAAAGACTGAAAGGGATGTAAAAAGGGAGGAGAGAAGCGAGTTCTAAAAAAAAAAAAGATGACAAAAGGAAACAAGAAACGGGAGAAAAACCGGGGTTTCGAAAGAGTCAGACGAGGAAACTTAGCCCATGCTCTGGGAAAAGATGAGGCATCCAGAGAAAGAAGGTGAATCGAAAGGGCTGGCCGACAGGAAAAATGGGCGGACAGGAGATGCTTGATTCGAAACCCGGGATCGAAAACATCTATAAAAAAGCATTATCTTCGAGGGAAGACTAAAGAAAAGGGAAAAAGCCGGGAGAAAATACCTGAAAAAAAAAAAAGATACAAAAAGATTTGCGAGGTCATAGGAGTGGGGACCCGAAGAAAAAAAGTGTCGGAACAAAGAGCGGCGCTCCCTCGCGCTGAGAAATCGTTCTTGCAAGCCGCGGAACTCAGGGAAAAAAGAGAAAGGGGGACGCAGAAAATCACAGGGGTCTACTGGAGAAGGGCCGGCGAGGGAGGGAGCGCCAAAAGAGGCTGAAGGGGCAGAATCGCTACTCAGCTGACGAGAAGAAAAAGATCGCGCGCCGGGAGTGCTTAAGGGGGGAGAAGGGGGGGTACAAGGGAAACTATAAACGCGCCAAAGCGCGAAAGAGGACGTCTCAAGGCTAGCAAGGAGAGTTTGTCAAGTAAGTATTAAGTGGGGGAAATGCGGTGAAGGCGATCGAACTGAAAGAGAAAGGAGGGGTAGAAAAGAAAGTTTAAGAAAAATTTCAAAAAAAAAAGGGGGGGAAGACTTGTGGAAACTCAAGCGAGAATCTTTTCAACGGTCTGATCAATTAAAAGAAACTGCCGGACCTCCAGTAGGAAATTTGCGTCCTCTAGCAGACAAAGAGAGAGAACATCAATGACCGTAAAGAAGAGAAAACAGATCGAAAGACGGGCCATGGGGGGGTCGCGGAACGAAGAGAAAAAGAGAGGAACGTGTAATTTCTGGGAGGGGAGGGAGGGGGCCATCCGACGAGTGCAGAGGAGCTCAGAACTGCGTGCCGCTGCAAAAAGGTGCGGCCAGGTGTAATAAGAGAAAAAGAGATTGAAAAAGAGAGGGGTTTCGCTAAGGAGACTGTAACTATCAGGAGGGGAGAACACAGCACAGCATCTGATCATCACCCACTGTGATAAGGGAACGGAAAGAAAAAAGGAGGATGCGAAGGGATCTTTCCGAGTAAAAAGACAGTTGGTGTGAGGGGGGTGCGTACCGAAAAGGCCACATGCGTGGGGGGAGAAAAAGATCTTGGGGGGAAAAGTAGCTGAAAAAAAAAGAGGGAAAACTGGACGAACGCTCGGAGGGCCGCTTGCAAAAGGGAAGCGAGGACTATCAAAAAAATCGATGTCTATTCACCCGACGAGGTACAGGGAAAAGAGTCTTCATCATCCGAAAAGGAGAAAGCTTTCCCGAAAAAACTGGCCTCTTTTCGTCAGGAAAGGGAAGAGAGGAAAAGTGGCCGTGTTAGCCGCTTGGGGAAGAGAGAAAAAGGGAAATGGCTGCAAGGGAGGGGGGGTTGATCGGCTGTTGTTTTGGTTCTGGAGCCTCGGGAATTGGGCGCAAAAAAAGCGGGGAGGGGGAAAAGGATTCGAAAAAAGAACTTCAAACCACCCTTGTGACGGGGGTCTGAGGAAACGAAACGGCTGAGGAAACTGTAGAAAAAAAGGGGCTGAATCGCGTGGAAGATTTCACAAACTTCTTCGGGGCGACTAGTGCAACATAGAGATAAAGATTTATCCTAGAAGAGAAGACCCGGAAGGAGCGGCCGGTTCTCGGAACAGAAAACGGGGAAAAACGAGGGAACTCCCACCACAGGAGGCGATCTTGTAAGTAGAGTTCAGCTGCTCAAAAAGGGGAAAAAGGGGAGAAAACAGAAGAAGGGAATGCCACCTTTCGAAAAAAAATACTTGGGGTAACGTTGACGGGGCAACAAATTCTGAACAAGGTCCATGGGCTTTCCGGAAAGGGAAAAGAAGTAAAGCTGCCGCAAAGCTGGTCGACAATACTCCGGAATCTCCAGGGGCAGTGTCGGAGGAGGGAACAACTACGACGCGATGACATCAATGGCCGTGCTGACCAGGGAAGTTATTAAATACGGATTCCAGGGGGCAATGGAAATCGCAATCATGAGAAAAAGGGTTATAGGTTAAAAGGGGGTTTTTCCCCGATCACGGTCTCAGGACATGCAATCAAAAAAGAAGGGGGAGCTGAATGGAAAGACCATCTTCGTGGTTCACGATAAGGCGGCCTGGCTGGGACTCAGAGGAGAGAGCATCTCAATTAGGGACTCTCATCTTCAAAAGTTGCGATCAGTTTGAAAGAGGGGTGGGGGAGATCTTTAAAAAGGGGTTTTACAAAAAAAATACATCGGAGGAGACCCTGCGTGAGAAAGAGCATCTTTTCCCAAAGAAAGTATCGCAGGGGGGGCATCCGGGGGGCACAAGAATCAAGCAGGGAACCCTGAGCCTGAAAGCGGGCAGAGGAGGCTTCGCGAGATGGCAAAGGTATCCTGCAGGGAAAAGAATGCAAGGACCATAAACAACTTGAAACTCGCGCAGGGGTCCCTCCGCCCCCCCGAAAGGACGAAGCCAAAGTCTCCAGAAAGGAAGAGGTTGAGAAAAAGAAGAGGCCGGAAAGTCAGAAATCACGGAAAGAACCCCGAGCTACAGTCGTTCCCCCTTAAAACATAGGTCGAGAAAGGGGGCTCACCTGATGCCTTGAAAAAAAAAAGCGGAAGTTGTGAAAAGCCTAGGGATACCTCCAAAGAGAAGAGCTGCCGTTCACCTACGTTTCACTGCACGGTCAAACTTCTGAGAGAAGACATCATCCCGTACCGTACTCAAATACACATACCATTTTCTATGGTCGAGAAGGAACCTGGGGGGGCGCTCTTGTAAAAAGAGAGCGCAGACTCTGTTAGAGGGACAAGGACAAGAGGATCGGCGGGAGGAGTGGGTTGTGCAAACATAGATGCAGCACGGAAGAAGGGGGGGAGGAAGTCGGCCTTCTTGGTAGCGGGGACCTTCGTGAGCCGACCCCAACCTCAGGAAAGTACGTAAAGAAAAAGGGCCTCATAAAACTTGGACAGAGAGGAAAGAGTGAAATAAACTGGGGGGCCCCCGAGGACACAAAAAAGACGCTTTAAAATAAAAAAAAAGTGCAACTCAAAGGAGAAAAATATACCGCCTCTTAACGGGACGGCGGGAGGGGGGGAGAAAGAAGGGGATTTGAGAAAACTCTTTAGGTGGGGCTCCTGCCAGAATCCTTCTCATCTTGAGAGGGGTAAGAGTTATGAAAAAAGGAAGTTTCATCAATTTGGTTCTTACAATATCAACAACGTAGAGAAGGGGGGACATTATTGGAAAAAGAAAAACCATCTAGAAAAAAACCGCATAAATGGCACTAAACGTAAACGGGGGACCAAGTCCATCGAGCGGCATAGACTGCCGGGCCGACCTGGAAGGAGAACCGACGATACAATACGAAAGAGAGAGAAAAAACCAACGGAAAAAAAGTTCGTCTGGAGGGGAAGGAGGGGGTGTGGGAAAGGGGGGAGTTAGGAAAATTCTATGCCTAAAAACCTGAGGGGTGAAGGGCCTTTGAGCAATCGGGAAGAATAGTTTCGTCGCGGCGATTGTGACCCAGGGAAAAAGAAAAGGTAAACCGGGAGGAAGAACTCCTAACGGGGGGGGGCCGGACTAGGGGAAAGGGAAAAAACTTTTCTTGCAATGAAAAAGAGTATCTGGAGTAAAGAGGCGGGCCCAGTCCAAACGAAAAGAAGTGAAAGTCCTGAAGAAAGGGATTTCAGAAAAGACGGCAAAAGGGGGTTTGGGAGGAATTGATTTTGCCGCTGTTTTCGTGGGGTTCAATGTCCTGGGGAAGAAGCCTTCTTCTCTTTAAGGGAAAAGCAGGAGGAGCGAGGGAAAGGTCTAAAGCCTCCAGGAAAAAGACGATGGGAGACTTGTTAATCAGGAGGAAGAAGGCAGCGAACGAATAGTTTCCCTCAGGGAGGAGTGAGAAGGTTGCAAAGGAAGATATCTGGAGCTCTAACAGAAGTGAAAAGGGGACGTCCAGCGAGGGGGGCACAACATGGGGATACCCACTAAGAGGGGTCCTGGAGGAAAGAGATAGGGAATAAAGGGAGGAAAGTAGAAAAGGTTTCCAGTAAAAAAGAAAAGGTCTGTTGAAGGGAGGAGCGGCACTAGCGATATTTTCGCGTCGCAGGATAGAGGTCTCGGTGTAGCCGCAGAGAAGGACGTCGGTGAAGGCGAAGAAAAAAGGGTGGGAAAGTATCCGCAAAAGAGAAAAAGATTTGACAAACGACAGCGGCAGATCTAGCTGGCAGACTTGGGGAGCTCGGGGAAGAGAAAAGGACAGTTGGGGATCACAGAAAAAAGCATGAAGGCGATAGGATAGGGGCGGTAAAGGGGTCCGCGGTCGTACCTGGGGAAAAAAAAAGCCCTGGATCAGCCCTAAGAGTGTCCAGAGGGGGAGGCGGCATCGGATCAGTCCCGGAAGAGATTCGACGGGAAAAGGATAGTAACGACGTGTGCGAAAAAAAGACGAGGGAGTTACAAGGGGAAAAAAAAAAACCAATTAGGAATACCACCAACGAGAAAGAATCGATAAAACCGGGGTCAAAAGGGAATAAAGTCGACTAGAAGTGATCAAAATTCGAAATCCAGGCGCTCCGTTGAGAAGAAAGAGAAAGTTGGCGCCTCGGAAAAGAGAAGAAAGAAGCTTAAGGATGGGAAAAAAAAAATGGAATCAGGAAAGCATTCCCAGATATAAGAGGTGGAGGTAAGGGAAATTACTAAAGAAGAAGGATTCAAAAAAAAGCAGGATGTTCAGAAAAAAAAGAGGTGCGATGGGGCGCAGCGTAGTATGTTCAACGACCACGTTGACTCCGAAGTAGTGTCGGGGAGAGAAACGAGAAGTCGAAAAAAAAAAGTAACCTATGGGGAAAATCGTTGAAGGGGGAGCGCGAAAGGGAGGTCGCAGCTAAAAATTGCTCATAAGGAAAATTACCAATAAGTCCGAGGAGAGAGGAGGGAGAGGGGAGAAAAATAGAATCGAAGTCTGCAGTAAGAAGACTCTGGAAACTAAACGTAGGTGCGGAGGGTGGGGGGAACCAAGGGGGGCGGGGGGGGAAGTCTCGAGACCCCAGAAAAAAAAGAGGAAGGGGAGAGCGCGAATCAAATAGAGGACTCAGGATAGATCGGTGGGAAACATTATTGCGCGGGGGAAAAAAGAGAAAGGGTGTGGAGGAAAGAAAGGAATGCGTCGTGCCGAAAAAGGGGTTTACCTGAAGGAAACAAGAAAACAGGAAAAAGAATACGGTGGCAGCTAAGCGGGGTCCAGTCCACTTGATGGGAGAAATTGACGAAGAGCCAGACAAAACACATGCCTGGAGGTAGAAGGGAACGCCCATTTGGGAAAGGAAAAAAGAAGCTAATCAAGGGGGAATATAACCAGATGGAAAAAAAAAGGGGTACCCGTGTTGGGAAAAAGAAGAATCTATACTTGTTTAGGGAGAGATAAAACAAGAGGTGGGGGGAGATCGCAACGTATTGAATGGAGAGGGAAAATCCGACGAGGAAGGGATCAGGTATTCCAAATGAAAGGAATCTTCTCGCGTTGACACGAACTCTGTCTTTGGGATGGGGGATCAGCCCACTCTCTGTTAGGGGAAACCCAATGGCGGACGAAAGGGGGAAGGAAATGCCCCAGAAAACAAAGGGGGGGAAACTCTTAAAGATAGAGAAAAAAAAACACGGAGGAGGAGGAAAGAGAGATAGTGGAAGGTTCCGGGGAGTGGAAAATACAAAGTGGGGGGATGATCATCTGCTTTGCAGGGTCGGGAAATGAAGGAAAAAGGGTACATAGGCTGGAGTTATCGGAAGAAGGTTTTCTACACTACTGGAAGACTGAGCAGGGGGTGTCAGAAAGGTGATACGCGAAGTACGGAAAGGAGGAAAGGCTTCGAAAGAGAATTCACAAAAAGTTACATAAGAAAAAAAAAGAAGGGGAATCAACATGATAGAGGAAAAAGAATCCCGCTGACCACACTGGGGCCGACTTGTGGGGATATCTTGGATGGGAAAAAAGGCGAAGGACGCTTTTGGTGTTCTGATTAACCAAGAAAAGCTTTGCGTTGATAAGGGGGGGGGGGCTCGTCGACTACTGGAATTTTGAAATCAAGTCAAGTGAGAAAAAGAAAGGGCCTCGCTTATCTGAGGATTACCCCGCCAAGGGCGGCCGGTTTTGGAGGGAACTTCCTGAGAAACAAAAGAAAACGCCGCTGTCCCCCTAAGGGCCAAAATAAAAACAAGCTTACTAGTGCAACTAGAGAGAGCAGGGGAAAGGAAAGAAGCCTTTAGAAGAAATCGAGAAGGGTCAACGGAAAGGAGGGGAAAAATGGCCCGTCAAACAAAGAAGGACCCGTCGCGCGATTCGGGGACAAAGAGGAGTCCAGCTTGCGGAGGAAAGAAGAGGAAAAAGACTAGGTCCATTCACGCAACAAACCCGAGGATTCAAGAAGACTTACATGGGGGGACTGGCAAAAAAAAAAGGTCCAGTGGGAAAAAGGTCTTTCCCAGGAGAAACTATTTGAAAGGTCCGAGGGGAGAAAAGAGAGGGCTTCGGGGCGAAGACGAAGCGCAAAGGGGCTGGAATTCGGGAACTCAAGAAAAAGGGCGTAGCGTCATCTCTGGGGGGGGGGTAAAGACTAGAGAAGTTAAACTCATGGGAATCCGCGGCGGGAGTGTCCTGCCTATAGAGGTCGGGGCAAGAAGGGGCATCGAATTCATAAGGAAGTCTAGATGTTTGGTCCGAGGGGGGGACAGGTCTCAAACATAAAGGGAAGAGGTTCGGAGAAGAAACAAAATAAGGCAGGAGGCCCAAGATGCGGTTCGAAAAAGAGGAGAGGGAAGGGGTTCAAAATTGGAGGGGCCAACGACGCTCATCTTCCATGAAAACGGGGTTGGGAGTCAGTTGAGGGGAGGGAAGTTGTCAGGGAGTAGACAAGAAGTGAAAAAAAGTCCCAATTCTAGAGAAAGAAGAATTTTTCGAATCTTGACCTCGGAGCAAAAATAGGGACGGCATCAAGAAAAAAAAAAAAAAATGCAAAAGGGCATGCTGAGAATTCAGGGATGTCGGGCAAGGGGGTAACCTGCAGTGAAGCAAATCCAAAAGACTCAAAGATCAAAACGAAAATCTGCGGGGGAACCCGCACACAGAGTTTACGGTAAAGACCTAATCGAGGGAGAAAGGTCGGGAATAGCTCTGTATAGGAAAGGAAAAAACCAGACGATCGTCCAAAGGCAGATCGATTAATAGAGAAGGGGGGCTACCACGGAGGAAAACTTCACGAAGAAAGTTCCGCAAAAAAGAGAAAAAAGATCAATGCGGCCGGAACATAAGGGGCCCTGGAAAAATGAAAAGTCGGGTGGCCTCCTAAAAGAACGGACTCGCTCGCTGTGAAAAAAAAAAAAAAGATGTCTCATGACAAAAGTTTTGCAAAAAAAGAGGGGCGCTTTCGCAGCAACGAGGAGGGACAGACAGAGGGAAAAGAGGCGTTTCGCAAGGCTGAGAAAGAGTATTCATAAAGAAAAGGGAGAGTCGGGGAAAGTTCAAGCAGGCAAAGAAAAAGTCCCCCATTCGAATCAGGTTCAAAGACTGGGGAAGGGAAAGCGCTAGCGAGTAGGGGGGGGAAAGTACAATATGAGGGCCTCCCTCTACAAAGGGGCTAAAACCAGTATTCAACAAAAAAAGGGGCCAAAAATATAACGCGCATCTTCAATCCGGGGGAAAGAAAGCCATCCGATTTTTTAAAAGGGGCAACTCCTCGTGGCCTTGTCGCAGAAAGAAGATTCTCCAGGAGGGGGTGTGGAAATTGCAAGAAAGGGGGCAAAAAGGAAGAGAGGAATCAAATTGGTTGAAGGAGGAATAGGGGAAGTACGGGGGTTCAGAAAGAGATTAAGAAACGAAAGCCTCATGCAATATGCATTGAAAAAAGACAACCCTGACTCCCACCAATAAAAGAAAGAACGGCCTCGGACCCTACCAATCCGGGAAACCTAACAAAGAAAAGTAACTAATCTCTCAAAAACAACAAGAGAAAGATTCTTCGGTAAGTAGGGTGTGCTATGAAAGGTCGGAGGAACTTCTCCTGAGGGGGGGGGGACTTTTTGGGAAGGGGAGGAATCGTTCCATTCAGTTGCAGAGGGCTTCAGTCTCATTGGGGTACTTGTTACCCGAGAAAAGGGTACTGGATCCTTGAAACCAGAAGAGCGTTGTTTGCTCACTTGAAACGCGAAGGGAAACCGACCTCTTTCCGAAAAATTGAGGAAATGCCACAAAAAGCTTGAAGGAAAGGTCTCCCCAAAAAAAGAAAAAAAAGTTGCACGGAAGAACGTTTCGGTGACGATAGACAACGCTCGTGGGGGGTGTCGACTTTATAGGAGTGCCGCCTGGGGACGCCCTGTGGGGGAAATCTGGACGTAAGAGATCTGTCGTCCCAGGGAGAAGGGCCTCCTGCTTCTACTCTTGACTGGGCGGCTGGACAGCTTGACCCAGAAGGAGAAACCCCTCGACATCGTAAAAAAGGGGAGGAGCATTGGAACCAAAGGAAAGGGACGTCTAGCGAACTCACGAGGAGAAGGAATAACTCTAACATAGTGGCATGCGGGGCCATACATCTACGGGAGACACCGGTGAAAAAAACAAAGGGGAAAGTAAAGGGGGTCTTTGGGAGGCTTTCAAGGGGATGACCCTCACCTGAAAGGGTGTGACCAAGGGAAAAGGTTAATGCCGCATGATCGTGAAAGATGTCGGGGTAGGCGGCTCGTGAAGAACGAAGAGGCTGAACGCATAGGCATCTGAGAATGCTGAAGAAGGGAGAGTTGCTTTAATGTCCGGGTGAGCCGAGGAGATCGGAGGAGGTTCCGGAAGAAGGATATCGGCATCCCAATACCGAAGAAGCCCATTTTGATGAGGCGTCGCGACAAGATCACAGGGGAGTCAGAACGTTGTTCCATCAAAAAAGAGAAAAAGAGGACGAAAAAAACTATCAGAAATGAAGATGTTGCAGAGGGGGGGCGCTAGGGGATGCAGTACCGGCTAAGTACTGTTCGACGACTGAAAGACTGAATAACGAATTGTGCTGCAGTAAGAGATAAAAGGCCCTCTGCTGCAAAAGGAGGGAATCCTGACATGAACACCACTATTGGCAAAAACTGTCAGGGGAAGAGGTGGGTGAAGAGGTAGAAGGAGGCCGGAATGGGAGAGCAGGGGAGTTAATGGGGGAGAGGGATATGCAAAAAAGGGCGTGGGGAGAAAAACAGAAGTGGAGTAGGTGCAGGTGGGGTGAGCGGAGAGATGAGCAGGTGGGTAGTTTGAGGTGAGTTTGGGAAAGGGAAGGTAGAGTTGTGGGTGGGGGCGGAGGAGGAGCGTAGGTAGGGAGAGGTAAATGAGGGAGGGTGAGAGGGAGTAGGGGGAAAGGGGGGGCGCAAGACAATGGGGAGGATGGGGATTGTGGGAAGGGGAGTGAGGAGGTAGGAATTGAGGAGGGGGAGAATGGGCTAGAATAAAGAGTAGGGGAGATAGTGGGTGGTTGCTGGAGGAAGGAGGCGGGAGTGAAGGGGGTAAGGGGAGAAAAAAGTGGGAGACAGGCGGGGTGAGTGGAGGGGGGGGAAACGAGGGAAAGGAGGATTTGCGGGGAAGGGGGGTTAGAGAGAGAAGGGGTGGGGGGGGAAGGAAGGGGAAAGAGTAGGGGAAAAAAATCAAAAAAGGGGAGAAAGGGAAGATGAGAGTGTTGAAGGAGGAGGAGAGTAACAAAGGAAAGTTAGAGGAGTTTAATTGAGAAGGTTGTGGGGTATGAGGCAGGGGGGAGGGAGGGAGGGGGGTCGAGGAGGGTAGGTGGGGGAGGTGGCGGGAGGGAGGGGGGGAGTAGGGTGTGAAAAGAGTTGGGGGGGGCACCATTGGAAATAACTTGAGAATAAGGTGGGGGGGGGGAATAAGCGGAGAGTGTGAATGGTGAGGGGGAGGGAGGAGCGAAGAGGGCGGAGATGAGGGGGGGAGGTGGGAGGGGGGGAGGAGAGAAGGAAGAGAGTCGTGGGGATGGGGCTGACGGGTGGAAAAAGGCGGGGGGGAGAGAAAACTTGGGCAAGAAGGAAGGGGGGGGTAGAGGGGGAGAGAAGGAGAGTGGAGTAGGACAAGGGGTGGGGAGGGGGGGGGGTAGAGAGCGGGGGAGTGGGAAAGAGGGTCAGTGGTGGGTGGAACCGGATGAGAGATGAGGGCAGGGAAGAGGGGGAAACTAAAGGGGAGGGTAAACGCGTGAAAAACAGATGAATCTTATAATTCTACAGGAAAGGACCATCCATAGACTTGGGGGGGAGAACACTTCTCTCCTGGAATAATTGTTCTCCGAGAAAGAATTTGGGGAGCCCTACCCGTCGGCCAATTAAGCGATTTAGGGGGGGAGAAAATCGTTAAAACACCGGGAGCGTAAGTTAAATCTAGAGTAATTGAGAATTGCCATAGGGACCAGAACTAAATCACTGTACAACTACTCCCTGAGAAAGAGGTCATCACTGCCTAGGGTGCATGGAAAAGAAAGAGTTTGATTTTCGCATCCTAGTGGAGGAAGGAGGGGTCGACCAGATAACGAGTAAAAACCTCTCCAAGGGAGATCAAAAATAGAAGATCCGCTGGAAAGAGAGGCCTCTCCAAGGAAAGTGAAAGCTTTGCCAGCTCAATGACATAAGGAACCGGGAGGAAAGTGAAGGAAGCGGTAAGGAAAGAAACAACGAGGTTCTTTCGAAATTACCTAAAAGAAAAACGTGCTTGCGAAGGGGTTTTAACACTGTTTTTCGGGAGAACCCGCTCCTTCGGCCTAGGCCGTGGTCGATCGAGCAAAAGGCTGCAGAAAAAAAAGAATGGCTCAGAGAAAATATTCGGGCATAAGTGTTTCTGGGACAGAGAGAGGGGGAAGCGGCGTGGCCGAGTCGTTCCTTCACTGAAGAGCGAGTATTTCACCCAAAAAAGGGAAGACTTTGTCAGCGAAAGAACAGTCCAGCTTAGAAGAGACCATTCCCGAGCGCCGGCAAGAAACACCGTTAAAATTTCGTTCCTTATACAGACAAAAAAAGGAAAGAAAGAGAACACTTAGAAAAGAAAAAAGGAAGGGCCATTGGACAACGAAGGGACACGAGAATGTGCGGAGGATAGACGAAAGTGGTGAGGTATTCCCTAGCGGACGAGGTGAAATCCAGTCAAAGGGACAGAAGAGCGTCGAGGAAAGAACCTGGAGGGAAAGATTCTCCGGGAGAAAGGGGGGAAACGCTCTTTGTCCGCTAGCACCCCTGGTCAGCAAAAAAGCTTGAAACGCCATGGCGGCAAAAAAGGGAGGAATCCCAAAAGAAAAAAAGTTGAGAATGAACCTATCCGCGCTAGAGATTAAAAGAGAGAAGATGGAGCTGAGGAGTTCACCGCGAACTAAATTCAAAAACAGGGGGGGGATGGAGTGCTTGGGGGAAGGTCCTCTCCGAAGAGGCAGAGGCGGGGGGAAGGGATCTTAGGCAGTACAAGAGAGGGGCGACACGCTGGCCTGACTCGAAGAAAGAGTCTACGGGGGGGGCAAGGTATCTGCTGAGCACTAGGGAGAGCTCTCGGAAAGAAAAAAGGAGTTCCGCCAAAAAGTGATAGGGAAAGCTTTCCTCGACATAACGTACTTGTCTAGATTGAATAAAAAGAGGGGGATTGAAAGGAGGCTATCCGGGGAAGGAGAAATGGGCAAAAGTTTATCTTATGGTTCTGCTCTCGGAAGGGGGGGAGCGGAAGATCATAAAGCTGGACGGAAAAGATACTGCAACAAAAAAAGTGGAGGGGGGTGAAAGAGCTTAGGAAAAAAAAACCCTTACCTTCGGCAAAAAGAAGTTCTAGGAGCGGACTTCTTCGGGAAATGGGGGGGAAACTAGAGATGGATAAAGACTGAGAACCAGCCGGAATAGGAAAAGCTCGAAAAAACGCAAAGGTCTCGAAAAAGAAAAAGGCCGTCAAAAAAAAAAAAAAAGAAAAGAGTATCTTGGTAGTTCGCTAGGCCCAGAGAGAGAACGCCGGCGAACATACTCCGGAACAGTCCGCGGAAAGATGAACTCACGAAAAAAGAAGGGGTGGTAGGGGGACACAGGGAGGCAATTTCCATTGGATGGAGGATTTCCCTTAGACAAGGGAAGGGATTTACCAAAAACATCGGCGATGGAAGAAAAGAAGAGTTGCTAGGGAAGACGGGGTCTTTCTTCTTGAAAACAGCTTCGATGCTCTAAACAGGGGCCGTGATGACCTGAGATTACATGAGCGAGGGAAAGGTCTTCCTAGGGGAGATTAAAAAAGGTATCTTCAAAGGAGGGTGGACAGTTTTTCACCGAGACAAGCGAAGAAGGAACGGCCTACTTTTTCTAACGGAGACCAATCTGCTGAAAGAATCACCGGAAGCGTAAGGAGACCAAGAGGGACGTCCTAGACCTCATCTTCCAGGGAAAAGGGGGGAAAAATCGAGTCCAAGTTTTTATTCATCGTTGAAGTCAGAGCAAGAGTGGGGGGGGAGAAGAGGATCTTGGGGAAAAAGCCAAAACGCTCATACAAATATCCTTTTGTCGCGAGGTTCCCTCGCGAGAAAAAAACGAAGAGGGAAAAGCCGAAAAAAAATCAGCAAAATTAAGTCATCAGAACCTGAGGGGGCTCAGGCAGATAGGGAGGTACAGACATGGCAAGGGGACCAGGTAAAATCAGGAGAGGAAGGCGTTCAAACGCGAAATATTCGCTATTGACCTAGCTTGCCCGGAGCCAAAGGGTTCGCCGCCTCATCTGCCGATCTACGGGCAAAATGGCACCTCCTCCAATAAAAAATGCGAGAGCAGAGGCACAAAAAAGCCGCCTTCCCCCGACGGAAATATGAGAGCGCAGTGATAACAGAGGACGCTCAGCTCGGAGGTCGTGCTAATGAAAAAGAAAATATCGATCGTGAACTCCATCTCTAAGGAAGGGCTGCCTTACAAAACCATTTCAAAAAGGTCGTGGCTTCCGGAAGACATCCCCGGACCGGAATCAGAAGTAGATATGGAGGAGAAAGAATGACCCGGGGGGGGGAATCCCGAGGGGGAGTAGTGCTTCAGGCAAACTATGTGAAGGGGAAAGGACGATCGAGTTCGCTCGATAAAGGGGAAAACTGAGAGAAGGTGACCGGGGATGAGGTTCCAGGGAGTCTTCAGGCAAGTGCCGCAGCACCAGAGTGGCAACTCGGGGGAAAGAGCTCTAGAGGAGGACTACAAATAACTTTAAAACCCTCTTCAACAAGGGCGACGGAAGAAAAGGCGCAACCTAAGTAAGGCAAAAAGACGCCGGAGACGGGCGGCGGAAAGAAGGTTTTAAGGGGTGGGGGGGGTGGGCTCCAGAATGTAGGGAAGGCCCCTCTATTCAGTGGGCAGCTGAAAGGAGTTCATCAAATTGGGAAGGGGAAAGGAAAAAATCCAAAAAGAGGTTTGAAGGGGGGGGGTATTCCTAGGAAAAGACTTCAAAGCGGAATCCTCATGAAAACGGGAAGAAAACCCGCTAAAGAGAGGGAAGAACGGGCATAAAAGCAATAACAACTATCGCCAAAACAAAGACTATGACAAGGGAGAAGATCTAAAAAGGAGTATTGAAGGAGGTCGGAAGGGGGGAGGTTTTTGCGAAGCAAGGGTATGTCGGTCGGCGGCATAGAGAAAAGTCGTCTCCTGAGTGGAGCCGTTGGGGTAGGAGCAAGCACATTTGCAAGAGGAGAAGGGGAAGGAATACGGACTGAAGAAGGAAACTCCGACAATTGGGACTCCGAAACAATGGGAGGTATACGACTCTTTCCTGTTCACTTAAAATGAAAGCGGGGAGAAGACGGAGTCAAAAAAGGAAAAACTGAAGAGAGGAGGTTTCAAGCAAATCGGAAATGCGGGGATATTTTTGCGCTTGAGCGGGGCCGAGGGGTGACCGAGAAAGTGGGAATACACAGGGAATCCATCCAGCCGGGAGAAGCTTCCAAAGTTTTAGAGGAAACCTAGTTGCCTCCTGCTGAACTGGGGGCGGGACGGACACGAGTGGAAAAAGACCATAAGGAGTCCATGTTCAAGAAAAGGGAAGAATAGATATGTCACAAACTGCGGAATTCGCTAGCGACTCGCTCGTACTTATCCTATCCCAAGAGACTTCCATCGGGAAGGGGACAACCAGTGCAAGAAAAACCCATTGGGAAGAAGCGAGGGATTGATGATTGCTGCTCACGAACTGGAAAACGGGGGGAGGGGGACCAGTGGCCCCGTAGGGTCCTATTGAATGAGACCGAGAAGGAAAGAATTTGAAAAAAAGCTGAGGAAGACGAATCATCGAGCAATGTACGTCGGGTTAACGGGACGACGTCGCCTGGGTTTGGAAAATAAGCGCCGTCGAAAAAGACTACTATAGAGAAAGAATTCGGCTGGGATGCAAGCTCTGGGAAGGGGGGAAGCAGCGCCGAGTCCGTTGGAACAGAACGCAGGAGAGAGGGAAGAGTCAAGAGGTGTCAAAGCGGGTTCCGCATGAGCCGGCTCAGGGGAAAAGAACCTGAATGACTTCTGATGCAGGTGCGGGGGTTCAATACCGGAACGACTAACTAAAGACTAGAAAAGTTCGCGGAGGGGGGAGGACAGATGCGTCCGCGGCCAATACGTGTAAGCCGGGGGGGGGGGGGGGGGGTGGGGGGGGGGGGGGGTGGGGGGGGGGGGGGTGTGGGGGGGGGGGGGGGGTTGGGGGACAACATTCCTACCACCACAAGGAAGAACTGACGCGATAAACCTCCTTGAAGATAAAAAAATAGGAGAAAAAGCCAAATCATCGGAAGACCTCCATGTGAGAGGGGTCTCCAGGACACAGGGGGGGGTCGTGCCGACACATCGGCGAGGGAATGTCTTGAGATGCGTCTGAAACAAAAGCGAAATTAAGAGGGGAGTCCAAGGACAAGATAGGGAAGCTACCGAGGGACGACTAAATGAATCTCAGGGGAAAGCCATAAGGTGTCAAAAAAAGGGAGGGATGTTCCGAAAGAGATTCAGGGAAAAATAGCAAAGGGGGTCCCTCGCAAAGGCTGCAAATCTTAAGGGGCTCTCCGCGGAAGCGAATCAAAAGGTTCAGACTGTTAAAAAAAAAAAAAAAAAACTCAGTGAGAAAAGGTTCGGAAGGGAAAAGTTTGCAACAGGAGACAACGGACGTAGCCGTCGGGCCGATCGCCGGGAAGCAGCTGAACTCCTACTAAAAAGATACGAAGGGTGGACGAATAGGGTGAAAGGTTCGTCGAATCCTGGGCGGAGCGGGAAAGCTAATTCTTTCTTCTCAAGGGAGAAACGGACAACTATTCAGTATTGCGCTGAACAAAGGGGGGGAAATGCGGCCACGCTATCGAACAAAAGGTCCGGGGGTACAGGACAGGCCGGGGAAAAAAGAAAAAATCGAGGGAAAAACAAGGGGAGGAGGCTACGCTTAGAATACCCGAGTTCTTGATCCAGGCTTGGCCAATTCCCGAAAAAGAGAAAGACGCAAACACAGCCTATCACACACCCTGGGTCCAAAGGAAAATCGGCTAGAGCGTAAGCCGAAAAGAAAAGGAAGATAACCAGATCAAGGAAAACTCAGGGGGAGGGGAGACACATACTCTAGGAAAGATATCCGAGATTCTTAGAAAGAGCGCAGAGGGTGAATAAGAACTAAATCCTCTTGCGAGGCGAAGTCGAGATCGGGGAAAAAAAAAAACTGGAGGTCTTATAAAGGGAATCTGGGAGAACCTTACCTCTCACCATTAAACCCCGCCTCTGTATTTTCGCTATCAGCCTGTCGGAACGAAAGAAACAGCATCTGATCAGGG